>VYLE01000364.1_pt1 | contig 30998 bp, 29 predicted proteins | sample 5114391 | NCBI WGS metagenome assembly VYLE01 (sample SAMN12291771, study PRJNA351875) | freshwater metagenome | isolation source: freshwater lake | place: USA: Michigan, Kent Lake | collected 2013-08-15
AACCCATGAAGATTTATTAACCGAAGACGGCCTCTACGCTAGTTTATATAAACTAGCGTAGAGGCCGTCTTCGGTTAATAAATCTTCATGGGTTCCCGATTCGACTAATTCCCCGCGTTTAAGGACAAGAATTCGATCGACATCGCGAATAGTGGAGAGACGATGGGCGATAATAATAGCAGTACGATTGACTAAAATCTGTTCTAAAGCTTCTTGAATTAATACTTCTGTCCCCACGTCTAAACTAGCGGTAGCTTCATCTAAAACTAAAATTTCGGGGTTACGAATAGCGACTCTCGCAAAAGCGAGTAATTGTTTTTGTCCTCCCGATAAATTTGCGCCTCGTTCCCGTAAAAGGGTATGATAACCATCGGGTAACTCCTCGATAAAGTGATCGATATTAGTTAATTTAGCTGCTGCCTTCACTTGCTCAAAATCATAATTTTCCCCTAAAGTAATATTGCGAGTAACATCTCCGGCAAAGAGAAAAGTTTCTTGGAGAATGACACCGATATAACGTCTTAATTCCGCTTGGGGAAGATAACGGATATCGATACCATCCACTAGAATTCTGCCCTTACTCGGTTCATAAAGACGACAGAGAAGACGAATAATCGAACTTTTTCCCGCACCGGTGGGACCGACTAAAGCGACTTTTTCCCCTGGATTAATGGTAAAATTGAGACCTTTGATAATATATTCATCGGGTTTATAACCAAACCAAACATTTTCAAAAATAATCTCGCCAGTCTGCCGTTTTTCTAGGAAGGAAATCTCTTTATAATTGTTAGAATCTTTGATTTCAATGGGAATACTGATTAATTCCCCAATGCGTTCAATAGCAGTAAAACCCGATTGAAACATGGTAAATTTTTCGGCAAACTGACGCAGGGGATTAAAGAGACGTTGGGAGAATAAAATAAAAGCAGATAAAACCCCAAAATCAATGGTTTTCTGGAGAATAAAAATCCCGCCTAACCATAATACTCCTCCCACGGCAATTAATCCGATCCATTCCAAAGTAGCTGAGACAGCCGAATCATAAAAAATTGTTTTATCTAGGGATTGACGATAGTGAGTATTGATAGCGCGAAACATTTCAGCATTAAAGCGTTCGCGGCGAAATAATTGAACAATATTAACTCCGACTATATTTTCCTGTAATTGGGCATTAAGTTTTGATAATTCCTCGCGTACTTGATAGTTAGCGCTGCGGTATTGTTTTTGAAAAAAGATAATTAAAGCAGTGACGGGAAATAACATCAACACCAACAATAGAGCTAATTGCCATTGCAGGGTAAACATGGTGATGATAATAACTAAAATATTGACCAAATCGCTGACAACTCCGATCGCCCCACTAGCAAAAACTTCTCCTAATGCTTCCACATCGCTGGTTAAACGAGTGACTAAACGTCCCACGGGAGAGCGATCAAAAAAACTGGAGGAAAGGGAGGTGACATGGGTAAATAAATCTTCCCGGACATTAGCAGTAATTGACTGACCGACTTTCTGCACTAGATAACCTTGCATTGTCCCTAAAATCAGTCGTAAAATAATCGAAGCCGAGAGGATAATAATTAGGGTATTAATGGCTGCTGTTAAGGGCATTCGAGCCAAAAAATCCCAAGTTTGTTCCTTTTGCAAAAGGGAGACCGCTTGACCGATAATTAAGGGTTGTATCGCCCCTGTGAGAGATAGGGGAAAAAGAAGTATTAATGACCAGAATAGCAGGGCTTTTTGCTTTTTTGCGTAGGGAAGTAATCTTAATAATAATCTCCAGTCATTTTCTTTGACCGGAGGGGACACAGGGGAGGATGATAGACTCATGAAGGGATTTCCAATGAAATTCTCGGCAGCCGGGGAGAAATTACCCCTCTGTTGTTAACTTTTCTAACAGGCGATCGATCTGGAAATATTCCTCCATTAATTCTCGAATACCAGCGACTTTTACCTGTTCCTGTAAGCGAATCTTCCCGAAGGCCTGATCGACGATTTCCACGGTACTGAGAGTATCTAAATTTACCGAGAGAATCGGTACTTCTAAATCCTCGGCCCGTCCCAAAATCAGGGGATCTGGAGAGATGGAACCGGTTAAGATTAAACAGGTGGTGGAAGTTTCTAGGGCAGCTAACTGGAGGTCTGTGCGATCGCCACCCGTAATCACGGCCATATTTTCCCCCTTGCGAAAATATTCTAAAGCGGCGTTGACATTCATCGCCCCGATCGCTAAACTTTCTACCATCCAATCCAAACGATCGGGCCGACATAATACTTTGGCCCCCAAAAGATGGACAATTTCCCGAACACTAATACTACGCAGCAGTTTACTAGCGGGTAACAGTCCTAAAACTTCCACGCCTTGGCCCGCGAGATAGGGTTTCAGGAGGGATTGTACTTCCTCCCAATCATCGGTGGGAATATCGCTAATCACTACCCCCAGCAGCTGATTATTTAATTCCCGTTGCGCTTTCAGCAGACTATCGGCAATCAGGGGAGAACTATAGCGGGCCACCAATAGGATCGGAGTCTGGAGAATTTTGGCCATTTCCCCCATCGATAGCTGAAAAATACTGCCTTCCCAGAGAGTCCCCGGCCCTTCGAGGAGGGTAATATCACTGTTAATCCGATCGAGATAACCAGCAAGAATATTGCCGTAGTCCTGTTTATCTGCACCTTGCAGACGTTTAGCAACGGAATCCACATCTGTATAGATCAGGGGCAAGCGCAGCTGTTCGGGGGATAATTCTAATAATTGCCGAATAAATTCTACATCCTCATCGACCAATTGCCCATCGACGTAGCCCGGACAATTGCCCACTGGTTTGCCGTAACTTATCTCTAGTCCTTTTTGCCGCAAGAGATGCGCTAAACCGACGATAGTTCCCGATTTACCACTGAGGGGTTCCAGGGAAGAGATGAGTATAGATTTGGCTGATTTCGCCACGATTTGCTCCTTTTTAACCCGTAAAATCCCGACTTTTATCCTTCAAATCGCAGCAGTTTCCGATAAAATCCCTGGGAAAAGTCGGCTGAACCTAGCTGCTTAAAGGTTTTAATCGCATCGATGAGATATTCGATCAACTCGGCGTTAATAATCGTCATCTCATAGCTTAGGTCGGCCTGTCCTTCAAATTGTAAACGACAACGGGTCAATTCCGAGGGCAATTTTGATACATACCAAGATGCCACAAAGGGAATCCCTTGACTGTTTTCTATGCGACGACGACCTTCTAAAGATCCGGCTTGATACAAAGCGATCGCATAGGGCAGGATACTATGTTTGTCCTTGGCATAGTAGGGCATATATACTACCACATCGGCCTTATCGGCGGGTTCTAATTGTTCGATAGTTGGCATAATTTACTTAATTCTCTGGTTCACGGCCAAGTTACCATTGACACTGATATTTTCCATATATTTTAACCGATCGCCCCAGGAATCTCCTGAGGGAGAAAATAGGCATAATTTACCGAAAAATTGGCTCGAAAACCTCGCCTTAAGGCGAAAAGTTTTGGGAGCGGGGCATAAATCCCCGTTACAAAAATGGCCGACCGCCCCCTGCCGACCGCCCCCTGCCTTCTTTATCCTCGGCTATAACCGGCATACTAACCCGAAAAACCGTGCCGGGGTAGGGGGAACTTGTTGGCTCGGGATTGGGACTGATAAATTCGATCGTCCCCCCCATGCTGGTAATTAATTCTTTGGCGATCGCTAAACCTAATCCTGTACCCGGTATATCTCCCCCTGCTTGCACTCCCCGGTAGTGACGTTGAAAAATTCTTTCTTGATCGCTCGTCGGGATACCATAACCCGTGTCTTTAAAAACAATTTCTACACTATTCTTAACATTCTGCACCTCGACGGTGACTTTTCCGCCAGCAGGAGTATATTTGAGGGCATTATCAATTAAATTGCTGAATACTTCCCGCAAACCGGGGATATTGGCGCAAATAAGTGGTATGTCTTCCCCGTGAATCGTTTCTAGACTGAGATTTCTCTCTTTGGCTACGGCCTGGGCCGAAAGGAGCAGCGGATCGAGAAGATCATGGAGATCGATCGGAGTTAGTTGGCCGCTGCCAGCAGGTAAGAGAAAGGCGGTGGGGGAAGATTGCGCTTGCAGGAGAGGAATATCGACGGTGGGGTAATTTTCGCTTTCTTGCTGAATTTGTCCCTCAAATTCGGCAATTAAGTCGCGAACTCGATCGCTTTCTCTCAGCATACCAGTAATGGCGGGATCGTTACCCTCTTCGGCTAAAAGCCTTTTGAGTAGAAGTTTACCAAAGGTTTTTAAAGCGGTGAGGGGATTGCGGATTTGATGGAGAAAGGTATCGAGGCGCTGTCGTTGCCATTGTCGATAATAACGTTCTTCTCCCAATTGGCGATCGAGTACACAGGCCAAAGCGAGGGTTTGGGTGATTTTTTCCATCTGGGTTAATTCCCAACTTTGCCAAGGTCGTTTTTCTCGGGTTGTCACCAATAATCCGATCATGCCCTCTTCATACATTAAGGGTAAAAACAAGCGATGACCGCTGACGCTCTCCTGATTACCCCAGAGGTGGGATAAATCTTCTAACTTAACCGCAGTTAACAAGTCGGCTGCTGGTTGCTCTGGTTGTAAGGAAAGCCGCTTTTTTTGGGGAGAAGGGGGATTAAAAGGCGGATAAACAACGACTGGAATTAAATTACTCGATAAAGGTTCAGTTAAATAAACCGCACTTCTGTCCGTTTCCATTTGCTCTCGCAAAAGTTCCATCTGTGTCTGACAGAGGGCAATAAAATCATCACTCAGGGGAGTCCGGGAGGGGGAGGAGAAGGGCATACCAAGAAAGTAAAAAGTAAAAAATCAGAAAACCTAGATACAGCTAGGGTTGCGAGTTTTGTTTCCCAGTTTACATAGGGGAGAATGACCCTCCTCTTGAGTCGAGGGCAACCAGCAAAAAGCAATTAGGACAAGGGTTTGGTCACTATTTTCGGGGTGGATCAAGGTATATATTAAAAAAAGTTTAAGAATAATAAGTTTTGTATCGATATTTGTGGGTGTGTTTTTGTAACAAAAACTTAAACCTAGTCTCAGTCTAGCTTCTAGTCAAACTTGTCTGTAATTGGGTTTGTGAGAGACACTTGATTTCTTGGTCTAGAACGGATATAATTGCTACGGCTTTTGTAACTATCATTACAACGATTAGCCAAAACAGGAGGTAATTGGGTTGGCCAGAAAACGGAAACGTAAAAGTCGCCGTCGTCAAGAAGGACGTAAGATACTTGAACTTATACCCCAGTATAGTATTGAAAGTGGCGAAGATAAACCCGTAACTGCGGCGCGTAAGTATATTCAAGCTATAGGCATTAGCCCACCAGCTTTATTGATTGTTAAGCGTAACGAGCATACAACCGATCGCTATTTCTGGGCTGAAAAAGGACTGTTTGGAGCGCAATATGTGGAGGAAAACCACTTCCTCTTCCCAAGTTTGCGCGACCTGCAGCCCCAGCCCCAGCCCGTCAAAGCACCGGTAGCAGTTGCTAAATAACTCAAAGGACTATTGATCATATCATGGAAAGTAAACTCGTTTACCGAAAAGTAAACGAGTTTTTTTGTGCATAAGTAGAGTTTGCGGCAAAAAGCTTTTCCTGGGGGCAGGGTGTAGGGTGTAGGGTGTAGGGTGTAGGGTTTTAGCGATTTTGAGGGGGTCAATTACCTAATTTTCAGGGAAAAAGTCCAGGAATTTTCCCCCCGATCACTCCCAGATCTGGTACTTTTTGGTTTCCAAAAAGTCTAAAAGTTTTACCCAACAAGGTTTTTAGATTTTTTCGGCAAACCCTAAATAATCAGTTTTTAATAACCAGATTTAGTATAAAAATAATCTCCTGACTCCTGACTCCTGACTCCTGACTCCTGACTCCTGACGAATGTTACGATTGTTACAACATCTTGACATTAATTCTGATACCCTGACAATGTGTCAATCTGTGCAGTAATGGGGCAGAAACTCAAGTGGTATCGATCCATATTTCTATTGTTGAGGGCAACCCGCACTTGCGATCGCTATTAGCTTGGCATCTGCAACAGGCCGGTTATTTGGTTAACCAATCGGCAACCCTGCAAAGTGCGCGTCAAGCTTTCCTTCATCGTCAACCAACCTTAGCAATTATCGATTCCGACTTGCCGGACGGGGATGGAATCGAACTCTGCCGTTGGCTTTATCAACAAAAACAGTCTTTAATACTGATTCTCTCGGCCCGCAATAGCGAAAAAGACGTGGTCAATGGTTTAAAAGCCGGGGCCGACGACTACCTGAAAAAGCCCTTTGGAATGCAAGAATTTATGGCTAGGGTAGAAGTGTTAACTCGTCGTTTAGGCAGTAGGGCTGCTCCCCTACACTTGGATTATGGGCAATTAAAAATAGATTTAGCCCAACGACGGGTACAATTTCGCGGGGAGTATATCGAATTAACGCCCCAAGAATTTAGCCTACTCTACGTTTTAGCCCAAGCGGAGGGAACACCCCTATCAAGGGCTGATTTACTGCGTCGCGCTTGGCCCGAGGAAATTGATAATCCCCGGACAATTGATACTCATGTTCTCTCTCTGAGGAAAAAAATCGAAACCGATCCCAGGCAACCTAATTTAATTCAAACCGTCCGCAACGTCGGCTATCGTTTTAATCTAGAAATGTTGGCCGAGATGACTTCAGCTTTAGAAGCTAATATTATTGCCTCCACCAAAGGCAATCATAACGGCCATTCCATTAATAAAATTCCTGCTCACAACGTTAGTCGTTAATTCTGGCTTTGTCCGACTGATTAGCAGATTGTCTGCTGAAATCGTCTCCTAACCACTTAATCGAAGCGAGGAGACGAAGGGCAAATTAAACCGTAGTCACCATTGACCGATCCGCTTGTTGCTGAAATTCCGTCAATAAACGCCGGAATTCGTCGCCGTCAATGGTTTCCTGTTCAATCAGTATATCCACCAAGCGATCAATCGCCACACGATTGTCAAGGATAAGTTTTGTTGCTAAATCGTGGCATTGCTTGACAAGTTCCCGTACTTGTGCATCAATTTTCGCCATCATCGCGAAAGAATGGTCGGCATGATAACCAGCAGCAGCACCACCGAGATAGGAATTGCCCTCCTCCTCTAGAGCAATCAATCCCAATTCCGACATTCCCAGACGCGTTACCATCTGTCGGGCCAGATAGGTAATTTTTTCAATATCATTACCGGCCCCGGTGGTCACTTCATCCTCACCGAAGACACATTCCTCCGCCACTCGTCCCCCTAATAATCCCGCAATTCGGGCTAATAACTGGGAACGACTGGTTAAACCCTGTTCTTCATCGGGAGTGAACCAAGTTAACCCCTGCGCTTGACCCCGGGGAATCAGGGTGACTTTTTCCACCTGATCGTGGCCGGGACAGAGAGTACCGACAATCGCATGGCCAACTTCGTGATAGGCGATCAAACGCTTGGCTTTACTATCCACTAAAGCGCGCCCTTCCATACCGGCCACAATCCGATCGATCGCATCGTTGACTTCCGCCATGGTAATCGCCTCTTTCCGTCTTCTAGCGGTAAAAATCGCCGCTTCGTTGAGCATATTAGCCAAATCTGCCCCGGTAAAACCGGGGGTGCGACGGGCGATCGCCTCCAGAGCCACATCAGCAGCCACCTTTTTATCGCGAGAATGGACCTCCAAAATGCCCAAACGTCCCTTAAAATCTGGATAATCCACCACTACCTGTCGATCGAAACGACCCGGACGCAGCAGGGCCGAATCCAAAACATCGGGGCGGTTGGTGGCGGCAATGACGATAATGCCGGTATTTCCCTCAAAACCGTCCATTTCCGTCAATAATTGGTTCAGGGTTTGCTCCCGTTCATCATTACCTCCCCCATAACCGACCCCTCGTTGACGACCAACGGCATCAATTTCATCGATAAAAACCAAACAAGGGGCATTTTCCTGGGCTTTTCGGAATAGATCTCGCACTCGCGACGCACCAACCCCGACAAACATCTCCACAAATTCCGACCCGGAGATGCTGAAAAAAGGCACTCCCGCCTCTCCTGCGATCGCTTTAGCCAGTAAAGTTTTCCCCGTCCCCGGTGGCCCGATTAACAGGACTCCTTTGGGGATTTTTGCGCCAATAGCCGTAAATTTTTCCGGTTGTTTGAGGAATGTCACCACTTCCTGTAAATCTTCCTTGGCCTCATCCACACCCGCGACATCATTAAATTGTGTGTCGGTTTTCGCCTCCATCTGAAACCGCGCCCTTGATTTACCGAAGTTCATCGCTTGACCGGAAGCATTGGCAGAACGACGGATAATAAACACCAATAATCCCAAGACGAGAATAATCACTAACAGGTTAGTGAGAACATTGATCAAGGCCGAATTGTCAGTGCTGGGGAGAATGCCGTACTCAATTTTTTCAGCATCGAGTTTCTTGATTAATTCGGGATTTTGGTCAAATAAATTGACTTCTTTCGGGGGATCCTTGTCCGTTTGACCGACGAGGGTAACTGCTGCCTGCTGCAAAGAAGGATTGATTTCGACCTTTTTTACCTTTCCTTGGTCGATCTTCTCTAACAATTCACCGTAGGTGAGGGTATTTTGGTTTTTTTGACTCCAAGCAGGAGTGACATGGCCAAAGGTTTGCAGAATCATCCAAGTGGTGACAATCCCTTTCCATACTGGCCGACGACCACGATTCTTAGCTGACTTGGCTCTAACTACGGTGAGTGGAGATTTTTGATCCATAATTGACTCTATATCTAGTTACCCTGTATTCATTGTGACAGATCGACTCGATCGTGACCACTGTTCTGTTTTCCCCCAGGCACGACCCCGGGGGCAAATAGTGATGACGGTTTTTTGCTATATTGTATTTAGCTAGGTAGTCTAACAACTGCCTATCCCAATCACTAACAGTTTAGGGAAGTGGGTTTCGCCCGCTTTTTTTGTTGTCCAAATTATGACCCATCCGCTCATCCCCGACCTGCTGCACCTAGCCATCCCTATCGCTGAAAACTTGGGGCTAGAAGTGGTCGATATCGTTTTCCAAACCAATAAAAGGCCTCCCGTCCTGCGCGTCGATATTCGCAATCTTGCGGGAGATACCGGTTTAGAGGACTGTGAGCAGATGAGTCGGGCCTTAGAAACCGCCCTCGACAGTCAAGAAATCTTACCCGGGGCCTACGTTTTAGAAATATCTAGCCCCGGTATTTCTCGACAACTGAGCAGTGAGCGCGAATTTCAGTCTTTTAAAGGTTTTCCCGTCATCGTTACCGGCCAGGATAGCCAAGGAAAACCGCAAGAATGGCGCGGAAAACTGCAAGGTAGAGATGAGCAATCTATTTATCTTAACCAAAAAGGTCGCTCCCTGACCATCGATCGCACTACCGTCATCAGCGTCCGTTTAGATGAGCAGCGCAGTAATCAGTAATCAGTAATCAGTAATCAGTGATCAGTAATCAGTAATCAGTAATCAGTAATCAGTAATCAGTAATCAGTAATCAGTAATCAGGGATAAAGATGAAGATAAATAAAGGCTCTTCGGTTGGTGTTATGCAATAGACGGGGGTTATAAGGGATGTAACCCTTATATAGAAAGGCATTTAGCGATTTTTGTCAATTGTTTTTTATCTAGAGCGAACTAATCAATTAAGTCTCTTACCAGATAAGGATTTAGTCGATTTATGCCCCCCTATCGAACCATACCAAGTAACGAAGAACCTAAATAAATAACTAACTGATTAACTTAAAACTTACATCTGATAACTGATAACTTACATCTGATAACTGATAACTGATAACTGATACAAGGCTAATGGCTAAAAAACTAATCACTCAAAAGTAAGGAGAAAAAATAATTATGGCTACTGTTAATTTGCCTGGTTTAAAAATAATGCTCGAAGAAATTAGCCAACGACATAATCTGCCCAAAAATGCCGTACAGGAAGCCTTGCGTGAAGCACTTCTCAAGGGGTATGAACGTTATCGACGCGCCCAAAGTTTAGAAAAAGCCGCTCAATTTCATGAAGATTATTTCAATAACTTTGATGTGGAATTAGACGTAGAAGAAGAAGGGTTTCGCATCCTTTCGACTAAAACTATTGTCGAAGAAGTGACTAATCCCGACCATCACATCGGTCTCAAAGAAGTGCAAGAAGTGGCCGATGAGGCCCAATTAGGGGATGAAGTAGTTCTTGATGTCACCCCCGACCAAAGAGAATTTGGTCGCATGGCGGCAATTCAAACTAAACAGGTTTTACTGCAAAAACTGCGGGATAACCAACGCAAAATGATTCAAGAGGAGTTCCAAGATCTGGAAGGAACGGTTTTACAGGCCCGGGTCGTCCGTTTTGAAAGACAGGCCGCTATTGTCATGGTACAAAGCACCTACGGTCAACCGGAAGTGGAAGCAGAACTACCCAAACGGGAACAGCTACCCAACGATAACTATCGCGCTAACGCCACCTTTAAAGTTCTGCTCAAAAAAGTCCTGGAAGGTTCTCACCGCGGCCCGCAATTAATCGTTTCCAGAGCGGCGGCGGGTTTGGTAGTATATTTGTTCGCCAACGAAGTTCCCGAAATCGAGGAGGAAATCGTGCGTATTGTCGCCGTCGCCCGGGAAGCCAATCCCCCCTCCCGTCACGTTGGTTCGCGGACAAAAATCGCCGTCGATACCTTAGAGAGAGACGTGGATCCGGTTGGGGCTTGTATTGGGGCTAGAGGTTCCAGGATTCAAGCCGTGGTTAACGAATTGCGGGGGGAAAAAATCGACGTGATTCGCTGGTCTCCAGATCCCGCCACCTACATCGCCAATGCCCTTAGTCCCGCCCGTATCGACCAAGTTTTGTTCACTAATGCCGAAGAAAGACAAGCATTGGTACTGGTGGCACAGGATCAATTAAGTTTAGCGATTGGCAAAGAAGGGCAGAACGTGCGTCTAGCCGCCCGTCTGACGGGCTGGAAAATCGATATTAAGGATATAGTCCTCTATAAAGGCGAACAAGAGGTAAAAACCGATGAAACCGACCCAGAAGCGCAGGATTTAGACCAAGAATGAACCCCTTCGTCAATTATCGACGCTGTATTAGCTGCCGTCTCTTCGCCCCGAAAGAATCCTTTTGGCGAATTGTCCGACTACACCCGTCCGGACAGATACAATTAGATCAAGGAATGGGAAGGGCTGCCTATATCTGTCCGCAACCTAATTGCCTGCAATTAGCCCGGCAAAAAAATCGTCTCGGACGGGCCCTAAAAGCCAATATTCCCGAAACGCTCTATGAATCCTTGCAAGAGCGCCTCGGGACTGCCAAGCAAGGTCGTTCAAATCAGGATTAAAATTGACGATCATAGCCACAAAATCGTTAGCATGGAAAGGGGGCAGTCCTGAGAGGATCAAAAAATCAGCCAACTTATAGGATCACTAACACTTTAGCCGGGGGATAATGGATGAGTAACACGAAAGTCAGAATTTACGATTTATCAAAAGAATTGAATCTAGACAACAAAGACATTTTGGACATCTGTGACCAGTTGAACATCGAGTACAAGAGCCACAGTAGCACGATCAGCGAAGAGGATGCCCAACGCATCAAAGCAATCGCTGCGAAGGGATTGGCCTCGAGTACCAGTAAAAATAGCACGGGTCAGCGAGAATCGGCTAGTCCTGCCGAAGAAAAAAAACAAAAGATTTTAGCCCTGCATAAACACAACCGCCCCGAAACCGGCGAAGAAGGGGAAAGCTATCCCGGTCAAGCCGGTTCCTCGGCCAAACCGACTTTAATCAGTCCCCCCCGTCCCCCGGTTAAACCCCTCGTTGCTCCCCCAGGGCGCGACGAGGCGGCCGAAAAAACTCCCCCCACTGCAGCAGAGATGCTATCTCATAGCCCCAGTGTTAAAGAAACCCCGACCGAAACCCCGCTAGTGCCAGAAGCAGCCCCCACCTTAATCGCCCCACCTAATCGACCTTCCCTCACCCCGAAACCACGCCCTGAAACTGCCTCGGGACGGCCAGAACCCCGATCTAAAAATGCTCCTGGCAGTAACGACAGGCCCCGGGGAGAAAAACGCGAGCGCGGCGAGAGCGAAAACGCCCCTAGTCCTGAGCGTAGGGTAGGCTTGGCTAAACCAGAAAAACCGACCCTCAACCGCAAACCCGACGGAAAAAGCCCGAAACTGGCGGAACCAGCTAGAGAAGTGCGGGAGACAGTGGAGTTGAAGCGCCCGGTTCGCCCCGGGTTACCCGCTAAAATCTCGGCTACCAGCGAGGAGGAAACCGATACCACCAAGAAATCTGGTGTTGATGGCACAGAAATCGATACAGATACCGGATTGCTCGGAGCAGACGGGCCCAAAAAACTCAAACGACCCACCATGCCCCCTCGCATGGCCAAAAAATCTACCTGGGAAGAAGAAGAAGAGGAAGAAAAAAAAGCGGCCAAAACCGCCAAAACTGCCGGCAAAAACAAACGCCGCACCCAAGCGCTCTTTGAAGATGACGATGATCTAGAATCGGAACTGTCCGGGTTAATTAATACCCCCAGTTTTACCCTCTCCACCGCTCGTCCCCCCAAACCGCCCACCGCTAAAGCTGCCCCCCCCGGCACCCCAACAGCAGTCAAAGTTAAGCGGCCCAGTAAACCAACCGCCCACACCGGCAGCCCGAAAAGCGAGCGCCAAGAACCCCAAGAGGAAAAACGCCCGGAAAGCATCGTTGTCACCGGCAGTCTCACCGTGCGCGACCTCTCGGAATTGATGAAAGTCCCCGAAACTGAGATCATCAGAACCCTATTTTTTAAAGGGATGGCGGTTAATATCACCCAAACTCTCGACGTGGACACGATCGAAATGATCGCCAGGGACTTCGAGATCGCCGTGGAAACCCCCAGCACCCAGTCGGCGGCGATCAAAACCACGGAAATGATCGATGTCTCCGACTGGGAAAGTCTCCAGCGTCGTCCCCCCGTCGTCACCATTATGGGTCACGTTGACCACGGTAAAACCACCCTCCTCGACTCGATCCGCAAAACCAAAGTCGCCCAGGGGGAAGCAGGCGGCATCACCCAGCACATCGGTGCTTACCACGTCGATGTGGAACATAACGGCAAACCGGAACAGATTGTCTTTTTGGATACCCCCGGCCACGAAGCTTTTACCGCTATGCGCGCCCGCGGGGCGAGAGTCACCGATATAGCCGTGCTGGTGGTAGCCGCCGATGACGGCGTACAACCCCAAACGAAAGAGGCAATCAGTCACGCCAGGGCTGCCGAAGTCCCCATCGTGGTGGCGATTAACAAAGTCGATAAACCTTCAGCTAACCCCGACCGGATTAAACAGGAATTGACCGAACAGGGACTGGTGGCCGAAGATTGGGGCGGTGAGACGATCATGGTTCCCGTTAGCGCCCTGCGGGGTGAAAATCTCGATAATCTGCTGGAAATGATCCTCTTGGTGGCAGAAGTGGAGGAATTGGTCGCTAACCCCGACCGCTTGGCGAAGGGAACCGTCATCGAAGCTAACCTCGATCGCACCAAAGGCCCCGTGGCTACCCTGCTCGTCCAGAATGGCACTCTCCGGGTCGGTGATAGCATCGTCGCCGGTTCCGTTTTCGGCAAAATTCGGGCCATGATCGATGATCGCGGTCAAAAAGTCGAAGCGGCTACCCCCTCCTTCGCCGTGGAAATCCTCGGTCTCAGTGATGTGCCGGCCGCCGGCGATGAATTCGATGTCTATGAAAGTGAGAAAGAGGCCCGATCAATCGCTGATCAACGGGCGATCGAACGACGCAACACCCGTTTACAACAGGCCCTCTCTTCTCGTCGCGTTAGCCTTAGCACCCTCTCTATCCAAGCTCAAGAAGGACAACTCAAGGAACTTAATCTCATCCTCAAGGCAGATGTGCAAGGTTCCGTCGAGGCCATCCTCGGTGCGCTCAAACAGTTACCCCAAAACGAAGTGCAGATTCGCGTTCTCCTCGCCTCTCCGGGGGAAATCACCGAAACCGATGTGGATCTGGCCGCCGCTAGTGGTGCGGTGGTGGTGGGCTTTAATACCACCCTTGCCAGTGGTGCGCGCGCATCCGCCGATCGGGAAGGGGTCGATATCCGCGATTACAATATCATCTACAAGCTTCTCGATGATATTCAAGGGGCGATGGAAGGTCTTCTCGACCCCGAAGAAGTGGAAGAACACCTCGGTTTCGCCGAAGTGCGCGCCGTCTTCACCGTCGGTCGTGGGGCTGTGGCGGGCTGTTATGTCCAATCTGGTAAACTGGTGCGGAACCGCTTCCTGCGCGTGCGTCGCGGCAAGGAAATTGTTTATCAGGGAGTTCTCGATTCCCTCAAACGGATGAAGGAAGATGCCCGGGAAGTAGCTACCGGTTTCGAGTGCGGTGTCGGTGTTTCTAAATTCAATGACTGGAAAGAAGGCGACATTATCGAAGCCTACGAAATGGTCATGAAACGTCGCACTTTATCCAGTTAATTAGACTTGAACCGTCGGGAGTCGGGAGTCAGTTATCAGTTATCAGTTATCAGTTATCAGTTATCAGTTATCAGTTATCAGTTATCAGTCATAATTCATAATTCATAATTCCCCCACTCCCCCACTCCCCCACTCCCCTGCTCCCCCACTCCCCCATCTCCCCACTTCCCTCTATGAAATCAGAACCTTTTTTGTGGATTCATCTGGCAGGGTTAGCGGCTTTGCCAATCTTTTTACAAATCGCTTGGATTGGTTTAGCTGTGGGCGATCCCTTGCCTTTTCTTTGGCTAGAATGGCTATTTCTAGGAGCGATCGCTATCATACCCGTCTTTTGGATGCAGTGGACAAAACCTTTTGATATTTTTAGTCTTTTGTTGGTTGCTCTAAAACCGAGTCAACTCACCCCCGAACAGTTAAAAATTCTCTCTCTTTTTAAACGTCCTCGCCATCGTCTTCTTACTCTTTTGGGAGTCGTCCTCTTAATTCTCATCACTTGGCCCATCTACAATTTTGCCCCTCTAGCGGCTGCCGTGGCCGCCTATCTCCCCCAATGGCGGCTTTTAGGTTTAGTAATCGCTGCGATCGCTCTCCTCTTAAGTCACCTATTTCTACAGGTTCCTCTGAGTGTTCTGGGGGTTTTAGCCACTAAGGAAAGTGACTGGACAGCCACCGAAGCTTTAGTTATTGAGCGCATTCCTGAGTTATTTACCATTGTTGGTCTAAAAGTTAATAAAATTATCTAAATTAGCCAAAATGCCGACAATTTCGGCTAGGAATGCAGGATTGATCGCCCGTTTAAGGGTTGAATATTCCTGGCATTACGGGGAAAAATCGCGGCCAATTGTTGCAGTTGTTGGGGAGAAATTTTGATCGCATTTTGCCAGACTAACCAGAGAACATCCTCGCTACAGGGAGGAGTGGACAAAGACCCCCGATATTCATAAAAATCGCTATTTTCTGGCAGTAAAAGCCCGGCATTGACCCAAGTATCGGGGATAATCATTTCAGGAGAAGGTTCTTGGGGCAAATAAGCCCAAATCGTTTGTAAATAGGGATTAAAAGCGCCGATTTCGGCTAAGATACCCACAACTGCTAAATTTCCTCTCCCATTTCGATGCACTAAATGAATTTCTAGAGGGAAAGACTGACCTTTAATCTGATGTTCGCTGGGATGATGAAAATGAAACTGCAATAAATCCCAGTTTTCGCCGTGAAAACTCATGTTTCCACCTTTTTCGGTCTTAACCAAGATTGTACGACCGTTATGGCGAATTTTTAGGGGTACAGGACGATAATTAAAGGTGGGTTGGTATAGCTCTTTTTCAGTCACTATACTCAGATCGATCGGTGTTTGTTGCTTTCCCGTGGTGCAGAGACGATAATTCCTTGATAATTCGCCCCAATGGTCAATATTTTGATAATTCCAAGCAAATTCTGGATTAATAGCCCCAAAAAGAGCGTGAGAGCCAATAAATTGCAGTAATTCTCGTCTATACATCGTATTAAATCCAGAAATCATCGGATAATTAGGGTTTGCTGAAAAAGTTTTTCGGTGGTGGCAGGGTGTAGGGTGTAGGGTGTAGGGTGTAGGGTGTGGGGTGTGGAGTGTGGGGTGTGGGGTGTGGGGAGAATAAATAAAATAATCTCCTATCTCCTATCTCCTGACTCCTGACTCCTGACTCCTCAAAACCTAAGACTCTGTACCTCACAACTATGGAAATTGCTATAATCGGCTCACATCAGTCTTTAAACATCTAGCTTGATGATCAGTTTTCTGATCAATATCTTTTTGTGGTTCGTGTTAGACTTACTCAAATATCAGTCTAACACAGAACAAAATCACCTCTTCGCCTGTATTGCCTTGTCCTAGTTGTGGTTCTCACCATACCATCAAGAGTGGTTCTATTGATAACGGGAAACCCAAACGTTAATGTTAAGAATGTGGTGGCCAGTTTGTCAGCAATCCCACTACTAAAACTTTATGAACACACCAGAATTAGCCATTGCTACCGTTGGTTTAACCAAACAATTTGACCGCCATGGGGCTGTTAATCAAGTGGATTTACAGATTGAAGCGGGGGAAGTTTACGGGTTAATCGGTCCAAATGGAGCGGGAAAAACCACTTTAATTAGGATGTTAGCGGCAGCGGAAGAACCGACAACGGGAGAAATATATCTGCACGGAGAACGTCTTTTAAGAGATGAGAGTAATCCCCGTCTCAAAAGAAATTTAGGTTATCTACCCGATAATTTTCCCCTCTACGATGACCTAAATGTCTGGAATTATCTGGATTATTTTGCCCGTCTTTATCATATCCCTCGCTCCCAACGTCATCGCCGCATTTATGAGGTTCTAGAACTGGTACAATTAACCGGTAAAAGCCATAATTTGATCGCTACTTTGTCCCGGGGGATGAAACAACGTTTAAGTTTAGCCCGCACGATTATTCATGAACCTTTAATTTTACTTCTCGATGAACCAGTTTCTGGATTAGACCCGATCGCTCGCCTACAATTTCGTGAGATTATTAAAGTCTTACAATCGGCAGGTATGACTATTTTAATTTCCTCCCATGTCCTTAGTGATTTGGCCGAACTTTGTAGTTCTGTGGGCATCATGGAATTAGGTTATCTAGTGGAAAGCACCTCTTTACAAGAATTAAATCAACGTCTAGCTGGTCAATACTTGCAGATTACGACTCTAGGCAATTTAGAAGCCTTAGAAACTGCTCTTAAACAATGTGTTTTTGTGGAAAGTTGGCAAAGAATTATTCATACTAATACTCTCCGGGTTAAATTTACGGGAACCCTAGAAGATAGTGCCGAATTGTTGAAATTTTTAGTCGTTTCTGGCCTGACCTTAAGCGAGTTTTATACTTGCCGCGAAGATTTAGAAACTATTTTCCTAAAACTGGGACATCGACAGGCATCCTAAGGGGAAATAATAATTTTTAAATCTAACCAGATAGTAACTTTTCGACTAATTTAATTTGCTCCTGACTAAAACCAGCTTCCTTCAGATGTGCCAGAAACCATTTTTGTCGATAACGACCGTCTAAATCCCTAGCCTTTTTGTAGGTATCCCGCGCTTTTTTAATATCACCTTGATCTAAATAGACCATTGCCAAAGCCACAAGAGGATGGGGATTATTCGGCTCTAATTTAACTGCTTTTTCAGCGTTAGTAATAGCTGAATTAAAATCTTTTAAGCGATGATAGGCGAGGGACAAATTATAGTAGGCGATTTCATTATCGGGTTTTAAATTAGCGGCTTTAGTATGAGTGACTACGGCTTTTTCAAGATGACCACCGACAAGATAAACAATTCCTAAAGCATTATAAGCAGCCACATGATCGGGAGCAATTTTAATCGTTTCCTCTAGGGTTGTTTGTGCCGCTAAAGGTTGTTTAGCTAGGTGTTGTGTCCATCCTAAAATTACTCTCCCGTCTAGATGATTGGGGTTTAACTGTACCGATTTTTTTAAAGCTTCAATACTTTTGATAAAATCTCCCTGTTGACGATACTGTAATCCCAATTGACGATAACGATTAGCAGCTTTAATGTCTGATGCGGAAATAATCGGACTGGGAGAAGGAGGAACAAGCATCTCGGCCGTAGGTTCTTTTTTAAGGGGAGCGGGAGGACTACAGCCCCAAAAAACCGGGGAACTAAACATGATCAAAATAGTCAGGAGTCGATAACTATTCATGGGACAATTAATACCAGTCCAATTGTTAAGGGTGTCATCAAATTATGAATTATTCCCCTGAATCCGTGCAACGGCTGCTCGATTCCGATGATTATGGCGATCGCTTATCGGGAGTTAATCAACTGCGTTATTTAGCCCCAGAAATCGCCTTCGAGATGTTACAGCCTTTAATTAAGGATAGTAACGCTAGGGTGCGTTATTCGGCGGTAAGTCAGCTAGATATCCTCGGTCGTCAGAATCCTGATCTGGCCTTAACTATTCTACGCGATCGCTTGTTGCATGATCCCGAAGCAGACGTGAAAGCGGCCGCGGCCGATGCGATCGGGGGGTTAAAATTAACGGCAGCCTACGATGATCTGGTGGCCGTCTATCAACAATCCTGCGACTGGTTAATTCAATTTAGCATTGTGGCAGCTTTGGGCGAATTGGGGGAACCCCGGGGCTTTGAACTGCTCGAAATCGCCCTTAACTCTGATAATGAATTGGTAAAAACGGCCGCTGTTAGTGCTTTCGGGGAACTAGGCGACCCTCGCGCCGTCTCTTTACTCGTTCCCTTGGCTAATGATGATGACTGGCAACTGCGCTATCGTCTCGCTCAAGCTTTAGGCCGCTTAGGGGGGCAAGATGCGATCGCTGTTTTGACCCAGTTAACCGGCGACAAAAGCGCCCAAGTCGCCCAAGAGGCCCGCAATAATCTCGTCCAAGGGTGATGCAGAATAGTTGATTTTTGTCAATACCATTTACAATAAACTTTAATTAAGAATCGTTAACAAAGGTAAAGCGATGGAACAATTTACCCGTTTAATCTTGCTCGTCGGTCTTCTCGCGGGGGGCTGTTTTTCCCCCTCAATTGCGATCGCCGATAATCCCGCAGGGGCAATCGTGAGCAAGGATTCACAGGTTAACGAACTACTGCGTCAAGCGCGGCAATTGGTCAAAAATGGCAATTATGGGGAAGCTATAGCCATTTACGAGCGGGCTGCCGCCCTTGATGGCAATAATGCCAAAATTTTCTCTGGGATTGGCTTTTTACAAACGCGGCAAGGGGATTATAACGCCGCCGCCCAAGCATACCAAAAAGCTTTAAGTCTCGATCCGAGTAATCCCGACTTTTTCCATGCTCTCGGTTATAGTTTGGCTAATATCGGTGATTATGACAATGCAGCCACCGCTTACTACTACGCTATCCAAATAGAACCGAAAAACGTCCAACACTACCTCGGTTTAGGGGTGGTGTTATTACGCCAAAAAAACTATGCTAAAGCGGGCGAAGTTTACCAATGGGTTTTAGCTCTCGACCCCAATAATCAGCAAGCCCACGAAATCATGGGTAAAGCCTTGATCGAACAGAATAAAAGCAGCGAAGCCCTCGATTTTCTCCAAAAATCCCTGCAAAGATTCCCTAACAATAGTGAATTAAGATTGCAACTGGCCAGCCTTTTGCTCAAACAGGGCGATTTAAATGGTGGAACCCAAATTTTAAAGGAAATAGAGCGACAAAGTGCAGGAAATTTTTTAATTCAGCTAAAAATAGGGATTTTACTCGAAAAACAAGAGCGTTTTGACGAGGCTCTCCCCTTTTATCGTCGGGCTGTTTTCCTGCAACCCCAATCTTTGGAAGCACAAGCGGGAATCGGTCGCATCCATCTGGCCAGAAAAGATTATCTTGCAGCAATTATCGCCTATCAAGATTTGGCCGAAATCGCCCCCAATAACGCCGATGTCTATCTTAATCTCGGTCGGGCCTACGCGGGCCGGGGACGAAAAAGAGAAGCGGAGGAAGCTTTTAAGCAAGCGCGAGCGGTTTATGTGCTGAAAAATAATCAATCCGGCCTGGAGGAAGTGGATGCCCTGCTGAAGAAGTTGCTTGAGTAAAACCAGATCAGTGATCAGTTTTCAGATTTGAGTTTTCAGATTTGAGTTTTCAGATTTGAGTTTTTAGTTCACTGATGCGATCACGGCAAAAAGCTCTTTTCTCCCAACTCTAGCCCAGTCTTAAGGAGTGATTTAGATAGTCAATAGTTTATTCCCAATCGATCGGCAGCCATTGATTATCTAAAACCTGTTCGAGATTAAAAATTATCTGACTGGGTAAACCGCCAGGGGATAAACCCATTTTTTTCCGGACGGCCTCTAAAGCTGTATGGTAGGATGGCTCAAAAATCTCCCGAAGATAGGGCTTTAAACTAGGGCTATCCTCCAGTAAATCTTGAATTTCTGCCCGAAAATTATTGATTTCTCCATTCCAATGATTGCCATTCCGGTCTCTTTCCGATTGCCAGTAAGTTAATTTGAGTAAATGTTCTAGGAGACGAGTTAAAAGACTTTTGAGCGCGTGTCTTTCACTTCTCCCCATCGATTCAATCTCCTCAATTAAGTTGTCTAAATCCACCTCGGCAAACTGGCCTTTTTTTAATTGTTCTGCCGTGGTTTTTAGCCAGAGATAAAAATCTTCTTCGTATAATGTTAGGGTCGCTGTTTCTGTCGCTCTAGTCATGACGGAACTGCCACAGATGAAAAGTAATCGGGATTCTATATTATAGCAATTCTCCCACTTGTGGGGTACAAAGTCTCTCAAGGCTGAGGACTGACGCTCAAAAAGATCGCACTGCATTGATTGAGTGCGATCGCTTTTAGTGATCGATTTTTAAGTAGCGAATTTCTGAGTCAGATTCCTACTTTAATAATTTGCGCGTCAAAGCCGAACCTGCACCCAAAACACCGATGGCAAGTAAGCCTAAGACGGAAGCTGGCTCAGGAACACGCCCTGTATCAGGACGCTGAAGGTAATCTACAGAAAGAGCCTCAATCAAGAAGGTGTCCCCTGGTGTCTTGGGAATCAAGTTGATAGTCGATTTCAGTGTCCCTAGTACCCCATCATAAACTCCAATTGATGAGTTATAGACATTTGAGACGTAAAAATCGGTACCATCGTAGGCAATACCAGTTGCAGCAGCTGGAGCAGTAATGAAAGCTGCTTGCAGGAGATTGCCATTAGTATCGTAAATATCATAGACACCGCAGGCATCGCAGCGGTTGCTAATTAGTTTGCCATTGAAGTACTCCAGACCATCCATATAGTCGGCGAGTAGTATGGGTAAACGTGGCACTATGCCATAGTCAATAATTTTTTCCGTGGTTGGCTGCAGTTGAATTTTGGCTAAACAATGAAACCAAATTTGACTAACTAAAACTATTAAGGCCCCCCATCCTATCCAGAGGACGGCCAAATAAAAGCCCGATAATTCTAAAACAATTGTACTAACTGTGACAATAAAAAAGCGATCGAGGCGAGGATCGCTGATTTTTTGCTGAAATTGGGCAATTTCTGCCAAGTCCACCGCCGCCATGCGTGCCTGTTCCATACACATCCCCAGGATACCTAGGGCAAGAATGGGAGCGGATAGGTTTTCCGGTGGGAAGATTTGGGAGATTATGCCTAAACTAGCCGGAAAAAACAGATGAACGTAGGTTGGGTTGAAGCATGAAACCCAACGCCCGCATGGGTTACGCTACCGCTAACCCATCCTACAAATAATTGTGCCTCCCTACTTAGGGCAAGAATAGCAGCGGATAGGTTTTCTGGTGAAAAGATTTGGGAGATTATGCCTAAACTAGCCGGAAAAAACCGTAAAAAAAGGATCGTTCGTCTCATCTATTCGGGGTGGGGTCAGATTAAGATAAGAAATGCTCTTGACTTGATCATTTCTGTAATGTCTTGTTTGCCTCCTTTTCAAAATGCTCTCCTTCTCACCCAAGCTTTAACCCATCGTTCCTATGTCAATGAACAGTCCCAATTGACGGAAAATAACGAGCGCCTAGAATTTTTGGGCGATGCGATTTTAGCTTTTTTGGTGGGCGAACTATTGTATCAAAAATATCCCGCCATGAACGAGGCCGAATTAACTCGTTTGCGGTCAAATTTGGTCAAAGAAGAACAATTAGCGCAATTGGGCATTGAAATCGGCCTGGGGGAGTTAATGCGTTTGGGTAAGGGGGCAATTAAAGATCGGGGGCGATCGAATCCTACCCTATTAGCGGACACTTTTGAAGCGATAATTGGGGCTTATTATCTAGATTCGGGGTTAAATGCGGTTAAAAACTATCTGCACAGGCTTTTTATCCCTGTAGCCTCTCATTTAGTCTCTCAACAATCGGAATCGCCATCTTTTATCGATGCTAAAAATCTCTTTCAACAGTGGGCGCTGGCTAATTTCGCCTCTAATCCAGAATATGCGATCATCGATGTGACAGGACCGCCCCACGCTAGGGAATTTACCGCCGAAGTGCGGGTTAATAACCTTCTCTACGGTACAGGTAAAGGTAAACGGAAACAGGATGCCACCAAAGCGGCTGCCGAAGATGCCTTAAAGCGCTGTCAATTGCAAGGGTAAATAGGGTTTGCGGCAAAAAGTTTTGCGTGGGGGTAGGGTGTGGGGTGTGGGGTGTGGGGTGTAGGGTTTTACCGATTTTGAGGGGGTCAATTACCTAATTTTCGGGGAAAAAGTGCCTAAATTTCCCCCCCGATCACTCCAATGGCTGGTACTTTTTGATGGGAAAAAAGTCTAAAATTTTTATCCAACAAAGTTTTTAGATTTATTCAGCAGCTCCTACTTATCTTAGGGGCCACCAATTAACTTTATCCCGGGTGGCACTGTACACTTCTTTTAAACCCTCGGCATCTAGTACCCGAATTAAATCCCCCGTCGATTCTGAGGCAATTAATCCCACGGTTTGCAATCCTTTTAATACCTGTTCGACGGTGCGTTGATTGAGTTGACAAGCGCGAGCAATCACATCGACGGATAAATCAAAAGTATAGATATTTTCAGCATCTGGTTGACTGCCTAATTCTCTTTCTTGATAGATTAAGGCTCTGAGTAAAGCCGCCACAGCTTGGGGTGGATAGCTACTGCAATTAAGCAAATGATACTCGAATTTTTGCTGTAATTCAAATAAAACACAGTACCGTTGACGAAAACTTTCGTTATCGTTGTAAATCTTTTCTAGTGCCGATAAGGGAATTTTCAGGACGTGGGTAGTTTTATAGGATTCCACCAAACAGGGAAAAGCGCGACTGGCTAAACCATAACTAAAGGGTAAACTCCTCATACCAAAACAGCCACCGGGGTAGGTAATGGCAATAATCCGGTCGAGGGGAGTGCTGCGGACGACGATTACACCCTCATCCAAAATCACATACAAAACATCTAGAAATTCATCGGGGAGAAAAGCCGTATAGACGGGACGATTGGAAAATAGCGTCTCTAACTTGAGATTGTCGGCATCGAGATACTGACTTAACCAAGCTTCCTCTAGTCCGCGAAAGAGAAAACTCTGGTTAATCAGTTGTTGTAGGAGGGTTGTTTTTTTGGCCTTGACGCTCTTGCCCATAGTCTCAAACCTAGATGTAGCACTGATTCCATCTTCTCACAGTTTCCCTTGTTATCACCTTATTCCCAATTTGTTTTATAAATGTATTGAAATTTTGTTTCCTGTGCTGTAGGATTAAACTACACCTGAAAACAGATACAACCTTAGAGTAAATCTCAGGAGCGCCGCCGATGCAGTTATCCCAGTCTTGTTTATCCCTACTCGTGGCAACTGTCCTGACGGGGGGAACGCTGGTATCCTGCACCCCATCCCCCACCAATAGCGGCAATGACAGCCAAAAACCCGTGACTGTGACGCTTGTTTCCTATGCTGTCACCCAAAGTGCCTACGAAAAAATCATTCCCAAATTTGTCGAGGAATGGCAACAAAAAACGGGGCAAAAGGTAACTTTTGAACAGAGTTATGGTGGTTCCGGTTCCCAAACTCGTGCCGTTATCGATGGTTTAGAAGCGGATGTGGTAGCGTTGGCTTTAGCTTTGGATACCAAGAAAATTGAGCAAGCGGGATTAATTCAACCCGGTTGGGAAAAAGAAGCTCCCAATGACTCTATTGTTCATAAATCTGTAGTGGCTTTTGTTCCTCGTGATGCCAATATTAAAATTAATAAATGGTCAGATTTAGCCAAGGATAATATTAAAGTTATTACCGCTAATCCCAAGACTTCTGGCGGAGCGCGCTGGAATTTTCTCGCTCTTTGGGGTTCGGTGACGCAAGCGGGAGGCAGTGAACAAGCGGCGCAAACTTTTGTCGAAAAAGTGTTTAAAAATGCGCCAGTTTTACCTAGAGATGCTCGCGAATCTAGTGATGTATTTTTTAAACAAGGCCAGGGAAATGTGCTGATTAATTACGAAAATGAGATGATTCTCGCTAACCAAAAAGGCGAGAAGTTGTCCTACACTGTTCCCACCGATTACAATATTTCTATTGATAATCCCGTGGCGGTTGTTGATGCCAATGTGGATAAAAAAGGTACGAGAAAAGTGGCTGAGGCTTTTGTGCAGTTTTTATTTACTCCCGCAGCCCAAAGAGAATTTGCTCAGGTGGGGTTTCGTCCCGTTGAACCGACGGTATTTAAAGAGTTTGAGAGTAAATTTCCTCAGATAAAAAATCTCTTTACCGTGCAGGATTTAGGCGGTTGGGATAAGGTACAAAAGCAATTCTTTGATGATGGAGCCTTGTTCGATAAAATTCTCACTAAAGCTGGTAAATCCTAAGGAGAAAAACCATGGATAATCAACCTCAATGGCAAACTATTAATCATCCCCAAAGTGACTTACATCTCGATCAATCAGGACTCGATCGCCCCACGTCCCGAAGAATAAAAATTCGGATTCCTAAACAATATATTAACGAGCCAATTATAGCACGTTTAGGGTCTTTTCCTGGTCTAAAAGTGAATATATTTTCCGCTTTGTTAGCGGCAAATAATAATCAAGATGGCTGGTTCGATCTACAACTACAAGGCAACTCCCAAGGGATAGAAAATGCCCTTTCCTATCTGGCAGATTTAGATGTAGAAGTTTGGTATGATTCAGCACAAGTTCTTGAAGAAGCGGACAATTGGTAATCTCTAGCAATAATAAACAATGGCTAACCCACAATTATCTTTATCTCCCAGTCAACCCCTGAAAAAAGTTTCTATTCCTTGGGTAATTACCATTAGTTATCTAGTGGTTTTGTTGGTTTTACCGGCGGCGGCACTATTTGCTAAATCCCTAACTCTTGGTTTTGCCGAATTTTGGCGCATTGCCACTTTACCGATTTCTTTATCCGCTTACCAAGTCACTTTTTTTACTTCCTTAATCGCCGGATTAATTGACGGAGTTTTTGGCACTATTATCGCTTGGGTATTAGTGCGTTATCGATTCCCGGGTAAAAAAATTGTCGATGCTTGTGTAGATTTGCCCTTTGCTTTACCCACTTCTGTTGCCGGTTTAGTCCTCGCCACAGTTTACAGTGATAACGGTTGGCTCGGTCAATTTTTTGCCCCCTTTGGCATTAAGATATCCTTTACCATTTTAGGGGTTTTTGTGGCGATGTTATTTATCGCTTTACCCTTCATTGTCCGCACCTTACAGCCAGTTTTACAGGAAATGGAAAAAGAGGTAGAAGAAGCGGCTTTATCCCTCGGTGCTTCCTCTTGGCAAATCTTCTGGCGAGTTATTTTTCCCACAATACTACCCGCTATTTTAACAGGAGTTGCCCTCGGTTTTGCCAGAGCGATCGGTGAATATGGTTCCGTAGTTATTATCTCCTCTAATATTCCCTTTAAGGATTTAATTGCCCCAGTTTTAATCTTCCAAAGACTAGAGGAATATGATTACACAGGTGCGACAGTAATCGGCATGGTTTTATTACTGGTTTCTTTGTTCATGTTAGTAGTAATTAATTTCCTGCAGCAATGGGGGCAAAAATACAGAGTTAAGTAAAGAGTAAAAAATATTAGGGTATAACTGGAGACAGATCAAAAATGCTGAGTCTAAAAAAATCAACTAAACCGAAAGAGTGGGATTACAAACCCCTACTAATTATCATCGCCCTTGTTTATCTGGCACTATTATTATTTATTCCAGCAGCGGCAGTATTTTACTATGCTTTTCGCAATGGATTCCAAGCTTTTTTAGAAGCGGCGGGAACTTCTGACTTTATCGAAGCGGTGAAATTAACAGTAATTATTGCCCTAATTACTGTACCTTTAAACACAATTTTTGGACTTTGTGCAGCCTGGGTAATTGCCCGCAATCAATTTCGTGGCAAAACTTTATTAATTAGTTTAATTGACTTACCTTTTGCCGTTTCTCCCGTGGTAGCGGGTTTAATGATTGTACTGCTCTATGGGCGCAATGGTTGGTTAGGTTCTTTCCTAGAATTTTTCGATATAAAAATACTTTTTGCTTTACCCGGAATGGTATTAGCAACTATATTTGTTACTATGCCTTTTGTCGCTAGAGAAGTTATCCCAGTCTTAGAAGAAATTGGCTTAGAACAAGAGGAAGCGGGGCGCACTTTAGGGGCAAGTGATTGGCAGATTTTCTGGCGCATAACTTTACCCAATATTCGTTGGGGATTGATGTACGGAGTGCTGTTAACTAATGCCCGGGCGATGGGAGAATTTGGGGCGGTTTCTGTGGTTTCTGGCAGTATTTTAGGGAGAACTGCTACCCTGCCAATTTTCGTAGAACAGGCCTATAAAAATTATCTAACTCCTGCCGCTTTTAGTGCGGCGGCTATTCTCGCCTTACTAGCGGGAGTTACTTTAATTATCAAAGAAATTCTCGAACGTAAAACCGCCCACAAAATTCACACTACCTAACTACAAAAAACCTAAAAATCATGAAGGCGTTGGGTTTCATGCTTCAACCTAACCTACATTCATCTTATATTTAATTCCACCCACCTACTTACACAAAAAACCTAAAAATATGAGTATTACCATCCACCAAGTTTCCAAACGTTTCGGTAATTTTCAAGCTTTAGATAATATCAGTTTAACCATTCCTGAAGGCAAATTAGTCGCCCTCCTCGGACCATCGGGATCGGGAAAATCCACCTTATTACGTTCAATTGCGGGATTAGAAACTCCCGACAGTGGCGCGATTATCATTAACGGACAAGATACCACCCATGTGGATCCTAGACGGAGAAATATCGGCTTTGTTTTTCAACATTATGCCCTATTTAAACATTTAACTGTTCGTCAAAATATTGCTTTTGGTCTAGAAATTCGCCAGCAAAAATCGCCAGTAATTAAGAAAAGAGTTGAGGAATTATTAGAATTAATTCAATTACAAGGATTAGGCGATCGCTATCCCGCCCAATTATCGGGAGGACAACGGCAGCGAGTAGCTTTAGCCCGCGCTTTAGCCATTCAACCGAATGTATTATTATTAGATGAACCCTTTGGAGCTTTAGATGCAAAAGTCAGAAAAGAATTAAGGGTATGGCTGAGAAATTTACACGAAGAAGTTCACGTTACCAGTGTTTTTGTTACCCACGATCAAGAGGAAGCAATGGAAGTAGCCGATACGATTGTCGTGATGAATCATGGTAAAATTGAACAGGTGGGTTCTCCCGCCGAAATTTACGATCATCCGGCCACACCTTTTGTGATGCAATTTATTGGGGAAGTGAATATCTTACCCAGTTTAGCAGGATTAGGAAATGGACATCATCCGGGTGATAATTCCACCGTTTTTATCCGTCCCCACGACCTGGAAATTATGCCCGAACAAGATGGTTTGAATAGTTGGGCAGTGGTAAAAAGAGTTATTCATTTAGGCTGGGAAATACAAGTAGAATTAATGTTAGCCGATGGGGAAATGGTGGTGGCTTATCTCAATCGGGAGGAATACAAGCAATTACAGTTACAACCAGAACAAACGGTACATTTAAAACCGAGAAAAGCGACCTTACTCACTGATTTTGACAATAAAAGTGAGAAAGTTATCGATTACTCAATTTAAAAACTCTAGGTTTATTAAAAATTTTTCATAAAGCTATAAGTGACCTTCACCGCTGCCACTTTCTCAGCACTGATAGAGTTAGAGCAACTTCTTTACCTTTCTCCTCAATAAAATCTAGCAATTCCTTGACGGTGCTTTTATCTTCATCTACTTTGGTGTTAAGATTGACAGCTTTGAGGTCAAAGTTTTTGGCTTCGATTTCTTCACGGGTGACTGTCCAACTCCTCTCACTATCTTCTCGGTTGGGTAATAGTTCTAGAAACTGCTGAAAGTGATTCATCATCAGGGGTTTGCGCTTGGTAACTTTGACATCGGACAGGTCATAATACCAGATTTTTTCAGTGGGTTTACCTTTAGTAAAAAAGAGGATGTTAGCTTTAACACCCCCACCGGCAGCCACAAAAGTCCCCGCGGGCAAACTAACGATACACCAGAGATTACAGTCGTTTAATAGTTTTCGTTTGCTCTGGACAAAGGCATTTTCATTGGTGCGAAATAACACCCCTTCATCTAGGACGATGCCGCAGCGTCCCCCCGGTTTCAAACTGTCGATAACGTGCTGTAAAAATAGGACTTGAGTGGCACTGGTTTTATAGGCAAATTGTGCCTGTACGGTCCTGTGTTCTTTGCCGCCAAAGGGGGGGTTAGTGAGGATAATATCGAACTGGGGCGGAGCATCTTGGAACAGGTCGCCATAGATGACTTCTCGGTTTAAGGTGTTGCCGTGCCAGAGGTGGGGGTAATCGATGCCGTGTAGGACTAAATTAGCGAGGGCAATGGGGTAGATGAGGTTCTCTTTTTCCCTTCCGTAAAAGGTTTTTAGTTTGATGGTTTCTAGCTGTTCGGGGGTGATGTCATCTGCTAGGAAATCGCGGATATATTCGTAGGATTGGGCCAGGAATCCGCCCGTGCCGCAGCAGGGGTCATAGATGGTTTCTCCTACTTGGGGGGCGATGGCTTTGACCATTGCCCGGATGACTTCCCGGGGGGTAAAGAATTGACCGCCATCGTTGTTTTTTTCTCCCATTTTCAACAGCAATCCCTCGTAAACTTGGGAGATGGGGAAGATGTGGGTAGGGTCAATGTAGTCGATTTCGTGGATTTTATCGAGGATGTCTAACAGGTTGGTTTCGGTGTCGATGCGGACTCGTTCGACACTGGATATGACCTCACTGATAATTTTTTGGCGGGGGGTGGCTTGGGGTTTGTTTTTGAGGCTTTTGAGGTAGGGAATGACTTCTTCATTGACAAAGGGCAGAAATTGACCCATTTGCCCCATTTGCAGGTTAAGGCGGCGGTTGCCTTGAGGGTTGGCCCAATCTCGCCAACGGTAGGGTTCGGGGATGGAATCGGCCAAAGAGTCCCCCACGGCTTCCGCTTCTTCCGCTTCTCGCTGTTCGGTGTCGTCAAGGATTTTGAGGAACAGTAGCCAACTGAGTTCGGGGACGTACTGTAAAGCACCGGCACAGTTGGAACGCCGCATGATGTCGCAGATGCCTTTGATGTAGCTGTTAAGTCCCTGTTGGGTGGTGAAGGTTTTACCGTTGTCGTTGCTGTTTTTTTTAGCCATTGAGTTTACCTAATTTGTCTAACCTGCCAAGCGGAGATTGGCAATGAGGGGGAGTTGGAGTTCGTTTTTTTCTTGCAGTCTTTGAGAAAAGAATAGGATTTCTAGGTTTTCGATTTCTTCGGTTTGGGGGTTGACTCTCACAATAATATCATCTCCTAATTCTTCGGATTCTTGTTCGGGATAGGGAGCGCATTTATTGATATAGAGAATGTCTCCCGTTGGGTCATATTTGATAATTAGGGTTTGCTGAAAAAGCTTTTCCTGGGGGCAGGGTGTGGGGTGTGGGGTGTGGGGTGTGGGGTTTTACCAGTTTTGAGGTGGTCAACTACCTAATTTTCAGGGAAAAACCCCGCAATGGCTGGCACTTTTTGAGGGGAAAAAAGTCCAAAAGTCTTATCCAACAAGGTTTTTAGATTTATTCAGCAGACCCTAATTAGGTTTTCTGTCATTTAGTAAAATAATAGGGATTTTCTTCTGATTCGGTACGAGGTATGAACAGTATTTGGTTTAAGTTTGTCCATGCTTGCTGTGTTTTTTCTATGTCTATTGTTTGCATAACTATAATTCTCCATTAAAAGCGCGGCGCAATAAGACGGCGGGGAGTTTATTAATGGCTTCTAACTGTGCTTCTGTTGCTTTTCGTGCCTTTTCTACCGCTTCCATCTGTTCATTAAGAATGGCGGCGATTCGTTTTTGTTCGCTTAGGGGTGGGAGGGGGATTTTTAATGTTTCTAAATCTTTTCTGCCAATAGCTTCAAATGTACTGCCACTACCTAGAGATACTAATTTATTTTCATATAACCTCAATGCTGCATGAATAAAATCACGTTCACTATCTTGATTGGGACGGATAGCTGCTAATCCTCTACCAATACAGCATTGAACGTCAACTATATTTGTTGGTCCAACAGGGGCGCGAACTGAAATTAAAATATCTCCTACTTCAGCGATTTTAATGGGTTCAAAACACCAAAATCGTGGAATAGGTGATATTTTACCAAAGTCGGCTTTACCTTGAAAAAATGGTAGTCCGCGGGGTTCATTTATATAACTAGAACTAGGTGGAGATTGTCCCATAATTAGTTCACAAACATCCCCCAACTTTACCCACTGCCAACCATCGGGCAACTGCCGATCATTTTCCTGACTCATAATAACTCCCTTGCCCAATCATAAACATTCAAATACCAATCCCCAATTAAAAACCCTAAGCGGCAAACAATCTTATCTTAGTTTCCTGTATGATCTCAGCAAGTAGCTCCTCTACATGTAATCATTAATGTCTCTTCAAGATGATTAAATTCATCGTAAAAACCAATGACTCCATTCGCATCATATACAGGATACCCTTCTTTTTTTAATG
>VYLE01000351.1_pt1 | contig 30951 bp, 19 predicted proteins | sample 5114391 | NCBI WGS metagenome assembly VYLE01 (sample SAMN12291771, study PRJNA351875) | freshwater metagenome | isolation source: freshwater lake | place: USA: Michigan, Kent Lake | collected 2013-08-15
CGGCGCTCGCGTGGCTCTGGCAGCGACTCGCCCCGTCGTGGGTGGCTTCGGCGCTGCATGCCGCGCTCCTCCCCTGCTTCGCCCACCGCGATGTCGGCGCGCGGTCACTCGATGTGTACCTCATGCCCTTCCGCCAGCGCGACGGGCGCGACGCGGCCTGCGTCCAGCTCCGCGCACTGGGGCAGTCGCGCGGCGACACCGTGGCGGCGCTTGCCCCCGGAGCGCTGCGCTGCCCCACCGCACTCGTGATGGGGGAACACGATCCGTTTCTCAATGCCGCGCGTAGTGAGCGGCTCGTGGGGTGGCTCCGCACCGCCACCGGCAACACCGTGGACGTGCACACCTTGCCCGGCGTGGCCCACGTGGCTCCCGAGGAAGCGCCCGACCGACTCGGCACCCTCGTGGGCGAGCTCATTGCCCGCTGACCCGCCGTCACCTGCCCTGTGATTTCCCGTCGACCACCCACTGCACTCCTTCACCGCCCAACATGACCGATCGACTTGCCACCATGCGCGCCATGGCCGCGCGCCAGCCCGGCAATGCCCTCGTGCGCTTCGGCCTCGCCAACGAGCTGCTCAAGGCCAACTTGCTGGAGGAAGCCGCAGCGGAACTGCAGGCGTACCTCGCCAGCTACGACGACGAAGGCAACGGGTGGCTGCGCTATGCCGACACGCTCACCGCGCTGGGGCGCCACGATGAGGCGCGCGCGGCGGCTGCCAAGGGCATCGAGGCGGCCACACGCTACGGGCACGGCAGCATGGTGCAGGAACTCGAGGAACGGTACGGAGGCTGAACGGCCCCACGGCAGCCCCCCGATCCAGCAACTCGGACCCTACAGCCGTCGGCTCTCCTCCGCCGCCTCGAGCACGTATCCCAGTTCGCGTGACACCGCGCGCGCTTCCTGCGTGGCACTGGTCACGTCGTCCATGGACGCGTGCAGCCCCATCGTGCGCAGCTTCACGATGTCGAGGCGCAACGAACGCAGCGCCAGGCTCGCGCTGTCGATCTGCCGGCGCATGGTTTCACGGCGCGACTGCAGATCGTCGAGCGACGCGCGCTGACGCATGAGCAGCGTCAAACGGCGCTCACGATCGGGGCTGGTGAGCGGCTCCGCTTCCACGGCGGCAATGCGTGCGGCAAGATCGGCCAGTGCACCACCGGGCAAGTCACGATCGAGCCGTTCGAGACCGTTCGCCAACGCGCCAATGCGCTCGAGCAGCGCATCGGCCGTGGGGTCGATATCGGGCATGAGCGCCTGGTCCTCCGGCGACAGCTTCGACAGGATCTCGGCAATGACGAGCCGGTCGTCGCAGGCGTTGCGCACCAGGTCACCGTAAGCCGACTGGGCGACCACGCCGCCGGCCGTCTTGTCCACCAGTTCGGCCAGGCGCACATGATGCGCGCGGTTGTCACGCGCCGCCGGCGCCGTGCGCCACGCCTCCCCGAGCGCTGCCAGCGGGGAAATGCCCAGGCGTCGCAGCCGGAGCGCGCGCCGCCCCGCTACGGCGAGGCTGCCCAGCCCAACGACGAGTCCGGCAAGCATGGGCGCGATGAACACCTCTTCGTTCAGCGAGACCCCCACGATGAGGCTGCCGATCCCGAGTGCCGACGAGCCCCCTAGCCATTTGAGGCTCGTGCGAAAACGCATCACGCGATCGGCCACCACGGCGGGCGTGCTGGCTGCCCCCCCCGCCATCCTGACCGCAACCTCATGCGCCTTGAGTTCGGCCAGGTACGCCTCGTTCACCTGCTTGCGCTGCAGCTTGACCGACTTGCGCCACTGTTTCACCGCCTCCCGGTTCGCCTTCTTCCATTCCCGCCGGGTCGAGCGATCCGCTCCAATGGGCAGCGGCGGCAATTGCGGCATGGGCGGCAGCGCCCCGGGCGCCGGCGCCTGCCGCGGGGCGGGCGACGGCTCTACGACACGCCGAGGCGCCCAGTCCTCGGCACGATTCCCGACACGTTCATCGCGGTCGGGGTCCCAAGGCCGCGGCGGCGGGGCGGGCATCGGCAGCGGAGCGGCGAGCGGCGCGATGGCCGCTGGCATCGGCGCCGAGAGTGATCCGTCGCGCTGCACCCGACGCAGCGTATCACGCAGTTGCAGCGCACTCTCCCAGCGATCGGCGGGCTTCTTCGCGAGGCAGCGCTCCAGAATGTCCACCAGCACGCGCGGGATCGCGGGGCGCAGGCTGTGCAGTGGTGGCGGAGTGTCGCTCACATGCTTCATGAGCATCGCCGGCGTGGTGGGCGCCTCGAACGGCAGTCGACCGGCCAGCATGAGATAGCCGATCACGCCCACGGCATACACATCACTGCGCCCGTCGACCTCCTTGTCCCCCATGGCCTGCTCGGGGCTCATGAAGGCAGGCGTTCCCACGGCGATGCCCGTTTGCGTGAGCCGCGAACCGCTTTCGGCCGCGCGCGCAATACCGAAGTCGGTGACCAGCGCGCGCCCGGACTCGCGATCGAGCAGCACGTTGTCGGGCTTCATGTCCCGATGCACCACGCCGCAGGCGTGGGCGTAGGCGAGGGCGTCGGCCATCTGCTCCAGCATGCTCGCGACGAACGAGAACGGCAGACGTGGCTCGCGCAGGATGCGCGCGGCCAGGCTCTCTCCTTCCACCAGCGCCATGGCGAAGCACACCAGGCCGGGCACCTCGTGCACGGCGTAGATGGGCACGATGTGCGGGTGGTTGAGGCGTGCGGCCATCTGTGCCTCCCGCACGAACCGCTCGCGCACATCGGGGCGGAAAGCGAGGTCGGGGGGCAGTACCTTGAGCGCCACCTTGCGCTGCAGTCGGACATCCTCGGCCGCGTACACCACCGCCATGCCACCGCGGCCGACTTCACGCCCGACCAGATAATGGTCGCCGATGGCGGCGGTGACCCGATCGCGCAGCATCGCGGCATCGGTACCGTACGCCCCCTCGCGCCCCAGATTGCCGTGCATGTTCACGGGCGGGGCTCCAGCCGACGGTTGCGCGGGCGCGACGTCAGGCGTGTCGAACATCGCCGGCTCCCGGGGGTCAGGCGCCGCGCGACGCCGAGCGCGGCACCGTGAGGTCGCGCACCTCGTTCACCGCCTGCACGGCGATGTCCACCTCGCGGACCATCTGCATCGCCTGTTCCGCCACGAGCGTCACGCTGTGCACCGAGCTGTTGCCGGTGCGCAGGCGGACCAGGTCGAGGCGCACGTTCTCGAGCGCCAATCGGCAGCTGTCCACCTGCCCCCGGCGCGCCTGCAGCTTGGCCTGACCGTCGAGCAGCGTCCGCCGCTCGCGGCGCAGCTGGGCCAGCCGGCGCACACGGGCCTCGCTGCGCGTCGTATCGAGCGGGTTCGCCTCCTGCTCCAGCGTGTCGATCTCCTGCTCCGCACGCGTGAGCAGCTCGGGCGAGAGCGACGCTTCCATGCGCACCAGGTCCTTGGTGATCGACTCCAGCTTGTTTACCAGATCGATGGCGGTGTTGGCCACATCGGGGATGCGCTGACGATCCTCGGCGGGGAGTGTGGCCAGCAGCCGTCCGATTTCTTCGCGATCGGCACGTGCGGCACGCACGAGCGGCAGATACGCACCCAGTTCCTCATCGCGCGTCGGCATGGCAGGGGCCACACCTCCACCGGCGGCCAGGGGCACGGGCGCGTTCGCGCCGCCCAGCGTGAGGGCGCCGGCGAGCCGATTGGTGAGCTTGCCCTGCGCCCGCAGCTCTTCGCGCTTCCTGCTGCTGAAGGTGGCCCACACACTGTTCGTGATGTCTTCCAGCACTTCGCCGAAGAGCCGATGCTTGGGCTGCCGCAGCACATCCTTCCAGTCGTAGCCGTCGGTCCAGAGCTTGGTGTACTGCCATACCAGGAAGATCGTCCAGATCGTCGTCACGCTGCCGAAACTGGAGTCGCCGAAGATCGCGATGACGAGGAACGCGAAATTGACGAACAGGTACGGCACGAGCTGTCGCCGGAACTTCACGACTCGCGGCGCCTCCCACCGGGCACGGTCTTCGGTGGTGGGGATGTACGCGTCGTCGTTGCGCGGCCCGTAGCCGTACGAGGGCGCCATGGCGCCACCGGACGCAGGTGCGGCGGTGCCGAACCCCGCCGGCGCCGTGGTGAGCGTACGAGGCGAATAGGCCGGTGCCTGATACCCGGGTGCCGGAGACAGGGGGGCCTGATAGCCACTGTTGCCGGTCCCGGACATGGGCATGCCACCCATGGACATGCCGCCCATGGGCATGCCGCCAATGGGCGCGCCGTTGAACGTGATGGGCGAGATGGACAACGGCATGTTGGCCGAGGTGGCTCCCGCTGGCGCGGGTGGCACCACGCCCGTCCGCAGCGCCTGCGACAGCTCGGTGGCCTGCTGGAACCGATGATCGGGGTTCTTCTCCAACAGCCGCATCACGATGGCCGCCAGATCCGGCGGGACATCGGCGCGACGCTGCTGAATGGGGACCGGCGCTTCGGCCAGATGCTTGACCAGCAGTGCCGGCGTGGTGCCACCCACGAACGGCGGCTCGCCACACAGCATCTGGTAGGCCACGATGCCCAGTGAATAGAGGTCACTGCGCGCATCGAGATCGCGATCGCCCGACGCCTGTTCCGGGCTCATGTACGCCGGTGTCCCGATGGCCATGCCGGTGGCGGTGAGCCTCGCCGTATCGCCGCTGTCCGACGAGGCCGCCCGCGCGATGCCGAAGTCGGTCACGAGCGCACGCCCGTCGATGCCGTCGAGCAGGATGTTGTCGGGCTTGATGTCGCGGTGCACCACGCCGCGCGAGTGCGCGTACGCCAGCGCATCGGCGACTTCGCCCAGCCAGCGCCGCACGCTGTCCATGGGCAACGGGCCACGCTTCTGCACGAGCGTGGCGAGATTGTCCCCGTCGATGCACGCCATGACGAAGAACACCAGGTTGCCCACCTCGTCGACCGAGTAGATGGGCACGATGTTCGGGTGACTCAGCTGCGCTGCCGTTTCCGCCTCGCGGAGAAACCGCGACCGCACGTCACGCCGGAACGACAGCTCCGGCGGCAGCAGCTTGATGGCGACATGCCGCTTGAGCCGACGATCGCGCGCACGATACACGATGCCCATGCCGCCACGACCGATTTCCTGGTCGAGCTCGTAGGCGGCGCTGAGCGCCTGCTCCACGTGGGCACGCAGTTCGGCGTCTTCGGCGTGATGGGCGGTGTTTTCGGACACTCGAAGCGGAATTCGGGGAGATGACCGTCTTCCTTAGTGTAGCACGGCAGGGAAACGGACGACAGCATGGGACGAACGGGAGGTGTGCCGGCACTACGTGGAGTGCCCCCCGGAAAGTTGCAGTCTGACTCACCCCTGAGCAGCGGCGTCCGGCGGAGCAGTCGTCGGGATGCCTGCCGATTTCGCCGGACCGGTGGCCAGCCCCGCCACCCTGACAGTTGCGATCGGGGGAGATCTCACGCGTACCTGCCGTCGTGACGCAGTTTACATGGTGCGGATCGTGCTCCAACGAGGATGCCAATCCCTTTGCTCAGGAAATCCCATGAGTCAGCGCCAGACCCTCCCCGTCCTCCCGTTGCGTGGGACGGTCATGTTTCCCGGTATCACGGCCCCCATTGCCGCCGGGCGGCCCGGAACCCTGCGTGCCATTGAAACGGCGCTCAAGGGCGACCGGCTCGTCTTCGCGGTGGCGCAGCGGGACAATACCGAGGAGCCCACCGCCGATATCCTGTTCAGCACCGGCGTCATTGCGCGGATCGGCCAGGTGCAGCGGGGCCTCGGCGGCGTGCAGCTGTTGCTGCAGGGCGAACAGCGCGCCACCGCGCTGCACTATGGCGAGCAGGACGGCTATCTCACGTCCGTCATCGTGCCCGCCGAAGAGATGATGCCGCTCGATCTCAAGGATCCGGCGTTCACGGCGCTGCACAAGGAAGCCCGCGAGCGCGCCGCAGAGCTTGGCGAGAAGCGGGGGCTGCCCGAAGAGGTCGTGCATCAGGTGCTCGACTCGGTCGAGGACGCGGGTCGTTTCGCCGACCTCGTAGCCGGCTACATCGAGCTCACCGTTCCCGAGAAGCAGGGGCTGCTGGAGACGCTCAGCGTGGAGGAGCGGCTGCGTCGCGTGCTCGTGCACGTGCAGCGGCAGATCGGCCTGCTCGAGGCGCAGGAAGACATCAAGAGTCAGGTCCAGGAGGAGCTTGGCGAGCGCCAGCGCGAGATGTTCCTGCGCGAGCAGCTCAAGGCCATCCAGAAGGAGCTGGGCGACGACGACACCGGCAAGGAGATCAGCGAGCTCCGCGAGAAACTCAGCAAGCTGCTGCTGCCCAAGGAGGCGCGCGCCGAGGTGGAGCGCGAGCTCGGGCGTCTGGAGCGTGCCGGTCGCGAAAGCATGGAGGCGCAGGTCATCCGCACCTATCTCGAGTGGATCGCCGAGCTGCCGTGGAACACGCGCAGCGACGACCATCTCGAACTGGCGCGCGCTGGGGAGATCCTCGACGAGGATCACTACGGGCTCAAGGATGTGAAGGATCGCGTGCTCGAGTTCCTCGCCGTGCGGCAGCTGCGGGCACAGCAGGTGGCCGCCGAGGTCGCCACGACCGGTGAGTTCCCCGTGTCGAAGTTGAAGGGGGAAGCCACCGACGCCACGCCCACGCTTGGGAACGGCGAGGACGACCGTCAGATCACCGATACCCGGGAAGCCAAGGCGCGCGCCATGGCCCGTGGCCCCATCCTGCTCTTCAACGGCCCGCCGGGGGTGGGCAAGACGTCCATTGCCAAGAGCATCGCCCGCGCCCTCGGCCGCGAGTACGTGCGCGTGGCGCTGGGTGGTGCGCGCGACGAGGCCGACATTCGCGGCCATCGCCGCACGTATGTCGGCGCCATGCCGGGCCGCGTCATCCAGGGCATGAAGCAGGCCGGGACGCGCAATCCCGTCTTCTTGCTCGACGAGGTGGACAAGCTGGGGCAGTCGTATCAGGGTGACCCATCGAGCGCCCTGCTCGAGGTGCTCGACCCGGCGCAGAACGATTCCTTCACCGACCACTACCTCGGGGTGCCCTTCGACCTCAGCGAAGTGCTGTTCATCGCCACGTCGAATTTCATCCAGAACATCCCCGGCCCGCTGCTCGACCGCATGGAAGTGGTGGAATTCAGCGGCTACACCGAGCGCGAGAAGGCGGAGATCGCCAAGACCTACCTCGTGCCGCGTCAGCTGGAGGAGTCGGGGCTGTCCAACCGTGAGCTCTCCTTCACCGACGACGCCATCATGAAGGTGATCAGCGAGTACACGCGCGAAAGCGGCGTGCGCCAGCTCGAGCGGCAGCTCGGGGCGGTATCACGCAAGGTCGCGCGGCGTGTGGCCATGGGTGACACGGCCACCATCGACGACAAGGTGATCAGCGCCGGCGAAGTGCGCGAGCTGTTGGGCCGTCCCAAGGTGCATCCCGAGCGCGCCGCGGAGCACGACGAAGTCGGGATCTCCACGGGCATGTACTACACGCCCATGGGCGGCGACATTATGTTCGTGGAGGCAAGCATCCGCCGAGGCACTGCCCCGCAGACGCGCGACGACGATACCAACGTGGTGCGGGTGGGGCCCATCTCCCTCATCCTCACCGGTCAGCTTGGTGACGTGATGAAGGAAAGCGCGCGCGCCGCCCTCACCTATGCCACCAACAACGCCGAAGTGCTGGGCATTCCGGCGGAGCGCGTGGCGAGCGCCAGCGAAGCGCACATTCACGTGCCGGCCGGCGCGATTCCCAAGGATGGTCCCAGTGCAGGCATCGCCATCGCCACCGCACTGGTGAGCGAGATGTCGAATCGCAAGGTGCGGCGCGACGTGTCGATGACGGGCGAGATCACGCTGCGGGGCCGCGTGCTGCCGATTGGCGGCGTGAAGGAGAAGGTGTTGGGGGCGCATCGCGCCGGCATCACGGAAGTGATCGTCCCCAAGGCCAACGAGGCCGATCTCGAGGACGTGCCGGAGGAGGTGCGCCGGCAGCTCACCTTCCATTGTGTCGAAACGCTGCGCGACGTGCTGAAGATTGCGCTCGTGCAGGCGCCGGTGGCGGAGGCCGTGGAGGAGCTGGTGGGCGTGTAGTCACTGCGGGGGTGACTGCGGTCTGCAACAGCGCGTGAAAAGCAGACGGCAGACGGCAGGAACGACAGCACGCAGTACGGCAGGACTGTGGTTGAACAAATCGGGCGCCACCGCTTTGCGGGGCGCCCGATTTCCTTTGCGGTTTCATATCGGGGGCCGCGCACCGCGCGAGCCCCCGCGTTGTTCTACCGCATTCCTGCGCCCTGCACACTGTCGTTCCTGCCGTCTGCCGTCTGCGGGTAAACCGCAGCTACATGCGCCGTCAGACTCGCAGTCACACTACTGCCCCTTCACCTCGCGCGTGTTGTCCCCCGGATTTCGATCGATCAGGAGATTGTACGGATCGATCCCACCGCGCGCCGGCAGCGACTTCACCGTGAACTCCGCCCGCACGGTGCCGCCGGTCACCTTCACCTTGCGCATCGCCAGCGGCTCGCCGATGCGCGCGCCGGCCTTCGGCGCGGCCAGCACACCCACGTCGATGTAATCCCGCAGCGGCGTGGGCGTTTCGGTGCCCAGCGAATCGGCGCGCAGCTTGGCGGCGGTGCCCACCACCATGACGCGGTACTCCCCGCTCGGCAGCTTCGTGGCGCTGACGCTGTCGGTCTTCACATCCCACAGCGTGATCGTTTCGAAGTAGTCGTCGATGGCGTACTTGAGCGAGTCCGGCGTAGCCGCGTTGATGTGCCGCATGAGATCGAACGTGGTGGCGTAGGGGGGACCCGCAACCTTCCCCTCGGCCAGGTAGTCACGCAGCGCCGCGTGCAACTTGGCCTCGCCGATCAGATCACGCAGTGCGAACAGGGCCAGTGACCCCTTCTGGTACCAGATGTAGCTCTGCAGATCCACGCGGGTGAGTGGGCGTTCGCCCTTTTGCTCACCGGCCCGCCCGCGCAGGTACTGTTCCAGCTCCGCGCGCAGGAACTTCTGCGTGAACGAGCGCCCATGCGCCCGCTCCGTGATCACCAGCGCGGCGTACTCCGACAGCGACTCGGACAGCATCTGCGACCCTTCCACATCGGCCGGCATGCGCTGATACGGGAACCACTGATGCGCGATTTCGTGGGCGGTCACGAAGTACGGCAAATCGGAGTCCTCCACGTCGGTCGTGTCCACACGCGCCACGAACCCGATGTCCTCGGAGTAGGGAACCGTGTTCGGGAACGACTGCGCGAAGCCGGCATAGCGCGGAAACTCGAGGATGCGCAGCTGCCGATGCTGATAGGGCGCGAACTCTCGGGAGAAGAACGCGAGGCTCGCCTTCGACGCCTCGATCATGCGTGCCACGTTGAACGTGTGCGTGGGGTGGTGATACACCTCGATGCTCACGTTCTGCCACGACGACTTCGTGACCGTCCATCGGGCTGACAGGACGGAGAAGAAGTTGTCGATGGGCGCGTCCATCACGTACCGGAAGTACCGGCGCCCCCGCTCGGTCCACTCGCGCTGCAGGTAGCCCGGCGCCATGGCGATCTGATCGGGATCGGTGCTGACCGTAGCCTCGAAGGTGGCGGCTGCGGCATCGGCCAGGAACGACTGGCGGCTCAGCCCCAGACTGTCGGTACGCGGCAGTCCGCGACGCTGCAGCGGCAGCTTGTACTTGCGCCGGAGTTCGTCGCTCTGCAGCTCGTTCTGGTTGTTGTAGAAGAAAGTGGGAAACTTGTCCCGATTGAAGAACGTGCCGTTCTCCACCAGCGAGCGATCAGGCTGGCCGCTCGGGTACCCGCGTGTGCGGAACTGCTGCACACTGCGCACGTGCAGCGAGTCCCCGGGCTGCAGGGGCACGTCGAGTCGCACCAGTCGCACCCCCCATTCGGTGTCCGACTTGACCACCGTGAACGGACGGTCGAAGTGCAGCGTATCGAGCGTCACGCCCAACCCGGGCGCGTCGGCGGCCACGTTCACCAGAATGGAGTCCAGCGGGCGCGGCTCCCGGTTCACCAGCGTGAAGCGTGACCCGACCCGGGCTCGGCCGGCCGTGGGCTCGAAGTCCACGTCGAGCGCGATGGCCGTGACCTTGGGCGGCGCCAGATTCTCGAAGCGCCGCCACGTCTGCTCATGCGTCACGGCGGCTTTCTCACTCTCCTGACGCGTGCGATAGCTGTTCACGACGCTGGCGTTGTAGTAGAACACGCCGCCCGCGGCGGTGAGCCCCGCCGTACTGCCGGCCGCCACCCACCCCGTGCCCGACGTGAGCCACCGACGCGCCCGCTCGCCCAGCGCCGACCGCTCGGTTCCGCGGCGCCAGACCAGGTACGTGAGCGACAGGAAGAGAAGGGCCAGACACAGGTTGAAGGACTGTACCGCGGGAAACGCCGCGAGATACGGCCCTGTGCCGTTCAGGTCCGACCACCGGAACACCGGCGACGTGCCGATCTGCAGTAGCCGATAATCGTATCCAATGTTGGTGGTGGCGATGTTTCCGACCCACACCAGAATGATGATCACGTAGCCGATGGCCTTGCGCGGGACCAGCGACTGCACGAAGAAGGCGATCGCGGTCATGGCGATCCACCCTGGAAAGTCGGCGAGATACACGTAGAGCGCGTAGACCGGCAGGTCGATCTGCGCGTAGCCCTTGAGCACCTGCACCGCCATGCTCCCCAGCATGGACGTCGTGGCGAATGCCAGCATGAGCACGATCATGGCCGCGAACTTGCCCGCGAGCACACTCCAGGACTGTACGGGGGCCGCATCGAGCACCTGGTCCAGCTTCACCTGCCGCTCGCGCCACACCAGCTCACCGGCATAGAACGTGAGCAGCACCACCATGAACAACGAGGCGCTGCCAACGGACGATTCCGCCATGATCCAGCTCATGGGCCAACTCCGATTCTGCCCATTGGAGTCGGCGTACCACGCGCTCATGAGCACGTTGATGAAGCCGATGGTGGCGATGGCCAGGAACGGGGTGGAGCGAAGGAGCGAGCGTGAATGGAACTGCGCCACGCTCCACCAGCCGGCCAACGCTGGCGTGGGTTCGTACGTGCGCGCAGCACCACGCCGCGTGACCGACGGCGCGAGCGCCTGCTCCTCGGGCTTCTGCTTCTTGCGCGACCCAACGGCCGCGTGCTTCTCCAGCCGCACGAAACGGAACGCGATTGCCAGGAGCAACGCGCCAATGGCCGACCAGAGGAGGCGATTCTCACCAATGAAGCCCGCCACCGGCAGGGTGTTCGCATTCTTCTCGGCCGGCGTCCAGTACCGTGTCACCAGATCGATGGAGCGGATGGCGAAGGGGTCCACGAGGTTCGCCAGACGATCCTTGTCCAGCTGGCGCACCAGATCGTCGCCCACCGAGTAGCCCACCAGCAGCAGAATGCCGGCCACGTACACCGAGAAACTGCTGCGCGTGAGGGAGCCCACCGAGAAGAGCATGGCGCACAGGAAGAACACACCGGGTACGCCGATGAGCAGATACGGCTGCACGTAGTGCCACACGTTCACCGGCTGCAGGGTGGCCGTGTCCACCCATGGCATCACGGTGCCCACCAGCGCTCCCACCGGCAACGCCGCGAACACCAGCAGCATGGCCAGCAGCGCCCCGAGATACTTGGCCCCCAGGTAGGCCGCCCGCGTGATGCGCGTGCTGAAGAGGATCTCGTGCACCCCGGCCTCGTAGTCCCGCAGAACCGTAGTGCCCACGAGCGCGCTCGTGATGATCTGTCCAACGGCGAGCAGCACGCCGTAGAGCTGCGCCAGCGAGTACGGGCTGTTCTTCTTCACCTTGCCCAGGACCTGCCCCGTCACGAACGACTCGGTGCTCACGGCGAAGAAGGCCATGAAGAACACGATGGCCACGTACAGCCACGTGACGGGTCGACGGAAGTGACTGCGCAGTTCGAATGCGAAGAGGGGACCGAACATCAGGCCTCCACCGGCACGCGCCCGCCCGACACCTCCGCCAGCCTATGGAAGTACACATCCTCGAGATCCGGGTCCACCGGTACGAAACCGTCACCGGGGTTCGATTCCGCGTACACGTGCAGCACCGTGCTTCCCGCCGCCAGACGCGTGGAGATCACCTGAAACTGCCGCTTGTAGTCCTCGGCCTGCGCCCGCGGGATGGTGCGACGCCAGATGCGGCCGCGCACCTCGTCGATGATGCGCTCCGGCTCCCCCTGCACCACCACCTGTCCCTTGTTGATGATGGCCATCTGCGAGCAGAGCTCGCGCACGTCTTCCACGATGTGCGTGGACAGAATGACCACCACATCCTCACCGATGTCCGCCAGCAGATTGAGAAAGCGATTGCGCTCCGTGGGGTCGAGCCCGGCCGTGGGTTCGTCCACGATAAGGAGCTTGGGGCTGCCGGCCAGCGCTATGGCGATGCCCAGCCGCTGCTTCATGCCCCCGGAGTAGCCCCCTACACTCTTCTTGCGCACTTCATACAGATTCACCTGCTGCAACAGCGACGAGACCAGATCCTTCCGCTCGCCGGGGTTCACCACGCCCTTCAGCGTGGCGAAGTGATCGAGAATGGCATCGGCCGGCATGTTGGGATACAGCCCGAACTCCTGCGGCAGGTATCCCAACTGCGCGCGCAGCCGCTCGGGCTCCCGCAACACGTCGATATCCCGAAAGTGAATACTGCCGCTGTCCGGCGGCTGCAGCGTGGCGATCGTGCGCATGAGCGAGGATTTCCCCGCACCATTCGGACCGAGCAGACCGAACATGCCGGGCGGGATGGTCAGCGAGATCCCGCTGAGTGCCCGCACGCCGTTCGGGTACGTCTTGCTGATGCGGTCGATGCGCAGGGTCATGTCGGTGCGGATAGAGGGAAGCCAAGCTCCACCCGTGCGCCTGATCACGAGATCGGCACGCACGAGGCGATTGAGCCGTTCGCTCGCGTTCTCCCACTGTTGGTGACGCCGGGGAGCCGCGACGGTGCCCATATGTGAGCAGCATATGCCGCAGTTTCTTTCCAGTCTATGGACCGGCGCGTGGGTTGGCTTCGCCGCCATACGCCACGAGTGATCGCGGAGCGCCCGGTCAGAACCCCTGCTGCCAGCGCATCACGGCCACGCGCTCGGTGTAGCCGCCGAAACCGGGCCACGTGACATCGAGGGCGACACTCAGCCGGGTGGACACGGTGGGAATCCACCCCGCGGCTGCGCCAGAAGTGCGCACCAGCGGGCGCGACCCGTCCGCCAGGAGCGGCACGCCCGCCGGCGTGTCGAGCTGCAGCTGGCCGGCGCGCACGCCCAATTCCAGCGCGCCACGGCGGTGCTGCGGCGTGATCTCCTGATTGGCATTGCGCGCGCCGCCCCAGGCCGTGGCGGCACGCAGCGACCACGCCCTGGAATGCACCTGCTGCCGCGCGGCCGCGAAGCGGAGCTGCTGCCAGTGCTGCGCGCGTTCCACCCCCACCATCGTGCGCGCCGTGCCCAGCACGCCCCCCAACGACCACCGACCGCGTGCGCCGTCGGCAATGACCGTCGTTGCCTCCGTTGCGCCGTCGCGAAAGACCACCAGCGGCAACTGCCCTACCGACAGCAGGCGGGCAACCGCGGGATTCTCGGCGGTGCCACGCTCCTGCCCCGCCAGCAGACTGCCTTGTACATCGGCGTAGCGTGCACCGCGCACCACGCGCCAGTTCGCACGGCCCAGCAGATCGTAGCCCACGCCATTGGTGGCGCGCACATCGCCATCGGTATCCACCACGGGAATGTCCGACCCGATCGGCGTGCGAAACGCGCCGGCAGCCACGGTGACATGGCCCAGCTGGTGCGTGACCTGCGCTCCCATGCTGCGACTCGGCATGAGCGTGTTCACGATACTCCGCTCCGGAAAGAGCAGGGTGCTCGACGACTGCATGCGCTCGGTGCCGTAGGCCGGTCGAAAGCGCCCCAGTCGCACCGTGGTGCCCCGGTCGCGCCACCCCACGAAGGCGTCCTGCACCAGCACGCGCCCCTGGCCGAAGTCGGGCTGCAACCGAACATGCCACCCGTCGGCACGCGAGGCATCGAAGACCAGGCGCGCGCGGCGCAGCAACAGGCCATCGGGGGCCCGTGATTGCGGCCCCGATGCCCACCGCCCGTCCACTTGCAGGTATCCCCCCATGCTCAGGCGCATGTCGTCGCCGAACGCGAGGTCGATGCTGCCACGCTCGTCGTCGGTGCGCGACGCGGGCGACGACGTGGGGGCTGACGGTGGTGCTGACTGCGCCCCCAGTGACATCGCCGCGACGAGGGAGAGCACGAGCGGCGGAAGGCTGCCCCGCGGAATGCCGATCACCGTCGCGGTGCCGCCGCGCCACCGAGGCGAAGATGGGGATCGGCCAGCACATCGATGTCGCGAACATGAATCGTACCGCTGTACGGCAGCTGCCGCGTGGCCACCGCGCGCATGAGCGTGGACTGCCCCGCCCTGTTGGGCCCCAGCAACGCGAACAGGCCGGGCCCAACGATGAGGGAGAGCCCCTGCAGCACCGGCGTCCCGTTCGTGTTGCGCGCGCAGCCCTTCTGAATGCGCAGCGTCACAACCTCACCACCCCGGTGCCAGATTCAGTCCGAACACACCGCCACCGCTGCGGTGCACGGGGCGCGCGTGGAACATCTCCACGATGAGCGCTCCGAGATTGAGACGGGCGCTGATACCATGCGACAGCACTGGTCGGCGAACGGCGTCGGCATTCGCCAGCGCCCGCGGCCGGAGCGACAACGCGTCGCCGCCCCGCCATGCCATCCCCGCATCGAGGAATGGCGCCACTTCCATGGCGAGCCCACCAACACCCAGCCGGTTGATGGGGAGCCGGTACTCCACGTTCGCCACCGCCATGCGCGATCCCAGCAGCCCATCGAACGAAGGACACGGCCCGAACGCCGACCGGCCGCACTCGCGCTCCGCCAGCGATTCGGCCGCATAGCCGCGCACCAGCGTGCCCGCGCCCACGAACATGGGGGCGAGCATCGCCTGGCCATCGTCTCGGCCGTAGCGACCGGTGTGCATGGCCCGGAAGGCCAGCGCGCCCCGCCAGAGTGGCTGGTACCATCGGCCATCGACCGTCACCCCGGTGAATTGGGTGCGCCCCACCGTCTGCTGCACTTCGGCGCGGTAGCGCCAGCCATCGAGTGGCGAGGCCGGACCGAACACCGCGTTGTCCCCCACAAAGGCCGCACTCGACTGGGCGTACTGGATCGCGTCACCTGCACTTCCCGTCGAACGTCGCCGATCGAGCACACGCCCCGTGACGTTGTCCACCACCTGCTGGGTCACGTCGAAATCCTGCGTGAGCCGAGTGCCCGTGAAGGCAAACTCCACGCGCCGCGTGCGCGAGAACGGGTACTGCGCGCCCAGTGTCCCTTCGTGCACCAGGGTGCGCGCGATCCCCTGCTCCACCAGCGTGGCGTCGCGCAGGTTCCCCGAGGCATCACGCACACGGATCGGTGCCACGCTATTGAATGCCGAGGGGAGCGGCGTGCGTCCCAGCGACGCAAACACGTTCCACCGCGAGACGGCATTCACGTACAACACCTGCCCGCCCACGTCCTGCACCCGCCCCTGGGCCTGCGCCGCAATGCCCAGCCGTCGGCGTCCCAGCAAGTCTCCCCAGAAGACGCTCAGGCCGCCGCCCACAGCGGCACCGCTCGATCCGGCCGCCACACCGGCCGCCGGGAGCCCCAGTCCTTCGAGGCCAAAGCGCGGCCGGTAGCGTGCGATCGTGGCCGCACCCGCCGTGGGCCCCGGCAAGCCGCTCACGCCATCGGCCAGCATGGCGTCCACGATGGGCACCGGCGATTCCGTGTGCGGCGGCAGGATGCCGCCGCCACTCTGCATGATTGGCGCGGTCAGCGCCGCTTCGTCGTCGGCCAGCCGCTGGTAGCTCTCCACCCGGCTCCGGTCGAGCGCGACCATCTGGTAGCCATCGCGATCGAATACGGTGACCACCACGGCGTTCGTCGCCGGTGACACCGTGAGCGCCGGGGATCGCGCCGTGATGCCGGCGATCCCCGTGCGCAACTGCGTGAGCTGATCGAAGGCTCCGCGAGCCAGGTCGAGACGAAACACATCGGCCACCCCATCCACGTCGCCGATGAAGTACAGGGAACGGCTGTCGCCACTCCACTGCGGGTTGATCATGCGCGCGCCTGCGCCAAGGTCGGGGAGCGCGCGCATGCGCCCGCCCACCGGATCCACCAGCGCCAGCCTCAGCCGACCATACGCCAGCGTTGCCAGATCGGTCTCCTCGTGCCGGTCGGTGGCCACCGCGATGTACCGGCCATTGGGCGCCCACGCCGGGTGCAGCTCGGTATAGGCGTCGTTGGTGAGTTGCTGCGTGCGCCGTTCGGCAAGATCGAAGAGGAACAGATCGCCCTGCCCGTTGCGCGTACCCGCAATGGCCAGCTGTCGTCCATCGGGCGACCAGGACACGGCGCTGATGGACTGGACTCCCGGTACGCGAATGCGCTGGAGGATCGTCCCCCGCATGGCATCGAGCATTGCCAGCTCCGAATCGCCGGCGCGCGTCACCACCATGACGTACTGACGCGAGTCCGGGGACCACGCCCCCGACGCATACAGGAAGGCAATGGCATCGGTATGGCCATCACGGGCGAGGTTCCCGAAGGAACGCACGTCGCGCCCGGTGGACATGTTGCGCAGTCGCACGTCCACCTGGCCAAGCGCGTCGCGACCAATGTAGGTCAGCCATGCCCCATCGGGGCTCAGCTGAGGGTTGAGGGCGAAACCGCCGCGCTCCGGCGCCGCGCTCAGCGGGGTGCCAATGACATCGATGTTCTCACGCTGCTCCAGCAGTGTACCGTACGCCGCGAGAATGTGCGCGTGCCAGTCGTTCTCCAGCGCTTCCACCGGCACGCCCAGCGTGCGCACGATGCCGGCGCGCACTCCCACCGCCACCGCGTCCAGAAAGAATGACGCCAGCGCATCGTCGCCAAAGCGCCCACCCAGATAGGCCCAGAAGGCGTGCCCGTAGCGATAGGGAAAGAGCCGCGGATCCGTCGTGAGTGCATCGATGCCCGGCAACTCGCCGGCGGTGAGCGCCGCACGCAACCACATGGCGGTGTTGGGGTCGTCGCTGCCGAGCGATACATACTCGGCCATCCCTTCCACGAACCAGAGCGGCAGCTGCATCAGACCGTTGCCGCCACGCACCTGCCGCGCCATATCGAACTGAAAGAGGTGCGCGATCTCGTGCCCCAGCACATGGTCGTTCTCGGCGCCCACGCCGGTGAGCGGCATGACCAGCCGGTCACGCAGCGACTCGGCAAAGCCACGCGTCCCCTCGCTGAGCGGGGTATCGGACAGCGTGGTCTGCTGGAAGTCGGGATGATTGGTGTACAGCACCAGCGGCTTGCGCTCGGTGAAGGTGTGGCCGAGCAGCGACGACAGGCGCTCGTACCACCGCTCCGCCTTGCGGGCCGTTTCGCGCACCGTGGGCTCGGCGGCCTTGTCGAAGTGAATATCGAAGTGCGCCGTGCGCAGCACCTGCACGTCGAACCGTTCCCAGCGCACGCGATTCTGTCCGAAGTACTGCGCGTGGAGTGGGAGCGGCAACCACGCCAGCGCTGCGGCCAGACACGCAAGCACCCGAACGATGCGCGGTCGCACGTGGGTGCGCCCAGTCGATCGATGGAGCATGCGGACCTCTTGAAGTGACGCGCTGGCCGGCCCCGTGAGGCCGACCATCGGTGAATGACTCAGAAGCGAACGCCCGCCATGAGCGGCAGGAACGTGGTCCACGCCCGGCCGGTCGTAGTGGCGGTGTACATGGCGTGCAGTCGCACTTCCACGAAGTAGTCCCGATCGCCCACGGCGATGACTTCGCCGATGCCCGCGTTGACTCCCGGGGCGTGGCGCTCGCGGTACCGATCCTCGGGATTGTTGAACAGGTACCACCCGGCACCGAACGTGCCGTACGGGTCGAGCCGCCCCTCGTGCCGTCGCGACGTCACATTGACGAGCATGGCCCCCACCTGGAGGGCCCCATCGGCGGCCTCGCGCCGATCGGCCCATAGGCGGGTGAACATCGCCTCGGCGGTGATCCCCACCGGCACCCGCGGGGCGCGCATCCACACGCCGGCCTTGGCGGTGACCCCTTCCGCCATGACGTCACGCAATGAGCCCCCCGGAATAGCCGCCCCCAGCGCAACCACCGGCGCGGCGGACCACTGCCCGTGGGCCGGTGGGGGACACACGAACAGGGCCGCGCACGCCGCACCGGCGACGCTCAGGGTGGGTCGGAAGGCCGCCACCTTACGGCTGGCGCGGCGTGGACGTGGTCGGCATGGTGGGACGCACGATGCGGCGCGGCGCGACCGGGTCCATCGTCGTGGTCGGGGCCGTCACGGTGGGCATGCTGTTCAACTCGTTCGTGAGCAGCATCGGTGCCCGGCCATCCGTGACGATGACCTTGGCGTTGGGGCTGCGCGCCAGTTCACGGAACGCCTCGATGGACTGGTACGAAATGATCGACGGTGTGAGCCCCTGCGCGATGATCGCCCACGAATCGCGGATACCCTGTGCCTCGATGGTGCGACGCTCGGCTTCCTGCTTCTCGCGATCGAGCACGAAGCGCATCTGCTCCGAGCGCTGCTCGGCCTCGAGCTTCTCCTCGATGGCGCGCGCCAAATCTGCCGGCAGGCGGATGCTCTTGAGCAGCACGTTCTCCACCACGAACCCCTTGGGCCCGAGCGTCTCCATCATCTGCGTGCGGATGGCCTGCTCGATGCCAATACGGGTGCCGCTGTGCATGTCCTTGGCCATGTAGCGGGCCGATACGTCGGCCGCGGAGGAGCGGAACACCGGAATGATGACGTCTTCCTCGTAGCGCGTTCCGCTCGTCTCGAGGATCTGCCGGATGTTCTCCGTCTTCGCGCGGTAGAGGATGGACACCTCAGCCGCCACGTTCAACCCCTCCTTGGAGGGCATCTCGAGACGCACTTCGCGGTTCACCACGCGCGCCGGCACACGCAGTACCGAGTTCACGCCGGGGATGAGGAACTGGGCACCCGGCTGCAGCGGGCCACTGGAGATGCGGCCGAACGAGGTCTTCACGCCGATTTCATCCTGACGGATGGTCGCGCAGCCGGTCAGCACCGGCAGGGCAACCAGAAGCCCCAACACGGGGCGGGAGGCAGACGGGAACAGACGCATGGTCGGACATCCGGATGTGCGAAGGGCGAGTCCTCCGCGAATTCCCCGGGATCATCGGGTCGTGCGCATTCGCGACATGACCGATCCCGAGGTCGCGAAGGTCTCGCCCATCGCCCCTGCGTGGCGACTCACCGATCCGTGCGCTCTCGCTGGCGCAGTGTTGACGAATCGGCAACATCCGCGACCGCCCCTCAGCGGCGCGCATGGCGCTACTCCCCTTCGTGCTTCACGTTAGAAATCCGCACGGATTTTCCATAATTGATTGTTCAGACATCACACATTGACATTTTCAATGCAAAAGCGCGGAACCTTTCATGGCACGAACGGTTGAACGAGGGTTCGGACGCGGGGGTGGCCTGCGCCCCCTCGCCGCGCCGTCAGCGCACGATGAAATTGAGCGGCGGCGCTTCCCACACCGTGGTCGTCGCGCGAAACACCCGGATGTTGAGCCGTGACGCGCCGGCCTGCTGGCCGGTGAGGGCGCCTCCCAGCCGGTCCCCTTCCCACCGTGCCCGTGTCGGGTCCTCGATGACCACGGGCAGCGAGTGGTCGGCATGGGGCGCCAGGGTGAACCACTCGTTGCGCGGCGGCATGTCGTGGTCGTCCGAAGCGCGCCCCTGCTTCACGAAGTGCATGAGCAGGCGCCTTGGGGCCCCCATGGCCACCGTGGGAAAGCCGTGCCAATGGTCGTCGTGCGAGAAGTACACGGTGCCGCTGGCGGGATCTTCCACCAGGACGCTGGCAATCTGCAGGCGTGGGGCTTCCGGCGGCGGCGCGGCGATATCGCCGCCACCGCCGCAGGCGGCCGCAGCACAGAGCGAAAGAAGCGCAGCACGACGCGTCCAGCGAACGCGAGCAGTGGCCGAGGTCATGACGAGCTCCATGGTCAGCGGGGGCGCGGACACGCCGCCCTGGGTTGGACACGCACCTTGAGCCACGGCGACACGAGGTCGGCGTGCGTGAGGTGCCACACGAGAAAGCGCACGCGGGTCGTACCCGGTGCAAGCGCGATCAATCGACCGCGACCACGCAGCGGCTCCCACACCACATTCGGTTCCACACTCTCGCCGCGGATCTCGAGATCGCGACGCGAGACGAGATCCACCGGCACGCCGCGGAAATCGAGCGCCTGCGGAACCAGCGTCCGCATCTCGCCCTCGCAGAGCACGAGCGGCGTCTCGTTCCAGACGCGATTGTCGGTGGTGCGCATGACCACCGCGGCGCTGCTGGAGTCGGTGAACACCAGGTCGGCCACCTCCGCGTGGGGAGTCACCACCGCGATGGGATGTTCACACGCCGCCACACCGGCGACCGCGAGCAGCATCAGGACGGCACGAAGTCGGGGCATTCACCAGCTCCAGCGATACAGCAACCGGAGATTGCGTCCCGGCTGCGGGGCCACCTGCTTGGCGCGCCAGAGATGGTCGCGCCAGTCGGTATTGAAGAGATTGTCCACCGCGGTGGTGATCTCGTGCAGTTGCCGTCCCATCAGCCAGCGGCGCGACACACTGGCCTGCCCCTGCACCCACCCATCGGTGGGACAGAACTCGGCTGGCAGCAGCGAGGGCGCGCCAGCACCACGCACCGCCTCCGAGGCAGAGAGCAGGCAGGTCACGGCTCCAATCGTTGCCGGGGCCGGGGGCACCCGGCGCTGGCGCAGCGCCGCATCGAGCCCCGCCGACACACTCCACGCGCGTCCGTCGCGGCGCAGCTGCACCCGCGACCGCAACGGCGGCATGGCCGGCAAGGGGGCCCACGACATTCCGGCGCGTTGATCGCCCTGCACCCATGACACCGTCGCATCGAGCACCGTGCCCGTCAGGCGGGGCATCGTGACCACCACGCGCCCTTCGGCCCCATATAGCCGCGCATCGCTCTGGGCGGCCTGGTACACGTTGTAGCGGCGCAGCCGGCGATCGCGCACGGGAGCGCCGGTGATGCTGTCCACCAGCGGCCGCTGGTAGATGTAGTCGGCCAGTCGGGTGCTGAAGACCGCGACTTCACCGTTCACGTGCCGCTGCTGGAAACGGGCAAAGAGATCCAGTCCGTATCCCCGTTCGGCGCGCAACTGCGGATTGCCCACTTCGTAGGCGTAGGTGGCGAGGTGCGGCCCCGCCGAAAAGAGCTCTTCGATGGCGGGCGGGCGAAAGGCTCGCGTGGCGCTCATGCCGAGCACAAAGCCCGGGCGCAGCGCCACGGTGGCCCCGAGGCTTCCGGTGGGTGCAGAGAAGCGACGGGTGCGCACGTCGCGCACGAGCGCGGTTTCCGTGCTGTCGAGCGGCACGATGCTGGTGGCATCCCAGCGTCCCCCCCACTGCACACGCACGGCCCGCCCGCCAAAGAGCGCATCGAGCTCCCATTCTTCCATGGCGAAGAGCGCGGCACCGCGCAGCACGCCGGGGCGCGTGCCGGTGAAGCTGCCCGTGGCCCGGAAGTCGCGCCATTGCGCCCAGCCGCCCGCGCTGCCCCGCACCGGTACGCCGACGCGTCGCGTGTACTGCACCAGCAAGTCCCCGTTGGCCATCAGCTGCCCGAAGCGGGTACCCACGAAGCCGCCGCGCTCGAGCTCGGACTGCTCGAAACGCACGAACTGCGACGACAGGTTGGCCTGCGTGAAGCGCGGCCACCAGCGCGCCGGTGCCGGCGACTCGGCGTCGTTGGCCCGCCACGAGGCGTCGCCACGCACGCTGCGCCGGCTCAAGTCCACGTACACGCCACCATCGTGCGCCCCCGGCAGCACTACACCGACGAAGCTGCCCGGCACGCCGTAGCTGCTGGCCACATCGCGCACGGCCGCGCCCACGCGCCAGGTGCCGGATCCGGTGACCATATCGACCAGACCGACGCCGGCACCAGCGTCGTGGCCGCGCACATCGGAAAAGGGAAGCACGCCACGCGGCGCGCGCGTATCGCCGGCGGTGCGCCACGAGCCACCGGCGCGCCAGGCGAGGGCGCCGGTGCCCCCGTGCAACTGCCCGTGCAGGACGCCACCATCATTCACCGACTCGCCCTGGCCACTGAACGTCCCGCCCAACGCGCGGGCGGCGCGCGCCGTGGGGACATCATCGCGCACGACGTTCACGACGCCGCCAAGGCTGTTGCTGCCGAAGAGCAGTCCTGCGGGTCCGCGTACCACCTCCACGCGACGGGCCGTCATGGGATCGATGGTGACGGCGTGATCGGGGGCCGTGGTCGCAATGTCCCCCGTGCGCTGCCCGTCTTCGAGCACCAGCACGCGGTCGCCCGTGAGCCCGCGAATGACCGGTTGGGTGGCCATGGGGCCGTTACTGCGCGAGGTGACCCCCGGCTCACCGGCAATCGTGGCGGCAATGGAAGGCGCCCGCCGCCGATCCAGTTCGCGCCCCTCGAGGGCGGTGGTGGGCCGCACCAGACCGATGCCGCTGCCCTGGGTGGCCGTGACGCGTACGGTCCCCAGCTGCTGCGCCGCACCCGCCCCGCGCACGCGCGCTGCCGTGCGCAGCGAGTCGGCGCGCAGTGAATCGGCCCGCAGTGAATCGACCCGCAGTGAATCGACCCGCGACGCGGGTGGCTGTGACTGCGCCGTGGCAGCCGCCGGGCAAAATGCCACGACGGCCGCCACGGTGCACCGCTGCCACGGCGCAAGCCGTGACCGGAACGCCACCATCAGCGCTGCAGCGTACGGTTCTCACGCACGCCCAGCACCGCGATGCGCTCGGGGGTCCCCCCCACGTTCATGGTGCGGCTGAGCGACGGGGTACCGGTGGAGGAGATGGCGATTTCGTAGATGCGCCCCTGCGTGGGGCTGGTCATGTACGCCACACCCTGCGCGAAGGCGATGAACGGCGTGAGCACGGCGCCCGCCGTAGGCATCGGCGGCACGACACCGGCCAGCGTCCCGGTGATCTGACGCGTCGTCATGTCCAGCACGTGCAGGTTGCCGAGGCGCCCCAGCACGAGTGCATAGCGGCCGGTGTAGTCGACATCCGCCGTCCAGTCGATTTCGTTGGCCGGAAGGGGCACCGGCTGCATCGTGCGCGTGGCGACATTGGTCACGCCAATCGCGCGCGTGGCGGCGCTCACCGGCTGCCCGCGAATGGCCATGCGCACGAGGAAGTTGGGCTGCCCTTCACGCGCCCACACGGTGCCCACACCGAAGCGCGGGTCCGTGGCATGCGCCAGCTTCTGGAAGTTGACCGTCGTGCCCGTGGTGGTGACCAGCAGGGCGCCGTCGGCGCAGCCGTACAGCTTGCCCACCGCGTTGCCCGCCAGGCCATGCAGCCCCGGGCAGCTCGTGTTGCGCGCCACTTCCTGCCCCTGCCGGTTGTACACCACCACGCCGTTGGGGAGCACCGGGTTGGCCGGGTCCTGAATGGAGGCCGACACAAAGCCGCCGTCGACGGTGGACATGCCGGCACCATGATGCGCGTTGCCCGTGCGCACGGTGAGTACCGGCTGGGTGTTCCCCGCCGCTACCCCCTGTTCACTCCAGAAGCGCACGTTGCCGGAACCGTCGAAGTGCACCGACACCATGTCGCCGTTGTAGTTGCCATGGATGGGCGTCTGGTCGCTGAAGCTGCCCACGATGCGGGGCGCCTGCTTCACGCCGCGGCCTGCCTGTTCGAAGACGCCGCCGTCGATGAACGAGATCTGGTTGCGCGTCTGGAAGTGGGCGAAGGCAATGCGCCCGCGGGCCGTATACAGGTACGTCACGCGCGACGGCAAGCCGCCCATGCTGTCCACCCGCTGCGCCGTGGCCACGTCGAACACCCGGGCAAAGGGGGCCGTGTCGGTGACCACCAGACGACGGAATTCGGTTGCCTCGGCAGTGGCATTGCCGGCCGTGGGGGCGTCTTCGCCGCAGGCGGCGAGCAGGGCGACCCCGGCGGTCAGCAATCCGCGCGACGCGCGTGCAATGGGGCCGGCATTCGTTCGGCGAACGAGCAGAGCGTACATGAACACCTCGAAATGGCTGGTTGCTATTGAGTTGACCTTCTCAACTGAGGCAAGCCTAGCCTGTCCGTACTGATACGTCAATATCACCCATCACACCAATCGGCCGCCCGGCACGCCATGGTTCGGTATGGGTTCCCCTGCGCCCGCCGCTGCCGGCGTTGGCCGGGTTCGGCTGGCCACGCCGGCCGACGACGACGCCATCCACCGGCTCAACTACCGCACGTTCGTCGAGGAAATCCCGCAGCATCCGCCCAACACCGAGCGACGGCTGGTGGACCGGTTCCACGACCAGAACGTGTATGCTGTGTATGAGGTGGACGGCACGGTGGTGGGCATGGTGAGCGCGCGCATGCATCGCCCGTTCTCGCTCGACCAGCAGCTCGGGCCAGTCGAGGAGTGGCTGGCGCCGAATGCGCGTCCGCTGGAGATCCGGCTGCTGGCCATCGAGCCCGCCTTTCGCGCCACGCGCGTTTTCGTGCGTCTGGTGCTATTCCTCACCGCGTACTGCATGGCCGCCGGCTACGACGTGGCCGTCATCTCCGGTACCACGCGTCAGCTGCAGCTATATCGCCACCTGGGCTTCATCCCCTTCGGCCGGCAGGTGGGGCACGACGGAGCGTGGTACCAGCCCATGTACATCACACGCGAACGGGTCGCGCAGTGGAGCGCCGCCATGACCGTGGGCGGGGGTTTCCTCACCGGCCCCGTGGAACCGCTCCCCACCGTGCAGGCCGCGTTGGCCCGTCTGCCGATACCGCATCGGTCGGCGGCGTTCCGGCGGTGCTATGAGGAAGTGCAGGCGCGCCTCGGGGCACTCACGGGCGCACGGCACGTCACCCTGCTGCAGGGGTCGGGGACGCTCGCGAACGACGTGGTGGGAGTCCAGCTCGCGCAGCTCGACGCCCCCGGCGTGGTGGTGAGCAACGGCGAATTCGGCGAGCGGCTCATCGATCATGCCGAGCGACTGGGGCTGACGTATCGCGCCGTGCGCGTGGCGTGGGGCGAGGAGCTCGATGTCCATGCGATCGACGCGGCCATGACGTCCACGCACGCGCAATGGCTGTGGGCCGTGCACACCGAAACGAGCACAGGGGTGATGAACGACCTCTCCGTGCTGCGCACCCTCGCCGACCGTCATGGTGTGCGTCTCGCGCTGGACACGGTCAGCAGCGTTGGCGTGGTGCCCGTGTCGCTCGACGGCGTCTGGATGGCGACCGCCGTGAGTGGCAAGGGGTTGGCGGCCTTCCCCGGCGTCGCGATCGTACTGCACAACGACCCGCCTCTCGCCGCGTCGCGTGCGGCGCTTACGCGGGGGGAGCTGTCGCCGCTGGCCCCGCCGCCGTTTGCCTCACCGGCCGTGCACACCATTCCGCTTCCGGCAACGAGCTGCTCCCGCACGGCTGGCGAACAGCTGCGCGCACACGGTTGGCATGTGGGTTTCGAGAGCGCCTACCTGCTGCAACGCAACAGGCTGCAGCTGTGCCTGTTTGGTGAGTATTCACCGGCGGCGCTGGAGGCGCTGCCGCGAGCGCTGGCTACCGCCGCGCGTGGCGCGACCGCCGAGAGTTCGTCCGCCGATTCTCCCTGTGGCTGACTGTCCCCGCGCACGCCCTGCCCGGCTCAGAAGCCGATCGGCCCCAACCGAAAGAGACTCAACGGCCACGCCAGCGCGCCCGGTTCGGTGCCCTCAATGAACCACTCCCGATAGCGCCGGTCGGCCGGCGTGGTGCCGTCGGCCGGTTGCCCCGTGAGGCGGTCGATTTCGGCCGCCACCACACCGGGTGGCGGCGTCCAGCTGCCGGCGGTGCGCGTGTCGTACGCGGCCGCAATCACGCGGCCGGCAATGGGGGCCGCCAACGTACCGCCGGCCGCCCCCGGCGCAATCATCGCCGGCGTGTCGAAGCCCAACCACACGCCGGTCACCAACTCGGGCGTCATCCCCACGAACCACACATCGGTGTTGTCGTTGGTCGTGCCCGTCTTGCCAGCTACGGGGATGCGCGCCGGCACGATGCGCCGCAGCGCGGTGGCCGTGCCCCGCTCCACCACATCCTGCAGCATGTCGCGCACAATGAACGCCACGCGCGGATCCATGGCGGGGCGCATGGGCGCGCCCTGTGGTGTGAACACCGGGCGCCCCGCGCGATCGTCGATGCGCGCAATGAACCGGGGCTCGACCGACACGCCGCCGTTGTCGAAGGCGGCGTACGCCGCCACGAAGTCGAGTGGCTGCACGACGCTGGCGCCGAGGGCGCTCGACGGATAGGGGGCAATGGACGAGCGCAGGCCGGTGCGTCGAGCGAGTGCAATGACGCTGTCCATGCCCACCGACATGGCGAGCTGCACCGCCACCGGATTGCGGGACTTGGTGAGCGCATCACGCAACGTGAGGGCACCAAGAAATGCGTGATCGGCATTGTCGGGCGAATACACCTGCCCGTTCTCGAGGCGCATGCGCAGCGCGGTGTCGGCCACCATGGCGTTGGCCGTGAGCCCCTGACTCATGGCCTGTGCATACACAAAGGCCTTGAAGCTCGAGCCGGGCTGCCGGTTGCCATCGATGGCCCGGTTGAAGCTCGACCGCGCGTAATCCCGCCCGCCCACGAGTGCACGCACGTCACCGGTGGTCGGGTCGATCACCACCACCGCGCCTTCGAGACAGGCATCCACACGCGGCGCTCGCGCGGCAGTCGGCGAGGGTACTGGCGTGCCCGCCTCCCCGGCGCACCGCTTGCCGCGAAAGCCCGGGCGCGCTTCGATCTCGTTGATGCCTTCGGCAAGCGCGCGCTGGGCCTGCCGCTGCAGGACCGGGTCGATGGTGGTCTGAATGCGAAAGCCGCCGGACATGACCGGCACGCCGGCGCGTTCGGCCTGCACGCGCACCACATCGGTGACCCACGGCGCCAGCTTCTCCTGACGGTTCACCGTGACCACCGGCTCGCGCTGCGCCGCGGCGGCCTGCGCCGGGGTGATGTACCCCTGCTGCGCCATGAGCGCGAGCACGGTGTTGCGCCGTTCGCGATTGCGCGCGGCATAGCGCGACGGATCGTAGAGCGTGGGGCTCTTGGGCATGCTGGCGAGGCTCGCCGCCTCCGCCAGCGTGAGCTCGGCGGCCCCCTTGCCGAAGTACTGCCGCGCGGCCATCTCGATGCCGAAGGCGCCGCGCCCGAAGTCGAGCTGATTGAGGAACGCCTCGAGAATCTGCTCCTTGCTGTACCGCTTCTCCATCTCCCGGGCCGCCTGCTGTTCGCGCAGCTTGCGCGCCGGCGACCGATCGCGGCGGTCGATCACGTCGGGGTGCATGTTCCCCACGAGGAGCTGCGTGATGGTGCTGGCGCCGCGGATGTTGCCCTTCGTCACGGCATCCTTGAGCGCGCCCGCCACGCCGACCAGATCCACGCCGTCGTGCTGATAGAAGCGCTTGTCTTCCACCGCGATGAACGCCTGTCCCACGAACCGGGGGAGCGTGCGCAGCGGCACGTTGAGCCGACGCTCGCGCCCGATCTCACCAATGAGCGAGCCGTCGCGCCCCAGCACGACGGTCACCTGCGCCGGCGTGATGATGCGCCACGGTTCGCCGGAACCGGCCGCGGTTTGCGCCTGCAGTGGGGTGAACAGCCCACCAACGCCGACGGCAGACGGCAGGAACCACAGGGGGGCAATCAGGAGGAACCGCGGGGTTGGCATGGGGGAATTCTACACGGACGGCACGGGACCGATCCGGGAGCCGCATGCGGTTATCTTTCGCCCATGCCCGGAGATCCGATTCGTCCGCTGACTCTCGCGCTCTGCCAGTTCGCCCCCCGCAAGGGCGATACGGCGGGCAACCTCGCCCGCATTGGGCGTCTCTGCGCCCAGGCCGCGGCGCTCGAACCGCGCCCGCAGGTGGTGCACTTCCCGGAGACCGCGCTCAGCGGCTACTTCGTAGAGGGGGGGGTGCGCGAAGTGGCGTGCACGGCGGGATCGCTCTCCTACGATCTCGACGACGCCTACCGCACGGCCTGCGCGTCGGCGGGGCTCGATGTGCTGCCGCTCGATGTGGTCATCGGCTTCTACGAGCGGTGGCGTGACACGCTGCACAACAGCGCGGCGTATCTCAGCATCGGCCTCGATGACGGCCCGCCCAAGGTGCGGCACGTGCACCGCAAGAACTACCTGCCCACGTACGGCCTCTTCGACGAGGAGCGGTTCGTGGAGCGGGGATCGGACATCCGCGCCTTCGAAACGCCGTGGGGCAAGGCGGCGCTGCTCGTGTGCGAAGATGCGTGGCACTCGCTCAGCGGCACCATCGCGGCGCTCGATGGCGCGCAGGTGGTCTTCATTTCGTCGGCCGCGCCGGCGCGCGGTCCGTGGCCCCGTACCGACGGGGTCCCTGGCCCCAACAGCGCGGCGCGCTGGGAGCGACTCATTCGCGACATCGCCGAAGAGCACGGGGTGTTCGCCAGCTTCGTCAATCTCGTGGGCAGTGAGGGGGGCAAGCGCTTCTTCGGTACGTCTCACCTGGTGGGGCCCGGCGGCGACATCCGCGGGCGCGCGCCGGTGTGGGACGAAAGCTTCGTCTCCATCTCGGTCGACCTCGATGACCTGGTGCGCGCGCGGGCCGACAGTCCGTTGCTGAGCGACCTGCGCGTGGCGCTGCCGCATGTGCTCGACAACGTGAAGCGCGTCACCGAAGGGTGGCCGGTGGCGCTGTCGTACGACGGCCCGGAGCCCGCGGCGGCCGACCTGCTGCGCGGTGCCCGCGGCTTCAGCACCGGCGAGTTCGCCGTGCCCACCGAACTGCTCGAGCGCGCCAACACCGTCGTGCGCGCCCTGCCCGAGCAGCTCCCGGTCATCCGTCAGGGACTCAGTCACCAGGGCGGTCCGCCGTCGCTGCTGCTCGACACCGAACTCACGGAGTCGTGGCTCGTGGGCTTCTTGCGCGAGGAGCTGGCGCGGCGCGGCTTCGGCAAGGCGGTGATCGGCATGTCGGGCGGCGTTGATTCCGCCGTGTCGGCGTTCCTCGCCGTCGAGGCCCTCGGCCGCGAGAACGTGATCGGCGTGCGGCTCCCGTACCGCACCTCCAGCCGGGAATCACTCGACCACGCGCAGCTCGTGATCGACGCGCTGAGCATCGAATCGCGTACGGTGGACATCACCGCGGCGGTAGACGGCTATCTGGCACACGAGCCCGAGGCCGATGCGCAGCGCCGCGGGAACGTCATGGCCCGGCAGCGCATGATCGCGCTCTTTGACCTGTCGGCGCGCTATCGGGCGCTCCCCATTGGCACCGGCAACAAGACGGAGCGCCTGCTGGGGTACTTCACCTGGCACGCCGACGACTCGCCGCCGGTGAACCCCATTGGGGATCTGTACAAAACGCAGGTCTGGCAGCTGGCGCATCACCTGGGCGTGCCCGATGTGGTGGTCAACAAGGCGCCCACGGCCGACCTGGTGGTGGGCCAGACCGACGAGGGCGATCTGGGGATCAGCTACGCGCGCGCCGACCAGATCCTCAACGGCATGCTGCACGGCTTCACGCACGAGGCGTTGCGGGCCCGTGGCTTCAGCAGCGACGAGCTGACCACCGTCTCGCGGCGGCTCAACGGCACGCACTGGAAGCGCCGTCCGCCGGCGGTGGCGCTGCTCAGCCAGAGCGGCATCGGGGAGTCGTATCTGCGGCCGGTGGATTACTAGCTGGCCGCCCGTCGGCGTTGCGCGCTGCGGGGCTGCGCTGCGGTGCGTCACCGTCGGCGCCGGTCGCGCACCCTAGTCGCGCGGTGCCCACAACCGCTGCGTATCGGCGAGGGCGAGTTCGCAGCAGAACGCGGCGATGCGCTCCACGGCCAGCGCCATGAACGTCGCCCCTGACTCGGCGCTGGCCGCGCGTGGGTTGCCCACGCCGGTATCGTGCGTGGCCTGGGTCCACCGGCGCGGCATCCACGCCACACCGGTGCGCACCCCCTCGAGCGTGCTGGGGTAGCTGCGTCCATCCCCCCACGTGGTGCGATCGGCCTCGACCAGATGCGGCGCCACGTGCAGCATGGCGGCCGTCTCGAGCTCACCGGCGTGGTCACCGGGTTCGGTGAACTGCGCGTGATCGGCCGCCTGCCACCAGTTCACGATGGCGAGCATGATGGGGGTGGACGGCTGCAGCTCGCGCACGAGGGCGCGCAGCTCGTTGCCGCCGTGCGCGTTGAGCAGCACGAGGGCGCGCACACCGTGCGGTTCGAGACTGCCGATCACGTCGCGCAGGATGGCCAGCTGAGTGCTGGGCATGACGTTGATGGTGAGCGGCAGGTCGAGCTGGGTGGTGTTCACGCCGAACGGCACGGCGGGGAGTGCGGCCACATTGGTGCCCCGCGCGATGCACGCGGCGGCAACGCGCGCGGCAACCTCGCCGCCGAGGATGGTGTCGGTGCCATACGGCAAATGCGTGTTGTGCGGCTCGGTGGCGCCGAACGGCAACAGCGCCACACGCCACGACTTATCGCGAATCTGCGGGAAGGAGCATTCATGCAGGACGCCGGGCCGGCGGGACTCGCTCATTTTTCGTGGTCGGGGTCGGGGGTGTGGTCGCGGCCCTGCCACGACGGTCGGGGTACTGCCACAGCGGTCGGGGCACCGCCACTACGGTCGGGGTCTTCCTCCAGTCGGGGTTTGGGCCCGGGTCGGGGTCTTTACCGCAGTCGGGGTCGGGGCTCCGGTCTGGCCGACGCTGCGCTGGGCGTCTGGGGGCGGCGGTCGGGGGGGCGTTGGTCGGCGTGGTGTGCCCCGACAGATAGCGCTGGCCTCGACCCTGACCCCGACGCCTCCTGTCTTGGTCGGGGCTGAGGTCTGGCCGACGCTGCG
>VYLE01000492.1_pt1 | contig 30945 bp, 30 predicted proteins | sample 5114391 | NCBI WGS metagenome assembly VYLE01 (sample SAMN12291771, study PRJNA351875) | freshwater metagenome | isolation source: freshwater lake | place: USA: Michigan, Kent Lake | collected 2013-08-15
CTATTACTATTTTACTGAATTTTGCCGATTCATGAATAAGAGAGTGTTTTTTCCTTTGGGGAAGATAGAGCGATAGCCCTTGATGTTTTAATAGGTTTGAGGTTGAAAATTATCGGGAATATCGAGTTCAAATACTTGGTCATGAATCCGAGCCACATAAAACCCTTCTCGCAGAATTTTTTCCCGTAATTCCGGGGATACATGAACCGCAGCTAATATGCCATAGAGTTTTTTATCTTTGTGTTCAGGAAAAAAGCGGCGAAACCGTTGTAAAATACTTTTTAATTGTGTAATAGACTCCTCTCTGGCATGACTTTTAACCTCGACGATATAGGCGATATTTAGCTCACCATTGGTATAGGCAAGGACATCAATTTCTAGGTGTTGTCCATCTTCGCTGGCTCGGACACTGGGACTAACAACTTTCATACCGAACCGTTGTCTGAGAATCGTTTCCATTGAGGGAAGGGCAAGTCCTTCGGTAAAGCTGCCGAATTTTGCCCCGAGTCCCCCAATTTGTTTGCCCAGTTCTTTGAGTTGTTTGTCAGTTTTCTGCTGTTTGTCAGTTTTCTGCTGTTGTCGGTCAGTTTCCTTGATTTGTTGGGCGTTTTCCTTCTGTTGTTGACTGACTTCCTTCAATAGTAGGTCAGTTTCCTTGAGTTGTTTGTCAGTTTCTTTTTGAGCAGCAGTCAATTCGGCTTGAGCAGTCGCTAATTCGGCTAAGATTCGCCATACGTCTTCTGATGTAGTTGCCATAGATGATTTTTTCCCGATGTCACCTATTCACTATTTTATTGGATTTCTGCGCTTGCCGAAGGCACTGGGGAGCAGACTGCTGATTCAATTGGGTAAGGTGGAGGCAATTCATAGAACAAGAATCACCGCCACCAGCGACTAACATCCCTAATCCCTTGATACACTTCTCTTCAGGCAACCTCCCCCCCAAAATGAAGGATTAAAGGCGCTAAATTGGGAATAGAATTAACAATTATCTTCATTCTCTTTGATTTTTTGACTAATTTATGACTGGTTCGCTGAACGCTGGAAAATGCTAACGTTGATGGGTTATTCATTTGACAGATCATAGAGTTCTAAGCCTTGAATAAAACAAAAATCTCTCAAATTCAATGTATATAGCTTAATATTCTGCACTAATGCTGTTGAGGCAATGATAGAGTCAGGGATGTTGAGTTTGTGACTGAGGGAGTAGGTTTCCATTAAGTTAATAAATTGATTGGATATTGCGACATCTACAGGAAAGGTATGTAGCAATCCGGGATGTCTTTTGATTTTGTTGAGTTCATTTTTATTGATTGCTCCATAATATATAGCAATTCCCATAGTTGTGAGGTACAGAGTCTTAGGTTTTGAGGAGTCAGGAGTCAGGAGTCAGGAGTCAGGAGTCAGGAGTCAGGAGTCAGGAGTCAGGATTCAGGATTCAGGATTCAGGATTCAGGAGTCAGGATTCGGGATTCAGGAGTTAAGATTTTGGTGTACCTCATGAGATTGGGAAACGCTATAATTCGGCTTGAGTAATGGAACTAATGGCTAGTTGATTTAGTCCAATATGGCGAAGCTCTTCGATAATTCTATGGTTGTTTTTATAGAATTCAATGAGGATATTGGTGTCACATAAAATCATCGGTTTTCTTCTCGCCATGCTGCTTCACGGATAGATTCAGGCGTGATATTTCTGTTTTCCCACAGTCCTGCTAGGGCAAAGAAGTCTTGCTCGTTATCAGATAATGTTGTTTGATCTTCGATGATTTCTACAGAGTCAACAAAATCTAAAGCAGTTAAAATTTTAGAGAGTGTTTCTGCTTTTTCTTGGTCACGAATGTGTACGATTAGTTGTTTCATGGTAGTTTATTTTGCATTGAGTTGGTATTAATGATCATTGTCTAATTCTGTTTTTAGCCAATTAAGAATCGGAGAACTATTACGAATTCCATGATTAATTAACTGTTGTGATAAATCTAAAATTTCTTGTTTAGATAGATAACCTGCATAAAAACCAACCAAGAGAATTCCTAATGTTCCTTTGACGGGTAATCCCATAGCTTTGGCAACTCTTCTTGCTAATTTCTCATCTATAATTACCCAGTCTGGTTTGATTGAAATTGCCAAGAGAATAACTTCTAATTCTCCTCGATCTAATCCTAGTAATAGCGGTTCAAGAGGAGATGATGATGCAACTTCTTGAACTTGAATCCAATTGGCATTTTTGAGTTCTTTTGCCCCTGGTTTATTATCTCCAGCGATGACAATTTCTTGATAAACTGCCCAAGGAATAATCACTTCATTAAATAGCTGATTAAGAAGATCTAATTGATTAATCAAAGATAAGGCGATGATCGGTGTAGAATTAACAATTATCTTCATTCTCTTGGATTTTTTGGGCTAATTTACGGCTGGTTTGTATTTCTGATTCCCATTCTTCTGCTGTGTAATCAATAATGGAAAAACCATACTCAGAGAGAAGTGTATAAAATGTATATTTATCGCAGCCTAATACTTGTGCGCCGATTCCTGCTGAAATTTTTCCTTCTTGATAAAGATGCCCTAATGTATAAATTATGACTTTACGAGAGAATGCTTCTTTTTCTTCTCTGGCAGCAATGAGGAGTTCTTCGGGAAATGTTACATTAATGCTCATGAGTGTTTAAAAATAATTTGTTTTTCTTGATTTTAGCAGGAATAATATCGCTAATTAATTGATGGTTGATAATTAAGATTCTCTATATTGTTCTCTTTAGTTGTTTATAAATTTCATCATCGTTTCGTTTGTCAATCAGCAAGATTTCTAGTGTTTGCTCCTCAACACGATAAACGATTCGATATTCACCAATATCGGCTCTATGATAAGAGTATCCTTTTAACTTTAGAGAATCTTGGGGATAGGGATTTGTTCTCAGTTCGGTTATTTTTGTGGCTACTTGTTTGGCGTGTTTATCTGGCAGTTTTTTTAAGCGTTTAGTTGCCTGTCGAGATAGGTTAATCTTAAGCATTTAAAATTTCTGACAGTAAAGCCTCACTCTCTGTTGTTCCGATAAAACCTTCTTGATGAGCTTTTTCTGCCTGTAAAGCCAAAAGTTGATTTTCTAACTCGGAAAATCTCTCAAATTCCTCGATTGACAGCACGACTGCAACATTACGTCCCTTTTTTGCTATCTTTACTGGTTCTCTTCGAGCCAAGTCTAACAGTTCGCCAAAGCGATTTTTTGCTTCTGAGGCTCCTAATGTTTTCATAACTAACCTTTATAGAAACTAGCCATTATGACCATTTTAGCTATTATAGCAATTATTGACAGGGCAATCACTTCCACCAGCGGCTGACTTCTCTAATTGCTTGATGGACTTCTCTTAAGGCGACCTCCCCCCCAAAATGAAGGATTAAAGGGACTAAGTTGGGAATAGTTTCGAGGAACTTACGACGAGTGAGAGTACCCAAAGCCTGAAGGTTTTTTTCCCAGAAAGATAAGTCAACATTAGCAGGGGTTAATGTGGCTGTTAATGCTTTTAATACGTCTGCACGCGGGTATTCAGACCCAATCGTTCTGGCAATTTCTAAGGGTTTCGGGTAACACTTCCGTTGACATACTCCGCGCCGTGAACGGACGTGGATTCTTCTATCATCGCTGATTAGAATTTCTGGCTCAACGAGTTCGCTTAAATCAGACCCCTTGCGGTATCTAACCCAGAGGCGAGTCTCTCCTCAGACTTTCGCTCCATTACAGAAGCCTGTTCTCGTATGCCCTACGATACAGTTCAAAACCTCTAAAATAATTGGTTTCTCTGGTACTTGATGCTTAGAGCTTTTACCCATAAAAGCAATCCTTTATGGAACCCTATAACTCTAGTTTTCAAGGTGCGCCTATCGATTAGATAGCTAGGTTTTTAGAGCGGTTGAATACCTTATCCGCTATGGTCTAGCATTATACATCATAAGGGGAATTATTTCCACCACCGACTAACATCCTTAATACTTTGATACACTTCTCTTAAGGCGACCTCTCCCTCAAAATGAAGGATTAAAGGTACTAAGTTAGGAATAGTTTCGAGGAAACGAGGACGAGTGAGAGTTCCCAAAGCCTGAAGGACATCTTGCCAGAAAGATAAGTCAACATTAGCAGGGGTTAATGTGGCGGTTAATGTTTTTAATGCCTTTGCACGGTAGTATTCAGACCCAATCCCTCTGGCAATTTCTAAGGCTTCTGGTAAGATTTCGGATAAATAAAAAACTAACCACGTCGTCTATAATCACTCCATTCAGGAAACTCAGAAAGATATTCTTTATTGATTCCACGGATGCAAATGTATTCACCCTGAATCCAGACTATTGAAATTCCAGAAGTTGACAGTGGCGATTTCCGTAAAATCAACCAAAACGGCAAGCACAATAGTGCAAATATTACTAAAGAAACCGAGACAATTCCATCTCCGTATGCTAGATTCAAAAAATGTATTGTAGCAGCAGCCATAATCATCCCAAAAATTACGCACGAGAAAATCCTATCTGTTAATAATCTGTGCTGTTTTTTAACTTCTTGAGAAAGTCCAAAAGTGATTTTTTCGTATTTTGTCATAGCAAAATATGCAATGATAACCGGTATTGTTACAATCCAGGGCACAAAAATTAAAAAAATGATTCTAATCAGGGCAGAAAAAAGGGCAGAAAAATTAACGAATAAAGGATTAAAGGATAAAGTCTGTTCTTCTTTTCCCGTTACCGGGCGATTGGTTTTGATACAGCGATTTGGTAGAGATGCCCCCCGCAACATCACCAGATATCCATCATACTGCCATATTCTCTTTCCCTTATCTTTAGGAATACAGTAAATATCAACGGGTTCATTGTTTAAGTTAACCTCAAAATTCACCAATAACCCCACTCTGGGAAATTCTTTTTCGTCCTTCCAATCGGAGTTTGTGAACTGGTATCTTGTCCCGTCATTGCCTCTGATAACCCCTGTGTTATTGGAGGTGTCGAAGCGTAAAATAGTTCCTTCCATCTGCAAAAAATCCTTGAGCAAAACCTTATTTATTTCTTCTAAGTATATCGTAAAAAGCTGATCTGCAAGAGGAACATAAGTTTCATATTCTAAGTAGGTGGGTGGAATTAAATATAAGATGAACGTAGGTTGGGTTGAAGCATGAAACCCAACACCCGCTAATGTTACGCTACCGCTAACCCATCCCAGGGTAAGCGCATCTTAACAATTCTTGACAAAATCAACTTTATGTGATTTGCTTACCCAGAGAGCGATTCAGGCATATTTGAGGAGAATTGGCCATCTCAATTGTTAAGCAAATCGTAACTATTCTGATTGACTGGTATCACTTGAAATGCCCACACAGCAAGCGGTTCACAAAATTGGCTAATTGTCAATAGCGTTTGAGATGCTCTCACCCTGTTTGGATTCATCCCCAATCCCTCTGGCAACTTGCAAGGCTTCGGGTAATAAACTTTCCGGTAAATAGGGAGCTAACCCGGTCAATGCCTCTGCACGGAGGTATTCATCCCCAATCCCTCTGGCAACTTCTAAGGCTTCGGGTAATAAAGTAGGGGTAAGATAGGGACTAATTGCCCTTAATCCTTCGGCTTGCTTCTCATCATCTTGACTTTGCCTCACATAAGCCAATCCCTGAGCAGGTGTCCAGATTTCATGTTTAATCAGTAAAGCAATCAATTCTGATGGAATATTCCTCGCCAAACTATTAAGAGAAGTGGTGATTAAAGCATAACGAACCTGTAACCCAATAGACTTAGTAGGATTCTCAATAAAATGCTCCTCCGCCAATTGCCACGCCCGGGAAACATCCTTAATAAAAATTGCTGTTTTCCCTTCCCTTTCACACTGACTATACCAACCATTATGACCTTCTGCGGTTTCTTCCCTCAGTAATAGATGAATCTGGGCTATCTGTCCCGCTTTTTCCAAATGCCAGAGCAATTGATTATAAATATAGCCATCATCCTCTAAACTATGCCAGTTTGATCCCCCTAAATCCCCCTTACTAAGGGGGACTTCCACCTCTTTTCCCCCCTTTTCAAGGGGGACTTCCACCTCTTTTCCCCCCTTTTCAAGGGGGGTTAGGGGGGATCTCTCCTTTTCAAGGGGGACTTCCACCTCTTTTCCCCCCTTTTCAAGGGGGGTTAGGGGGGATCTCTTAATCTGTTTTTGATACCGTTGTAAAAGCTGTTGATGTGCCTCAGCCATTGATAACCCTAACCCCGGTAATCGATAATCCGTTTCAGGATGAGGAGACGCTAGGATCAGATTTCGGGCTAAATCATGTAACAAATCATGGACGCGATAACTCGTTAATAGTTCACTAGAAACCCCCGTTAATAATAAAGCTTTACCCCGTAAATATCTTAAAGTTTGTCTCGCTTCTCTAACCTGACAATCCCATAAAGTCGCCGCTATTTTTTCGGTAATGGTAACATCATCGGGTAACACCCCTAACCAGCTAAATTGTCTCAATCTTTGCCCATTTAACCGCTTTAAACTGAGATTAAAGCAAGCAATTAAACTATAATGTTTTCGTTTTTCTTCATTGGCAGTATCTCCAGCTTCCAAGCGGTCTAAAATTTCTAAATGAGCGATTTCTGCTCGTAAATCTTCGATTAATTCAGCCCAAGGAATCCCATCTTCAATTTGTGCCGCCGTTAACTCCAAAGCTAAGGGTAAATAACCGACAATTTTGGCTAATATTTTGGCTTGTTTCTGATCTGCTAAATTTAATTCATGCTTTAAATAACCCGTTAATAAGGCTAAAGATTGGCTTTCCGTCATCACATCCAAATCATAACGAATTGCCCCTTTAACGGGAACTTCTCTAGTGGTTACTAATAATTTACAGTGATTTACTGCTACTCTAAAAGGATCAATATCTTCCACATTCCAGAGATCATCTACTACTAATAAAGCCTTTTTATCTGCCAATAAAGTCCTCAAGTGTAAGGATGCCGCATCAATACCCGTCGGCTTAAAATTATAATCTCCTAAAGCTTGAATCCAGCCATGAAGAAAGGATAAAATATCTGGTTGTTGTCCTAATGTTGCCCAGAAAATGCCATCAGGAAAAAAGGCTTGAACTTCTTTTTCTTGTGCTAAAGCTGCCGCTAAAGTGGATTTACCAATACCTCCTAAGCCATAAATCGCACTAATAACTAAAGTCCCCGTTTTTTCCGTTATTTCTGACAATAAAAGTTTTTTTAACTCAATACTAACCTCTGGACGTTCGACAAAATAACTCGGTTTAGGAGGAGCTTGATTGCGATAGGAAGAAGATTTTAAAGAAGCGGATATAACGGGTTTAGGTTCAGGATCAATATCATGGTTTTCTAATATCTCACACCATTCAGTATTGTCATAAACCCTTGCCAAAGATTCAGCTTCTAAAGATGCTGGACGATCTCTAATTGGCTGTTTAGATTGTACCCCAATCACTAACCCATAACAAACAATTGCTGATCCCGATGTTCCCTGCCAAGGTGACTGATCTTCTGCTAATCTTTCTAACTGTTCATCGGTGGGTTGTATGTCTTGACTATCTTTAATATTTAATAACAAACGGTGATGAGGAACACGATTAGCTACATCAATAGTTCCCTCAATATGTAACCCTGTGGCGTATTTTATATTATCTTCAGCATACCGTAAAAATAAAGGAAAGCCCAAACAGTCAAATTTAACTTTTTGGGTGCTACTCGCATCAGGTAACAACCCAAAGTCTACAGGATCAAAAGTTTCGATAGTTTCTGGTAATTCAACTAAAGCTATATCTATATTATCCGGTGCTTTCCAAATTACTTTAGCGTCTATATCCTGCTTATCAGAATAGTCTGATGCTGATCTAAATCGTACTTTACAGTCGTTACTATTATCAAATAGATGCCGACAAGTCAAGAGTAAACGTCCCCCAATTCGATAGGCAGTGCCGTATTTAGGGGCAACAATTTCTAAAGCGCGATCGGGTTGGAATTGGGGCATAACTTATCGGATTGATGTAACCTATTCTTCTGGGATGGCGATGGGTTACGCTTCGCTAACCCATCCTACAAATTAACTGCTTTGGGGGCAAGCATTGCGTCCCTAGAAGTATAAAATTCTAATCGGGAATATCATCACTTGCTGTCAATACAGGTTTTCCATCTTTCCAAATGGGTTTAAGGGGAATTTTAATTCTATGGGTTATCGTATCTTTATTGGTGACACCCCCACCCATTTCTACTACCCAAAATTTTAGCCCACCTTTTCCTTCTTTCGACTGCTCAACCACAAATTGAACCTCTAATTCAATGTCACCCACCTCAAAGCGAATCTGCTCACCCTCAGAGGCTAAAATAGATTGACTCAGTTCAACCCGCAATGCTTCTAAGGTTTCTCGAAGTCCAACTTTATTGATGTCCATAATTCTCTAGTTATTTTTGAAGGATGCAGACCAAAACCCTTTCAATTCTATCGTTTTTCTGAAACTTTAGGGCAGAGAGATTGCCTTTATCCAATTGATATAATAGCCCAACCCGATCGCTAAGGAAAGCGCGGGTTGGGAAAAGACATCGACCTAATATTATCTCAAGACTAAAATGACAAATTGAATTAGCATCGAGCTATTTTGCTAATACAAGGTGTCAAGATAAAACTAAGGAGCTAAACGTTGCCTTTGCCAAGTACCATCTTCTTGACGATAATAACAGAGACGATCATGGAGACGACTGGGGCGACCTTGCCAGAACTCGATTAAACTAGGAATTAGGCGAAATCCGCCCCAATGAGGAGGACGGGGAACTTCACGACCCGCATATTCTTCTTTTAGTTCTGCTAGGCGTTTTTCGAGTATATCTCGCCCAGAAATCACTTCACTTTGATTGGAGGCCCAGGCCCCTAAACGAGATTCCCAGGGACGGACAAAAAAGTAATTATCCGATTCCTCCTCGCTGATTTTTTCTACAGTTCCCTCGATCCTAATTTGCCGTTGCAATTCTCCCCACCAAAACACTAGGGCTGCATTGGGATTAGCGATTAATTCCTGTCCTTTGGCGCTGTGGTAGTTGGTAAAGAGAACAAAACCGCGAGGATCGAAGTCTTTTAACAGTACCATGCGGGCCCGGGGTTTACCCTCCGGGGAAATAGTGGCTAAAGTCATAGCGTTGGGTTCCAATCTTCCCGAAGATACCGCCCGTTCTAGCCATTGTTTAAATACAATGAAAGGATCGGCAGATGTTTCTGACTCTAGCAATTCTTCGAGATTGTAGTCCAAGCGCAGGTCAGCGATCGATATGTCCATGGTTTTGCTTGCTAAATTCTATCCTTTGAGATCCTACAAGATTCTACAATCATGACTATCACCTCGGCCAGTGACGCGATCGCATCTCTTTTAGAAATGGCGGAACAGGGAGAAATTGACCCCTGGGATGTGCAGGTTATTGATGTGATCGATCGCTTTTTGGCAGAATTGGGGTTATTAAATGATCTAGATTTAGCCATGGCCCAAGCTAATTTACCCCAATCGGGACAGGCTTTTTTATGGGCTTCTATGTTAGTTTTATTTAAGGCTGATACCCTAGAAAGATTGTCTTTGGAACAGCAAGAAGAAAGTCTGATTGATGAGGAAATTAGCGAGTTAGAACGGGAATTAAGAACTTTACCCCGTTATCTAGAAAATCATATTCGCCGTCGTACTGCTGCCCCACCACCGCGAAAAAGACGGGTAACTTTACAGGAGTTAATCACTCAATTACAACAGATTGCCCTAGAGATTGAAGCTTTACCGAAACTGCCTGTAGTTGTCCCGAAACCCCGGCCCCAATCCCGACGGGAAGCGGTACAAATTATCACGGAATTGGCCCACCAAGAAAACCTGACGGAATTGGCAGCGGAACTGGACTTTTTTTTGCAGAGAAAGTTTTTTCAATTAGAGAAAAATGAGATAGAGTTTGAGTATTTATTAGATTTATGGCAAGCGGAAAAACCCTCTAGTCACTCGGCAACACAGGAAAAGGTGGCGATTTTTTGGGCTTTACTTTTACTGGCTTCTCAATCAAAAGTGGAGTTAAAACAAGAGGATTTTTATCAGGATTTGAGTATTTCTTTAATTAGGGTTTGCTGAAAAGCTTTTTCGTGGGGGTAGGGTGTGGGGTGTAGGGTGTAGGGTGTGGGGTTTTACCGATTTTCAGGTGGTCAACTACCTAATTTTCAGGGAAAAAGTACCTGAATTTTCCCCCCGATCACTCCAATGGTAGGCACTTTTTGAAGGAAAAAAAGTCTAAAAGTCTTACCCAACAAGGTTTTTAGATTTATTCAGCCAACCCTAATTAGGGTTGGCTGAAAAGCTTTTTCAGCCAACCCTAGATAGCTTACTATCTTAGCGGGTTAAGGCCGCGCCTCTTTCGTACAAAGTGCGGGCATAATCGGTCCAAGTACCTTGGCCCCAATAACGGAAACAACTGGTTTGCACGAGCAAATTATAAAGCAGTGCCTCCAGATAATCCGGTCGTCGGGTGAAGCTAGGATCCGCCTGTACTAAAGGATCATATTTCTCGTGGAATTTAGCGCTTAATTGGTTCATCGGTTCGAGAACATTTTCGTAACCGCGCACCCAACTGAGATCATTGGTCCAAGATGCCCCATCCATGGTAAAACGGTGGTCGGACTGTTTTAACTCAGCGATCGCCTGTTCCACTGCTTCTGGGGTAGCGGCATCGGGATTAACTCGCTGCCAGATTTTATGCTGGTGTACGGCTTGAATTGGGGGATAATCTTGGGGATTAACGCCAGCGGCCTCGATTAACTCCAGATATTCCGTGCCGTTAAATCCTGCCACAGTGGAACCCCCCTGCATTTCCCGCCAAGGATTGGGAAAATCGCGAGGAAATTCATTCATCATCACGCCACCATTTTCACCGTCGGCAATCTGGGAACCTAGGGAAGGAACCCAAACGCCGCCGATTTGCTGTTTACCGCGGCATTTGGCCTCGTGGTAGGGTTGCATTTGGGCGACTAATTTGGTGTCGGAACCCTGGGTTTTAATCAAAGCAGTAATCGCAATCACTTCCCCGCGAGAATTACGGGCCACCAGGCGATTAGGAATATATTTTTGTTCCTGACTCAATCCCGAACCGTCGAGATTTTCCACCGAGTGTTCCTGTACCAATAACCAACGATAGCCGCATTCTTTCAGGGCTTTAATATACTCGTAGAGGGTATCGGGATGGTTAGGAAGGTGCATTTCCGGGGGAGAGAACCCTTTGACTCGTTTCAGGGCATCGGGGCCAAAAATCGAGGCAAAATAGGTTTGCCATGCTTGCATCTGTAATTTTAGATCGGGAATCGGTGTGGAAGGAGCCACCGCATGACTCCACATCGTCCCCAACCATTCCACATAGGGTTGATATTGACTGTTACAGGTGATTAATTTGAGTTTATCGAGGATATCCTGCCGTCCCATCTGTACCAAACCCCAGAGGAGATTGCCGGAATAATCGAGCATAATCCGGGGATTACAGCCTTCCGCCACCAATTCCGGGATAAAATCGCCCATGCGACTGTAACACCAGGCAAAAACGCTGGCATTATGGTTATCACCATCCCCCTGATTCTCGAACATATGCTGGAGATTGCAGATTAATTCACCATTAACACCCGCGGGGATGGTGGGTTGGTGCATATGCAAGGCACAGGCAAAACCAGCCTTGATATGGTCTAATTGGAGATTTGTTGTCGGTAAAAAGATCGGATCATCGTGATTAACAATCGCTGCGATTTCCTGTTCCCAACCGCAAATAGTCGGTAGTCCGGGGCGGATTTCCGTGATAGCGTTCGATTTCGATGATACGGGTGTAGCGATCATAATTTTTCAGGCGAATAGATTGAGATAGTTTGTCCCCACTCTCCCAGGGACAACTTTGTTTACTGGCAACAGGTCACTCTTGACTGTTCACTGCTAACTGAGCTAAGAGTGCGGACTTGATCCTATCCCATTTATACTGGGAGTAACCCTCTCCAGACACAAGCCTTCGTAACTCGTTAAAAATCAAGATGATTCTTTACTGAACTTAACCGATCCTCGCACTATGATACAAACAACTATCCGCCCTTTTACCTGTAAATTTTAACCATGTTCTCGGCGACTACCGAAATTCTTGTTATCTTCTTCCTGATCCTCCTCAATGGAGTCTTTGCTCTCTCGGAAATTGCCATTGTCTCGGCCCGCAAAGTCCGTTTAGAACAATTAGCCAGAGATGATCGAAGGGCGGCGGTGGCCTTAAAATTGGCCAATGATCCCAATCAAATTTTATCGACGGTGCAGATTGGCATTACCCTAGTGGGTATCTTTGCCGGGGCCTACGGAGGAGCTAATTTATCGGTCAGTGTGGCGCAATTATTGGCCCAAGTTCCTGTTTTAGCCCCCTACAGTCAAGCTTTGGGATTAGGATTAGTGGTGTTAATTATTACCTATCTATCCCTAGTGGTGGGGGAATTAGTGCCGAAACGGTTAGGTTTAAGTAATCCTGAAAAAATCGCTATCCTCGTTGCTGATCCTCTGAATAGGTTATCAAAAATTGTTTCGCCCATTGTCCATCTTTTGAGTCAATCGACTAATCTGATTCTCGGTTTGTTGGGGATTAATACTAATAACAATGATTCCCCAATTACGGAAGAAGAATTGAAAATTATGCTTAAACAGGGAACCGCAGCGGGAACCTTTGAGGAAGCAGAACAGGATATGGTGGAAAGGGTGTTAGGATTGGGCGATCGCCGAGTAAGCCAGATTATGACCACGCGCCCAGATATTATTTGGCTAGATTTGGAAGATAGTGCCGAAATTAACCGCCAGAAGCTAATTGAGAGCAATCATAACCGTTTTCCTGTGTGTCAGGGCAGTTTAGATGAGGTTTTGGGGGTAATCGAAGTCACAGACTTATTGGCAGATTGTTTAACCGGTGAAAGTTTCGACCTGACGAAGGATTTACAACAGCCGCTTTTTGTGCCGGAAAGCACTAGGGGTTTAAAGGTTTTAGAATTGGTGCAGCAAAGTGGTCATCATATTGCCTTGGTAGTGGATGAGTACGGGGTAATTCAAGGATTGGTGACGCGCAAGGATATTTTAGAGGCAATTGTCGGCGATTTACCCCAATTAGATAACATTGAAGATGCTCAGATCGTGCAGCGGGAAGATGGTTCTTGGTTGATCGATGGTACAGTGGCGATCGAAGATTTTAAAGAGTTATTTGAAATCAGTGAATTACCGGGGGAAAAACAGGGCAATTATCACACTTTAGGTGGTTTTATTATTACCCATCTTGGCAGGATTCCGGGGGCTGCCGATCATTTTGAATGGCAAAGGTTGCGCTTGGAAGTGGTGGATATGGACGGTAATCGTGTCGATAAGGTGTTAGTCACGCTATTGTTAGATGATTTGTAAGTAATTGTTAGTAAACATCTAGATTTTTTCAAGCTTGTGAAGACCGATACAATTTTTTATCAACTCTTGCAAACCTTTCCGGGGTTAATTTTTGAATTACTGGGAGAATCAACCCAGAAAGCTGAAAATTATCAATTTTCCTCCCGAGAAATCAAAGAATTAGCGCGTCGTTTTGACGGTATTTTTTTACCGACCACAGCAGCACCGGAACTAATGATTTACTTTGTTGAAGTGCAATTTCAGGATAAAAGTGATTTTTATTGGCGATTTTTAACAGAAATTGTCATCTATCTCAATCAGTATAAACCCGTTCAGGATTGGATAGCTGTAGCTTTATTTGCCTCCAGGGATCTGGATAATAACTTTCCCTATCAACTGCGGGGATTTGAGATAACGGGACAGATCAGACCTATTTATTTAGATGAATTAATCGATAGTCCGGCTCCGTCTCTGGGTTTAGGAATTATTCAGTTAATTGTCGCTACACCCCAATTAGCACAGCAACGAGGAAAACCACTTTTAGAAAAAGCGATCGCTGAAATTGATGATCTAGTTTTCCAGCAAAAAGTTGTAGAATTAATTGAAAGAACCTTAGCCTATAAATTTACTAATCTTAGTCGTGCGGAGTTAGAAGCTATGTTCGGATTAGATGATCTCAGACAGACTCGACTTTATCAAGAAGCTAAACAAGAAGGTCGTGAAGAAGGTCGTGAAGAAGGTCGTGAAGAAGCTAAAACTGAAGCGATCGCTGGTTTACTAGCTTTAGGTTTAAGTATAGAACAGATTGCCACTGCTTTGCAATTAGAACTTACCAAAGTACAAGAGACAGCGGCCAAATTATCCCCCCCAAATTAGAAGGATAAATTATTAGGTTTCTCCCTGACTTTACCCTATTCATTCATATTACGATAGGTAGCCACTGCCGAGGGAGAAATGCGATTGAGATAACGGAAAATCCAATATTTTAAGACTGTATCCAAGATAACGGGAAAAGTGGCGATAAAGAGAAAATTAAACTGGCGATTTTCCGGTAAACCGAAATGACGACTTAATCCTTCTAGGATCACTTCCCAACCGTGGGGAGAGTGGAAACCGACAAATATATCGGTAAAGAGAATAATTAAAAAAGCTTTAGCTGAATCGCTAAGATTATAGAGAATGCCATCCAGAAAAGACTTGACAATCTCGATTTCCCGACGACTAAAAGCGACAACAAAACCAAAGGCAATCAGGGAACAAATATCGGCGAAAATATTAGCGATCGCATTTAAACCTCGTTGGCGAAATTCTTCACTTAGTACCGCGGCTTTTTTGGTAATTTCTCCCTCGATTTCTTCGTTAGATAATTTGGGTGCTAAACCAATCATACCTCGAAAATGTAAAGCTTCCTCAAATCTTCTCAATTCCGAAAAAGCTTCTTCTTCTAAATCCTGATTGATAAAAATAAACTGTTCCTGTTGTTGGAAATATTTATTAACCAAGGGGGTAATCAGGAAAGTTTTGGTTAATTGCTGGGTCAACAAAGGAACAATAATTAACAGTAAAATAAACTTGAGGGAAATGGCTGTTTTATAACGAGAATTGCGAAATTTCTTTAAAACTGCCTCCTCCGATTCCTCCGCTTGGGGATCAATTTCCTGTTTAATGCGATTAAAAGTATTGACAAAAGAACGGGGTAAAACCCCCGGTTTTTCCGTAGCTTTTTGGGATTTATTACTTTTGATTATTTCCTCATCTTCAATACTACCCGCTGCTAAAAAAGAGCGATTTCTAGAAGTCTTATTTTTGGCTGTTTCCTGCTCAAAATTTCTGTTCTGGATACTTTTGGGAACATCTTGAATATCTTCTTGCCAATAATTATCTTGATATTTTCCGATAATACTATCGATAAACTGAAGTTTTTTCAGACAAACATCTGTGGTGACAGTAATCACCCCATTATTAATTGTCGGTTGATTAGGTCCGAAAGTATTAACGATTGATCGACTAGCTTTAAACTCCGTCAATCTGACTTTAATTTTTTGCAGATAACCTTTAACTTCTGCGATAAAATAGGAATTAGTGCTGCTGCCATAATTCGAGAACTCCGCTGCCACTTTTCGCCCTTGAAAATGCTTATCTTCTATTTCCTTAATCTTCAAAGCTGCATGATAGGCCTCATCTAAAGAACGTTCAGGAGTTTGTAATAACCATTGATTAACACCTTGCAAAATCCGATTAAGATTCATAGGAAACAATTACTTCCACAAGGGAGAAAAGCTAGAGTACCGATCAGTTATCTTAACAAATACAATCGAGAAAAAACGATGTCAATCATACCAATTTGGATCGAAGGTGGCACGCGATCAGGAAAAACCACCGCTTTAGTCGGGGAATTTCGGCGCTGGGTGTCTCGCGATCGATCAAAATCATCCCCCCTTCCTCGATCGATCTTAGTTTTCGCTGCCAACGATGATAATAAACGGGAATTAGCCGATCGATTAGCCATTGCTGTTAGGGGTAGCTATCCGATTCTCTGCAAAACCCCTTTAGGTTTTCTCACCGATGAAGTCATCCTGTTTTGGCCGTTAATTTTCGAGTTTTTGGAGCTAAAAGCGCAATTTCCCCGCCGATTACGCCCAGAAACGGAGCAGGAACTCGCCACCCGTCTCTGGCAACCAGCAATCGCTGAATTCTTCCAGCTTACTAGCATAAATGAATATCGTTTCGTCCGTCAAGTTCTCGATTTGTTACAATTAGCCGGCGCTAGTGGTGTTCCCGCAGAAAAGATACCCGAAAGATTAGCCGACGGATTATCAGAAACAGATCTAAAACGAGTTTTAGCGATTAATGAGCAGGAAACACCAGAAAAAGTGGGAGAATTAATCATTCAATGGCGTGATTGGTCTCTAGAACGTGGTTTATTAAGTTATGGTATCATCTACGAACTCTATTGGCGCTATTTATTTCCTGATAGTCGTTATCAGCAGCAACTATTAAAACGCTTCCGGGGAGTTTTTGCGGACGATGTGGACGATTATCCGGCTATTGCCAAGGATTTACTCAGTTTTTTCCTCGATCATGATTATTTTAGCGTTTTTACCTACAATCCCCAGGGAAAAATTCGCTTAGGATTAACTGCCGATCCCGATTATCTACAAAAATTAGCGGCACGCTGTCAAATTATGTCATTATCTACCACTGACGGGTTAGCTGCTCAGTTTAGCGAGACGGTTCTCTCCTTAATCAGCGACGGTAACTATCTTGGCAATCTTCCCGATCAATTCATCTCCCTGCAAACCACCTCTCGCGCCGAATTGTTACGGAAGACAGCCACAGCTATTATTCAAGCAGTCAAGCAAGGGGCAGTAAAACCCGAAGAAATCGCCGTTATTGCCCCCGGTTTAGACGAAATCGCCCGTTATAGCCTGATGGAAATTTTAACCGGTGCTGGGATAGCCGTTCAACCCCTCAACGAACAACGACCCCTGATCAGTTGTCCTCTGATTCGGGCATTATTGACCCTTCTCGCCCTTGTTTATGAAAATTTGGGGCGTTTAGCCCCCCAAGAGGCTATAGCGGAAATGCTGGTGATTTTTAGCCGTTATCGCTGGGATGAAGAACAAAATTTAATTCCCGATATCGATCCAATCCGCGCCGGATTAATTGCCGATCATTGTTATCAAGTGGATCTGGAAAATCCCCGTTTATTAGCGATCGAAACTTTTCCCCGTTGGGATCGCTTAGGACAAAAAGCTTGTACTGCCTACGAAAGAATTTGTCACTGGATCGAAGGGATGAAAAAACGGCAGCAAGAAGCGAAACTTTTCCCGATTTTTGTCTTAAATCAAGCGATCGAACAATTATTAAACGATGGGGAAAATTTGCCCTTCGATCACTTGGCAGCTTTGCGAGAATTAATGGAAACTGCCCAACATTTTTGGGAGATTGATCGCCGTTTGCGTGAGAGTGAACCCTCTTTTCAAAGTCCCAGCGAAACTATTAGTCAGTTTATGCAACTTTTGCGTCGTGGCACAATCACTGCTAATCCCTATCCTGTGCGACAATTTATTAAATCTTCCCCGGCAGTTACCCTAGGCAATATCTTTCAATATCGTTCTTTTCGTTCTAGTCATCGTTGGCATTTTTGGCTAGATTGTTCCTCCCCACTCTGGGAACAAGGAGGTGCTTCCACTCTTTTTGCTGCGCCGATTTTTTGGCGAGAAAGTCCCTATCAACGCTGGACAACGGAAGCAGAATTAGAGGAAAATCAGGCACGTTTACAGAGAGTTTTAAGGGATTTATTAGCAAGGGTAAGCGAAAAAGTTATCCTCTGTCACAGTGATTTAGGAGTATCGGGAACCGCTCAAACCGGACAACTTTTATCCTTAGTACAAGCGGCAAAAGAATATGATTAAGGACTAGAACAAAATTAACTTCTTGGTTAGGAGATGCAAAAGGCAATAGGCAATAGGCAAAAAGGGGAAATAAATAATCAGTTTTTAATAACTAGATTTAGTATAAAGCCTTTTTGGGGTTGTAAATTAAAAGCTACCACCCCCGAACCACACAAGGGTTCTATCCAACGATCAAAGTTTTGCTGATCCGCTAAACTTTTGATTGATGATAGCAGTTTAGTTTTGATACCTTGACATTTAATCGGTGGAACAATGACGGTTGTTTTCATTAACAACTAATAAATAATTAAATGAATACACTGGGGGAAACATTGAAAATCTCTCCTAAAATTTTCCCTTGAGCTTTACTAATCGATCGCTTGCCATTAACAATCTCAGAAACCACACCCTTAGAACCAATTTTACCAACTAAATCAGCTTGTTTCATGTTGTTAGCTGACATTAAGTGTAATAATACTTCCTGCGGTGAAGCTGGTTCGGGTTGAGGTTGTTTGGCATCAAAATCCTTAATAATTGTCGCCATTAATTTAACCATCGCGGTTTCTTCTGGTAGTCGATCCTGTTTACTAATTAGATTAAGGAGAAGATGACGCGCTTGCTCATATTATTCCTCATTTTCAATAATCTTGGGTTGAAATTTAGTCAACAGTTGATTATAAATATTTTGATTAAGTGCTAGAGTCATTTTTCTTTCGGTTAGACTGAACTTTTTGGGTGTGTTACTGCTTAACTTAAACCAGTGATTTTAACCAACTGTACCAAGCATCTAAACCTTCTCCAGTGGTAGCGGAAACTTGAAAAACTTTCAGATTGGGATTAACTTGATAGGCGTAATCTAAACAGCGATCGAGGTTAAAATTAACGTAGGGCAGTAGGTCTATTTTTGTCAAGATCATGACTTGAGAAGCGTGGAACATATAGGGATATTTAATCGGTTTATCTTCTCCTTCGGTGACGGAAAGAATGACGACTTTGGCATTTTCTCCCAAATCAAATAAAGCAGGACAAACTAGATTACCAACATTTTCGATCATCACTAAAGAATTCATCGGTGGATCGAGTTCGATTAATCCTCTCTCTACCATTGATGCTTCTAAATGACAACCTGTTCCGGTGTTAATTTGGATAACCTGACAACCGGTTTCACTAATTTTTTGGGCATCATTAGCTGTTGCTTGATCTCCCTCAATGACACTGATAGGAATAGCGGTTTTTAAATCGGCAATTGTGCGAGTTAACAGGGTAGTTTTTCCCGAACCGGGGGAAGAAACCAGATTAAGAGCAACAGTTTTTCTCCCCTTCAACCAACCGCGATTTTGTGCCGCTAATAGATTATTTTTTGCCAGCAGGTTTTGCTCAACTTGGAGAATATTACCATGAATTTGAGCGTGAATTTCCGCAGGATGATGGGGATGCTCATGCTCGTGAGCGTGAGCGTGAGCTTGATGGCTATGACTAATAACAGTACCATCGGCTAAAATATGTTCATGGGTTCCCGTTTGCGGATTAGTTAATGTTACTTCCGAGTTATCAGAACAACCACAGGTTACACACATAAGGATTCTGTCTCCAACGATTTGAGATTTAATTCTTGACCCTGTAAAATGACTATATTGCGACTACCACATCGATCGCAGATTCCGTAGGGATATTCTAGTTCTAGCTCATTTCCGCAATCTTGGCACTGTCCTAAACCAGAAATTTCCAGAATCTCTAACATTGCCCCCTCTACATTAGTACCTTGACAACAGGTATCAAAACAAAAAGCGATCGATTCTGGCATAATTGCCGTTAGTTTACCAATCTCTAACACCACGCGCCTAACTTTCATTCCTCGCGAGTGTTCTAAAGCAAGTTCAATAATATTTTGGGTGATTCCTAGTTCGTGCATTTTCAGTTATCAGTTATCAGTTATCAGTTATCAGTTATCAGTCATCAGTCATCAGTTATCAGTTATCAAGGAAATTTCAACTAAAACCCCAAAAACCCAACTATTTGAGGGTTCAAAACAGCAAAAATAAGGATTAAATTGCCTAAAATCTGTAAATAGACCATTTAATTGATTATTATTCATTTTTAATTCTCCTGACTCCTGACTACTGACTACTGACTCCTGACTCCTGACTCCTGACTCCTGACTCCTGACTCCTGACTCCTGACTCCTGACTACTGACTCCTGACTCCTGACTTCTAACCCTAACAACAAACTTTTTCAGCAAACCCTAATTAACATATTCTCGGTAATTGTTCACCGACTAACATATCGAGAATTCTGTTAGTGCCGAAAGGGGTTTTTAAGTAAACTAAATTGGGGGGAGAAGCGACGACTTCCCCGATAGAAGCGGCATTTTTACCGTCAGGATGGGAACGCATCACTGCTAAAACGCGATTTTCCGCCTCCGGAGGCACGACAAGGACTAATTTGCCCTCATTTGCCAGATAAAGCGGTTCTAAGCCCAATAATTCGCACATTCCTCGCACTTCTTCCCGGATGGGGATCGCCGTTTCCTGCACCTGTATTCCCACCCCTGAACTTTGGGCGAATTCGTTTAAAACCGTGGCTAATCCGCCTCTAGTGGCATCCCGCATCGCTTTAACTTCCGGGCAAACTGCCAGAATTGCAGAAATTAAAGAATTCAGGGCTTGACAATCGCTTTCAATTGTGCATTGCAGGTCTAATTCGCCCCGGGCAATCAGAATGGCGGCACCGTGCTCCCCCAGAAAACCGTTAATCAAAATGCGATCACCAACTTGTAAATTATTGGCACTGGAATGGATTCGGGCCGGAATTACCCCCACTCCAGAGGTATTAATAAATATTTGATCCCCTTGTCCCCTGGGAACGACTTTTGTATCCCCGGTGACGATTTTTACCGCTGCTTTGTCGGCGGCTATTTTCATGCTGGTAACGATGGTTTTTAGGGTGTCGATAGATAAACCTTCTTCGAGGATAAAACTACAACTGAGATAGAGAGGAATTGCCCCACCGACAGCCAAATCATTAACGGTTCCATTGACTGCTAAACTGCCAATATCACCCCCCGGAAAGAATAGGGGAGAAACCACATAGGAATCGGTGGTAAATGCCAAGCGATCGCCTATTTTAGCCAAATCTTTAATCTCAAATCGGGCTTGATCTTCAAGGGGTGCCAGTAAGTTATTATCGAAGTTATTAACGAATATCTCGTTAATTAAATCCCGCATTGCTCTGCCACCGCTGCCATGGGAGAGAGTGATATTTGTGTCGGTAATTTTTGTTTTTTTTAATTTTAAAGAAGCTGAAGGAGTGCTAGTCATAGGTGAGGTAGTAAGTTTTCGTTTTGGGTAGTCGGTGGCCGATAGCAAATTAGGTTACACTTTATCTTGATGAAAAACGCTGTCATAGCTTACTGCTAGATTATCTTAATGGGTTTCTGGTATTTCTCGCACTTTTTCTACAGTTAAGTCCAAGGCTTGAGCAATTTGTTCTACCGTTAAACCTAAAGCCAATAAACGCGGCACAGATTCCAGTTTACCTTCCAGTTTACCTTCCAGTTTACCTTCCAGTTTACCTTCTTCTCGAACGTCTTGAAAATAACGGGTTTGTTTCAGTTCATCTAAACTAAACATGGCTTCTATCTCCCGGCGACTTAGACGTGGTAATTTATAGATAAGGATCGTTTCTATTAATTGTAGGAAGTTTTGCGGTTGGGTAAATTCAGTTCGCACTCGTTCAATAAGTTGTTTGGCTGTTGCCACTGCTTGATTTTCTTTAGCAATAATTAATTTTATAGTGGCAATACCGAGGGAATCTTGATTAATATCATCTAGTTCATCTAAATAGATTCGCGTCACTCTCCCAGATGTCAATAAGTCTTGATAACGTACAATCTTATCTGATTCTACCCGACGATGGGGATAAATGACCACCCCGCGCCAATCATTGTTAAAAGCAGTTTTACTGAGATATAAGAAGATTTCAGCAAAGAAACGGCCATAAAAATTCTGATCATCTTGAAATTGCACCTCGCAGAAATAAATAGGAATGCTAGGACCGGTAATATTGGGCAAAAATACGCCATCAATACGAAAAGCTAGTTGCTTGATTTCGACGGAATCAAAGCGGTAATTCTCGGCTTCTCCGGGGGAAAGGTTGATTAATTCAAAGAAAATTGACGGATAAGATTGAAAAAGATCATAAAAAATACTGTCGGTTTTCATGCCCGGACTTGTGGTGTAAACTATGCAAAAATATAGAGATAGAGAGTTTTCCTACTAATTAGCCTGATTATAGCAGTTATCTTTGCCAAAACAAATGCTAAAAGCCGATCCGGGAAAAGCTAAGTAGGTAGGTGTTAAAAGTTGTCAGACACCCCCCTTATTAAGGGGGGATTAAGGGGGGACTAAGGGGGGATCGGCACCCCCCTTATCAAGGGGGGCAGGGGGGATCAGAGGCAAAATCTATCTTCAATTTAATTATAACTACTTACTTAATAGCTAAAATAACTGACAACCGATCGAGTCTAAACATCTCCCCCTGGTCAGGGTGCTATAGCTGACAATGAGTCGCTATAATAGAATTCGCCGATCGCTAACTTCTCCCTCGGTAAAATTTCTATGAATGGAAGACTGAACAAGCTACAACAAGATTTAAAGAACATAGAAACGGAAGTGGCAAATTTAGCCGAAAGAATGCGAGAAAAATACCGAATTTATCTTGATTTACTCGGTGAATCTCTCTATAAACAGGCGATCGGGGCAGTGTATCATATCTGTACCCGCTACTATGGGGGGGAATTTCTGGCTCTCTCCCACAGCAATCGTCAGAAACTACAAGAGGAGATCAAAGCTCTAGGACAAGAGGCTAAAGCCAGTTTACAGCAATTGGGTGAGCAGAGCTTCGATCGAGGGGCATTTTCAGGGGTAGGATTCTCTAAAAGTCCAGCAGAGACGAAAAATACCCCAGATTTCTTGAAACTTTTTCTAAACAAACCAGAAAATCTAGCCGCAACTGGAGAGATTAATAACCCCGATATTTTACTTTATTGTTGTCGAGTGCTGGAAAAAAACTGTATCGAGATTCTCAATCATCTCTCCAAACAAATTAATCAGCAACTACAAAAAGCTTATATTCTTCCCCCTCATCTACCCAGTCAAATTATCGATATGGCAATTCAAGCGGGAGAAGAGGGACAATCCCTAGGTGGAGGAAATAATATGTTAAACATTTTAGTAGAAGCTAAAAACCCTGAACCAGAGGAGGAAAAAGATGAAGATGAAGATGAAGATGAAGATGAAGATGATGGGGATGAGCATGATTTTTCAAGTGGCAAAGTCACTAAAGTAACGGCGATTCATCTACGAATGGCTGAACTGGAATTTGCTGATACGCGCTTAAGTGTGGAAAGAAATCAAATTCGCTCCCTTTGGGAACAATTAAATCGTCTAGGGGAACAATATCATCGTATTCGCAAAGAATATACTATCGCTCAAGCGGAAGCGGCATGGCGCAGTAGTTGGTACGATTAATCAGTTATGATCAAACAGGGGTATCAGGGAAGCATAATACTGGGAAATTTGGAGTCAAGAGGCAATTATGAAAGGGGAAATACCCGACTGGGTGAGATTACAAAAAGCCTTATCTGTAGAAGCGGAAAAAGGTTATCCCGATCTTCAGGGAAATCAGTACCGTTTTAGCGAGTTTTTCTGTCTTAGTTTCGGGGATAATCCTCCCGTGGGAATTTCCACCAGTGAGAGAAATCGCTGGCGAGAATTAGCCCAAAAATTTGCCCAATATTCCCAGTTTAATCCCAGACAAAGACAACAATTAGTCACCGAAACTCGCAATTTTTTACAACAATTACGGCAAACTTTAGAAGCAACCCCCACCCCAAAAGAACCAGCTGTGGCGAAAATTATTAATACCACTCCCATCACGGCAAAGGCTATTTCTCCACGGCAAGTTACCCTCGAACAACCCTTGAAATATCTAGCGGAAGTGGGAGAGAGAAAAGCTGGTCTTTTAGAAAAATTAAACCTCCACAAAGTTGAAGATTTATTATATTATTATCCCCGGGATCATATTGATTACAGTCGTCAAGTCAATATCGCCAATTTAACCGAGGGGGAAACGGTAACTTTAGTAGGGAATGTCAAGCGCTGTAATTGTTTTACTAGCCCCAAAAATACCAAGTTAGCTATCTTTGAATTGCTCTTACAGGATCGCACTGGACAGATAAAATTAAACCGTTTTTATGCGGGAACTCGCTATACTAATCGTGCTTGGCAAGAAGGACAAAAAAAACTCTATCTGGTGGGTTCGGTGGTGGCGGTTAGTGGTTTAGTCAAAGCGGGTAAATATGGGTTAACTTTAGAAAATCCTGAATTTGAATTATTAGACAGTTCTGGGGCAAGTATTGAGTCCTTAAAAATCGGGCGTATTCTGCCGGTTTATCCCCTCACCGATGGAGTACCCGCCGACCTAATTAGAAAGGCTGTAGTCGCCGCTTTTGGGGCAGTAGAGGCGATAAAAGATCCCTTGCCTTTCGGTCTAAGAAAACAATACGGATTAATCGATTTAAAAACGGCAATTACTAACATTCATTTCCCTAATAATGCCGAGATTCTAAGTCAAGCGCGACGGCGATTAGTCTTTGATGAATTCTTCTTTTTACAATTGGGTTTTCTGCGGCGGCGGCAACAGTATCGTCAGACACAAAAAAGTGCTGTTTTTAGTGCTAAGGGTCAACTAATTGATCGATTTAATCAGATAATTCCCTTTCAATTAACTAATGCTCAGAAACGAGTTATTGAAGAAATTTTAGAGGATTTAGATTCTAGCACCCCGATGAATCGTCTTGTGCAGGGGGATGTGGGTTCTGGCAAAACAATTGTCGGAGTTTATGCTATTTTAGCGGCCCTACAATCCGGTTATCAAGCGGCATTAATGGCTCCCACGGAAGTTTTAGCAGAACAACATTATCGTAAGTTAGTTAGCTGGTTTAATCTCTTACATTTACCCGTAGAATTATTAACTGGTTCCACAAAAACTGCTAAACGGCGAGAAATTCACGCCCAATTAGAGACAGGAGAATTACCACTTTTAGTGGGAACTCATGCCCTAATTCAAGATGCAGTTAATTTCCGCAAATTAGGTTTAGTTGTTATTGATGAACAGCATCGCTTTGGGGTACAACAAAGGGCAAGATTATTAAGCAAAGGAGAGTCTCCCCACGTTTTAACCATGACAGCAACACCGATTCCCCGTACTTTAGCTTTAACCCTGCATGGGGATTTGGATGTGAGTCAAATTGACGAATTACCCCCCGGCAGACAACCGATTCAAACCAGCGCTTTAAATGGGAATCAAAGAAGGGCTGCCTATGATTTAATTCGGCGTGAAATTGCCCAAGGCAGACAAGCTTATGTGATTTTTCCCTTGATTGAAGAATCGGAAAAATTAGATGTTAGGGCTGCGGTGGAAGAATATCAAAATTTATCAGAAAAGATTTTTCCCAATTTTAATATCGGTTTACTCCATGGTCGCATGAGTTCCGCCGAAAAAGAGGAAATCTTAACAGCTTTTCGCGATAATATTCTGCAAATTATTGTCTCAACTACGGTTATCGAAGTGGGGGTGGATGTTCCCAATGCCACGGTGATGTTAATTGAAAATGCCGAACGTTTTGGCCTTTCACAATTGCATCAATTACGGGGGCGCGTTGGCAGAGGTTCCCATCAATCCTATTGTTTACTTTTAAGTGGCAGTAATAGTGCTAATTCCCGTCAAAGATTGACGGTTTTGGAACAATCCCAAGACGGCTTTTTTATCTCGGAAATGGATATGCGATTTCGCGGTCCGGGGGAAGTTTTAGGACAACGACAATCGGGTTTACCAGATTTTGCCCTCGCTAGTTTAGTCGAGGATCAAGAGGTGTTAGTTTTGGCAAGAGATGCCGCCGAAAAAATTATGTTAGATGATCCCCATTTAATCACTTTGCCCAATTTGAAACAAGCCTTAGAAGCTAAATATCAACGGATGTTGGGAGCGGATATTTTAACTTGATTTAGATGTTCAGTGATCAGTAAACAGTAATACTAAATCCAGTTATTAAAAACTGATTATTTATTCTCCGTTTTGCATAGCCCATACTCAACGGATTTACTATTACTTCCGATTTTATCACTCAATCCAAGCTTTTGGGGGGTTCTACCCCCCAAACCCCCCGTTGGGGGCGTGGCGCCGCCCCCAAACCCCCCGCGCATTAGTTTTTCGGTGGGATGCTTACGGATTTAGTATAATCAGTAAACAGTAATCAGTGAAAAGACAGTAGCAAACTGCCATTTGATGAGGCTCACTTAATACATACTGCTCACTCAAAACTTAAAACTCAAATCTTATAACTGATAACTGATAACTGATAACTGATAACTGATAACTGACGACTGATAACTGATTCAATTAACCAAATTTAATCATTTCTCGTCCTGCCATCACGGGTAATTCCCCTTTTAAAATCGGGATCAGTGTCTCGCGAATTCTGTCCGCATCGGGGGGACAACCCGGCATAAAAATATCGATGGGAATGACTTGATGGACGGGCAGCACTTGATCTAATAATTCGGGAACGATACCGGGTTCTTCTGGTAGTTGAGGGGTGTTATCTCCTAACTCTAAATAAGCCCTTTTTAGCACGGGATCGGCAGTTCCTAACATATTCCGCATAGCGGGAACGTTAGCAGTCACGGCGCAATCACCAAAAGAAACGACGGTTTTGGTATTTTGGCGGACTAGATGAATTAGTTCTAAATTATCCTGATTAGCGATCGCTCCTTCCACTAAACAGACATCGACATTTTCGGGATAGGTTTTCAGATCGCAGCCGACGGGACTATACACCACGTCAACTTTTTCGGCTAATTCTAACAGCCATTCATCCAAATCGAGGAAGGACATATGGCATCCCGAACAACCGGCTAACCAGACAGTAGCGAAGCGAATTTTACTCATAATTTTAATTTCTTGGTTGGTATTGTTGGCTGAGTTGCAATTTGGTCAAAAGGATCAAATGAAAAGAAATACTCTTTTAAGCTATTTTTGCCTCCCGGATAAACTCTTGCATTTTTTCCTCAAAGAAAGGAGCTAAATCTAGATTTTTCCAGTCTTTAAGTAGCTCAAAAATAATCGCCTCCGATGCAAAATTTCCCGTATAGGAAATAAAAGAAAAAGGACGTTTACTGAAATTGAGCAAACAGCTTAAAATCGTGCAATGGTCTTTTACTCCAAAACCAAGAGAACAGGTTTTATCTCGATCTTTTACTCGCCAATTATCAGCACTTTTGGCATAAATATCTAGGGCAACTAAAGCGGAATCCACTTCTCTAGAATATTTAATTAAGAGCGAATACAAAACCCTAGGCTCTTGACTAATATCAGACAAAATTTCAATTATCCGACAAGGAATACTAGAAAATTGCGCCGTCAAATTGGAGAGAGACTGACACATTTCTAGGGCTTGTAGAAATTGCGATTCGGGTGATGTGGTCATAATTATCTTGTTTGCTGAATTGAATCAGACCAAGGATATTGTTTTTGTGCCAGTAAATGCGCTTGTTGCTGCGAAAAGCCTCGATTAATCACTAAGTCAGATTCGTAGATTTCATGATTGAGAAACATCCGATCAAGATTATTCCCTTGAGCGCCAGCGAGTCTTCGCCAAGCTGCTACCATTAAACCTTCGGGAAAAAATTGATATCGAGACACTCCCGATCCAAAAGCATAATCCTTGGCGCGTCGGATATCGATCTCCGATATTTCGTATTGGGCAGCAATCTCTAGGATATCTTGATTATTATCCATAATCTGATCATATTCCTCCCTTACCTTGGCGGTTAGTTTCTGCTCGTAGATATCTAAATGCGCCCATCGATCACTATCACCCTCCATTGATTACTTTAACGCGTCCATTGGTGTTGAGTCCTAGCATTAACTAAAAATTCCAACTTCGAGCGATCTTCCTCTTTTTCAGAAACGGCGGAACCCTTGCGGAATATCGCCCCGGTTGGACAAGCGGCAACACATTTGCCGCAGGAAGTACAGGCGGAAACGCTGCCCCAAGGCTGATCCATTCCCGCAATAATTTTATCTTTTTCGCCGCGATAAGCCAGATCCCAAACGTGCGCCCCTTCAATTTCATCACAGACTCGCACACAACGGGTACAGAGAACACAACGATTATGATCAATACCGAAAAGAGGATGGGAAATATCCACTTCTCGCTTGGGAAAACGGTAGGGAAAACGACTATGATCCATACCCACTTCGATGGCTAAATCTTGCAATTCACAGTTACCATTAGCCACACAAACCGCACAAACGTGATTGCCTTCAGCGAATAATAATTCCACTGTCATGCGGCGATATTCTTTTAGTTTTGGGGTATCGGTATGAACCACCATTCCTTCCGCCACCTCCGTTACACAGGCGGGTAATAATTTATTAATACCTTCAATTTCTACCAAACATAAGCGACAGGCGGCCACTTCGGAAACCCCATCGAGATGACAGAGGGCGGGAATTTTTATTCCTACCTGACTAGCTGCCGCCAGAACTCGCGAACCCGCTTCGATCGCTACATCTTTACCATCAATGCTTAAAGTGATTACGGACATAAAAATTATTCTCCTTGAGGATAATATCCCTCTCCTTCCCATAGGCCACGGTTTGTGGCCAAGGGTGGGATTTTTACAGAAAGTTTTAACCTAGACAATCGGCTAAGTCTTTTGCGGGGGTGGTAATCGGCTGCAGGTGATAGGTATCGGAGAGGACTTTGAGGACGTTGGGGGAGATAAATGCCGGTAAAGTTGGTCCCAGACGGATATTTTGCATACCTAGATGTAGCAGGGTGAGCAGTACAGCGATCGCTTTTTGTTCGTACCAAGAGATAATTAGGGAGAGGGGTATCTCGTTGACGCTAACGTTAAAAGCGTTGGCTAATCCTAGGGCGATTTTGATGGCACTATAGGCATCGTTACATTGTCCCAAGTCCATTAGCCGGGGTAATCCTTCGATGCTACCTAATTGTTTGTCGAAAAAGCGGAATTTTCCACAGGCAAGGGTTAAAACGATGCAATCTTCGGGAACTTGTTCCACGAATTCGGTGTAGTAATTGCGATCGGGTTTTGCCCCATCGCAGCCCCCAACTAGGAAGAAGTGACGGATTTTACCCTGTTTAAGGGCATTAACCACCGTATCAGCGACACTGAGAACGGTATTGTGGGCAAATCCTACCATTACCTGCCGAGGTTCGCTTATTTCAGTAAATCCGGGCAATGACTGCGCTTTAGCAATCACGGGACTAAAATCGATCGCACCGTCCACTGTTTCTAAGCGGTTAATATGGGCATAACCCACAGGTCCGAGGGTAAAGAGTTTACTTTCATAGTTTTCGTGGGGGGGCATGAGACAATTAGTAGTTAAAACTATTGCCCCCGGAAACTTAGCAAATTCTTTAGTTTGATTTTGCCAGGCGGTGCCATAATGACCGTAGAGATGGGGATATTTTTCTTTGAGTTTTGGATAACCGTGGGCGGGTAATAATTCTCCGTGGGTATAGACTGTTATCCCAGTATTGGCAGTTTGTGCCAGTAAAGCCGCTAATTGTTTAATATCATGGCCGGAGACTAAAATGGCTTTACCTAGACGCGGATTTAAGGGAACATTTGTCGGTATGGGATGACCGTAGGTTTCGGTATGACCTTGATCTAATAATTCCATGGCCCGCAGGTTTGCCGCCCCGACTTTTAGACAGATTGCCACCCAATCATTCAGGTTTAAATCACTGCGATCAATTGCCGCTAAAGTCTCTTGGATAACCTGATAAACTGAGTCATCCTCTTGACCTAATTCCTGAGCGTGGAAAGTATAGGAAGCAAGACCTTTAACTCCGTAGATAGCGGTTAACTTTAGGGAAAAAATATCGAGGTCTTGCACTTTTTCAATTAGTTCTAAGGATACTTCTTGACCTTGGCTGACTAGGCTCTCATTAAAATTAGGCTGATAGTTAGCAAGTGCAGACCAGTCCACCGATCCCAATTGTGCTTTTAAATTTTCCCGAATCTCTAAACAACGCTGAATATAATCGGTAAAACGTCTTTGATCGAAGTTCACATTGGTCATGGTGGCGAAAAGCGACTCGCAGGTAAAAATATCGGCTTCGCGAGTAGATATTGCCGCTTCTTTGGCTTTTAAAACCACCGATGCTAATCCCCGCAGACAATAAACTAATAAGTCTTGAACGGCGTTGACTTCGGGACTTTTTCCACAGGCTCCCCACTGATGACAACCATTACCACTAGCGGTTTGTTCGCATTGTTCACAAAACATAATTTTTCTCTCTTTTTTCAGTGGATTGACAGATTGTTGCGATTTTTTTCTACTAAATTTAATTCTGCTTTTTTGAAAGTTAGTTATCGGCCCTCACCCGGCAGGAATTGTGGATTTTACGACTGGAAAGCTTGTCTTGACAGCCTCTACTCTCTGAACTATGTTTTTATTCTCTCACTTTTTTTGCCAGTTGGGTTCTGATTTTAGATTTCCTCAAGAATTACTGATTAAACAATTATTTAGTTGTCTTATTAAATTAAGTATTTTTTGTGATTTTTATGATATGATGAGCGATATTTTCGATTTTTAGGTGGGTGTTTGCCAGTGTCATAGCAATCGGTCTCCTGATTAGGATAGAAAGTTGGAAATTAAGAGTTATTATCGCCTAACTGTGATGATGGGATTGCTTTCGACATAGATAGTCATCTCTTTTGTTATTTACTTAACTTAGCAATGATTGAAACCGCTCATCTCCCCGAATCTGCTCGAAATCTTTATCTGTTTTTGCCAGATCCTGATATTTGACATCAAGACTGATGAACGATTTATTTTATTAGTGGTATTCCGATATCTTTGCAGATTTTATTAGCGAGAATATCCCTAATTTCCGTATGTCTTGGAATCGCAGATCTTTTATTTAGGGTTTGCTGAATAAATCTAAAAACCTTGTTGGATAAGGCTTTTAGACTTTTTTTCCCTGAAAAAGTGCCTACCATTGGAGTGATTGGGGGGAAAATTTAGGGATTTTTT
>VYLE01000352.1_pt1 | contig 30795 bp, 24 predicted proteins | sample 5114391 | NCBI WGS metagenome assembly VYLE01 (sample SAMN12291771, study PRJNA351875) | freshwater metagenome | isolation source: freshwater lake | place: USA: Michigan, Kent Lake | collected 2013-08-15
CAGCGAGATGATGACGACGACGAAGGCGACGTCGAAATAGAGATAGGCCTTGGACAGTCCAACCAGCATCGGGATCGAGGCCAGGAAGATCGCGACGGCGCCGCGCAGGCCGGTCCAGGCGATGAAGACCTTCTCGCGCCAGTTGAACGGAAACGGCGCGAGGCAGAGGAACACCGCGACCGGCCGCGCCACCAGCATCAGCACCAGCGACACCCCGATCGCCGGCAGCACGCTGGCGCCGAGCCGGCTCGGCGACACCAGGAGGCCGAGCAGCACGAACATCACGATCTGCGCCAGCCAGGTCGCGGCATCGAGGAAGGCCACCACCGAATTATGCGCACGCGTCGGCCGGTTGCCGATGATGATGCCGGCGAGATAGACCGCGAGGAACCCGGACGCATGCATGATCTGCGAGCCGCCGAAGATCACCAGCGCGCCGGTGGTCACGAAGGGCGCATGCAGCCCCTGCGGCAGCGCCACCTGGTTGAGTGCGAGGACGACCAGCCGTCCCCCGACCACGCCGACGATGGCGCCGAGCACCGCCTCCTTGACGAATTCCATCAGCACGTGCCCGGCCGTGCTCGATCCCAGCGAGATGTATTCGACCAGCATCAAGGTGAGGAAGATCGCGAAGGGATCGTTGGTGCCGGACTCCGCCTCCAGCGTCGCCCCGACGCGCGGGCGCAGGCGAAGGCCCTGGGTGTGAACCAGAAGGAACACGGCGGCGGCGTCGGTCGAGGCCACCACGGCGCCGACCAGCAGCGATTCGGTCCAGTTGAGATCGAGCGCGTATTTCGCGAACGGCGCGGTGATCAGCGCCGTCAGCAGCACGCCCACGGTCGCCAGCAGCACCGACGGCGCGAGCACGGTGCGGATGCTGGCGAAGCGCGTCTTCAGTCCGCCGTCGAACAGGATCAGGGCCAGCGCCACCGAGCCGACCAGATAGGTGGTGCGGACGTCGTCGAACTGAAGCTGGCCGGGGCCGGAATCGCCCGCCAGCATGCCGATCGCAAGGAAGACGAGCAGCAGCGGCGCGCCGAAGCGCAGCGCAAGCAGGCTCGACAGGATGCCGGCCATGACGAGCACGGCGCCGAGCAATATGGCTAGGCTGACAGAGTCGAGAGAGGCCATCCACCTTCCGGGACAAATCGCTGGGATTGCATCCTTATCGTCGCCGCCCCCGCGCGCCAACCCATTTCCGCCCGCTCGCGGCAATGTGCCCGGTTTGCGGCCTTAACTCGCATCACATGCCGGTGTATCGGTGGCCCCGCCGATGCCCTTCGGGCATTCTCCGGCGCCTTCGAATCAAATCCTCCGCATCCCGACGAGACCCAAGATGGACATGGACCTCAAAGACCTCCTGGAGTTCGTGCAGACCACCGCACGCAGCGTCGGGGCGGAGCTGTCCTCGCCGTGGTTCTACCTGCAATTCGGTATCATGCTCGCCGCCGGGGGCATCGCCTATGCCGCCGAGGCCGCGATCCGCAGCCGTGTCGACATCACCTCGCTGGCGATGCGCTGGCCGCTGCCGCTGCGCCGCTTCGTCCGGATCATGGCCGCCAGTGCCTCGACCGCCGTGTTCGCGCTGCTGGTCATCGTGTCCCGCATCGTGATGTACCACGTCACCTGGCCGAGCCGGAGCTATCTGCTGATGGTCGCCGCCAAGCTGGCGCTGGCCTGGCTCGCGATCCGGCTGGTCACCTCGGTGCTGCGCAACGCCTTCATCGTCCGCCTGGTCTCGATCACGGCGTGGTGCATCGCGGCGCTGTCGATCCTCGGCCAGTTCGACACCACGGTCGACCTGCTCGACGGCTATGCGATCGTGTTCGGCGGCCTGCGCCTGACGCCGCTGCTGGTGATCAAGGCCGGCGCGCTGCTCCTGATCGCGCTCTGGCTCACCAACATCGCCAGCAATTTCGCCGAGAGCCGGATCAACGCGACCACCGACCTGACGCCTTCGGTGCAGGTGCTGCTGATCAAGATCATCCGGATCGGGCTGTTGACGGTCGCGATCGTGATCGCGCTCGGCGCCGTCGGCATCGATCTCTCCGCGCTCGCCGTGTTCTCCGGAGCGGTCGGCGTCGGTATCGGTATCGGCCTGCAGAAGATCGTCGCCAATTTCATCTCGGGCATCATCCTGCTCGCCGACAAATCGGTGAAGCCGGGCGACCTCGTCACCATCGGCGACAACACCGGGCGGATCAGCGCGATGAAGACGCGCTATATTTCCGTTGCCGCCGGCGACGGCCGCGAATTCCTGGTCCCGAACGAGGACCTGGTGACGCAGAAGGTGGTCAACTGGACCTATACCGACAAGAATACGCTGGTGAAGATCCCCTTCGGCACCAATTACGACGCCGACCCCCGCCTCGTCTGCAAGCTGGCCGCGGAAACCGCCGCCGCGCATCCGCGCGCCCAGAAAGGCAAGCCGCCGAACGCCATCCTGACCGAGTTCACCGAAGCCGGGATGAAGTTCTCGCTGACCTTCTGGATCGCGGACCCCGACGGCATGGACAACGTCAAGAGCGACGTGATGCTGGCGCTGTGGGACGCCTTCAAGCGCGAGGGCATCCGGGTTCCCTATCCGGTCCGCGAAATCCGCATCCGCGGCGGCGCGCTGCCGGTCGAAACCACCGTAGAAGTCCCGAATTAGGCCCGGTTTCGGGCGCAAGAGGCAGGCCCGGCTTGCATGAAGGCCCGCGATCATTAGATTAGGGCCCGAAATCAAGCCTTTCCGCCGCCCTCTGACCGGCCCCAAGCCCGCAAAGACCTCTCCGCATGAGCTACGTCGAAGCCACCGATACGTCCCTGCGAAAGACCGGACAGATCAAACTCCACGGGCCGGCCGCCTTCGCCGGCATGCGCAAGGCAGGCGCCCTGGTCTCGAAGTGCCTCGACGAACTCACCGACATCGTCGGTCCCGGCGTTCCGACCGAGCGCATCGACCAGTTCGTGCGCGATTTCGCGTTCAGCCATGGCGCCTATCCGGCGACGCTGATGTATCGCGGCTACCGCTATTCGACCTGTACCTCGCTCAACCACGTGGTTTGCCACGGCATGCCGGGCGACCGGCCGCTGAAGGAAGGCGACATCGTCAACATCGACGTCACCTTCATCGTCGACGGCTGGTATGGCGATTCCAGCCGGATGTATGCGATCGGCCCGATCGCGCGCAAGGCGGAGCGGCTGATCGAAGTCACCTATGAATCATTGATGCGCGGTATCGCCGCCGTGAAGCCCGGCGCCACCACCGGCGACATCGGCCACGCCATCCAGAGCTTCGTCGAGCCGCAGGGCATGAGCGTGGTCCGCGATTTCTGCGGCCATGGACTCGGCCGCATGTTCCACGACGAGCCGAACATCATCCATGTCGGCCGGCCCGGCGAAGGCGTGCAGCTCAAGCCCGGCATGTTCTTCACCATCGAGCCGATGATCAATCTCGGCAAGCCGCATGTGAAGATCCTCTCCGACGGCTGGACCGCGGTGACCCGCGACCGCTCGCTGTCGGCCCAGTTCGAGCATTCGGTCGGCGTCACCGCGACCGGCGTGGAGATCTTCACGCTCTCGGCGCGCAACGGCGAGAAGCCGTGGGCGGCGGCGTAGGCCGCAAGCCCCTGTTGCGAGTCGTTCTCAATACGACGGCCAGCCTGCGTCAAACTGCCGTTCTCGCAATTTCAATCGCCACGGAATAGGCCACGTCGCCCGGTGTCGGAATCTGTGCGGGCGCTTTCAGCCATGAAAGCCCTCTGGGGATCAATCCAAGGGAGCATCACAATGTTCGAGATTTCACGTCGCGATCTGGTCCTCGGGAGCACGGGGGCCGCATTGGTCTTCGGCCTCAAGGGACCGGTGTCCTTCATCGATGCGGCCTATGCGCAGCGCGCCGCCGACAGCCTGAAATACAAGGTCGGCGACATCGAGGTGTTCAGCCTGCATGAAGGCTCGATCGAGCGCCCGGTGACCGAGGGCATGGTCAAGAATGTCGGGCTCGACGACGTCAAGAAGGCACTGACCGCCTCCGGCATCGGGCCGGACAAGATCGACAATCCCTTCACCGTCACCGCGATCCGGACCGGCGGCAAGGTCATCCTGTTCGACACCGGCTTCGGCGGCAACGGGCCGGCCAGCGTCGGCAAGCTCGCGACCAACATGAAGGCGGCCGGCCTCGATCCGGCGACGGTCTCCACGGTGGTGATCTCGCATTTCCATCCCGACCACATTTCGGGCCTGTGGGTGAAGGAGACCGACGCCCAGGTGTTTCCGAACGCGGAAATCATGATGCCGGAGGTGGAGTACAAGTTCTGGACCGATGCGGCGCTGGTGGAGAAGGTGCCCGAAGCCAACCGCCCCCACGTCAAGCGGATCCAGGCGACCTTCCCGACCTGGAAGAACATCAAGCAATATGCCGACGGCGCCGACCTTGCGCCCGGCGTCAAGGCGATTGCCACGCCGGGTCACACCATCGGCCACATGTCCTTCCTGGTGGCCTCCGGCGGACAGCAGCTCTTCATCCAGAGCGACGTCACCGGCATCTACCAGCTGTTCGTCAAGAACCCCGGCTGGTTCTCCGGCTTCGACAGCGACGGACCGAAGGCGGAAGCCACCCGCCGCGCCTTCTTCGACCGCGTGATCGCCGAAAAGGGCATGATCGCCGGCTATCATTTCGGCTTCCCGAATGTCGGCACGCTGTCCAAGGACGGCAACGGCTACGCCTTCGCCGCCGTGAAGGCCTGATCTCACGTCAATTGGGAATCTTCGGGGGGCGCCGTGTTCGCACGGCGCCCTTTTCTTTGTCGCAATCGTCCCGCGGCCCTGCACTTCAGAGTTGCAAAAGCCGCCCGTCGCGGCATGCTTGGCGCCGATGCCACGCAAGACCGACCAGCCAGACGAGCCACCCGCCGAAACGCCGCACTACCATGGCCATCGCGAGCGGCTGCGCGAACGCTTCTACAAGGCTGGGCCCGATGCGCTCAGCGACTACGAGCTGCTGGAGATGGCGCTGTTTCCGGCGCTCCCGCGCCGCGATACCAAACCTCTGGCGAAGCTGCTGATCAAGACCTTCGGGTCCTTCGCCGAAGTGGTGCATGCGCCGTTGCCGCGGCTGCGCGAGATCGACGGCGTCGGCGAGGCCGCGATCAACCAGCTCAAGCTGATCGCGGCGGCGGCGCACCGCGTCGCCAAGGGCGAGGTGGGCGGCCGCAACGCGCTGTCGTCCTGGAACGAGGTGATCGACTATTGCCGCACCAGCATGGCGTTCGCCGACAAGGAGCAGTTTCGCCTCCTGTTCCTCGACAAGCGCAACCAGCTGATCGCCGACGAGGTGCAGCAGACCGGCACCGTCGACCACACGCCGGTCTATCCGCGCGAGGTGATCAAGCGCGCGCTGGAATTGTCGGCGACCGCACTGATCCTGGTGCACAATCACCCGTCCGGCGATCCCTCGCCCTCGCAGGCCGACATCCAGATGACGAAAGCGATCATCGACATCGCCAAACCGCTCGGCATCGCCGTGCACGACCACATCATCGTCGGCAAGAACGGGCACGCCAGCCTGCGCGGGATGCGGTTGATCTAGACGAACGCTTCCCTGCGCCTATGCCAGCGACGGCGCGGTCGCAGCACCAAGGCCTGTGCCGATTGCAACGCGCGCGATTTCTCCAACGACGCGGCTGAGCATGGCCACCACTGACATTCTGGGCAACCGCCTCTCGAACCGCCATAGCCATCGCAACCGTCAGGCAACTGCAATTTCAAGAATAAACTACGAAAAGGCGAACCATGGTCGTCCCACCTTGTGATCGGGCTAGTCATAGCGCCACTGTTGAAAGACTACGCCGGATGAGCAAGAACGTCTTCTATCATTTCGGCGACTAGCTCTGGGAAAGTCTCCTCGACTATGAACTGGGCACGATTGAGAGTCGGCCAAAGACCATCACCCTTGCTCCCTTGAGCAATCGAGACCCAGTGAGTTGGGAAATATCTCGCTAACATTCCCAAAATAAAGCCAAGCATGTAAGTGAAACAGAGCTGGGAGTATCTGCTGCCACTTGGCATCGGAGCAACAAGAGAAAGAGTTGGGATAGCCCCAAACATCTTGTGAACATATGAATGCAGAAACTGCGGCGTCATTCGCGAGAAAAGATCTGCACGTCCGGTAAGCGTTGTCCATTCACCGGAGTCCTTCGCATCATACCCTAGTGCGCAATATGATTGTTCGAAGACTCGGAAGGCCCTACTCGGAACTTTAATGATCACCCCATTTGACGCATCGTATGACATCTCCTGGATAGCGACATACAGTTGATCAACGCCGAGTACGCTATGCTCCTTTCGAAGATCGGGGATTCGCGCTGTCAGTTGCCCGAGCTCGATTTCATCCCCGAGGTCGGGCTGCTTGTAGTTCAGTCGCCAGTCGACAGCACCGGACCTGACGTGCATCGACATCCTATTCTCTGTCTGCTTGGCAAAGTCGGAGAAGAGTCCCGAGCACGTCCTGATTTTTAACTCATTCAATGCATTCAGGCTCACCGAAAGGTCACCTGAAAGCCGTTTGCTCCAATCGATAGTTTCAAGCCCATGGCCTTTGGTGAGACATTCTTCTCCTCCGTCACGCTTTAAGATCAATGTAAGTGCCCGGGCGAGGCTGGCCACACCGTAGAAGGTCAACAATGGCCTCACCGAATAATCAGCCTCAGAGGAATTGCGAAAGAACTCCCGCGCTTGCGTCGCGGCTGCTGTGATCTCCTTCGTCCTCCGTGCATTCAGATCACGCCCGTGAATCCTCTTGAACCAAGTGGATACAATATCCCGGCTCTCGAATGACAGCAGTTGCTGCCAAGTTTCGCGATGCATCGGCTTTCTCGAAAATCGAGGAAAAACTTTGAAGCTATGTAAGCGCTAAACTTATACGACTTCGTCAGACTGAGCTCTTGACCATATCAACAAGAGAGGAGCAGGCACTTCTGTTACTGCCGCAGCATGATCAGCGGATCGGCGGTGTCGGGCACACGGCGCCATTGCGCGTTGTCGTCGGCCTCGAACTGCCAGGCCTCGCCGGACTTCGCCATCAGGATGATCTGGCCGCGTTCGAGCCGCCATTGCACCGGATTGAACTGCGCGATCGCCGCGTCGCATTTCGGCTTGAGGAAGACCTGAAAATTGTCCGGGCCCGCCTCGGTGTTGGTCAGCGTCAACCCGCACACCGCCTGGCCGTTGCCGCGCACCATCGACCAGTCGCCGATCATCTGGTCCATCGACTTGGCCATCGAGCGCGCGGCAGCGAGATCCTGCAGGATGTAGACGCCCTCGCCCTGGCGCAGGCCCTCGAAAATCCCGGCCTCGACCTCGGTGAAGTCGATGACGGACTCGCCCGCGGCATCCTGCATGCGGACGATGTCGAGGCCCCTGACGCTCCAGGCGACGATATCCCTGGTGAACGGCAGCGCGGTCTTGCAGGCGGGCTCGAGTTCCAGCTTGTAGCCCTGCCCGGCAGCGTCGCTCTTCAGCGTCACCACGCAGGTCTTGCTGCGTTCGGTGGTCGAGAGCTCCCACTGTCCGGGCATCTCCTTCTTCAGGCTCGAGGCATCCTGCGCGCGCGCAGCGCCGGTCGCGGCCATCGCCGCGAGCGCGAGCGCGAGGATGCGACGGGCCGCCATCAGCGTGTCTTCACCGGCGTTTCGGCCACCGGCGTGAGCGGCGGCTTGCCGGCGAACCAGGCCTTGAGATTGTCGACCACGAGCTGGTCCATCGCGTTGCGCGTCACCACCGAGGCCGAGCCGATATGCGGCAGCAGCACGACGTTCTGCATGGTCTTGAGTTCGTCCGGCACGTTGGGCTCGGCTGCGAACACGTCGAGGCCAGCGGCCAGGATGCTGCCGGACTTGAGTGCCTGGATCAGCGCCTGCTCGTCCACCACCGAGCCGCGCGCGACGTTGACCAGCACGCCGCGCGGGCCGAGCGCCTTGAAGACCTCGGCATTGATCATCTTGTTGGTCGAGGGGCCGCCCGGCACGATCACGACCAGCGTATCCACCGCCTTCGCCATCTCGATCAGGTCGGGATAGTGCTTGTAGGACACGTCCTTGGACGGGTTGCGCGAATGATAGACCACCGGCACCAGCGAGGCATCGAGCCGGCGGGCGATCGCCTGGCCGATCCGGCCCATGCCGACGATGCCGACCTTGCGGTCGCGCAGCGAGCCGACGCTGAGCGGATAGTTCTGGGTCTGCCACAACCCGGAGCGGACATAGCGGTCGGCCTTGATGAATTCGCGCAAGGTCGCGATCAGAAGGCCCATGGCGACGTCGGCGACTTCCTCGGTGAGGACGTCGGGCGTGTTGGTGACGACGATGTTGTGCTCGGCCGCGTATTTGGCGTCGATGTGATCGTAACCGACGCCGAAGCTCGCCACCATCTCGATCTTCGGGAGTTGCGACAGCGAGTCCTTGTCGGCGCGCACCGTGTGATAGGTCACCGCGACGCCGCGGATCTTTTCGCGGATCTCCGGCGTCAGCCGCTCGAGGTCACCGCGCGTCTCCGCCTTGTGCACGACGAAATGATCGGAGAAGCCGTTCTCCAGGATCGGCCGCACCGGCCCATAGATCAGAAGATCGATCTTTTCCGACGAAATCGAACCGGCAGCCATCAATTGTCCTTTCCGAGCGCGCTTTCATGCCAGCGCCGCAAAACCAGATGCGAAATTAGCGCCAGCACCCCATAGATGACAATCCCGGCCAGCGACAACAGCAAGAGCGCCGCGAACATGCGGGGAATGTTGAGACGGTAGCCCGACTCGGCGATCCGGTAGGCGAGGCCCGAGCCCGCACCGGCCGTTCCCGCCGCAATCTCGGCGACCACGGCGCCGATCAGGGACAGGCCGCCGGCAATGCGCAGGCCGCCGAGAATGTAGGGCAGCGCCGCTGGCAGCTTCAGAAAGCGCAGGGTCTGCGGCGGCGAGGCGCCGTAGAGCTGGAACAGGCCGGCGAGATTGCGATCGACCGAGTTGAGGCCGAGCGTGGTGTTGGAGAGCACCGGAAAGAACGCGACGATGAAGGCGCAGACGACCACCGCCGTCTGCTGCTCCAGATAGATCAGGAGCAGCGGCGCGATGGCGATGACGGGGGTCACCTGGAGCACGATGGCGTAGGGAAACAGCGAATATTCGACCCATTTCGACTGGTTGAACAACAGCGCCAGCGCAATGCCGCCGACACTCGCGGCGATGAAACCTTCCAGCGTCGTCACAAGCGTGGTGAGAAGCGACTGCGACAGCACCGGCCAGTCCTTGATCAGCGTCAGGACGATGACCGAGGGCGCCGGCAACACATAGGGCGGGATTCCCTTGAACCGCACCGCCAGTTCCCAGATTGCGATGCCGGCGGCGAACACGACCAGCGGCAGCAGATAGCGCAACGCGCGCTGCGCCAAGGGCGGCCTTGCCGCGATCGAGGGCTGCGCGTTCATAGCGTCGACTGCTCCGCATAGGCCGGGGCCAGCGCCGCCGACACGCGCCGGCAATAGTCGGAATAGGCGGCCGAGGTGCGAAACTCCTCGCCGCGCGGCTCGACCGTCTCGATGCGAATGTCGGCCTGGATGCGGCCCGGCCGCGAGGTCATGACGACGACCCGCTGCGACAGGTAGACCGATTCGAACACCGAATGGGTGACGAAGATGACGGTCATGCGAAGATGGCGCCACAGCGTCAGCAGGTCGTTGTTGAGGCGGAAACGCGTGATCTCGTCCAGCGCCGCGAACGGCTCGTCCATCAGCAGGATATCGGGATCGGTGACGAGCGCACGCGCCAGCGACACCCGCATCTTCATGCCGCCGGACAATTCGCGCGGATAGCTTTCTGCGAAATCGGCGAGCCCGACGCTGTGAAGCGCCGCATCGGCGCGGGCGCGCGCCTCGGCCTTCGGAACGCCGGCGAGCCGGAGCGGCAGCCGCACATTCTCGCGCACGCTGGTCCAGGGCATCAAGGTCGGCTCCTGGAACACGAAGCCGATGCCGTGCCCCGGCAGAACCTCGCCTTCGACCCGGGCCACCCGCACGGTGCCGGACGAGGCCGCGCCGAGACCGGCGATCAGCCGCAAGGCCGTCGACTTGCCGCAGCCCGACGGCCCCAGCAGCGAGATGAACTCGCCCCTGCGGACGGCGAGATCGATCGGCCCGAGCGCCATCACGCCGTTGTCATAGGCCTTGGTCACGCCGCGCAGGCTGACCGCCAGCGACGTGAGGCTGGCTTCGACTTGGGACGAGGGTTTGCTCTCTACCATTGGTCGCCGGCTGCCGGGTTTCGGGCGGTGTTCAACTCTCCCCGTCGGGGAGAGGTCGCGCCGAAGGCGCGGGTGAGGGGCCTCAGGTCCCACGAGAGAGCGCCCCCCCTCACCCGGATCGCATCTTGCGATGCGATCCGACCTCTCCCTGCGGGAGAGGTGAACCCAGCCCTCGGCACCGTTCTTGATCGCAGCATGCGCTACGGCTTGTTCGGACGCAGTTCGACGCCGACGCCCTTGTTGACGAAGCGCAGCGTGTAGGACTTGCGGAAATCGAGATCGGCCTTCACGACGCCGGCCTTCACCATCTTGTTGAAGAAGGAGGCGTAGCGCTCGTCGCTCATCGCGCCGATGCCGTTCTTCAGGGAGTCGCCGGAATCGACGATGCCGTACTCCTTCATCCTCGCGACGGAATAGGTCAGCAGTTCGTCGGTCATCTCGGGATTGAGCTTCTTGATCAGGGCATTGCCGGCGGCATTGTTGCCGTAGATGTACGTGTACCAGCCGACCATGGAGGCATCGACGAAGCGCTGGACCATGTCGGGCTTCTTCTCGATCAGGTCGCGGCGGGCCTCGATGAGGGTCGAGTAGGTGTTGAAGCCGTAATCGGCGAGCAGCAGCACGCCGGGCTTGAAGCCCGCCGCCTTCTCCACCGCGAAGGGCTCGGAGGTGACGTAACCCTGCATGGCGCTCTTGGGATTGGCGATGAAGGGCTGCGGATTGAAATTGTAGGGCCGGACGTTCTTCTCGCTGAAACCGTATTCGGACTTCAGCCACTGGAAGTAGCTGGTCATGCCTTCCTTCGAGACGAACAGGGTCAGCGGCTTGAGGTCCTCGATCTTTCCGACCTTGGCGTCGGGATGCGTCAGCATGACCTGCGGATCCTTCTGGAAAACCGCCGCGATGGTCACCACCGGAACTTCATTGGCCACCGCATCGAACGACATCAGCGTGTTCGCGGCCATGAAGAAATCGATCTTGCCGGCGATCAGCAGCATGCGGTTGTTCTCGTTGGGACCGCCGGGGACGATGCTGACGTCGAGGCCGTATTTCTTGTAGGTGCCGTCGGCGACGGCCTGGAAGAAGCCGCCATGCTCGGCCTCGGCGACCCAGTTGGTGCCGAAGGTCACCTTGTCGAGCGTCTGGGCACGGGCCGGGAGGGCCGTCAGTAGCGCGGCCATCAGGCCCAGAATGAACGCTCGCCGCAGCTGAGGGGGGGTCATGCAGGGACTCCGTCGATCGTGTCTGGCCCATGCCAGACCAACGCGATAAAAGCGCAAGACATCGGGGGACGCGAGCCGGCCTGGCCCTGCGTCCCCCGCGGGACCCAAATTACGTGACAAATCCGGGCAAAGAAACCTCGAAAGAAAACCCACGCACGCCGCCGCGCGACTGGGCCGGGATCGGCTGGGCCGACGCTGCGCCGGAAGACGTGTCGCGCTGGATCGCGGTGCTGCCGCTCGCCGCGACCGAGCAGCACGGACCGCATCTGCCGCTCGAGACCGACGTGCTGATCGCAGACGCCTATCTGGCGCGTGTTCGCGCCATGCTGCCATCGGATATCCCGGCAACGTTCCTGCCGGTCGAACCGATCGGGATTTCCACCGAGCATATCGATTTTCCTGGCACGCAGACGCTGCCGACCGAGGCCGCCCTCAGGCGTTGGACCACGATCGGCGAGGACGCCGCGCGGCGCGGGGTGAAGAAGCTCGTCATCATCACCAGCCATGGCGGCAACAGCGCGGCGATGATGCTGGTCGCGCAGGATCTGCGCGCGCATCACGGCATGTTCGTGGTCACGACGTCGTGGTCGCGGTTGTCGGGCGCGGACGGCTTGTTCCCCGCGGATGAAGTGCGTCATGGCATTCATGGCGGCGCGGTCGAGACCTCGATCATGCTGGCGCGCTATCCCGAACAGGTCCGCGTCGATGCGATCGCGGATTTTCCCGCGAGCAGCATCGCGATGGAGCGGGACTATCGCTGGCTGTCGACGCAGCGACCCGCGCCGTTCGCCTGGCAGGCGCAGGATCTCCACCCCAGCGGCGCGGTCGGCAACGCCACGCTGGCGGTGAAGGAGAAGGGCGAGCGTCTGATCGACCAGGGCGCCCGGGCGTTCTGCGAACTGCTCGCCGAGGTCGATAACTTCGACGTGAACAGGCTCAAAAAGGGTCCTCTCGGCCAACCATCAACCGACTGGAATTGCTGAGGAAAACGCCACTCCACACGACCGAAAAGGGGCCCTTCGAACCGGTTTCGAGAAGCCTCCGTCCAATTGGGCACGCGGGCCACAACGGACCGCCTCAACACGGATGGAGTTTCACATGTCGATCAAGACCAAGATTGCCGCCCTCGCTCTCGCCACCCTCGCCGTGACCGGCACCCTGGTGTCGACCACCTCGCAGGCCGAAGCCAAGCCCCCCGTCTGGGTCTGGGGCGTCGGCGCCGGAATCGCCACCGCAGCCGTCGTCGGCTCCGCCGTCGCCGCCAGCAACGACCCTTATTACTACGGCTATGGCTATCACCGTTGCGGCTGGGTCGCCCAGTACAACGCATTCGGCCAGTACGTCGGTCGGGTTCGTACCTGCTACTGATTTGAGTATCTGAGGCCGATCTCAAGTGGATCCTGCGTCCGGCACGGGCGCCTCATCCACCCCGTGTCGCGCCCCCCGACCCGCCCGGTGTCCCCCCGGGCGGGTCATTTCGTTTGGGCTCCAGCATGTTGTTGCAGGCCTGTCACACAAGAGTGCCAACCGTCCCGTGCACGGACTGCCACCAGTTGCTATTGCGAATTAATCGCAATAAGGTTTCCAGAACGCTCGGTCGCTTTCCTGGCGGGCGGTCCGGGGCAGGAAGGCCGAATTCGTTCACGCGATCCGATCGCGGGCACGAAGGGCGTTGATGACAGGTCGGTGCGAATCGGCAGGGATGGCGGAGCGGATGCTTGCATTCGCGTTTGGGGGCGTGTGTCTTGGCGTTGAAGGATCACCGGCACTGGCATCTGGCGACGGCCGCGGCAGTGGCCGCGGGCGTGCTGATTTTTCCTGCGGCCGGTCGCGCCGCGGATCTGCCGCTGAAGGCGCGAGCTCTGAAGGCGGTCTATGACTGGACCGGTCTCTATATTGGCGCGCATACCGGCTTCACACGCGGCACATCCTCGGCGACGTTGACGGATCCCACGGTCGCGACCGCCAACAACGTCTTCACTGGAGCGACCGGCGGCGTCCAGGCCGGCTACAATTGGCGCCTCAATTCCGGCCTGCTGCTCGGCGTCGAAGGCGACATCTCGTTTCCGAATTATCTGCCCTCGAATCACGTGGTGTCATCGGCGGTGACGGCACTCTCCAGCGCGGAGGAGCGCTGGGATTATGTCGCAAGCCTGCGCGCGCGGCTCGGCTATGCCACCGGCAACTGGCTCTTCTACGCGACCGGCGGCGCCGCCTTTGCCGGCGAACGCTTCCTGTCCACCCCGACCGGCGGCAATGAAGAGAAGGTGCTGCACACGCGGTTCGGCTGGACCGCCGGCGGCGGCGTGGAATACGCATTCGCGCCGCATTGGAGCGCGCGGCTCGAATATCTCTACAGCAAGTTCGACAACGCCAGCGTCACCTTCCCCTCCGGCGCGCAATATGCCTCGTCGATGGATTTCAACAGCCTGCGCATCGGGCTCAACCGCAAGATCGACTGGCCGGGCGTGCCGACCTACAATCCGAAATCCGACGTGACCGACACCGAGTCCAGCCGCTGGGAGATTCACGGCCAGTCGACCGTGCTGGGACAGGGCTACCCCGCGTTCCGCGCACCCTATACCGGACCGAACAGCCTTCTCCCCTCGCCGGATTTCCAGCAGACCTGGAGCAATTCGCTCTATCTCAATGCACGGCTCTGGGACGGCGGCGAGATCTATTTCAATCCCGAACTGTTGCAGGGCTTCGGCTTCAACAACACCACCGGCGCCGGCGGCTTTCCGAATGGCGAGGCGCAGAAGTCCGGCTTCCCCTATCCGCATTTCAACGCCTCACGTCTGTTCGTGCGCCACACGTTCGGCTTCGGCGGCGAGCAGGAAGAGCTGGCCAGCGGCCAGCTTCAGCTCGCGAGCAAGGTCGACGTCTCGCGCCTGACCTTGCAAGCCGGAAAATTCTCCGTCGTCGACGTGTTCGACGGCAATTCCTACGCGCACGATCCGCGCAGGGATTTCATGAACTGGTCGATCTGGGCCTCCGGCGCCTTCGACTATGCCGCCGACAAGCTCGGCCTCGGCTATGGCGCGACCGCCGAGCTGAACCAGAAGCAATGGGCGCTGCGCGCCGGCTATTTCCTGATCGATGCCGAGTCCAACTCGAACAATTTCGACATGAATATCGGCCGGCGCGGCGAATATGTGATGGAGCTCGAGACGCGCTATTCGCTGTTCGGCCAGCCCGGCAAGCTGCGCACGCTCGGCTTCGTCAACAGCGCCTATTCCGGCAGCTATCGCGAGACGCTGGCCAATCCTGCGTTCGGCGTGGACATCAGCCAGACCCGCCGGGGCCGCCTGAAATACGGCTATGCGCTCAACCTCGAGCAGGCGGTGGCCGACGATATCGGCGTGTTCGGCCGCTGGAGCTGGAACGACGGCCGCAACGAGATCATGGCCTTCACCGACATCGACCGCAGCCTGTCGGGCGGCGTCTCGGTCAAGGGAGCGCGATGGGGCCGGCCGGACGACGTCGTCGCCATCGCCGGCGCGGTCAACGCACTGTCACGGGATCACCGCGATTTCATCGCCGCGGGTGGACTCGGCCCGCTGATCGGCGACGGCCGTCTGAACTACAGCCGCGAGCGCGTGCTGGAGACGTACTACGCCTATGCGCTGAACAAGGCTCTGACCTTCACCGCCGACTATCAGCTGATCGTGAACCCCGCCTACAACGCCGATCGCGGTCCCGTGTCGGTGTTCTCCGGACGTCTGCACGGGGAATTCTAGAGCGGCGGGATCGCGCGTGCCGCAGGCGACATCGGGCAACTGCGCGAGGCCGTGGCCGAGATCACGGATCAGCGATTGCTTCACGCCAATCGATCGCAGCTTCGACGAGCTGAAGCCGTTGTACGATCGCGCTTGACTCGTTTGCGGCGCGCGCGTATGGCCGCCTCGCCTTCCGGAACGTGTCGTTCGGGCGGGCGAATTTCAACCTGATCAAAGAGCACATGGGCAGTACCCGCTATGGCATTGCCGGTTCGGCACGACTGACCGGACCCGCATTGCCGCAACAAATGAAAGCTGAACGCGCCGGCGGCAGCCGCGTGGAGATCTGCGGGCGCAGCTAGGCGCCGCGTTTCGCCACCGACTCTCCGCTGACGGCGGACAGGAGGTGAGCGATGTTCAAGACACTCGCGCGATACCGCGCGCTTTTCCGGTTCCTCCGGTCGCGGAGGCCCGCAGACGCAATCAATCCCATTCCGGCCAACGACAATCGTCTGGACGCTCGGCGACCCGGTCGCGAGAGTGGCACGCTTCGCTGCCAATGGCATCGGAGCGACGACGGACGGGGGCTGGCGATGCGCTGGCTGCACACAGAGACTCCCGTCGCTGAACGCACGGGGTCGACCCGGTCGCGTCGCGCCCAGCGCGCGTGGAGCCTGACGGCTTCCGGGGAGTGCTTGTCATGAGCCGCGCTCTCGCCATCGGGAGCGTCGGCACCCTGTTGATCTGCTCTCCGGCCGTCGCGGCGGAGCTGCCGGTGAAGGCAGCCATTGCGGCGACGCTCGACCGCTGGACCGGATTTCATGTCGGCGGCCATTTCGGCTACGGCAACGCGACGTTCGGACCGAACACCGATCCCCTGCCGTCACAGGGCGTGATGCTGCCGCATAGCCCCACGGGCCTGATCGGTGGCGTCCAGCTCGGCTACGACCGGGCCTTCGCCGGCCTTCTGGTGCTCGGCATCGAAGCTGACGCCACGTTCCCAAGTCCGGTCGATGCGCCGGCCCTCGCGCCGGCCCCGTACAATACGACGATCGATCATGTCAGCACCGTGCGTGGCCGCGTCGGCTATGCATCCGGTCGGGCCTTGCCCTATGTCACGGGCGGATTCGCCTACGGGCACACCCACATCGCCATCAACGATCCCGCCGGCAATGTCATCTCGACACCAGGGCATGACCAGACAGGCTGGACCGCGGGCCTCGGCCTCGAACTCGCCATCAGCGGAAATTGGAGCGCGAGCGCGGACTACAGATATGTCGACCTGTCGCGCCGGACCTATCGCCTCGGCAGCTTCGGGCTGCCTGACGTCAATGTCGAGCCGAGGCTTCATCTCTTCAGCCTCGGCCTCAACTACCGCTTCGGCGATACGCCCGCGGCCACGGCGCTGAACGGCCGGACGGCGCAGCCGGACTCCACGGACTGGACCGTCCACGCCCAGACGACCTTGCTGCCCCAGGGCTACGGGCCGATCCGCTCGCCCTATGCGAGCCCGCTCAGCCTGCCCGGAGGCGGCCAGTTGCAGGCCACCTGGACGACGACGGCATTCCTCGGGGCCCGGCTCTGGGACGGCGGAGAGTTCTATTTCAATCCCGAGCTCGCCCAGGGCTTCGGACTGAACGGCACGCTGGGTCTTGCCGGCTTCTCCAATGGCGAAGCGCAGAAGGCCGGCGCGGCCTTCCCGAGGATTCGTCCGCAGCGCTACTATTTCAAGCAGACCTTCGGGCTCGGCGGCGAGCAGGAAGACGTTCCGGATGGCCCGAACCAGCTTGCGGGCAAGCGCGACATCGACCGTCTTTCGGTCATCGTCGGGCGTTTCGCCGTTGGCGATTTCTTCGACGGCAATGCCTATGCGAAAGATCCGCGCGCCGATTTCATGAACTGGGCCATGTGGTCGTCCGGCGCCTACGACTTCCCCGCCGACCTGCCAGGCTACACGCGCGGCGCCGTGGTCGAGCTCAACCGCAAGGATTGGGCGTTGCGTGCCGGACTGTTCCAGGTTCCATCGGCACCCAACAGCGACGTGCTCACATTCAGGACTGGCGGCACGGTGGCGGAATTCGAGGAACGCCATGCGATCCTGGCGCGGCCGGGCAAGCTGCGGGTCGGCATCTTTGCCAACAGCGGCAACACCGCGAACTATCGCGATGTCGTGGATCTCGCCGCGGCCAATCCTGCGCTCGACATCAACGACATCGCCGCAGCGACCCAGCGCGAACGCCTCAAATACGGCTTCTACGTCAATCTCGAGCAGCAGATCGCGGACGATGTCGGGATGTTCGCGCGAGCGAGCTGGAACGACGGCCAGAACCAGATCCTGTCCTTCACCGACATCGATCGCAGCCTTTCGGGCGGCCTCTCGATCAAGGGCAGCCATTGGCAACGGCCGGACGATACGGTCGGACTCGGGGGAGCCGTCAACGGGCTGTCGGCCGCCCACCGCGATTACCTGGCCGCCGGCGGCACCGGCCTTTTGATCGGCGACGGTCGGCTGAACTACCGGACCGAACGACTCCTGGAGGCCTATTACGCCTATTCGGTCATCAGGAACGTTACCCTCACGGCCGACTATCAGTTGATCGTGAACCCGTCCTATAACGCCGACCGGGGACCTGTCTCGATCGTCTCCGGCCGGCTGCATGCGGAATTCTAGCGGGGGCAAGAGGGGCGTATGAAGCCAGGAAACATCCGCGCTGCCGCGATCGGACGGTCGCTGCGTCCCAATATCTGGGACGTGGCGGCGCTGATCCTCGTGATCGGCGCCATGGTGCTGATCGTCTATGGCGGCGAGCAGACCACGGCGCCGCTGGCCGAGCTCGAACGTACGCCGGTCTCGCTCGATCCTTCGAACCTGCCGCTCTATGCGCTGCGCACCACGCTGCGGATGCTGCTCGCCATCGCCTGCGCGACGGTGTTCACCTTCGTCTACGCGGCGGTCGCCGCCAAGAGCCGGCGCGCCGAGATGGTGATGATCCCGCTGCTCGACATCCTGCAATCGGTGCCGATTCTGGGATTCCTGACCTTCACCGTCGTGTTCTTCATGAACCTGTTCCCGGGCCACGTGCTCGGCGCCGAACTCGCCTCCGTGTTCGCGATCTTCACCAGCCAGGCCTGGAACATGACCTTCAGCATGTACCAGTCGATCCGCAACGTGCCGAAGGATCTGGAGGAGGCGACGCAGAGCTTTCATCTGTCAGGATGGCAGCGCTTCTGGCGCCTCGACGTGCCCTTCGCGATGCCGGGGCTGATCTGGAACGCGATGATGTCGATGTCGGGCGGCTGGTTCTTCGTGGTGGCCTCGGAGGCGATCACCGTCGGCAACACCACCGTGACGCTGCCCGGCATCGGCTCCTATGTCGCACTGGCCATCCAGCAGCAGAACCTGTCGGCGATCCTGGCCGCCATTCTGGCGATGCTGTTCGTCATCATCGCCTACGACCAGCTGCTGTTCCGGCCGATCGTCGCATGGGCCGACAAGTTCCGCTTCGAGCAGACCGCATCCGGCGAAGCCCCGGGTTCGTGGATGCTCGACCTGTTCCGCCGCACCCGCGCATTGCGCGCCCTGACCCTCCCCTTCGCGGCGCTCAACCGCGCGATCTCGAATCTGCGCGTGCCGCTGCCCAACCTGCGCAGGTCGACAAGGGCCCAGCGCCGCCCATCGCGGGTCGTGGACGCGGTCTGGATCGCGCTGCTGCTGGCCGGCACGGCCTCCGCTGCCTGGCTGACCTATCGCTATCTCGCGGCGAGCCTCGGCCTCTCCGACGTTGCTATCGTGGCTCGCGACGGCGCGATCACGCTGCTCCGCGTGGTCGTGCTGATCAGCCTCGCCACGCTGATCTGGGTGCCGGTCGGCGTCTGGATCGGGCTTCGTCCGAAACTGGCCGAGCGGATCCAGCCGCTGGCGCAGTTCCTGGCAGCCTTCCCGGCCAATCTCGCGTTTCCCGTGTTCGTGATCGTCATCGTCCGTTTCAAGCTCAACGCCGATGTCTGGCTGAGCCCGCTGATGATCCTCGGCACGCAATGGTACATCCTGTTCAACGTCATCGCCGGCGCGAGCGCCTTTCCCAGCGATCTGCGTGAAGCCGCCGGCAGCCTCCACCTCGGCGGCTGGCGCTGGTGGTTCAAGGTGATGCTGCCCGGTATCTTTCCCTATTACGTGACCGGCGCGATCACCGCCTCCGGCGGCTCCTGGAACGCCTCGATCGTCGCGGAAGTCGCGAGCTGGGGCGACACGCATCTGACGGCGACCGGGCTCGGCGCCTATATTGCGACCGCGACGGAAGCCGGCGACTTCCCCCGCGTCGTGCTCGGCATCGCCACGATGTGCATTCTGGTGACGTTGTTCAATCGTCTGGTCTGGCGACCGCTCTACGCCTTCGGCGAGCGTCGCCTGCGACTCGGCTGAGGAGTCCATCATGCTCGATCAACCCTCTGCGCTCATCGACATCAAAGGCGTCTGCCGATCCTTTCCGAAGGGCAGCGGCGAACAGCTGCTGGTGCTGGACAAGGTCGACCTGACGATCCGCTCGGGCGAGATCGTCGGCCTGCTCGGCCGCTCCGGCTCGGGCAAGTCGACCCTGCTGCGGATCATCGCCGGTCTGGTCACTCCGTCCGCGGGGCGTGCCACTTGTCGGGGCGAGAGCATCACCGGCCCGCCCGATGGCGTCGCCATGGTGTTCCAGTCCTTTGCGCTGTTTCCCTGGCTGACCGTGCTGCAGAACGTCGAGCTCGGGCTCGAGGCGCTGGGCATCGAGGCCGCCGAGCGCCGCAAGCGTGCTCTGGCCGCGATCGACCTGATCGGTCTGGACGGCTTCGAATCCGCCTATCCGAAGGAGTTGTCGGGCGGCATGCGTCAGCGCGTCGGCTTCGCCCGCGCGCTGGTCGTGCATCCCGACCTGCTCTTGATGGACGAGCCGTTCTCGGCGCTCGACGTGCTCACGGCGGAGACGCTGCGCACGGACCTGATCGATCTCTGGATCGAGGGCCGCCTGCCGATCCAGTCGGTGCTGATGGTGACACACAATATCGAGGAGGCGGTCCTGATGTGCGATCGGATCCTGGTGTTTTCATCCAATCCGGGCCGCGTGGCCGCCGAGATCAAGGTCGACATCCCGCATCCGCGCAACCGGCTGGATCCGTATTTCCGGCAACTGGTCGACAGCATCTACGCGCGCATGACCCAGCGCGCCGAGCCGAAGATCCCGGCCCAGGAGGGGATTGCCGGCAGCGGCGTCGGCATGGCGCTGCACCACGCCTCCTCGAACGTGCTGTCCGGACTGATCGAGGCACTGGCGGGCCCGCCCTATCACGGGCACGCCGACCTGCCGGTGCTGGCGAGCCAGCTCCAGTTCGAGGCCGACGAGATCCTGCATCTCGGCGAGTCCCTGCAATTGCTGCGTTTCGCCCAGCTCAGCGAAGGCGATCTGATGCTGACCGACGCCGGCCGCCGCTTCGCCCATCTGGAGACCGATGCGCGCAAGCGATTGTTCGCCGAGCATCTCGTGGCCTATGTGCCGGTCATGGGCCTGATCCGCCGCGTGCTCGACGAACGCCCGTCCCACACCGCGCCCGCAGCGCGTTTCCGCAACGAGCTCGAGGACTACATGTCCGAGGACTATGCCGACGAGACGCTCAAGACCGTGGTGTCCTGGGGACGCTATGCCGAGTTGTTCGCCTATGACGAGCAATCGGAGACGTTCAGCCTGGAGAATCCCGGCGAAGGCAGTTGATCCGCGTCAGAGCGTTTTCGAGCGAAGGGGATACCGGTTCGCGTGACGAAAACGCGTCGAGACGAGACTCAGGAGCAGAGGTCCTGATTCAATCAGAACCGAAGCGCCCCTAGGCAGCGCGGATCGCTTCCAGGAATTTGGCGACTTCGGCCTCGAGGCGGCTGCTTTCTCCGGACAACGACCTCGCCGCCGTGAGCACGTTGGACGAAGCCGATCCTGTCTCGCTGGCGCCGCGCTGCACGTCGACGATGCTGGCGGAGACCTGCTGTGTACCGTGCGCCGCCTGCTGCACGTTGCGAGAGATCTCGCGCGTTGCCGCACCCTGCTCCTCGACCGCAGAGGCGATGGTGGAGGCGATCTCGGACATCTTGCCGATCGTGTCTCCGATCGACTTGATGGCGCCGACGGACTGCTCGGTCGCGCCCTGGATGCCCGTGATCTGCTGACTGATCTCGCCGGTCGCCTTCGCCGTCTGCTCGGCGAGCGCCTTCACCTCGGAGGCGACGACCGCGAAGCCCCGGCCGGCCTCGCCGGCGCGCGCCGCCTCGATGGTGGCGTTGAGGGCCAACAGGTTCGTCTGGCCCGCGATCTGGGTGATGAGTTCGACGACGTCGCCGATCCGGCCGGCCGCCTTGGCAAGCTCGGCCACATGCTCGTTGGTCCGCTCCGCCTGCTGCACCGCTTCACCAGCAATGCGGGCGGAGTCCTGGACCTGGCGGCTGATCTCGTCGACGGACGAGGACATTTCCTCGGCCGCCGCAGCCACGGTCTGCACGTTGGTCGAAGCTTCCTCGGAGGCGGCGGCGACGGTGGCCGTGACCCTTTCCGACTGCTCGGCCGTGCTCGTCAGCGTACCTGCGGAGGCTTCCAGCGCTGCCGAGGCAGACGACACGGTCCGGATCACATCGCCGATCATCGCTTCGAAGTCGCGTGCGATCTGGTCCATGCGCTGACCGCGCTTGAGCTTGGCTTCGGCCTCGCGGGCCGCCGCGGCATCGGCCGCCTTCTGGGCGACCAGCGACTCCTTGAAATGCTGCAGCGAGCCGGCCACCTGACCGATTTCGTCGTTGCGACCCGTTGCGGGGACCTCGACCTCGTGGTTGCCGGCGGCGAGCGTTCCGATCACCTCCGCGAGCCGGGCAAGCGGCGTCACCACGCGCCGGCGCAGCATCATGGTTACACCGCCGAGCGTGCCGAGCAGAGCCAGCACCGCGACCACAGCAAGGGCGAGCATCGCCAGGGCGCCGTCGCGCGCGGCCGAGGCGCGCTCGGCAGCTTCCGCCAACGCCGCATCGCGCACACCAAAGAACATCTGGATCGCGGGCACGATGGATTTTGCGAGTTCGTCCGCATTCAGACCATATTTGCCGTCGCTGCGCGCAGCCGGCATTTCCTTTTCCACGACCGCGGCGGCCTTGCCGAAATAGGCGTCCACTGCGGCCTTCATCGCGGCGGAGATGCGAGGCGGGTTTCCGAGCTGATCGATGCCTGCTTCGATGCGTTCGCGGTCGGCTTCGACACGCCCCTGCATGCGATCCATCAGTGCGAATTCGGCCGCGCTGAGCGGGCGTGCAGCACTCAGCGCCGGCGACAGCGTCGCAGCGCGGCTTCCGGCGGTCACACGCAGATCCTGCGCGATTCGCGCGAGGCCGAGCAGGGCCGCAAGCGAGGAATCGGCGTTGACGACCTGCCCTTCGAGCCGGTTCAGGATCGGTTCGATATTGCTGATCACTTCGGCGACGGCCGGCAGGAAGCCCTTGGTCACCGCGCTGTCGCGTGCTGCCAGGGGGACGGTCATCGCGCGATCGGCCGCCGTATAGACCTCTTTGAACCGGCGCGCGGTGCGGTCGAGGCTTTCGACCATGGCTCCGGCATCATCCAGCGCCATGAACGTTTGGCGGGCAGCCTCGAACGCGGCATCGGCGGCCTTCGAGGCCTTGCCGGCGGCCTCGATCTGGGCCGGCGTCGCGGGATTTTCCTGAAAGATCGGCGAGATATAGGGCGCGCGAAGCCCTGCGACCTGCTGGCTGACCTTCAGCGTCGCGCCGAAGGCTTCGACCGTCTTGATGGCCTCGGAGCGGTTCGCAAAGATGCGAGTCTGCGGTATGAGCACCTCAGCGCCGAGGATGACCGCGAACACCGTCACCGTCAGCATCGAGAGTGCGAAAAGCTTTCCAATCCGCATTCCGCTTCTCCTAACCATCCCGAGATTTCGACGGAACCTAGCGAGCAGCCGCTAAGGCCTCGTTAAATCCCGGTCAGACCCGTAATTCTCCGTAGTGTCACCTCGTCGCAGCTCCCTGACGCTCCCCGCCAAGGACACCGTTGTAGCCGGCAATCGGCGGCCGAATACCTATATAAAGAGGCTCCGGCACCCGTTGCCGCATCCCCCTACCTCCGGAATATCAATGCTGTCCGTCGAACTCGTCATTGTCGTCGTCCTGATCGTCATCAACGGCCTCTTGTCCATGTCCGAACTGGCGGTGGTCTCGTCCCGCCCGGCCCGGTTGTCGATGCTGGCCGCCAAGGGCGTGCGCGGCGCGGAGCGGGCGCTGATTCTGGCCGCCGATCCCGGCAAGTTCCTCTCGACGGTGCAGATCGGCATCACGCTGGTGGGCGTGCTCTCGGGCGCGTTCTCCGGTGCCACACTCGGACAGCGGCTCGCCCAATGGCTGGCCGAGCTCGGTCTGTCCGCAGGCGTCGCCGACATCGTCGGCGTCGGCATCGTGGTCTCGCTCATCACCTATGCGACCCTGATCGTCGGCGAACTGGTACCGAAGCAGGTGGCGCTACGCGATCCCGAAAGCATCGCGGTCAGGGTGGCGCCGGCGATGCAGCTGCTCGCCAGGATATCGCTGCCGCTCGTCTTCCTGCTCGATCTCTCCGGCAAGCTGATTCTCACGCTGCTCGGCCGCGGCGGCAAAGCCGAGGAGAAGGTTTCGGAAGACGAGATCCATCACCTCGTCAGCGAAGCCGAGAGCGCCGGCGTGCTCGAACCCGGCGAGAAGGAGATGATCGCCGGCGTGATGCGGCTCGGCGACCGGCCGGTCGGCGCGGTGATGACGCCGCGCACGGAAGTCGACGAGATCGACCTGAACGACGAGCAGGCGGTGATCCAGGCGCTGATCACCAAGAGCCCGCATTCGCGTTTTCCGGTCTCAGACGGCGACCGCGACAAACCGATCGGCGTGCTGCAGGCCAAGGATCTGCTGGTGGCCTATATGCAGGAGCGCGCCCCGGACCTGCGCACCCTCGTGCGCGAGGCCCCGAGCATTCCCGCGTCGGCGGATGCCCGCGATGTGCTCGCGATTCTCAGGGCCGCGCCGGTGCATATCGGCCTGGTCTATGACGAATACGGCGCGTTCGAAGGCGTGGTCACCGCCGCCGATATCCTGGAATCGATCGTCGGCGCATTCCATTCGGAGGACGGACCGCCGGAGCCGGCCTATGTCGCACGCGCGGACGGATCGCTCCTCATCTCGGGCTGGATGCCGGTCGACGAGTTCGGCGACCTGCTCGGCACGGCATTGCCGCCGCACACCCGCTACAACACGGTGGCCGGCCTCGTGCTGCAGCATTTCAACGTGTTGCCCAATGTCGGCGATGCCTTCGATTTCGGCGACTGGCACATCGAGGTGGTCGATCTCGACGGACGGAGGATCGACAAGATCCTGGCGAGCCGGCGGCAGGAAGTGGAGACGGGGTGAGTTGCGCGCGCGTGAGCGCGAGGACGCCAAGCGAGGGTCTCACTCAAATCTCACCCCGATCCGCCTTTCCTTGCGCCAGACGACGGTGCAGGGGCGGTGCGTCCCCTCGACCGCAATGAAGAGCGTGAACCGGTCGGGAATGCCGACCGGGCTGGTGACGTCGAGCGCGGCGCCCTTGTCCGAAACGTTGCGGACCGTGCAATCGATCGCGCCGCCGCCGAACTCGATGGTCCCGGCCTTCAGCACCCGATTCCTGGCGATGTGACGTCGCTCGTCCATCGCGTCAATTTACACCCGAAGCTGACTGGCACGTTAAACCGCGCCTTCGCGCCGCCAATTTTGTGCGGCGGGAGGTATCATTAAACAGATGAACCCGTCACAAGGCCGGCTGGAACGTCTCCGGCCGGGCCATCCGCCACGCGTCGCGGAAGCGCGGATCCTCGGTGCCTTCCAGCAGTTCGCCGGGACGCAGCTCCGGATAGAGCTGCGCGAAAGACCTGACCTCGGTGGTCGAGCGGCGCTGGCTGAAATGGATCGGGCGCAGCTCCTGCGGATGTTCGAGGCCGGCCGCGGCGATCAGTTCGGTCAGCGAATGCAGCGTGGCATGATGATAATTGTGAACGCGGTCGATCTTGAGCGGCACGTAGAGCGCCCGCGCCCGTGACGGGTCCTGCGTCGCGACGCCGGTCGGGCAGCGATCGGTGTGACAACTCAATGACTGGATGCAACCGAGCGAGAACATGAAGCCGCGCGCCGAATTGCACCAGTCGGCGCCGATCGCCATCGCGCGCGCCATGTCGAAAGCGGTGGCGATCTTGCCGGAGGCGCCAATCCTGATGCGATCACGCGCGTTGATGCCGACCAGCGCGTTGTGGACGAAATTGACGCCTTCGCGCATCGGCATGCCCAGATGATCCATGAACTCCAGCGGCGCCGCGCCGGTGCCGCCTTCATTGCCGTCGACGACGATGAAGTCCGGATAGATTCCGGTTTGCAGCATCGCCTTGCAGATCGCGAGAAATTCCCAGGGATGGCCGATGCAGAGCTTGAAGCCCGCCGGCTTGCCGCCGGAGAGACGGCGCATCTCGGCGATGAACTGCATCATGCCAACGGGCGTCGAGAAGGCGCGGTGCGAGGCCGGCGAGATGCAGTCCTCGCCCATCGCGACGCCGCGGATCTTCGCGATTTCCTCCGACACTTTCGCGGCGGGCAACACGCCGCCATGGCCCGGCTTGGCGCCCTGGCTGATCTTGAGCTCGACCATCTTGATCTGGTCCTCGGCGGCGACGCGCGCAAACGCCTCGGGATCGAACGTGCCGTCGCGGTGACGACAGCCGAAATAGCCGGAGCCGATCTCCCAGATGATGTCGCCCCCCATCTCGCGGTGATAGGGGCTGAATCCGCCCTCGCCGGTATCATGAGCGAAGCCGCCTTTCTTCGCGCCGGCATTGAGCGCCCGCACCGCGTTCGGGCTCAGCGCGCCGAAGCTCATCGCGGAGATGTTGAATACCGAAGCCGAATACGGTTTTGCGCAGTCGGGACCGCCGATGGTGATGCGAAACTTTTCCTCGGCATGCGCCTTCGGCGCGACCGAGTGATGCATCCACTCATAGCCTTCGCGGTAGACATCCTCCTGGGTGCCGAAGGGGCGCTTGTCGAGCTCCATCTTGGCGCGCTGATAGACCACCGCGCGGGTGTCGCGCGAGAACGGCATGCCGTCCTTCTCGCTCTCGAAGAAGTACTGCCGCATCTCGGGCCGGATTTCCTCCAGCAGGAAGCGCAGATGCGCCGAGATCGGATAGTTGCGCAGCACCGCATGGCTCTTCTGCAAGAGATCGCGGATGCCGAGCAGCGTCAGGGCGCCGAAGACCAGGATCGGGATCAGCAGGATGTCGAAGATCTTGCGCTCGGCGATTCCGATGCCGATCAGCAGCGCGGTGACGACGGCTGAAATGGTCAGCACGATGAAGCGCGGCGAAAGCGGAAGCAGCAGCGTTTCCAGCAGCCCGTCCTGCATCAACGGCAGGCGTTTGGCTGATCCTTGCGTCTTGTCGTCGTCGGCCACGATCACATCCTCTCGCCAGCAAGCGGCGCCAAGATACGCCTGCGCCTGTCATACGGTTATGACGGGGCGCTTGTTTCAGGCTAGTGAATTCGGCCGGCAAAAATCAATCCGCCGTGTGGGCGGATTGATGCAGTGCGGTAAGATGAGCAGGGAATGGCGGTCGAGCGCCTGGGATCAGCGCTCGACGAAGGCCTTTTCGATGACGAAGTGGCCGGGCTTGTTGCCGCTGCCCTCGATGAAGTCGCGGCTCTCGAACATCGTCTTCAGCTCCTCGAGCATGGCCGGACTGCCGCACATCATGATGCGGTCGGTGGCGATGTCGAGGGCCGACTGTCCGATGTCGTTGAAGATCTGCCCGGAGTTGATGAGGTCGGTGATGCGGCCGCGGTTCTTGAACGGCTCGCGCGTCACGGTCGGGTAATAAACCAGCTTCTCCGACAGCAGCGGCCCGAACAATTCATCCTCGCGCAAATTGGCGACCAGCTGCTCGCCATAGGCGAGCTCGGAGACCTGGCGGCAGCCATGCACCAGCACGATGGTCTCGAACTGGTCGTAGACGTCGGGGTCCTTGATCAGGCTGGCGAACGGTGCGAGCCCCGTGCCGGTCGAGAGCAGCATCAGGCGCTTGCCGGGAATCAGATTGTCGGTGATCAGCGTGCCGGTCGCCTTGCGGCCGACCAGGATCGTGTCGCCTTCCTTGATCTTCTGCAGACGCGAGGTGAGCGGGCCGTCCTGGACCTTGATCGAGAAGAACTCGAGCTCCTCCTCGTGGTTTGCGCTCGCCATGCTGTAGGCGCGCAGCAGGGGGCGGCCGTCGACCTCGAGGCCGATCATCGCGAACTGGCCGTTCTGGAACCGGAAGCCGGTGTCGCGCGTGGCGCGGAAGCTGAACAGCGTGTCGGTCCAGTGGTGGACGGAAAGAACCTTCTCCCGGTAAAACGCGCTCATGATTTTCGCTATTCCCGAATGTCTGCCGAAACTGGACCAAAGCTTCGCCCGGCCCCTGAAAACGAGGCGAGCACCATCTGTCATGGCGGTGGATGTCGCGTCAGTGATCTACGCCACCCGGACCAATAATCAACCTCGTTTCGGGTGCAATTGATGCCGATCAAACCGGCAATTCCGCAGAGCTGCGCGCGTCGTTAACGGATTTGCTGTGATCAGGCGACATCGGGTAATTTCTTTTCCCCAATGGGCATTTAGAGAGCACTTAATTTCCCGCTCGCTCGCGAGAAATTCATTAAGAATAGCTCTGGTTTCGGCGTGATTGTGCGGCCTTTCCCGCATTCGTGCGGCTCGTGGCGACAGGACAGGCAGACCAGATGGCAGGCGAGGAGCGGATTTTCGTCCAGGCGATCCGGCGTTATTGCGCGGCCCGCGATATCGCGGTGGAGGTCCGGCCCGGCGGCTGGCTGATCGCAATGGGGCGTGGTCCGACGCGTCGCTTCGCCTTCGGCTACGACATCGGCCTCAACAGCGCCATCGCGCACCGCCTCGCCAACGACAAGTCGGCGACATCGGAGGTGCTGGCACTCGCGGGCGTGCCCTGCATTCCGCATCAGCTGTTCCTCAATCCGAAGCTCGGCGAGAAGATCGTCGGCGGCGCATGGCGCGAGAGCATGCACCGGCTGCTCAGGGACCATCCGCGAGGCCTCGTGGTGAAACCGAACGAGGGCACATCGGGCCGGTCCGTCTTGCGTGTGGCGACGACGGCGGAACTGGATCATGCGATGGGCGAGGTCTTCGCGACGAGCGCAGGGCTCGTGATCTCGCCCTATGTCGAGATCGAGACGGAGGTCCGCGTGGTTCTGCTCGATGGCGTGGCGCTCGTGGTCTACAGCAAGCAGCGCGGCGCGGACTGGCGACATAATCTCGACGCCGGCGCGAGACCCGTGCTGGTCGAGGCCGGCGAGACTCGCGCAGCCTGCGTCACGCTGGCGACCGACGCCGCGCGTGCCATCGGCATCCGGTTCGCATCGATCGATCTGGTCCGCGTCGGCGGCGCCTGGCAGGTGCTCGAGATCAATTCCGGCGTGATGATGGAGGCGCTGGCAAAGCTGCATCCGGCGCTCGTGCAGGCGACGTACGATGCGGCGCTGGATCGGGTTTTTGCCGAGACCTGACCGGCCCGCAGGTCGCACCTCCTGGCAGCGGCGAGCGCCACCCGCGTTCATGCTCGCGGACCGATGCATCGCCTTGAACCCTGAAGCGGCGAAGCGCCGGGTGGGGAATGTTCCGGTTGCGCAACACCAGGACGCATTCTAGCCTCCTGGCGACGCACAACACATGCGGCCCAAGCGTTCGTCGCAGCGGCCGCACCGACAATCGTCAGAGACGCGAAGGGGAGACGTCATGAGCGGCAGCATCAACCGTCAGATCTTGCTGGTGGAGAAGCCGAGCGGCAAGCTTGGACCGGAGCACTTCAAGCTGGTGGAGGGCACGCTGCCGGAACCGAAGGACGGCGAGGTCCTGCTGCGGATCCGCTACATCTCGCTCGACGCCGCCAACCGCGCCTGGATGCACGGCGCGACCTACCGGTCGGCGGTGGAGGCCAACAGCGTGATGGCCGGCGGCTCCATCGCCGAAGTCGTCAGCTCGAAGGCGCCGGAGCTCGCGCCCGGCGACATCGTGTTCGGCGACACCGGCTGGCAGGAGTTCGCCGCCGTGCCGGCGAAACATCTGACCAAGATGCCGAAGCTCGAACCGCTGACGCATCTGCTCAGCGTGTTCGGCATTGCGGGCCTCACCGCCTATTTCGGGCTGCTGGAGATCGGCAAGCCCAGGGACGGCGAGACCGTCGTCGTGTCGGCAGCCGCCGGCTCGGTCGGTTCGATCGTCGGACAGATCGCGAAGATCAAGGGATGCCGCGTGGTCGGCATCGCCGGCGGGGCGGACAAGTGCAACTGGCTGACCTCGGAGCTCGGCTTCGATGCCGCGGTCGACTACAAGGACGGTGCCGTATTCAAGGCGCTGCGCGCCGCGGCCCCGAAAGGCATCGACGTCTATTTCGACAATGTCGGCGGCGACATTCTCGAGGCCTGCCTTCCGCAGATGAACAATTACGGCCGCATCGCCTGCTGCGGCGCGATCTCGCAATATGACGGCGTGCCGGCGCCGCATGGACCGCGCGGCGTGCCCGGGCTGATCGTGGTGAAGCGGCTGGTGATGCAGGGTTTCATCGTGATGGACTACATGGATCGGAGCCAACGCGCGCTGGCCGACCTCCAGGCCTGGGTCGCGTCAGGCCAGTTGAAAGTGCAGGAGGATATCATCGACGGCCTCGAGAACACGCCGAAGGCGCTGATCGGACTGTTGGCCGGCGAAAACCGCGGCAAGCGCATGGTCAAGCTCTGACACGCTGGCACACCACGATTCTTTGCTTGCGGGCGACGTGAAAGCGGCCAAAGATGGCATCGGTGGGCGATGCTCGCCGAAATTGCATTCGCATCACTTTCAAATTTTCGACGTTCCCCAAGGCAGGGATTTTTCCAGATGTTCGAGATCTCGAAACATGCATCCGTGCGCCATGCGTTGCTGACGGCCGTCCTGTTCGCTTCTGCTCCCGCCTTCGCGCAGGCGCCGACCGAAGCTCAGAAAAGCGCCATCCGGTCCGCCTGCCGTTCGGACTTCATGGCGCATTGTTCGAGCGTCACGCCCGGCGGTACCGAAGCGTTTCAATGTCTGGCGAAGAACATGTCGAGCCTGTCGTCCGGTTGCCAGACGGCCGTGCGCGCGCTCGAACCGGCGCCGAAAGCCGAAGCCGCTCCAGCCGCGCCAAAGGCCGAGGCAGCCCCCAAGGCCGAGCCGGCCCCCGCGCCGAAAGCCGAATCTGCGCCGGCCCCGGCGCCTGCGGCGAAGCCCGCGGCTGCAGCGCCCCCTCCCAAGGCCGCCGCAGCCAAGCAGCCGAGCAGCGCTCAGGTGGCCGCCATCAAGAGCGCCTGCCGCGCCGATTATCCCAAGGTGTGCAGCAGCGTGCCGCCCGGCGGTGCCCCCGCGCTCGAATGCCTGGAGAAGAACAAGGCCAAGGTCTCCGCAGGCTGCGAGAAGGCGATCAGCGCTG
>VYLE01000355.1_pt1 | contig 30727 bp, 32 predicted proteins | sample 5114391 | NCBI WGS metagenome assembly VYLE01 (sample SAMN12291771, study PRJNA351875) | freshwater metagenome | isolation source: freshwater lake | place: USA: Michigan, Kent Lake | collected 2013-08-15
CGCCACCCCCGAAGCCCTGACCAGATCACCGCAGACAGCGCCGCCCCTGCCGCCACGGAATAGGCCAGCCACATGAACCCAATGTCCATAAGCCGCAGGTCGGGCGCGGGCGTCGTCCAAAACAGGTTCTCGCCTGCCCAGACCGCGATTCAGCCCAGAGACAGCGATGCCACCAGATAGCTCACGGCTTCCCGCATCGCAGCACCCCAGCAACCCACTGGCCCTTTCTGCCCCGCAAGGGTAGAAGGCCGCACCCTTTCCGGTGACGCCCATGCTCAAGACCCGCATCATCCCCTGCCTCGACGTGGCCGATGGCCGCGTGGTCAAGGGCGTAAACTTTGTCGACCTGCGCGATGCCGGCGACCCGGTGGAGGCCGCGCGCGCCTATGACGCCGCAGGCGCGGATGAGCTGTGCTTCCTCGACATCCACGCCACACATGAAAACCGCGGCACGATGTTCGACCTCGTCACCCGCACGGCGGAACAATGCTTCATGCCCCTCACCGTGGGCGGCGGCGTCCGCACGCCCGAGGATGTCCGCGCCCTTCTCCTCGCAGGGGCCGACAAGGTCAGCTTCAACTCGGCCGCCGTCGCCGACCCCGACGTGGTCGCGCGCAGCGCCGACCGCTTCGGGTCGCAATGCATCGTCGTCGCCATCGACGCCAAGACCGTTTCCCCCGGAAAGTGGGAGATTTTCACCCATGGCGGGCGCAAACCCACCGGCATCGACGCCGTGGCCTTCGCCCGCACCGTCGCCGCCAAGGGCGCTGGGGAAATCCTCCTCACCTCCATGGATCGCGACGGCACGCGGGCGGGCTTCAACCTGCCCCTCACCCGCGCCATCGTGGATGCCGTCCCCATCCCCGTCATCGCCTCCGGCGGCGTCGGCACGCTCGACCACCTTGTTGAAGGCGTCACCATCGGCGGGGCCTCCGCCGTCCTCGCCGCCTCCATCTTCCACTTCGGCGACTACACCATCCGGCAGGCCAAGGAGCACATGGCCGCAGCCGGCATCCCCATGAGGCTCGCATGACCGCCCTCGACCGCCTCGCCGCCACCATCGCCGCCCGCAAGGGGGCCGATCCCGAAACCTCGTGGACGGCCAAACTCCTGTCCAAAGGCCCCGAGAAATGCGCCGAGAAATTCGGCGAAGAGGCCATCGAAGCGGTGATCGAAGCCGTCAAAGGCGACCGCGAGAAACTGACCTATGAGGCGGCAGATGTCCTCTACCACCTCCTCGTGATGCTCGCCGCCCGCGACGTGACGCTGGAGGATGTGCTGGCCGAACTTGACCGCCGCGACGGCACCTCCGGCCTTGCTGAAAAGGCCGCACGGGGCTGAACGGCGGGAGACGGCTCTGCCGGGAAAGAGTCACCCGATGTCCCCGGCTCACGGCGTCAAGGATTGGGCGCGTCGCCTGAAGCGCGATGTCGTGGCGCTCTGGCTGGCCGCCCGCGACCCGCGCACCCCGGCTCTGGCCAAGATCATCGCCGCCGCCGTCGCGGCCTACGCGCTCAGCCCGATAGACCTCATTCCCGACGTAATCCCCGTCCTCGGCCTTATCGATGATCTGCTGATCGTCCCCTTGGGCATCCTGCTGGCCATCCGCCTGATACCGCCCGATCTCATGACCGAATTCCGCGCCCGCGCCGAACAGCGCGCGCGCCCCGTCAGCCGCGCCGGGGCCGTCGTCATCATCGCCCTCTGGATCGCGGCATTGGCGGCCACGGGCTGGGCCAATGCCCGCTGGCTGTCCATCGGCGCGTAAGGCGGCCCCTTGCGCCACAGCGGCGACAAAGGACGTCCGCAACGGAAAGCAAACCAGTTTCCGCCGCCAAATCCGCAGAAGACCTCTCCCCCCAAGGTGCTGCCCGGGAATATCCATGGTTGGGCAGGGGGCCGTCATCACCGCCCCCCGCCGCCGTTTCACAGCAGAAAGTCCGACCAATCCAGTTGCGACAACTGCATGTCGGCAAGGGTGATCGAGGCATTCGACGGCAGGCTCAGTACCACATCGGACCCCACCTGCCGCGCCCCGTTCAGGATGCCGGTCAAGGCGCGCGCGCTGAACCCGTCCAACTCGATCCGGTCCACCCCATTTGTGAAATCGGTGATCCGGTCGTTGCCATCCCCGCGGCGGAACTCGAAGATGTCCACCCCGGCCCCGCCGGTCAGCAGATCGTTGCCCCGTCCACCGTCCAAGGTGTCATTGCCCGCCCCGCCATCCAAAACGTCGTTCCCGCGACCACCATCGATGTCGTCGCGGCCATCCTCGCCCAGCAGGCTGTCATTGCCGTCGTCGCCATCCATGTCGTCATTGCCCGCCCCGCCGCGCAACTGGTCATTGCCGCGCCGACCGTCCATGTCGTCATTCCCGGCCGTGCCGATCAGCATATCCGCCCCGTTCGTGCCATCAATCTCGCGCCCGGGCACCGGACCGTTGGGCGGCGTCACGGGTGGCCTCACTGTCCCTGGCCCCGACTCAAGGTCGCGGAAATCCGACAGGTCCAGATCGGATAGGCGGAACGCCTGCAAGGTGATGCTCCTGTCGGCGGCAAGCGTCAGCACAACGTCATTGCCCACCTGCTGCGCCGCGCTGATCAGCGCCTCTGCCCCGGTCCGACTCAGACCGTCGATCTCGATCCGGTCCTGCCCATTGGCGAAATCGGTGATCACGTCGCGCCCGCTGCCGCGATAGAATTCGAAGACATCCGCCCCGGCACCACCCGTCAGCAGGTCATTGCCCGCACCGCCGTTCAAGAGGTCGTTCCCCACCCCGCCCGACAGGCTGTCATCGCCAAGCTCGCCATCCAGATCATCGGCGCCGTCGCCGCCATCGATCAGATCGTTGCCCGCGCCGCCATCAATCTCGTCATTCCCGCCCAGACCGAAGAGGCGATCATTGCCAGCCCCCCCGTCGATCTCGTCATTCCCGGCGGTTCCGTTCCGTACCATCCCCGCCGCCGCCCCCGTCACTCGTGACATCTCGCCTCCTGAACTCGTTCCCGCACTCCGCGCGGCCAGAGACATGGCGACAAGGCCACTCCACGGGCGACGCAGTCCGTCATGGCGGTGCGTCACTCCGTCGGATCAGGACGGGGGCAAGGCCCCCCGGCAAGCCCTTTCAGGCCTGATCAAACCACAAACACTCGCACCACGCTGCCTGTGCAAATGGGGGCCCACGAAACCGCAAACAACACACTTTCTGGCTGTATCACGGAAACGTCAGAATGCGATGCAGACAGCACGCGCCCGCTCACATCCCCAATCTGGGCATTTCGATCGCCGGGCAGCGATCCATCACCGCCGCCACGCCCCGCGCCTCCGCCCGCGCCGCCGCAGCCGCATCTTCGACGCCCAACTGCATCCACACCGCCTTCAGCCCCGGCAGCACTGCCAGCGCTTCATCCACCACCGCGCCCGCCTCTTCGCTGCGCCGGAAGATATCCACCATATCCACCGGTTCCCCGATCTCGGAGAGGGACGCCCGCACGACCTCGCCCAGCGCCACCTGCCCCGCCTGCCCCGGATTGACCGGGATCACCCGGAACCCCTTGCCCTTCAGAAAGGCCGCGACCCGATGGCTTGGCCGTTCGGTCTTCGGCGACCAGCCCACCAGCGCGATGGTGCGCACCTCGGTCAGAATGCGGCGGATATCGTCATCGGTCATGGCTCAACCCCAAAGAAAAAGGCGCCCGGGCCTCTGCGGCCGGGCGCCAAGTCGCGGAACGAGGGACAGTGAACGAGACGCGGGTGTTCCGAACCCGCTCCCTACCCTGTGACATAGATGGCGCAGTCCCGGATTTAAGACCTGTTCCCACATTCGTGAACACGTCCCCCTCTTGGCCCATCTAGCGCTGCGACGCCGCATAAAGCCCCACCGCCGCCGCGTTCGACACGTTCAGCGACCCAAAGCCCCCCGCATAGGGGATGCGCGCGATCATATCACAGGTCTCGCGCGTCTTGTCCCGCAGCCCCGGCCCTTCGGCCCCCAGCACAAGGCCCACGGGGCGCGTGCCAACCGACGCGATGGCCTCGGCCAAGGGCAGCGTCCCGTCGCCATCAAGGCCGATCAGAACGAACCCCATCTCCTTCAACTCCACCATCGCATCGGCCAGATTCGTCACCCGCAGATAGGGCTGCCGCTCCAGCGCCCCGCTCGCCGTCTTGGCCAGCGCCCCCGTCTCGGGTGCCGAATGATGCCGCGGCGCGATCACTGCCCGCGCGCCGAAGACCTCCGCCGACCGCAGCACCGCCCCCACATTATGCGGGTCCGTCACCCGATCCAGCAGCACGACCAAGGGCGCCCCTGCGCCGGAAATCGCCACATCCGCAAGCTTCCCCCAGTTCAAAGGCCGCGCCTCCAGCGCCGCGCCCTGATGCACCGATCCCTCGTCGATCGGCACGTCGAACTTGCGCGGATCGACGATCTCCGCCTCCATCCCGCTTTCGGCAATCGCCGCCTCCAGCCGATCATGGGCGTTCTTCGTCACCACCAGCCGCAGCTTCTCGCGCGCCGGATTGACCAGCGCATCCCGCACCGCATGGATACCGAACAACCAGACCGTCTCCTTCGCCTCGGCCCGCTTCGCGCGCTCCTTGTCGATCACCCATGTGGGTTTCTTGGCCCCGCTCTTCATACCCGCATCCCCTTCTCGCATCCCCGCATCCATGTCCCCCGAACCGCCCCGGATGCAAGCGCGTTTTCCCGCCGCTTTCCTCCTTGACGCCCCTGCCCCCCTCGGCTATCCCCCGCCTCGCGTCGGGCGACGAGCTGCAAGGTGCGGCAGCGGACTGTAACTCCGCCGGGGAGACCCATGCCTGGTTCGATTCCAGGGTCGCCCACCACTCCCCCACACAAACCTCAGGGCCGCACGACCGTCAGGTCGCACCCGTTGCTGTCGATCCCCTGAAACGACCGCCCGCCCGGATCGGCCACCAGCAAGGCCTCCGTCGGCAACTGCCCGTCCCAAGCCGTCTGTACCCGTAGGTTCGACCGCTCCATCTGCGCCGCGAACTGCCCGCGCTCGCCCAAATTGTTGGTGACTGTTCCGAAATACTCCCCGCGCGCGCGCTCCTCCACCTCGGCCTGCGCCTCGATGGTGATCGCACCGAAATGGCTCTGCGGCGGGCACTCCGCCGTGATCCGCCACGCCCCCTCGATCGACGGGACGCAGCCCACGACCATCGCCCCGACCACAACACCAGCAGATACCCCGACCGCCCCACGCCAGACGCCCATGCCCGTCCCTCCCCAACCACGCCGCCCCGATGGGCCGCAGCATCGGCCAAAGCCTCTCACACAGGGCCCCAGAGGTGCAATTCCCCTGTCGCCCCGCCCCCGATCCTCTGCTACTTCTGCCCCATGATGACCACAGACGCCTCCTTCCGCTTCACCCATGCCATCACCCGCCGCCCTGCGGCCTCCATCACCCATGGCCTGCGCGCCGTCGATACTGGCACGCCCGACCTCGCCACGATGGAGGCGCATCACGCGGCCTATATCGCCACCCTCCGCGCCACTGGCGCGACGGTGATCGAACTCCCCGCGCTGGACGCCTTCCCCGACTCCGTCTTCGTGGAAGACACCGCCCTCTGCCTGCCCCAAGGCGCCATCATCATGCGCCCCGGCGCCCCCACCCGTCTGGGCGAGGCGGCGGAGATGGAGCCCCATCTCGGCGCCCTCTACACCACCATCGCCCGCATTGAAGGCCCCGGCACCATCGAAGGCGGCGACATCCTCGTGACGGGTCGCGAAATTCTCGTCGGTCAATCCGCCCGCACCGATGCCGCGGGCATCGCAGAACTGCGCGCCATCGTCACCGATTGGGGCCACGCCTTGCGCGAGGTGCACACCCCACCCGGCGTGCTGCATTTCAAGACCGACTGCTCGCTTCTGGACGCCGATACGATCCTCTCCACCGAACGCCTCTCCGCCTCGGGCTGCTTCGACGGCTACCGCCTCATCCACACCGCCCCGGGCGAAGAGGCCGCCGCCAACACGATCCGCTTCAACGATGTCGTCCTGATGCCCGCAGGCTTCCCCGGCACGAAGTCCCGGATCGAGGCCGCAGGCTTCACCGTGGCCGAGATCGGCAATTCGGAATGCGCCAAGCTTGACGGCGGCATGTCCTGCCTCTCCCTCCGTTTCACCCCCTCCTGACGATCGAAAGCGTACCGAGTTGCCCGCGTTCAACATCCTCTGCATCGGTCAGGCCGGACGGCTGCAATACGAAGCCGTCCTCCTCGCTGCCTCCTTGCGCAAGCACGCGCCAGGCTTCCAAGGCCGCCTCCTGATCGCCACCCCCCGCCCCGGCCCGCTCTGGGGCAAGGAAAACCCCCAGATCACCGATCCCGCCACGCTGACGCTCCTCAAGGATCTTGGGGCCGAAATCATCCCTTTCGACAGCCGCGCCTTTGGCGCCCGCTACCCCCATGGCAACAAGATCGAGGCGCTGGCCCATATCCCCGACGAACCCTTCCTCTTTCTCGACACCGACACGATCATCACGGGCGACATCGCCACCCTGACGCCCGACTTCACCAGACCTTCCGCTTCGATGAAGCGCGAAGGCACTTGGCCGCAGATCGAACTCTATGGGCCGGGCTACTCCGAAATCTGGCGCAGCCTCTACCGCCGCTTCGGCCTCGACTTCGACAGCAGTCTCGACCTCTCCCAGCCCGACGAATACTGGCAGCGCTACCTCTATTTCAACGCAGGCTGGTTCTTCCATGAAAGCCCCCGCCGCTTCGGCGCGCTCTTCCTGAAATATGCCACCGAAATCGCCCGTGACCCCGGCCCTCAACTCGCCTGCCAATCCCTCGACCCTTGGCTCGATCAGGTGGCACTGCCCCTCGTGATCCATGCTTTGGGCGGCGGTCGCCCCGGCCCCGATCTTGCCGGGCTGGATGGCCCCCTCACCTGCCACTGGCGCATCCTGCCGCTCTTCTTCGCCCGCGAAAGCGATGCCGCCGTCGCCGCGATGCAAGCCGCCGCCGCCGACCCCAAGGTAGCGGCGATCCTCACCCAATACCCGCCCTTCAAGAAAATGCTCTACAAGGGACAAGGGGCAGAGGTGCGCGCCCTCTTCGACCGCGCCAACCTGCCGCGCAAGGAACAGGCCATCCGCAACGCGATCAAGCGCGCAGGCCTCTGGGTGCGCTAGGGCAGGCCCATCCTCACCCCGCGTTAAGGTTAACGCCCCGCCCCTCCCATCTTCTGTCCAAAAAAATCCTCGGGGGTGAATTGGCGCGCAGCGCCAAGAGGGGGCAGACAGCCCCCTGCCCGGCCTGCCACAGGCGCGCCGACTTACACCGCCTCCCCGGCCTCCATCCGCGCCAAAAACGCCTCAGCCCCGGCCAGAACGCGGGTCCGGTGCCCCTCCTCCATCCGGTCCCACGTCCGATACATCTGCGCCATGCGCGGGTTGCCCGCGAACCGCTCCCGGTGACGCAACAGGAAATGCCAGTAAAGCAGGTTGAACGGGCAGGCCTTCTCGCCCGTCTTCTCCTTCACCCGGTAGTGGCAAGCACCACAGTAATCCGACATCCGGTCGATATAGGCCCCGGAACTCACATAAGGCTTCGACCCCACCACACCGCCATCGGCGAACTGGCTCATCCCGATCGTGTTGGGCGCCTCGACCCATTCGAAGGCATCGACATAGACCGACAAATACCACGCATGCACATGGGCTGGGTCCACCCCCGCCAGCAGCGCGAAATTCCCTGTCACCATCAGCCGCTGGATGTGATGGGCATAGGCCATGTCCCGGGTCTGGCCCACCGCATGGCCCATGCAGGCCATCCGCGTCGCGCCCCCCCAATAGACCGCAGGCAGCGCGCGCTTGTGCCCAAGCGTGTTGCGCGCCGAATACTCCGGCCCTTCCAGAGCCCAGATGCCGCGCACGAATTCCCGCCAGCCGATGATCTGCCGGATGAACCCTTCCGCCGCGTTGATCGGCACCCGTCCCGCCTGCCATTCCGCCTCGACCCGCTGGCAGACCTCCATCGGCGACAAGAGGCCAAGATTCAGATAGGGCGAGATCAGCGCATGGCTCAGCACCGGGTCCCCCGCCAGCATCGCATCCTGCTCATCCCCGAAACTCGGCAGGGCATGGCGCGCGAAATGCTCCAGCGCCGCCAGCGCATCCGCCCGCGTCACGCCCCAACCAAAAGGCCGCAGCACCCCGAAATGCGAAGAGAACCGCGCCGCGACCAGCGCCAGCACCTCTTCCGTCACCGCGTCCGGCGCGAAGCGCGGTGGGCGCGGGCGGAACAGGTCCGCCTTCGCGGGCTTGCGGTTGTCATGGTCGAAATTCCACTGCCCCCCGGCGGGCTTCTCCCCCTCCATCATCAGCCCGGTCTTGCGCCGCATCTCGCGATAGAAGAACTCCATCCGCAGCTGCTTGCGCCCGTCGGCCCAAGCCGCGAATTCGCCCTCCGAACAGAGAAAGCGGTCATCAGGCAGTTGCGTCACCGGCACCGGGCACTCCGCCAGCCCGGCCCGCAGCCGCCAATCGCCCGGCGCCGTGGCGATCACCTCGCCCGCACCAAACTCCGCGGCATACCGGATCACTTCCCCCACGATGCTTTGCGTATTCTCCGGATCGTCCAGCCGGGAATAGGCCACCCGCCAGCCGCCCGCCCGCAGGTCTTCCGCGAAATGCCGCATCGCCGACAGGATCAGCGCGATCTTCTGCGGGTGATGGGGCACATAGGTCCCCTCCGCCATCACCTCGGCCATCACCACCACATCGCCGGGCCGCCCCGCCCGCAGCGCCGCCATACCGGGCGTCAGCTGATCGCCCAGCACAAGGATCAGACGCGGCGCCGTCATGCGCCCCTCCCCCGAACGGCGCACCCGGCCGTGCTGTCGCATTTGAGTACTTGGGCCAAGATGAAGCCCATGCCACAGGAAAGGATCACCACGGCACGACCTCCCCCTTCCAGTCGAAGAACTGCCCCGACTGCGCCGGACTGACACCCTCCAGCACGCGCAGCAGGTTCTCCGCCGCCACCTCGGGCGTCACCGTCGGATGGCCGCCCGCATAGGCCGCCGTCAGCGACGTGGCCACCGTGCCGGGATGCAGCGCAACCAGCGCGGCCATGGGATGCGTCCGCGCCAGTTCCACCGCGCAGGTCCGCACGATCTGGTTCAGCGCCGCCTTCGCCGCCCGATAGCCATGCCAGCCGCCCAGCCGATTGTCCCCGATCGACCCGACCCGCGCCGACAGCACCGCCACCCGCGCCGCCCGATCGCGTGGGATCATCCGCCAGACATGTTTCAGAACCAGCGCAGGCCCGATCGCATTCAGCGCGAACTGTGCGGCCATCGCGACACCGTCCAGCGCCTTGACGCTCTTCTCTGGCCGGAAACCGCCCACCTCAAGGCCCCCCGTCGCCACGAAGGCCAGATCGAATGCCCCCTCCACCGCGCCCAGCACCCGCGCGACCGCCGCCTCATCCGTCACATCCAGCCCGTCGGCAGATCGCGACAGCCCGACCACCTCCCAACCCCGCGCGCGCAGGCCCAGACAGACCGCCCCGCCAATCCCCCCCGATGCCCCGATGACCAGTGCCCGCATGCGCCCTCGCTTTCCGCTCCGGCACTTAAGGCGCGGAAAACCCGCTTCAACCCGCGTTTTCGGCCTTGCACTGCGGCAATTCCTGCGTATCGTCGCGCCCCATGACACGGGACCGGCATATCGTTTCGCTGACGGGCGCGCTCTGCGCCCTCTCCCCCCGTGGCCTGCTTCTCCTTACCCGCCTCTGAGCGTGCCCAAGGGCGCGACCGCTCAGAGGTGATCAGCGCCCGCAGGAAAAGCAGCAGACGGCACAAGGACACCAGCCATGACCGATAAAAGCACGCAACCCCGCGTCCTGATCTTCGACACCACCCTGCGCGACGGCGAACAATCCCCCGGCGCGACCATGACGCATGAGGAAAAGCTCGAAATCGCGGGCCTCCTTGACGACATGGGCGTGGATATCATCGAGGCGGGCTTCCCCATCGCCTCCGAAGGCGACTTCGCCGCGGTCTCCGAAATCGCGCGGCGGGCGCGCAACTCCACCATCTGCGGTCTCGCCCGGGCCAATTACAAGGATATCGACCGCTGCTGGGAGGCGGTTCGCCACGCCAAATCCCCCCGCATCCACACCTTCATCGGCACCTCGCCGCTCCACCGCGCCATCCCCAATCTGGACATGGACCAGATGGCCGAGCGCATCCACGACACCGTGACCCACGCCCGCAACCTCTGCGACAATGTGCAATGGTCACCGATGGATGCGACGCGGACCGAGGCCGACTACCTTTGCCGCGTGGTGGAGATCGCCATCAAGGCGGGCGCCACCACGATCAACATCCCCGACACCGTGGGCTACACCTACCCGTTTGAGTCCGCCAAGATCATCCGCATGCTGCTGGAACGGGTGCCGGGCGCGGACACGATCACCTTCGCCACCCATTGCCATAACGACCTCGGAATGGCGACGGCCAACGCCTTAGCGGCAGTCGAGGCGGGCGCGCGGCAGATCGAATGCACCATCAACGGCCTTGGCGAACGCGCGGGCAACACCGCGCTGGAAGAAGTCGTCATGGCGATGAAGGTCCGCAACGACATCCTGCCCTACCGCACGGGCATCGACACGACCAAGATCATGAACCTCTCGCGCCGCGTCTCCACTGTCTCGGGCTTCCCGGTGCAGTTCAACAAGGCCATCGTCGGCAAAAACGCCTTCCTGCATGAAAGCGGCATCCATCAGGACGGCGTCTTGAAGAATGTCGAAACCTTCGAAATCATGCGCCCCGAAGACATCGGCCTGACCCAGAAGAACATCGCGATGGGCAAGCATTCGGGCCGCGCCGCCCTGCGGGCCAAGCTCAAGGAACTCGGCTACGATCTGGCCGACAATCAGCTCAACGACGTCTTCGTCCGCTTCAAGGCGCTGGCCGACCGCAAGAAGGAAGTCTACGACGACGACATCCTCGCGCTTGTGGCCGATGAACAGACCAACGACGCGCATGACATCCTCGTGCTCAAGAAGCTGCGCGTGATCTGCGGCACCGAAGGCCCGCAAGAGGCGGATATGGTGCTCTCCATCGACGGGGTCGATCACCACATCGATGCGACGGGCGACGGCCCGGTGGATGCGGCCTTCAACTGCATCAAGATGCTCTTCCCCCACAAGGCGCGGCTGCAGGTCTATCAGGTCGCCGCCGTGACCGAAGGCACCGATGCGCAGGCCACCGTCTCCGTGCGGCTGGAGGAAGATGGCCGCATCGTCACAGGCCAGTCAGCCGATACCGACACCATCGTCGCCTCGGTCAAGGCCTATGTGAACGCCCTCAACCGCCTCATCGTGCGGCGCCAGAAGTCCGCGCCGGGCGATGACGTGAAACAGGTCAACTACCGCGACGCGGGCTGACCGCCCCGCCCGCTGCCGCCGGCCCGCCCGGCGGCAGCGCCCCTTTTCCGCACTGTCGCCATTTTGGCAACAATTCCACCGGAACCTGATCCGCGCCTCTGTGCAGCGTGAAGAACCCGCGCTAACCTCCTCTGCAAGAAAAAGAATTCGAGCAGGTAGTAAGTATGGAACGGGCACTGCGCACGGCCGTGATGGCCTGTATGCGGAACGAAGCGATGTTCGTGGTGGAATGGGTGGCCTATCACCGCCTGATCGGCTTCGACACGATCTTCGTCTGCACCAATGATTGCACCGACGGCACCGACGCGATCCTCGACCGCCTCGCCGCCAAGGGCGAAGTCATCCACATCCGCAACGGCGAGATGGACGGCCTCCCTCCGCAGGCGCGTGGCGTGCAGCGCGTCCTTGCCCATCCCGAAACCGCCCGCTGCGACTGGCTGCTCCATATCGACGCCGACGAATTCCTCAACATCCACACAGGTGATGGCCATGTGCAGGACCTGCTCGCCGTCGCCGATGGCTTTGACGCCATGGGCATCAGCTGGCGCCTCTTCGGCGACAGCGGCATGTCCGAATGGCCCGGCGGCCTGATCCTTGAAAAGCAGGTCATGGCGGAGGCCAAGCAGACCCATTTCTCGGCCATGCAAAAGACCTTCTTCCGCCCCTCCCGCTTCCGCTCCGGCATTGACCATATGCCGAAGGACCCGGTCGCCACCGACATCCGTCTCTGCAACGCCCGCGGACGCGCCCTGCGCCCTGACGCGCTGTTTCTGGCGGGCGAGTCGAACCTCCGCATCGCTGCGGGCGAAGAGATCAACCGCAAGCGCCATTTCGGCTGGGAAGGCGCCTGCATCAATCACTATGCCGTCCGCACCCGCGATCTCTTCCTGCTCAAGAACGTGCGCGGCGACGGGATCGGCTCCCGCTTCCAAAAGCGCTACTTCCTGAATTCGCGCTGGTATCGCGCCGCCAATGTCAACGATGTCGAGGATCGCAGCATCCAGCGCCATATGCCCGCGCTGCGAAAGCGCCTCGCCGCCCTGCGCAAGGACCTTGGTCTTCTGTCGCTAGAACGTCAGGCGCAGGCGTGGTTCCGCGCCGCGCGGAAAGAACATCTGACGCCCGACAACATCGCGCGCTGGACGAACGGCCCGATGGAAGAGGTGATGATCCCCGACCTGCGCAAGGCGGTCTGACCACCGCGCGTCGCCTAAAGTGCCCCGAACCGCGCCCCGACCGCCGCCGCATGGGCGGCGATCTGCGGCACGCCCGCCCATTGCGCCAGCAGGTCCGCCCAGCGCAAGGGCGCAAAGACGACATCCGCGCCCTTCACCCGCGCCGCAAAGGCTGCCACCTCCGCCGCATGCGCCCGGATCGCGCCCGGATCGACCGGCTTGCCATTGGCCCAAGCGACAGGCGCGGCATGCAGATAGACCAGCACCGCCCCCCGCCCCCGCTTGCGCGCCTGATTGCGCAGCCCATAGGCGTGCTTCACCAACTGCACCGCATCCAGATGCCGGAACCGCAGCCGCCCTGCCGACAACTCCGCCCGCAGCGCATCATAAGGGGCCATGCCCGGCCCCCAGTCGCGGCTCTCATAGGCCTCTGAAAACACCGTGGCCTTCGCCGGACGGAACGGCTCGTACCGCTTCGCCTCCACTCCCACCAAGGTGGTGGCCGTCGTTACCGCCACATCCAGCCACGGATGCCGCCCGCCATGCCACGGGAACCGCATCTCCGCCTCGATCTCCACCGCCTCCGGCCGCCCCATCGGCACCCCGGGCAGCGGCGGCAAAAGCGTCGGGCGCTCCAGAAACCAGCCAAACGCGTTCACCGCCAGCGCCGAGGATGACTCCGGGCTATCGAACTTGCCGCTGTCCACCTCATTCCCCGGGCTGCGGCGCAGCGCGGCCAGCAGGGCATCGGCAGGCAGGTCGGGCAGGAAATCGGGCATCGGGTCACCTCTCGCTTCCCCCTCCGCATAGGCCCAGCCCACCGCGAAGGAAAGCACAGCCCGCCCGCAACGCGAAATCTGACGCAGATTTCGGACCGCTTTCTGGCGCAGAAAGCGGCCTCACCCCGGCGCGGCAGCCAGAATTTGCGTCAAATTCCACCCTGATTTCTGCGCCAGAAATCGCCCAAGCATCCGCCCATGTCCGAAAAACACAATCCCTCAGCCCCCGGCAGGCCCCCATCCACCCCCGGCCCGCAGCAAAACCGCAACCCGCCCTCGCACACGCGGAATTGCGCGGCCCCGCGCCTCTCGGGCTTTCGCAGACCCCCACCTGTCTTTATATGGTGACGCCCGCCTCGGCCGTGTCTGAGTCGCGGGTAAACCTCTTTGCGCGTTTCATTCAGGATCACCCCAGCATGTCGGTACTCTCGAGCATCTTCTCGTCGGACATGGCGATCGACCTCGGCACGGCGAACACGCTCGTCTACATCCGCGGCAAGGGGATCGTGCTGAACGAACCCTCTGTGGTGGCCTATCACGTCAAGGACGGGAAGAAGCAGGTCCTCGCCGTGGGCGAGGATGCCAAGCTCATGCTCGGCCGCACCCCCGGCACGATCGAGGCGATCCGCCCGATGCGCGACGGCGTCATCGCCGATTTCGACAGCGCCGAAGAGATGATCAAGCACTTCATCCGCAAGGTCCACAAGCGCACGACCTTCTCCAAGCCCAAGATCATCGTCTGCGTCCCCCATGGCGCGACGCCCGTGGAAAAGCGCGCGATCCGCCAATCCGTCCTTTCGGCAGGCGCCCGCCGCGCGGGCCTGATCGCCGAACCCATCGCGGCGGCCATCGGCGCGGGCATGCCCATCACCGACCCCACCGGGAACATGGTGGTGGATATCGGCGGCGGCACCACCGAAGTCGCGGTCCTCAGCCTTGGCGACATCGTCTATGCCCGCTCTGTCCGCGTCGGCGGTGACCGCATGGATGAGGCGATCATCTCCTACCTCCGCCGCCACCAGAACCTGCTAATCGGCGAATCCACCGCCGAACGCATCAAAACCTCCATCGGCACCGCCCGCATGCCCGATGACGGGCGCGGCGCCTCCATGCAGATCCGCGGCCGCGACCTCTTGAATGGCGTGCCCAAGGAAACCGAGATCAATCAGGCCCAGGTCGCCGAAGCCCTTGCCGAACCCGTACAGCAGATCTGCGACGCCGTTATGCAGGCGCTGGAAGCCACGCCCCCCGACCTCGCCGCCGATATCGTCGACCGCGGCGTGATGCTCACGGGCGGCGGCGCGCTTTTGGGCGATCTCGACCTCAGCTTGCGCGAACAGACCGGGCTGTCCATCTCGGTTGCCAACGAGTCACTCAATTGTGTCGCCCTCGGCACCGGCAAGGCGCTGGAATACGAGAAACAGTTGCGGCATGTGATCGACTACGACAGCTGATCCCCGCAAAGGGGCAGGCCATCGGAGAAGGGTAGACCGTGGCAAAGTCGCGCAGCACAGGTCCGGAAGATTACGCCCGCCCCCTGCGACGGCTGTTCGTGGGGCTGCTCGTTCTGGTGCTGATCGGCTTCTTCCTGCTCTGGCGGATCGACAGCCCGCGCGTCGAACGCTTCCGCGCGGCGCTGGTGGACAGCGTGGTCCCCTCCTTCGACTGGGCGCTTCTGCCGATCACCAAGGCCGCGGCCATGATCGACGAATTCCAAAGCTATGCCAGCCTCTACGAACAGAACCAGGAACTGCGGCGCGAATTGCAGCAGATGAAGGCCTGGCGCGAGGCGGCGCTTCAGCTGGAACAGAAGAACGCCCGCCTCCTCGACCTCAATCAGGTGCGGCTCGACCCAAGGCTCACCCATGTCACCGGGGTGGTGCTGGCCGACTCGGGCTCGCCCTTCCGGCAGTCTGTCCTGCTGAACGTGGGGGCGCGCGACGGCATCCGCGATGGCTGGGCCACGATGGATGGCATCGGCCTCGTGGGCCGCATCTCTGGCGTGGGCGAACGCACCTCCCGCGTGATCCTCTTGACCGACTCGAACTCCCGCGTCCCCGTCACCGTGCAGCCCTCGGGACAGAAGGCGCTGCTTTCAGGCGACAACACAGCCCTGCCCCCGCTCGAATTCCTTGAAGATGCCGATCTCGTCCGCCCCGGCGACCGGGTGGTGACCTCGGGCGATGGCGCGATGCTGCCCGCGGGCCTTCTGGTGGGACAGGTCGCCATGGGCACCGACCGCCGCCTGCGGGTGGTGCTCTCGGCCGATTACGAACGGCTGGAATTCCTGCGCGTCCTGCGCAGCCACGAACTCACGCCCATCACCGACGCGGGTGCCCTGATCGCGCCGCCCCCCGCCCCGCCCGAGCCAGAGGCCGAAACCGGCGAAGGCACCGCCACCGGCCCCGACCCCGCTGATGCGGGCGGCACCGGGGATGTGACCGACGGCTCGCCCGGTCAGGGGGAAGGCGATGGTTGATGCGCTGCGCTCCTCCGTCTGGCTTTACCGTCTGGTCTTTTTGGGCCTCGCGGCGGCTTTTCTCTTCCTGAAACTCCTGCCGCTCGGCTCGCTCGCAGGCGATTGGCCGGGTCCGGACATCCTTTTGTGCCTGATCTTCGCGTGGGTCGTGCGGCGGCCCGACTTCCTGCCCGTGCCGCTGATCGCCGCTGTCCTGCTGCTCGAAGACCTGCTCCTGATGCGCCCCCCGGGCCTCTGGACCGCGCTCGTCATCCTCGCCACCGAATTCATCCGCTCCCGCGCGGCCCTGACGCGCGAGCTTGGCTTCATCACCGAATGGCTGCTGGTCGCGGGCATGATGGTGGCGCTGCTGATCTCCTACCGCCTCGCCTTCGCCTTTGCCTTCCTGCCGCAACCCGCCTTCGGCTTTGCTCTGTTGCAGACTCTCTGGTCCATCCTGTGCTATCCCGTCGTGGTGGCCGCCTCCCGCCTTGCCTTCGACCTGCGCAAGCCCGCCACGGGCGAGGTGGATGCCTACGGAAGACGCCTATGAGACGCACCGCCCGCGACACCGAGGAAAGCGCCCGCCGCATCACCCGCCGCTCCCTGATGATGGGCGGCGCGATGGTGGCCATGTTCGCCGTCCTTGGCGCGCGGATGCGCTTTCTCTCGGTCGAACAGGCGGATGAATTCCGCCTCCTTGCCGAAGAGAACCGCATCAACATGCGGCTCATCCCGCCCGAACGCGGCCTGATCTTCGACCGCAACGGAATCCTCATCGCCGGCAACGAACAGAACTACCGCGTCACCGTCACCCGCGAGGATGCAGGCGATGTCGAAACGGTGCTGGCCCGCCTAACCAACCTCATCCCGGTCACCGCCGAGGATATGGACCGCATCACCCGCGATCTCGACCGCAACTCGCCCTTCGTGCCCATCATCGTGGCCGACCGCCTGCCGTGGGAAGATTTCTCCAAGATCGCGATGAACGCCCCCTCCCTGCCCGGCGTCACGCCCGAGGTGGGCCTCTCGCGCCACTACCCGCTGGTCGAGGATTTCTCCCATGTCGTGGGCTATGTCGGCCCGGTCAGCGAACGCGATCTCGAGGAACGCCCCGATCCCGACCCGGTCCTGCGCATCCCCGAATTCCAGATCGGCAAGATCGGCGTGGAACGCTGGATGGAAGACACGCTGCGCGGCAGCGCGGGCAACAAGCGGATCGAGGTCAACCATGTCGGCCGCGTGATGCGCGAATTGGAACGCACCGACGGCACTCCCGGCCGCGACATCCAACTCACCATCGACGCCGAGGTGCAGAACTTCATTCAGGCCCGTCTGGGCGAAGAAAGCGCCGCCTGCGTGGTGATGGATGTGAACACGGGCGAGTTGATCGCCTGCGCCTCCTCGCCCGGCTTCGACCCCAATCTCTTCGTGCGCGGCATCACCCAGCGCGACTATTCCGCGCTGATGGAAGATGACCACCGCCCCCTCGCCAACAAGACGGTGCAGGGTGCCTATCCCCCGGGATCGACCTTCAAGATGGTCACCGCGCTCGCGGCGCTGGAAGAGGGGCTCATCACCCCCGAAACCACCCATTCCTGCCCCGGCTTCATCGAATTCGGCGACCGCCGCTTCCACTGCTGGAAACGCGGCGGCCATGGCCGGGTCGACCTCGCCAAGTCCCTGTCCGAAAGCTGCGACGTCTATTACTACGAAATCGCGCAGGAAGTCGGCATCGACAAGATCGCCGAAATGGGCAAACGGCTGGGCCTCGGCATCCGCCACGACCTGCCGATGTCCGCCATCACCGAAGGCATCATGCCCAACAAGGCGTGGAAGCTGGAACGCTGGGGGCAGGACTGGCGCATCGGCGACACGATCAACGCCTCTATCGGACAGGGCTATGTGCTGGCCTCGCCCCTGCAGCTCACCGTGATGACCGCCCGCATCGCCACGGGCCGCGCCATCGTCCCGCGCCTGATCCGCGCCATCGACGGCACGCCCGAACCCATGCCCGAGGCGGAACCCTTGGGCCTCTCGGCCGAAGGCCTCCGCGCCATCCGCAACGGGATGTATGAGGTGATGAACACTCAAGCCGGCACCGCCTATTCCTCGCGCATCGCCGACGAGACGATGGTCTTCGCAGGCAAGACCGGCACCAGCCAGGTCCGCAACATCACCGCCGCCGAACGCGCGCGCGGTGTGATCTCCAACGACCAGTTGCCGTGGAACCGACGCGACCACGCGCTCTACGTGGGCTATGCGCCCTATGAGAACCCGCGCTATGCCGTCACCGTGGTGGTGGAACATGGCGGAGGCGGCTCCGCCGCCGCCGCCCCCATCGCCCGCGACGCCATCCTGCGTGCCCTGCACGAGGATATCCCCCCGCTCACCGCCTATCCCGCCAATCAGCGCGGGCGGATCGAGACGGACCTGAACGCCCTGCGTGAGAAGCTGCGCGATCTGACGCCCAGCGGCAATTCGCGGGCCTGACGGGATGGGGGGCATGGCGGTATGAGCTTTCTGGAATATCAGGTCAAGACAGTCCCCTCCGGCCTGCGCAAGGTCTTCTACCTGAACTGGCCGCTGGTGGTGCTGGTCACCGCCGTCTCCGCCGTGGGCTTCCTGATCCTCTACTCCATCGCGGGCGGCAACATGGCCGTCTGGGCCGAACCGCAGATGAAGCGCTTTGCGGCGGGCCTTGTCCTGATGTTCGCCATCGCCCTCGTGCCGATCTGGTTCTGGCGCAACATGGCGGGGCTGGCCTACGGCACCTCGATCCTTCTCCTGCTGGCGGTGGAATTCTTCGGCGTCGTCGGCATGGGCGCGCAGCGCTGGCTCGACATCGGCCCCCTCCGGCTGCAACCTTCGGAACTGGCCAAGGTCACGATGGTGATGATGCTGGCCGCCTACTACGACTGGCTTGATCTGAAAAAGACCTCGCGCCCGATCTGGGTGCTGATCCCGGTGGCGATGATCCTGCTGCCCACCTTCCTCGTGGTGATCCAGCCCAACCTCGGCACCTCGTTGATGCTGCTGATGGGCGGCGCGGCGGTGATGTTCGCGGCGGGCGTCTCCATCTGGTATTTCGCCGTCGTCGCCGCCCTCATCGCGGGGCTCGTCTTCGCCGTCTTCACCACGCGCGGCACGCCGTGGCAATTCTTGCACGACTACCAATATCGCCGCATCGACACCTTCCTCGACCCTTCCGCCGATCCCTTGGGCGCGGGCTACAACATAATGCAGGCCAAGATCGCGCTTGGCTCGGGCGGCTGGGGCGGCAAGGGGTTCATGCAAGGAACCCAATCCCGCCTGAACTTCCTGCCCGAAAAGCATACCGACTTCATCTTCACCACGCTGGGCGAGGAATTCGGGTTTGTCGGCGCCTTCTCGCTCCTGATCCTCTACGGCCTCATCCTCTTCTTCTGCTTCACCTCCGCGCTGCAGAACAAGGACCGCTTCAGCCAGCTTCTCATCATCGGGCTCTCGGCCAACTTCTTCCTCTACCTCGCCGTGAACCTCTCGATGGTCATGGGCATGGCCCCCGTCGTGGGCGTGCCCCTGCCCTTCCTCTCTTATGGCGGGTCGGTCATGCTGGTGCTGCTCATCGCCTTCGGCCTGATCCAAAGCGCCCATGTCCACCGACCAAGGTAACGCATGACCCTCACCGTCCTCTTCGCCGCCTCCGATGCCAACTGGGCCGAATACGCGGCCCCCCTGCGCGCCGCCATCGCCGATGCGGGCCTGACTGCCACCCTGACGCGCGAGGCGGCACCCGCAACGGTCGATTACATCGTCTACGCCCCCTCCTCCCCCCTGCAGGACTTCGCGCCCTACACCCGCTGCAAGGCGGTCCTGTCGCTCTGGGCGGGCGTCGAACGCATCGTCGGCAATGCAAGCCTCACCCAACCCCTCTGCCGCATGGTGGACCCCGCGCTGACCGAAGGCATGGTCGAATGGGTGGTGGGCCACACGCTGCGCCACCATCTCCGGATGGACCGCTACATCGTGAATCCCGACCATGTCTGGGACCCGACCTGCCCACCCCTCGCCCGCGAACGCCCCGTTGCCATGCTGGGCATGGGTGAGCTTGGCACCGCCTGCGCCCGTGCGCTCAAGGCCCTCAACTTCCCCGTCACCGGGTGGAGCCGCACGCCCAAAGCCATCGACGGCATCCCCTGCCTGCATGGGGAACAGGGCCTCGATCAGGCGCTGTCCAGCGCCCAGATCGTCGTGACCCTCCTGCCCCGCACGCCGGAAACCGAGAACACGCTGAACGCCCGCACCCTGTCACTTCTGCCGAAGGGCGCGGCGATCCTGAACCCCGGGCGCGGCGCGCTGATCGATGATGACGCCCTGCTTGCCGCGCTGGATGCAGGTCAGGTCGGCCACGCGACGCTGGATGTCTTTCGGGCGGAACCCCTGCCGCAGGACCATCCCTTCTGGTCCCACCCCCGCGTCACCGTCACGCCCCACATCGCCGCCGACACCCGGCCCTCCTCCGCCTGCCGCGTGATCGCCGAGAACATCCGGCGCGGCGAGGCGGGCGAAGCCCTCCTCAACCGCGTCGACCGCGCGCGCGGCTACTGATCCGCCATCAGCACGGGCAGCGCCGGGATCGCCCCCGTCGCCGTCGCCCCGCGCAGCGACGCCGCCGCCGCCCGATGGCCAAGGCGCAGACACGCCTCCGGCCCCCACCCCTCATGCAGCCCGTAAAGGCATCCCGCTGCGAAGGCGTCCCCCGCCCCCACCGGCGACACGACCTCGGACACAGGCACCGGATTGGGCCGCACCACCACCGCCCCCGCGCCGGAAAGCCACAGCCCCAGCGCAGGCGTATGCACCACCACCGTCCCCGCGCCGCCCGCGCGCAACTGCGCCGCTGCCGCCGTGATCCCGTCCAGATCATCCGCGCCCGCAACCGCCAGCCCCGTCGCCCGCGCCGCTTCGCCTTCGTTCAGGAACAGCACATCCAGATGCGGCAGCGCCGCCTCCACCGTGGCGCGGAACCCCGCGCGGTCGGTCGAAACCAGATCGGCCACCGTCACCATCCCCGCCGCCCGCGCCCGCGCCAGAACCCGCGCCGCGCCGCTTGATCCGTCCTCGACCGCATCCAGCCGTCCCAGCAGGTTCAGATAGCCAAGGTAGAAGACACGCGCGCCCTCTGCCGCCACCGCTTCCACCGCGATATCGCCCTCGTCCAGCAGGTCATTCGTGCCGGGATGGTAAAAGAACGTCCGGCTGTCCCCGGCAAGGTTCATCACATGGGTATGGGCCGTCGGCGCACGGTCCGTCTCGGCCAGATGGTTCAGCCCCGCCCCGGCCCCCGTCACCGCCCAGCGCACCGTCGCGGCGTGCCGATCCACCCCCACCAGACCCATCGCCCAAAGCGGCAACCCCGCCTGAAACGCCGCCAGCGACAGCATCACATTCGCCGCCCCGCCCCCGGTCCCCTCTACCTCGTCCAAGATCCGCACCAGATCGCTTTTCGCAGGCCAAGCCTCGATGGTGTGGACGATGTCCACGATCCAATTCCCCGCACAGGCGATGCCCCGCCGTTCCGAACCGGGCCGGGTCAATAGACCACCTCCACCGCCTGCCCGCTGATCCCCGCCTGCAAGGCCGCCGTAAGCACCACATGATGCGCCGCCGCCTCCGCAGGCGTGGCACAGGGAAAGCCCCTCGCATCCCCCCCCGCCAATTCATCGACAAAGGCCGCCCACATCTGCTGGATCGCGTCGGTAAAGCCGAACTCGAAAATCCCCCCCGTGATCGCCCCAAAAAGCGGCGTATAGCCAAGGTCCTCCGTCACCCACCCCTGCGCGCCCCCCGCCTGATAGCGCATATAGGACCACTGGCGCGGGCTCTTCGTGGTGAAGAAGGCCGACCCCGTCATCCCCAGCACCCGGATCGACCAGGTATTCGCCTCACCAGGCGCAATCCGCCATGTCTTCAGCACCATGGGGAAATCGCCCGCCGCATCCGGCACGGTGGCCGTGATCGTCGCATTGTCCCAGGTGTCGCACGGCACCCGCCCGCCCTTGCCATCGGGCCGCGTCTCCACCCGCTTGACCAAGGACGCCGTCACCCGCGCGGGCTTCCAGCCAAGGCGCAGGGGCACATGCAGCACATGCATCCCCAGATCGCCCATGCAGCCGTATTCGCCGTTCACCGATCCCATCCGCTTCCAGTTGATGGGCTTCTCCGGGTTGATATCGCTGGAATGCAGGAAACAGGCCTCCACCTCCAGCACGGCCCCCACCGCGCCGGACCGGACAAACTCCACCACCTTCTGCGCGCCGGGATAGAAGGGCATCTCCGACGAACAGCGCACCATCAGATCGGGCCGCGCCGCAATCGCCGCCGAAATCGCCCGGTTCTGCGCAAGGTCCATCCCGAAGGGCTTCTCCCCCAACAGATGCTTCCCCGCCTGAAGGATCGCGGGGTAAATCTCCGCATGCAGCACATGCGGCACGGCGCAATAAACCGCCTCCACTTCCGGATTGGCCAAAAGCTCCCGGTAATCCGTCGTCACCTGCATCGGCCCCAGCGCGTCCGCATACCACCCCATCAGCGCGGGGTTCGTATCGCAGACCGCCACGATCCGGGGCTTCGCCCGCATCCCCGTCAGATGCAGCCACCGCGCGGCGGCGCTGGCAAATTCCCGCCCCATCAGACCGCAGCCGATGATGCCGAACCGAATCTCGCGCATCACTTCCCCCCGATCATCGCCAAGGCCGCCTCGGGCGCAGCCCCCTCATGCACCACCGCCATCAAGGCCCGCGTCATGCCCGCAGGGTCGGGATGCTGGATCACGTTGCGCCCATAGACGATCCCACGCGCCCCCTGCTTCATCAACTCCGCCGTCCGCGCCAGAATCTCCGCATCCGACACCCGGCCCCCGCCCCGTACCAGCACGGGCAACCCTTGGGCGATCTCGATCACCCGGTGATACTCCTGCACATCGGTGCAGGGGTCCGCCTTGATGATATCCGCCCCCAGTTCCGCCGCCTGCCGGACCAGCGGCAGGATCTTGTCGATATCCCCGTCCACCATATAGCCGCCCTTCGCATTGTCCTGCATGACCAAGGGCTCCACCATCAGCGGCATCCCCATGATCTCGCATTCCCGCTTCAGCGCATTCACGTTGCGCACGCAGGCGCGATAGACCTCCGGCTGATCGGGCAGCAGCAGCAGGTTCACCACCACGCAGGCCGCATCCAGCACCACCCCCTGCTCCACCGCCCGGTCGATCACCTCGGAAAACAGTGCCCTCGGCAAAGGCGTGCCATAGACATTGGCGATATCCGTCCGCAGCACCAGCGCGGGCTTCTCCTTCCCCGGTATCGCCTGCAACAGCGGCGCTGTCCCCGGCGGCAGCTGGATCGCATCCGGCCGCGCCGCCGCCACCGTGCGGATCGCCCGCCCCATATCCTCGATCCCGCCAAGGAAGGACCGCTCGTTAAACATCCCGTGGTCGATCGCCACGTCGAAACACATCCCCGACGGGGCGAAAAGACGGTTCATCCGGGCGGCTTTCATGGTCTCTTCTCCCTGCGAAGTGAAAACGTTTCCACAAAGCGTAGCCTAGGCCCGCCCCCCGATCAATCCCACTCTTCTTGCCCCCGTCATGCCGCCGTCATGGCCCCGTCACGCCGACCTGCCAGATGCCGCAGCAGCACCGCCGCAAAGGACAGCCCCGATGGATTGGGAAACCACACTCGCCCCCGGCTCCGGCTGGGTCAACCCGCGCCTCGGCATCCGCTTTGACGAAGACGGTCGCTTTCTGCCCGAAGCCGGCAATACCGTCGTCTGTCAGGTGATCCCCGGCTCCCCGACCGAGACCGCGCTTGCCCGCTTCCGCGCCGCCCTCGCCGCGCTCCCCCATGCCGATCTCTTCGCTTTCACCCCGCCGGAAAGCTGGCACATGACCGTCTTTGAAGGCGTCATCGACACCCGCCGCGATCCAGAAAACTGGCCCAAGGGCCTGCACCCACAAGCCCCACTCGCCGAGGTTACCGCCGCCATGGCCGCGCGCCTCGACGGCCTCGCCCCCCTTCCCACCCCGCGCATGGCGGTCTCCGCCGCCACACCCTTCGGCCTCTCGCTGCAGGGCGCCACGCCGGAAGACGAGGCCCTCGCCCGCCTCTGGCGCGACCGCCTCTCCACGGCCTTCGCCCTGCGCCGCCCGAACCATTCCGACTACGCCTTCCACACCACGCTCGCCTATATCAAACGTGCTCTGCCCGCCGAGGCGCTGCCCCTCTGGCGCGCCACGCTGGCGGATTGGACGGCACGGCTGCAGCAGGACCTCCCGCAGATGGACCTCGCCCCGCCCGCCTTCTGCACCTTCGCCGATATGTGCGCCTTCCCGCCGCTGCGCCCCTTGGCCTGACCACGACACAGCCCTAGGGTGCGGGCCCACCCGACCATCCCCAGTCCACACCGCAGCACTTGCACCCGCAGGCCCCGCCTGTCACCCTTGGTGGCATCATGGAGCATGCCGAAACCCTGCGCCTCGCCGCCTTCCTCGCCATCCTCGCCGCGATGGCCGCATGGGAATTCGCAGCCCCCGACCGCCGCGCCGAAATCCCCCGCCTGATCCGCTGGACGAACAACCTCGCCCTCGTGGCGCTCGACACCGCCCTTGTCCGCCTGCTGATCCCGCTTCTCCCCCTCGCCGCCGCTGACATGGCCGCCGCGCGCGACTGGGGCCTCCTCGCACCCCTGCCCCTCTGGGCCGCCATCCCCCTCGCCTTCCTCCTGCTCGACCTGCTGATCTGGGGCCAGCACCGGCTGATGCATGCCCACCCGCTGCTCTGGCGGTTTCACCGCATGCATCACGCCGATACCGAGGTGGATGCCTCCACCGGCCTGCGCTTCCACCCGCTGGAAATTCTCCTCTCCACCCTGATCAAGATCGCCGCCATCCTCGCGCTCGGCGCGCCCGCCCTTGCCGTGATCGCCTTCGAGATCGTGCTGAACGCGACCTCCCTCTTCTCCCATGCCAATATCCGCCTCGCGCCCGCGACAGACCGCGCGCTCCGCCGCCTCTTCGTCACCCCCGCCATGCACCGCATCCACCATTCGATCCGGCGCGAAGAAACGGACAGCAATTTCGGCTTCAACCTTACCCTCTGGGACCGCCTCTTCGGCACCTACCGCGCCGCGCCGCAGGATGACCCAGCCACGATGCCCCTCGGCATTGCCGAATTCCGCTCAAGGCGCGAGGCATGGCTCGACCGGCTGCTGACCCAACCCTTCCGCACCCGCTGAAACGAAAAAGACCCGCCAAGGGCGGGCCGTCGCATCCGTCGGGTGGGGTTCCACCCCACCGCCCCGGTCAGGCGCGCTTCAACCGGATCACCACATCGACGCGCGCCACCTGCATCCCCTCGGGCGCCGCAGGCAGGCCCTCGATCCGCAGATCCTCTGCCGGGGCATCGGTCAGCGTGGCGCTGTCCTCCCAGTAGAAATGCGGGTGATCATCCATCCGCGTGTCGAAATAGCTCTTCGACCCGTCCACCACGACCTCGTTCATCAAACCCGCCGCGCAAAAGGCCCGCAGCGTGTTGTAGACGGTCGCCAGCGACACCTTCTCGCCCGACTGCTCGGCCAGCGCATACAGGCTCTCCGCCGTCACATGCCGATCCTCGCCGTCCCCGACCAGCAGCGCAGCCAAGGCCAGACGTTGCCGCGTGGGGCGGAGTCCCCCCCGCGCCAGCCAATCCGTCCCGCGTGCCTGTTCCGTCAGCGTCATCCTTGGGTCCGTCAAGCGTCTCTGTCCTGTCATATAGGGCGGGATGGGCCTAAATTACAAATGAAAATAGGTCGCATCGCCCCTGCCCCCTCCCGCGCCACCGCCCTTGCCTCCGCTTCCTCGGCGGTGCTACACGGGTCCGTGACGGAAATATGAACACCGGGACCCGATCCGCATGGCCGCCTATCCGCACCGCTTCGACCGCGACGCCCTCCTCCAATGCGCCCGCGGAGAGCTTTTCGGTCCCGGCAATGCCCAGCTTCCCGCACCCCCCATGCTGATGATGGACCGCATCACCGACATCTCGGAAGATGGCGGCCTGCATGGCAAGGGCCATGTCGTGGCGGAATTCGACATCACCCCGGACCTGTGGTTCTTCGATTGCCATTTCCCCGGCAACCCGATCATGCCCGGCTGCCTCGGCCTTGATGGCCTGTGGCAACTGACCGGCTTCAACTTGGGCTGGCGCGGCTGGCAGGGGCGCGGCTACGCGCTCGGCGTGGGCGAGGTCAAACTGACCGGCATGGTCCGCCCCGACCGCAAGATGCTGACCTACAAGGTCGATTTCACCAAGGCCCTGCAGACCCGCCGCCTGACGATGGGCGTCGCGGATGGGATCGTCGAGGCCGATGGCGAAGTGATCTACATCGTCAAGGACATGAAGGTCGCACTCAGCGAGGCGTGATCCGTAGGGTGCGTGCTCGCACGCACCAACCCAGGCCTAAGTCACAGCCTTACAGGATGCGTGCTCGCACGCACCCCGCCCTACCCTCGATCCCCCGTGTACCCCGCCATCCCCGGAAACTCCGGCAACCAGCCCTCTCGCCGCACCGTCCACAATTCATAGGTCGGGACAAACCGACCCACCTCATCCAGCGCGCCCAGATGCACCTCCACCTCGCCGGGGCTGCGCGAAAAGACCGACGATCCGCAGACCGGGCAAAAACACCGCCCCCGCCATTCGCCCACCTCCCCCGTCACCGCCACCCGGCCCTCCGCAAAGACCGCGCTGGCATGAAACACCGCCCCGTGATGCTTGCGGCAATCCATGCAATGGCAGACCCCCACCCGCAGCGGCGCGCCCTCCGCCACCACCCGCACCGCCCCGCAGAGGCAGCCCCCCGTCACCCGCTCCATAAGGTCCTCCAATTCCAATCCCCTTGCCCCTTTCCCCCCTCTCCCTTAAGGACAACCCAAGGATACAGGATACGGGAGGCCCCATGCGCCGCGTCGTCATCACCGGAATCGGCATCGTCTCGCCCATCGGCAACACCGCCGCCGAAGTGGAGGCCTCCCTCCGCGCCGGCAAGTCTGGCATCGTCTTTGCCCCAGAATATGCCGAACGCGGCTTCCGCTCGCAGGTTCACGGTCAGCCCAACATCGTTCTGGAAGACCATATCGACAAGCGCGATCTGCGCTTCATGGGCGACGGTGCGGCCTATAACTTCATCGCCATGGATCAGGCGATCAAGGATTCCGGGCTGACCGAGGCCGAAGTGTCCAACGACCGCACCGGCATCATCGTCGGCTCGGGTGGCCCTTCGACCAAATCCTTCTTCAAGGCCCACAACATCGTCCGCGAAACCGGCTCGCCCAAGCGGATCGGCCCCTTCGGCGTGACCAAGGGCATGTCCTCGACCACCTCCGCCTGCCTTGCCACACCGTTCAAGATCAAGGGCGTCAACTACTCCATCACCTCCGCCTGCTCCACCTCCGCCCATTGCATCGGCAATGGCGCGGAACTCATCCAATGGGGCAAGCAGGACATCGTCTTCGCCGGCGGCGGCGAGGAATTGGACTGGACGCTGTCCTGCCTCTTCGACGCGATGGGGGCCATGTCCTCCAAATACAACGACGCCCCCGCCACCGCGTCCCGCACCTATGACGCCACGCGCGACGGCTTTGTCATCGCGGGCGGCGGCGGTGTGGTGGTTCTGGAAGAACTGAACCACGCGCTGGCCCGCGGCGCCAAGATCTATGCCGAAGTCACGGGCTACGGCGCCACCTCTGACGGCCACGACATGGTCGCGCCCTCCGGCGAAGGCGGCGAACGCTCCATGCGCCTTGCCCTCTCCACCCTGCCGCAGGGTCGCAAGATCGACTACATCAACTCCCACGGCACCAGCACCCCCGTCGGCGACGTGACCGAGATGGAGGCGATCCGCCGCGTCTTTGGCAAGGGCTCCACGCCCCCCGTCGCCTCGACCAAATCGCTCACGGGCCACTCGCTCGGCGCGACCGGCGTGCATGAGGCGATCTACTCGCTCCTGATGATGAACGGCAACTTCATTGCCGCCTCCGCCAATGTCACCACCCTTGACCCCGCGCTCGACCCTTCCGAAATCGTGACCACAATGCGCGATGGCGTGACGATCGACTCGGTCCTGTCCAACAGCTTCGGCTTCGGCGGCACCAACGCCACCCTCGTGATGAGCAAGTATCTCGGCTGACCAACAGCCCGCGTGTAAAGGGGACAGGGACATGGCAGAGCTGATGAAGGGCAAGCGCGGCCTCATCATGGGCGTGGCGAATGAACGCTCCATCGCTTGGGGCATCGCCGCCGCGATGGCCCGCGAAGGCGCCGACCTCGCCTTCTCCTATCAGGGAGAGGCCTTTGGCAAGCGCGTCGCCCCCCTCGCCGCCTCGGTCGGGTCCGATTTCCTCGTCGATGTGGATGTGACGAACGACGACAGCCTCGATGACTGCTTCGCCGCGCTCAAGGATCGCTGGGGGACGATGGATTTCCTCGTCCACGCCATCGCCTATTCCGACAAGAACGAACTCACGGGCCGCTTCATCAACACCACGCGCGGCAATTTCACCAACTCCCTCGCCATCTCCTGCTACAGCTTCATCGACGTCTCCCGCCGCGCGGCGGAACTGATGCCCGATGGCGGCACGCTGATCACCCTCACCTATGGCGGGTCAAACCGCGTGACGCCCAATTACAATGTGATGGGCGTGGCCAAGGCGGCGCTGGAAAGCTCTGTCCGCTACCTCGCCAATGACCTCGGCCCGCAGAAGGTGCGCGTCAATGCCGTCTCGCCGGGTCCGATGAAAACGCTGGCCGGGGCCGCCATCGGCGGCGCCCGCGCCACCTACCGTCATACCGAGGCGAACGCCCCCCTCCGGTCCAACGCCACGCTCGAAGCCGTGGGCGGCACCGCCGTCTGGCTCGCCTCCGATTACGGCAGCTTCACCACGGGCGAAGTCGTCCATGTCGATGGCGGCTACCATGTCCTCGGCATGCCGCAGCAGGACAATCTCGGCGGCCCGGGCGACAAGGGATAAGCGGGGCGGTGAGGTAGAACCCCACCCTACCCCTCGGCAACAGGCCGTTCGCCCAGCACCTCAACAAAGCGCAAAAGATACCCGTCCGGGTCCTGCACCAGAAGCTGGGCCTGCCCATGCTCGACATCCCCCTCCCGATACCATGCCTCATGCAGCGCCCGGAACGGCACCACCCCCGCCGCCGCCAGCCGCGCCGCGATGGGGGCCACCGCCTCCACCTCGATCTGCAGATTGATCCCCCGGCCGAACGGGGCCTGCATCGGCCCGGTCACCCAGGCCTCCTCCCCCATCTCCTCCAGCATGATCTGCGCCGCGCCAAGCTCCAGATAAAGGAACCGGTCCTCCGGCCGCGCAAAGCGGACGGCAAAGCCGCAAAGATCGCAGTAAAAAACCCGCGACCGCGCCAGATCGGCCACCAGCAATTCCGGCACCAGCGCCGCCCACTCCTCTTCCGTCGCTGTCATCCCGACGCCTCCCCCGTCCCTTCGTACCCTACTCCTGCACAGGCGCAGGGAAACCGCCAGCCGCCTCCCTGCCGCATCCCGTAGGGTGGGTGGTTCCGCGCCGCCCCAAGGCGGCGCGGGTTCACCCACCACGCCACAGGGATCAGACCACCAACCCGACCTCGCCCATAGCCACAAAGCCCGATCCATCCCCCGTCATCCGCAGCATCTGCGCCGCCCGCTCCGCCTCTGACCCGTTGCGGAAGATACGGTCGCGGGAAAAACGCTCCTGCTCAAAGGCCAGGCGGCTTGCCGCATAGGCCGGATCGGCGGCATAGGCCGCGCGGCACGCCTCTTCCGGCAGCGCGAATTGCGACGTCAGCAGCGCCGCCGTCCCGTCCACCGCCGCCTCGGCACTGGCGAAAACCTCGAAATGCAGATGTGGCCAGCGCCCCGGATAGGTCCCCGGCACCACCGTCACCATCCGCAGCCGGCCTGTGGCATCACTCACCGCCACCCCGCGCAGATAGTTCCGGTCCGGCGCGCCATAGATCGAATAGACCCCCGCCGCATCGCACTGCCAGACATAGACCGCATGCCCCGCCAAGGGCGCGCAGCCGCGCCCCACATCCACCAACCGCAGGTCCAGCCGCAGGGGCACCCCCGCCGCCACAGGCTGCAAGCCCCCAATCGAGTCGCGGATATCCTCGCGGATCACCCCTGCCTCGGTCAGGATGTTCACCACCTGCCCCGCCCGCACATTCGTGCCATCCGCAGGGAACGGCCCCGCCATCTCGGCGGGCAGGGCCACGCATTGCGCCCCGTCCGATCCTGTGCCGATCACCTCGGCCCCGCCACGCCCGGCAAGAAAGGCAAAGGCCGCCCCGCCCCCCACCAGCCCGGCCAGCATCCCCCGCCGTCCGATCAACTGCGGCAGGTCCGCCCGCAGCCCCTCCGGATGGTCATGTCCATCGCCTGTATCCCTGTCGTGATCGTCGCGCATCCTGTCCTCCGCTGCGGTTCCGCCGATATACGCAGCACCCGTGCGTTTCCGACGCGCGCTCACGAAAACGTGGCCGCCTGTCGGCGCCAGTTCGGTCCAGAGAAAGGGGAAGGGTCTGGAGCGGGCGGCGGGAATCGAACCCGCGTCTCCTGCTTGGAAGGCAGGGGTCTTACCATTACACAACGCCCGCGTCGTGGGCATCTTCTACCCATCCCGCCCGACCGATGCAACCCGTGTCCATCCCCGACCGCCTGCCGCCGCTCAGAATGGCGCAGCGCCCGAACAGCCGAAAACCACCCTCCAAGTCCCCTTGGCGCAGATATGCAGAAACCGCCGCGCTCAGACCACGCCAGCCCTTCGACCCAAGGGCCCCGCCTGACGCTTTCTT
>VYLE01000356.1_pt1 | contig 30694 bp, 26 predicted proteins | sample 5114391 | NCBI WGS metagenome assembly VYLE01 (sample SAMN12291771, study PRJNA351875) | freshwater metagenome | isolation source: freshwater lake | place: USA: Michigan, Kent Lake | collected 2013-08-15
CCGCGGCCCTCGGCGAGACGCCTGACACGCCCGACGCCCCACCGCTCGCGCCGCACCTCGGCCCGCTCGACCAGGTGGCGCAGGACGAGGCCTATTGGGGCAAGGTCGCTGCCCAGTATCCCGTCACCGATGCCGTCATCAACCTCGAGGCGGGCTACTTCGGCATCATGGCTGCGCCGGTGCTCGCCGCGCATCACCGGCATGTGGATCGGGTGAACCGCGAGAGTTCGTATTTCGCGCGCCGCGCCTTCCTTCCCATCCTGCAGCAGGCGCGCGACGCCGTGGCGCAGTTCGTGGGCGCCAAGCCCACCGAAATCGTCCTGTCGCGCGGCGCCACCGAAGCGCTGCAGGCGCTCATCACGCAGTACAAGGGCGTGAAGGCGGGTGACACGGTCATGTACGTCGATCTGGACTACAACGCCATGCAGTGGGCCATGAACGCGCTGGCTGCCGCGCGCGGCGCCACGGTGGCCAAGCTCGCCATCCCGGAGCCCGCAACGCGTGAGAACATCCTCGAAGCGTACACCCGCGCGCTCGACGCACACCCGCGCACCAAGCTGCTGCTGCTCACGCACTGCAACAACAAGACGGGGCTGATCATCCCCGTGCAGGAGATCACCGCGCTCGCCAAGGCGCGTGGGGCCGACGTGGTGGTGGACGCTGCGCACTCCTTCGGGCAGGTGCCACTCTCCGTGAACGCGCTCGGCGCCGACTTCGTGGGGCTCAACCTGCACAAGTGGATCGGTGCGCCGGTGGGCGCGGGCGCCATGTACATCCGCGAGGGGCACCTCGACGCCATCGACCGCATGCACGCCGACGAGGCGTTTCCCATGACGCGCATCGAGAGCCGGCTGCACACGGGCACCACCAGCTTCGCCACGGTCATGACCATCCCCGATGCGATCGCCTTTCAGCAGTCCCTGGGCATGCCGCAGAAGGCCGCCCGCCTGCGCTATCTGCGCGACCGCTGGGTGCGCGCCGTGCGCGACGTGCCGGGCGTGCACATTCTCACCCCCGATGATCCCGCACTCGTGGGCGCCATCACGGGGTTCCGACTGCACGGGCGTGGTACGCGCGAGGCCAACGAGGCGCTGGCGAAGACGCTGCTCGACGAATTCGGCATCTTCACCTTCCAGCGCACCGGCCTCGCCAACGGCGATTGCGTGCGCGTGACCCCCACGCTGTTCAACACGCCCGCGCAGCTGGACAGGCTGGCCGCGGCGTTACGCACGATGGCGGCGCGAGGGTAGGCCCCTACTTCTTCACCGGCACTTCCTGCATGCGGCGATTGGGCGACACGTAGGCGCTCACGAGGCTCTCGTGACCGTCCGCGTTCACCGCCGCCACGCCGAACACCCAGTCGTCGATCGACACGTTGGGCAGCTGGAAGCGCGTCACGTTGCCCACGTACTGCGCGCGCTCCCAGTCATTGCTCCACGTATTGCGCCAGTACACGCGATAGCCAGCCGCCCCCGGCGACGCCTCCCACTGCAGCGCGGCGTCGTAGCCGGTGGTGCCGCGGCTGATGGTGGGCGTACCGCCACCGGTCGTCACCGTGGGCGCCGGCGGCGCGAGCGCGAGCGACGCGGCCGCCGCCGCGTTCACGCGCGTGTTCTGCGCGAGGTACCGGAAGTCCATCCCCTCGGGCTTGTCCTCGGTGTTGTGCTGCCGCTGGTAGTTCTCGTTGGCTTCGCGGAACACCACCGCGGGGAAATCGAAGGCCGTGAACGACGAGTGATCGCTGCCGCGCCCGAAGCGGTCTTCCCGCGCCATGAGGCGGATGGTGTGCGAGGGCACATACACGCCGGCCACGCGCGCGATGTAACGCGCCAGCGAGCGGTTCATCGAGTCTTCCGGACCCAGTGAGTAGATGCGCACACTCTCCGCGTCGATGATGCCGTTGCCCCCAAGGCTGCTCCCCACGATATCGTTGTTGAAGTTCGCGGTGACCGTGCTCTTGGCGGCCGCGAGATTCTGTGCGTGCACCATGGCGCCAATGAGCCCCTGCTCCTCACCCGCCCAGGTGACGAAGACCAGCGTGGCATCGAACTCGAGCCCGCTGTTGGCGAAAGCGCGCGCCAGCTCCATGGTGAGCGCCGTGCCGCTGCCGTCGTCGTTGGCGCCGGGGGCATCGGCGTTGTGATCCATCTCGGCGCGCATCTGCGCGTCGCCGCCTGCTCCACCGGCTCGGGCACCGGCACCGGCCCCGGGGGTGTTCGGCGCGTTGCCGCGCGGGTTGACCGAGTCGTAGTGCCCCGAGATGTAGATGCGGCGGTCGCTCCGGCCCGGGAGGACCGCCACGACGTTCACCAGCTCCACGTCACGCGTGATGCGCCCCTGCCGCAGCAGCATGTGCCGATCGAAGGCCACCTGCAGCTTGGGGCTCGCCCGCTTGAACTCGTCGAAAATCCACCGGCGGGCCGCACCGATACCGCGCGCGGTGGAGATGGTATCGGACAGGGTGGAGCGCGTCCCGAAGCTGGCCAGCTTGGTGGCCGTGGCCTGGAGCCGCTCCGGGGACACACTGGCCACCAGCGCGGTGATGCGCGGATCGGCGGCCCCCTGGGCGGCGGTGGCCTGGGCAGAAGCCAGCGACGGCGTCAACAACAGGCCGGCGGCAGCAGCAAGAACGCGGGACATCGGGAAACCTCACCGGACGGGGGAAGGAGAGTGGGAGCCGCACAATTGTAGCACGGGGAGATCGACGACGCGGCGGCGCACGGCATGTTGCCCGCGCCTGCCCTCGACCGTCATTCACCGGCGTCGGACCTGCGCTCGGGTGTGACGCGCCCCGACGTACGCGTGGCGATGGCTGCGCCATGCCGGCCGACCTCTTCCCCGAAACGCAGTGAACCGTCGTCGCGTCATCGCCCCTCCCTGGGCACGAACCATCCGCTTTCAGGTTGCGCTGTCTCTCGGCGTGCTGTTCATGACGCTAGCCGGGAGTGCGGGGTACGGCTTGTATGCGCTGAACCTGCGCCGACATGACTACGAAATTCTGAACCTGTCCGGACAGCTCCGCGTGACCAGTGCGGCCATGGTCAATGACGCCCGCGCGTTCCTGAAGGTGTCGTCCGATTCCACGGCGGACCGCGGTACCGAGCATCAGGTGTACTACGACGCGTTGCGGCGACACATGGCGTTGTACGACAAGATCATCACCGCCTTTGTCGCGCGCCGATTCGAGCCCGAGCTGACCGGCCGGCACGACGCGATCGTCTGCGTCTGGGACGCGCGCTCCCGCTCGCAACTGCAGCGGACCGCTGAGGATTGGCAGGCCTTCCGTCATGCCCTGAATCGGCGGCTGGACGCCGCGAACGGAGCGCGCGACGTCACCCACGGTGCGGAGTACGTCGCCCAGTTCGGTGACGGGCTGTCCACGTCGTCCGCGCTGCTGGCTCGCGCGTTTCAGGACATGATGGAGCAGAAGCTCGCCACCATCCGGCTGTTCAATCAGCTGGTCATTGCAGTTGCCGCCGTGATCATGGTGGCGCTCATCGCGCTGCTCTACCGTCGGTTTGTCAGACCGTTGCGCCAGACCATGGACGGCTTCTCGCGCGTGGCGCGGGGAGATCTTGGCCACCAGGTCCCGGTGCAGGGTGGCAGTGAGATCGGCCAGATGACGACGGCGTTCAACCAACTGTCGGTCCGACTCAACGCCCTGTTCCGGCTGACCGATCGCATCGCCCAAGGCAATACGCTCGACGAGACGCTGCGCTTCGTGACCGAGGAGTTCCGGTGCTTTCTGCCGCTGGATTGGGTGGGGCTCTTCTTCGTGACGCCCGACGGCGAGCGACTCGTCCTTGAACGGCAGTATGGCGGAGACGCCACGCCCTTGCGCGAGGGCACGTCGTTCCCGCACTTCGGGCTACCATTGCAGGCCGGTGCCCTGCGCACCGTCAACGATCTCGGCGCCGATCACCGAGACAACCCGTCGGATGCCTGCCTCGGGATGCTCCGGCGCGCGGGCTTCGAGTCGGCGATGCTGCTGCCCACCAAGGGGAGTGGCGGCGTTGCACTGCTGGTCTTCGCCTCGCGTGTCCGTGGGGTGTACGCGTCCGAACATATCGACCTCGTCCGGAACGTGGCCGGGCAGCTCAACCATGCCCTCGGCAAGACCGCGTTAGTGGAAGGGCTCGTCGTCTCGGCCGTTCAGGGGCTCGCCAAGCTTGCCGAGAGTCGCGATCCGGACACCGGTGATCACCTGGCGCGGATGGCCCTGTACGCCGCCCTCATCGCCGAGGAGCTCGGCCGCGCCGGACCGTACCAGGATCGGATGTCGGCCGCCTTTATCCGGTCGATTCACCAGTTCGCCCCGATGCACGACATCGGTAAGGTGGGCTTGGGCGATGCCATTCTGCGCAAAGCCGGGCGGCTCAGTGTAGCCGAGCGGCTGGAGATGCAGCGCCACCCGAGCATCGGTGCCGAGGTTCTGCGGCTGTGCGAGGCACAGGTAAATGGCCTCGGCTACAGCATCTTCCGCATGGCGATCGAGATCGCCGAAGGGCATCACGAGCGCTTTGATGGCACCGGCTATCCGCTGGGGCTCGCCGGGGACGCCATCCCGCTCGCCGCCCGCATCGTTTCCGTCGCCGACGTGTTCGATGCGCTGACCTCGAAGCGGGCCTACAAGGAGGCCTGGCCGGTGGAGCAGGCGCTCGCGAAGGTGGAGGCGGAGGCGGGAGCGCAGTTCGATCCCCATGTCGTGGCCGCCTTCCGTCGAGCCCTGCCACGGGTGCTCGAGGTCTACCAGCGCTTCGAGCATGGCGGCTCCGATGACGTCGAGGTCCGCGACACCGGGCCCACACAGGATGCACACGAGCTGATCAGCACCGGACGGGGCTAGGGGGGTGACCGCCGGAGGCGACGGCGTCCCACGACCGGCTCGTCGAGCCCCGCCCACACGACAGCGGAGTCGTAGCGTTCGCGCCTGCCCGAGCGCGCGATGAGCGTCGCCGTTCGTCGGCCGCACCACCAACCAACGCTGCCCTGAGCGGGGCCACCACGCCGGCATCGCGGCTCGTGCTGGTCGAAAACAGCCGACCACGTCGCGCGCACCATGCGGTGCCGTAGCGGAAATGCCTGTCAGTCCCCGCCTCGCGTGCCGTCTGCTCGCTGTACGCCTCGGTCGACGGTCCGTTGGCAATGGCCTTCGCACCTCGCCACGGGCGGACGTGGAGCAATGGGGTCTTTGCGCGTCCTGACGGCGCCCTATGGCGTACGATCTGGCCACGACCAAAACCGGCGCATCGATCGACGAGGCGGACGATCGCGCGCCGCAGGCCCCAGCCGCGGCCTGCGGCGGCTCCGCCGCCGAACCGCCCCTGCCCTCCGTCGCGACCCGGCGTGCCGAGATTCAGGCCTTCATGCGCGAGATCCCCATGCTTGACCCGCGCCCGGCTGCTGCGATGCTCGGCCACGACAATGTCGGGCTCCCCAACTGAGCGGTACGCTCCCCGGGAGTTCGGCCTCGCGTGGCCTCGTGTGGGACGCTCGGCCGCCCCGAAACCGTGCCTGAAGTGCTCGGCAAGGCTCCGACCGCCGGACGCCGTTTCCGAACTCCGATTTCGGACATGCATCCGACCTCCGATGTCCGATGGGCGGATTGATCGGATCGACCGGATTGGTCGGAGGTCGGAAGTCGGATCAATGCCGGAGGTCCGAGATCGGAAACCGCGTCCCGAATTCGGAGGTCGGAGGGGTGTGCGGCCGATGTTACCCGCACCGCGAGTCCGACTGCCGACCGCCGAACGCCGTTTCCGAACTCCGATTTCGGCCATGCATCCGACCCCTTTCCGCTTTTTCAGGTCCTCGATGTACGCGCCGTAGTTCCCCTCGGACTACTCCACGTCTCGTGAACCGACGGCGTGCCACTGTGCACCGACGCCGAGGGCCGAAACCCACTGCTCGGCGTACGCTCGATCAAAGGACGGACCCGCGAGGCGCATCAGCGCGCGAACGTCCTCAAGCTGCCTGGCCGACGCGCCCATCCGTGCCCACTCGAGTTTCGCCAGCACAAGGTCCTCGACTGTCGCCACGGGCAGTCGCGTCGCCCCCAGCACGCATTCGGTGCGCCGCGCAAACTCCGCTTCGCTGAACGGTCGGTCCTTGCGGATGATCAGGTCGATCTTCCACCCCGATTCGACATCCACGACGTTGAACATCGTGCGGAGCGCGAGCGCCTCGCGCGCCGCCTCTGGCGACACATACCGTCCCGACGCAAGCACGCCCGCGACAAACCGCTCCAGCGAGGCCGCGGTTGGCTCAATCACGAGATCGATGTCCATCGTGGCACGCCCGGCACCATGGACCGCGGCGGCGAACGATCCCGTCAGCATGCATGGGACGCCCGCCGCCGTCAGTGCGTTCACGATCTCGTCGAGCAGGCCCGTGACACTCATCAGCCGCCATCTCCGCCCGCCGGCGCACTCGATGACATCAGCGCCAGTTCCACCATCGACCGATCTGGATAGCGCGCCTTGAGGCGCGACAGCGCCGCCGCGTGCACGAGCTCACTCAACTCCAACGCGTCACGCAGTCGCGCCTCAGGGGAGCGAGCGCGGATGGCGGCCAACTGCACCGCCTCCGCTTCCAGGCTCGTGTCAAGCGCCATGGTCACCGCACCAACTTCTTGTACTTGATCCGGTGCGGCTGGTCCGCATCGGGCCCCTTCCGCTTCTTCAGATCCTCGATGTACGCCTGATAGTTGCCCTCGAACCACACCACCTCCGAATCCCCCTCGAAGGCGAGAATGTGCGTGGCCACGCGGTCCAGGAACCACCGATCGTGGGAGATGATCACCGCGCACCCGCTGAAATCCAGCACCGCGTCTTCCAGCGCCCGCAGCGTATCCACGTCGAGATCGTTCGTGGGTTCGTCGAGCAGCAGCAGGTTGCCCCCCTGCATCACCGTCTTCGCCAGGTGCAACCGGTTGCGCTCACCACCACTCAGGTTGGCCACCAGCTTCTGCTGGTCGGCACCCTTGAAGTTGAAGCTCGCCGCGTACGCGCGGGAATTGAGTTCGCGCTTCCCCACGGGAATCGTTTCCCGCCCCCCCGAGATCTCCTCCCACAGCGTGCGCTTCCCCTCCAGCGTGCGCTGCTGGTCCTGATACGAGATCTGCACCGTGGGCCCCACGAACAGTTCGCCCGCATCCGGCGTCTCGAGGCCGTTGATCATGCGGAAAAGCGTCGTCTTGCCCGCGCCGTTGGGACCGATGATCCCCACGATGCCGGCGCGCGGCAGGTCGAAGTTGAGATTGTCGAAGAGCAGCTTGTCGCCGTACGCCTTGCGCAGCCCCTTCGCCCGCACCACGTCATTGCCCAGGCGCGGCGCCGGCGGAATCACGATCTCGTTGCTCATCACGCGATCGTTCTGCGCCTCGCTCGCCAGCTCCTCGTACGCCTGCAGACGCGCCTTGTTCTTGGCCTGCCGCGCGCGCGGCGACATGCGCACCCACTCGAGCTCCTTCTGCAGCGTCTTCTGCCGCGCACTCGCCTGCTTCTCTTCCAGCGCGAGCCGCGCCTGCTTCTGCTCGAGCCAGCCGCTGTAGTTCCCCTCGTACGGCACACCCTTGCCGCGATCGAGCTCGAGAATCCACTTGGCCACGTTGTCCAGGAAGTAGCGGTCGTGGGTGATCGCCACCACGGTGCCCGCGAACTTCTCGAGATAGTGCTCCAGCCACGCCACCGACTCGGCGTCGAGGTGGTTGGTGGGCTCGTCGAGCAGCAGCATGTCCGGCTCTTCCAGCAGGATCTTGCACAGCGCCACCCGGCGCTTCTCACCACCCGACAGGTTCGTCACCGGCCAGTCGCCCGGCGGCAACCGCAGCGCGTCCATCGCCACGTCGATCTTGTTGTCGAGGTTCCAGAGGTCGTGCTGGTCGATGTACTCCTGCAACTTCCCCTGCCGGTTCATCAGCGCGTCGAAGTCGGCGTCGGGCTCAGCGAACTTCATCGAGATCTCGTTGAACTCGTTCAGCGCGTCACGCTGCGCCTTCACCGCCAGCTCCACGTTGCCGCGCACGTCCAGCGACGCGTCCAGCTCGGGCTCCTGCGGCAGGTAACCCACCCGCGTCCCCTTGTGCGCCCACGCCTCACCCTGAAACTCGGTATCCACCCCGGCCATGATGCGCAGCAGCGACGACTTGCCGGCGCCGTTGGGGCCGAGCACGCCGATCTTCGCGCCGGGATAGAACGAGAGCCAGATGTCGTCGAGGATGATGCGCGAAGGCGGAACCACCTTGCGCAGCCCCTTCATGACGTAGATGAACTGCGGTGCCATGGAACCCGTGACCGAGGGAATTGCCCGCCGCCGGAATGACGGGAGCTGTACGGGTCGTAATCTAGAAAGCCGGGGAAGACGGTATCTCCCGGCCCGGGTCGGCCTGGAAGCCAAAGCCCCCGCTGGCGACCGATATCCATGAGGAGATCCACGAGGCGGAAAGCCAGCCAACGCGCGTTGCAGTTCGCGGCCATCGGCGTCGAAATAGCAGAGACCAGTCAGGTCGTCCGCTTCATCTTCCGCTCCCGTCTCTGCGCCGCTCACCACGACGCGGTCGCGCCTCATGCTCGCCATTGGCCGGCGGCGGCGGTCGTACAGGGGCTCAACGCCGCGGCCAAGGCGTCGGGCAGGGACCTGTCGCCGCACCTGCTGCGGCTGCCGTCCAAGATGTCGGTGCACCTCCGCGGGCGTCGCCCGGACGTGGCAGCCGAGGAACTGCGCGAGGCCGCCCGTGAGCTGGTCGACCACTGGAATCTGACCGAGCCCAATCCCGAGGAACACGCCCTGTTTCTCGACACCCTGGCGCTATGGAGCGCGCGCGGCGAAGGCCACGCAGGGTCCGCTCGAGACGCCATCCTCAACCCGCACACAGCGGAGGCGAGTCGCCTCGTACAGATGGCCATCGAGATCGACGTCGTATCGGAGGACCTGTCGTTGGCCGTGCAACGGCTTGCCGACGACGGCCATACCGCCGCTGTGCTGTCATGGATCGAGCGCGGTGCCTCTCCGGCGCTGGGTCAGCGCGTGCGCTCGCGCCTGCTCACACCGGCCTCCATTCTGCAGGTGCTGCTGGCCAGCGATGAAGCCGACGCCCTGTCCGCGCGTGCCGCGGCGCAGGACGACGAGGACGCCCCCCAGCTCGCGCAGTGGCTGGAAGACGGACTGGTCGAGGAGCTCGACACCTTCAGCTGGATCTCGGCGTCGGATGTATCGGATGACCGGAGGTCGGACGTCGGATGCATGCCGGAGGTCCGAGATGGGACACGGCGTTCGGAGGTCCGAGGTCGGAGGGGGGGCGTCATTCGCCCCTCCGGCGTCCGACCTCCGAGCAAGCCGGCCTGTCTGAACTCAGTGCCGACCCGGGATGTATCGGATGTAGAGGTCGCCGCCACCCGCGTCCCCTTGCGGGAGGTGGAAACGGTCATTCGCAGCCTGTCGCTGGCCATGCAGACCGAGCAGGATGCATTGTTGCCCCTGGTGAAGCTGAAGTCGGTGGACCAGTACACCACCGTGCACGCCTGCAACGTGGCCATGCTGAGCATGGCCTTGGCCGAGTCGTTGGGGGGCGGGTCCAGGGAGGTGCGCGCGGTAGGAACGGCAGCGCTCCTGCACGATATCGGCAAGGTGCGGCTCCCCGCCGAGCGGCTGTCGCACCCGGCGGCACTCAGCACGAGCGAGCAGGAGATCATGCGCCCGCATTCGGTGGAAGGGGCCCGTCTGCTGGGTGAGCGTGGCGCGGGGAACGCCCTCGCGGCCATCGTGGCCTATGCGCAGCACATCTGGGCCAACGGCAAAGGTGGGTACCCGGGGTACACCTTTCCGCGGCGCCCGCACGCTGCAGCACATGCGGCTCCAGGCAGGCCGTGAGCTCGACTACGAGCTGCTGCTGGCGTTCTTCGATCTCATCGACCGCGCCAAACAGCGACGGGGTAGTACCGACGAGGCGGCGGCGTCTGGGAACGCTATCCCCTGGCGCGCCGTATTGTGGGCGATGGCCCTTCTCCAGATCGCCGACGTCACGGCTCAGCTTTCCGGCAGCCCCGCGGCCGCCCTTCCGCTCCTGTTCGGCGCGGGGGTCCTCACGAGCCTCACGCCGTGCGTGTACCCCATGATTCCCATCACCGCCGCCATTGTCGGCGGCCAGTCATCATCGGAGCAGCTTGGCGTCACTACCGCGTCAAAGTGGCGACCACTTGGCCTTTCGATGGTGTACGTGGTGGGACTCGCCAGCGTCTACGCCGGGCTCGGCCTGCTCGCCGGCCTCACGGGCACCATGTTCGGCACCGTGTCGGCCAATCCGTGGGCGTACTTCACCATGGCCAACCTGCTGCTCATCGCCGGCCTGTCCATGCTCGACGTCATCCCCGTGCGTGTGCCCGCCGCGCTCATGCAGCGCGCCGCCAACGCCGGCACCGGCGGACGGGTCGCGGGCGCCTTCATCATGGGGGCCGCCTCCGGTCTCGTGGCCGCCCCCTGCTCCGCCCCCGTCATGGCCGCCGTGCTCACCTGGGTCTCCACGACCCGCTCGGCGCTGCTCGGCTTCACCTACCTCTTCACCTTCTCCCTCGGGATGTGCACGCTCCTCGTGCTTGTGGGGATCTCTGCCGGCACACTGTCGCGATTACCGCGCGCTGGTGCGTGGATGCTGACAGTCAAGAAGCTGTTTGCCTTCGTCATGATCGCCATGGCCGAGTACTATTTGGTGAAGATGGGGCAGGTGTACTTCTAGGCCGCCCATGCGGCACAGCCGACCAGTGCTGGGTTATGAGTTCGAGTGTCGGGTTTCGAGCTTTACACCCGGAACGCACAACCCGAACCCAGAACCCAGAACCCATGACGACGCTGTTTCGCACCATGCGCCACGCCGCCATCCTCGTGGCCGTGGCCGCCGCCCCTGCTCTGGCCCAGGATCTGGGCATCGCCGTGGGCGAACAGGCCCCGGGCGGCCCGCTCGAGACGCTCGCCGGTCAGGCCGTCGATCTGTCCACGTTCCTCGGCAAGCAGCAGCCCACCGTGATCGAGTTCTGGGCCACCTGGTGCGGCAACTGCAAGCAACTCGAGCCCGCCATGCGGGCCGCGCACGCCACGTACGGCAAGACCGTGCGCTTCGTCACGGTGGCCGTGTCGGTCAACCAGTCGGTCGAACGCGTCAGGGCCTGGCAAGCTGTCAATAAGGTGCCCGGTGAACTGCTGTACGATCGCAAGGGCACCGTGAGCGGCGCCTATGACGTGCCCGCCACCAGCTACGTGGTCATCGCCGACAAGCGCGGCAAGATCGTGTACACCGGCGTGGGCGGCACGCAGAATCTGGAGGCGGCGATCAAGAAGGCCATGTAACGCCGCCGCACGGGCCCCACGAACACGGCTGTAACGTGTTACATTCTAGGCGGGTTGGAAATCCAGTCCGAACCGGCAGTTGAGGCGCAGTGCCTCCTCCCGGCTCCCCGCCTCCCTCCTGCTGTGAGACCCGTGTGAGTACTCCTCAGACGCCCACCATTCGCGACGTCGCCAAGGCAGCCGGTGTGTCCATTGCCACCGTGTCCCGCGTGCTCAACGACGCCGCCCGCGTCACCGAAGACACCCGGCACCGAGTGCGGGCGGTCGTCGACAAGATGGGCTATGCCCCCCACGGGGGCACCCGCAGTGTGGTCGTGCGGCGCACGCGCACGTTGGGGGTGCTCCTGCCGGAGCTGTATGGCGAGTTCTTCTCCGAGTTCATTCGCGGAATCGACGAGACCGCCAAGAAACACGGGTTCCTGACACTCGTCACCAGCGCCCGACGGGAGGCGCACGAAATCGCCGCCGCCGTAAGCAACATGCGGGGGCGCGTGGACGGCTTCCTCGCCGTGTCGCCATCGGTGGCCGCGCGCGCGACACTCGCCGAAGTGGCCGAACGCTATCCCACCGTCCTCGTGGGCGCCGGCAGCGATGTCGGCGACTTTGCCGCCCTGTCGGTGAACAACTTCCAGGGCGCCTCCACCATGATGAAACACCTCCTGTCGCTGGGGCATCGCCGCATCGTGTTTCTGCGCGGCCCGGCCGGTCAGGTGGACGCCGGAGAGCGCCTCCACGCCGTGCGGGAAGTGGCCAACTGGTACGACGACTGCGAACTCACCGAGCTGGCCGGCGAGTTCCGCATGGATACCGCCTACGAGGCGGTCACACAGCTGCTGCAGAGCGGCGAGCGTCCCGATGCGATCTTCGCCGCCAATGACACGATGGCCATTGGCGCCATCTCCGCGGTGCGCGACGCCGACCTGCGTGTCCCCGACGACATCGCCATTACAGGCTTCGACGATACGCCCATGACGCGCTTCCTGTCGCCGCCGCTCACCACCGTGCGCATGCCCATCTACGCGCTCGGCGAGCGCGCCGCCCTGCGCCTCATCGAAACGCTGCGCGGTGGCGGCACCGCGGTGCCGGCGAACCACGAAATCCTGCCGGCGCAGCTGGTCATTCGCTCCAGCTGCGGCGCGGCCCGCAAGATGATGGAGGCCGCAGACAGCTGACGGGCCTTGCCCATCGGGCCGCACCCCGCCGGAGCGCACGGCGGGGTGCTGACCGCGGTAAGCATTGCGTAACGGCCGACGCCCGCAATTGACGGGCGTCGGATGAGCGGGGACGTTATGGCATGCCCACCGCCGCACGTCCCCGCGCTGCGTTTCCGCATCGCCCGCTCATCATGATGGCCACTGCCCTGCTGGGCACTGCCACGGCATGCACGCGCCCAACGGCCACACCGGCAGCCACGTTCTCCGGCGCCGCGCGCGCGTTCGAGATCATCGGCCATCGGGGCGCCGCAGGGCTCGCGCCGGAAAACACGCTGGCCTCCTTCTCCCGCGCCTGCGCGGTGGGCGTGGACGGTATCGAGCTGGACGTGCACCTGAGCGCCGACGAGCATGTCGTGGTGCACCACGATTACGCGTTGCACCCCGATCTCACACGCGACCGAGCGGGCGCGTACAGCATCACGGAACCGCGCCCGCTCCTGCGCACCCTGCCGTTGCCGGCCCTGCGGGAGTACGACGTGGGGCGGGTGCGCCCAACCAGCGAGTACGCGGCGCGGCATCCGGAGCAGCGTACCGCCGACGGGGCGCGCATTCCCACCCTCGACGAAGTCATCACGCTGTTCCTGCGTGATTGCGCACCGCCCACCCGCCTGGTGGTGGAGATCAAGACCGATCCCACCCAACCGGCCGTCAGTGCCACGCCGCAGCAGCTGGTGACGCGTACGCTCGACGTGCTGCGCGCGCGCAAGGTGACCAATCGCACACAGATCATCGCGTTCGATTGGCGCGTGGCCATGCTGGTGCATCGCGACGCGCCCGATATGCCCACGAGTATCCTCACCGGCGAAGGGCGCACCGAAAAGGACGGGAACACCGTGCAGATCGGCCGCGTCGGCGCATCGCCGTGGATGGGCGGGCTCGACGTGGATGATTTCGGTGGGTCGGTACCGCGTGCCATTCGCTCGGCCGGCGGCCGCAATTGGTCGCCGAACGCGGCGAGCCTCACCCGTGAGCGCCTCGCGGAGGCACACCGGCTGGGGGTGCGTGTCTATCCCTACACGGTCAACGACACCACCGAGATGCGACGCCTGCTCGAGCTGGGCGTGGACGGCATCACGACCGATCGCCCCGATCTCCTGCGCGCGGTCGTCAGCTGCGACGCCGCGCCGACGGCACCACACCCGTCGTTTCCGTGCTCGGCTCGACGTAGCGCGCGTTGAATTCCGCGACGCGGCCACGATAGCCCACCGTTACCCCTTCGTCGGCCAGCAGGTCGGCCTGCGTCTGCCCGGACGCGTCGAAAAGCACACGGCCGATTGCCCCGCGATGCGCCAGCACCCGGTGCCAAGGTACCGACTCGCGATCGGGGTCGAAGCGACGCGCCAGCAGGAACGTGACATGCCGCACCGGCACCCCAAGGAAGGTGCTGATCGCATCGACCGTGGTCAGACGACCGGCCGGGATGGAGCGCACCACGGCCAGAACGTCGGCGTTCATGCGCGTGTACGTGGCCTTGATCGCGAGCGCGTGGCCGAACAGCGAGGCACGCGCATCGAGCATCATCATGCTCATGGAATCTTTCCAGCGTCAGACAAACGGAGGGTGCCGTGCAGGCGGGCGGGACCCGGTGTCCCGGGCGCGCCTATGGTAGGGCGGGCAGGCGCGTTCGTGCAACAGGGAACGCTGCGGGTCGTCCCGCATCCGGCCGATTCCGTCAACGTTCTGCCGTTTTGTTACAGGACAGCGGCCAATACCGGACCCCGGGTTAGCCGAATCAATTCTCATGCGTCCCAACGATTTAGGTCTGCGTCACCCGCCGCTGGCGCAATACCTCGTACACGGCAATGCCCACGCTCGTGGACAGGTTGAGCGACCGGATGGGTGGCGAGGCGGACATGGGGAGCGTCACGAAGCGCTCCGCGTAGCGCTCGTGCAGCGCGGGGGGCAACCCGCCCGTCTCGCGCCCGAACACCAGGACCGTGCCCTCGCCGGCCGCGAGCGGCGCATCCCAGAACGGCTGCCGTCCGCGAGCGGAAAAGAACCAGGGCTCGCCGAACTGTGGCAGCGCCGCCTCGAAGTCGGCCCACGTCTTCCAGACACGCAGGTCCACGTGCGCCCAGTAGTCGAGCCCGGCACGCTTCACTTCGCGCTCACCCAGGGAGAAGCCGAGTGGTTCGATGAGATGGAGCACGGCACCGGTCGCCAGGCAGGTGCGCCCCGCGTTGCCGGTGTTCCAGTGAATTTCGGGGTGGACCAGCACGACGTGGAGTGACATGGTGTAATGGTGCGCCTGCGCCCCCGTCACGCCAATACGTCGCCGTGAATCCGCCCACCATCGTCTTTTTCGATGGCCTGTGTGGGCTGTGCAACGGCTTTGTCGATTTCCTGCTGCGGCACGATAAAGGGCACCGGTTGCGCTTTGCACCGCTGCAGGGCGCCACCGCGGCCGCGTACCCCGGCCTCCCGAGCGGCACGGACACCGTCGTGGTGGTGCACCACGGGCGTGTGCTGCAGCGCACCGATGCGGCGCTGCTCGTGCTCCAGCAACTCGGCGGCGTGTTTGCGTTGAGCCGCGTGCTCACCGCCATGCCAACAACGTGGCGCGATGCCGTGTACCGCGTGATTGCCCGGCATCGCTATCGCTGGTTCGGACGCCGCGCGCAGTGCCGCCTGCCTGCGCCGCACGAGGCCCCGTGGTTTCTCCCGTAGCATGCGTGCCTTGCCGCGACAATCAGCGTCTTCACGAGGGGCTTGTGCCGCTCCCCCCGTGCGACGTTGGCGATTGCCGGATGCCGACGTCAGCGGTGGTGCTTGAGCACGTAGGCCGCCTCGGCCTCGAGCCCATCCACGAGGGCGTCGATGTGCGAGACGTCCGTCCGTGCATTCATCACCGTGATGCGCAGCACGCGCTGCCCGTCGAGCGCGGTGGCCGTAATCCACCCACGCCCACTGCGGTTGTAGCGTTCACGCAGCGCGTTGGTGAGTGCGTCGCGCTCCTCGGGGCTCACGCCTGGCACGTTCCAGGCAAAGCACAGGATGTTGCTCTCCGGCTCGTGCAGCGGCGTGAACAGCGCATGGTCGGCCAGGCGCGCATGCAGCGTCTGCGCCATGCGGCAGAGCCGGTCGTACAGCGCCGCGAGGGCGTCGGCACCGTAGCGTTCGAACGCCACCCACAGCTTGAGTACATCGGCACGACGTGAGCACTGGAAGCTGCGCGGCCCCATGTCCCACGCGCGCGCGTCGTCGTTCGGGGTGAACAGATAGGGGGCCTGCTGCGAGAAGGCGGCGTCCAGGTCGTGTTCCTCACGCATGAGCAGCAGCCCCGCCGCGAGCGGCAGCAGCAGGGTCTTGTGCGGATCCCAGGCCACCGATCGTGCGCGCGCGATACCGCGTACCCGGTGCGCGTGTGTGGGTGAAAGCAGCGCCGCCCCGCCGTGTGCGGCGTCTACGTGCAGCCACAGCGGCTCGCCCCGATCGCCGAACTCGGCGCAGGCATCGGCCACCGCGTCGAGATCATCGAACGCCCCGGTGGCGGTGCAGCCGGCGGTGGCCACGACGGCCATCACGCGCTCCCCGCGGGAGCGCAGCGCCGCCAGCGTGTCGCGCAGCGCCGGAACGCTCAGCCGGTGCGCCTCGCTGCGCACCGTCACCACCCGTTCCATGCCCAGCCCCATGTTGCCAGCGGCACGCGCCACGGCGTAGTGCGCATGCTCACCACACACCAGCACGGGTGGAGTGGCCCCCATACCGCGGCTCCACACATCGGGGATGGCGCGACGGCGCGCGGCCAGCAGCGCGGTGAAGGTGGCCTCGGTGCCGCCACTCGTCATGGTACCACCCGCGCGCGAATCCCAACCCAGCAGGTCCGTCATCCACTCCACGACCTGATGCTCGAGGGGCGTGAAGGAGGGAGACATTTCCCGCACCGCCATGCTCTGATTCAGCGCGCTGATCAGCGCATCCGTCCACACGGCCGCCGGCAGCGGCGCCGACACCTGGTGCCCGATGTACATGGGGTGCGCCAGACGGTTCACGTCTTCCAGCAGCAACGACGACAGCCGCCGCGCCACATCGGCCAACGGACGCGACCGGCGCGGCATCGACTCCTGCAACCGGCCGGCGATGACCTCGGCGCTATGCCAGGTGGAGACCGGCCCCTCACCAAGGCGCGTGCCGGTCAGGTAGTCGGCTGCCAGCGCCAGGATCGGGCGCGCCGCCTCCAGGGAGGTATCGGCTTCCAGCAGGGCCAGTGCCTCGAGCGCCGCGTTGTCGGTCATGGCCTCACGTTAGCAATGCTACGCGCTGGACGGAATGAGGCGGTAATGATGGGGATCCCAGCGCCAGTGCCGCGAGGTGGTGTTGTACACGCCGCCAATCCAGCGATCGATCCCGTTCACCTTCACGAAATCGGCGCGATCGCGCACCATGTCCTGCCCCAGCGGGGTCAGCTGCACGGTGCGCTCCCAGAACGCCTTGCCGTCGGTGTCGCGCAGCGGTGCGATGACCCGCGAGCCATTCACATGCGTGACCAGCGGATGCGCGCAGTCGCTGAGCCGCTGCACATACCACGCAAAGCTCCAGTCACCCAGCCACACCCACGATTCCGCGCTCTGGTGCGCCGCGAACAGCTTGGCCAACGGGAGCGCCCCGGGCGACAGCGCTTCGCACAGTTGCCGCTCACAGCGCGACAGCCCGGCCTGTGTATCGGGGTACTCCTCCAGCTGCCGTCGCAGCGCCGGAGCCAGATGCGGCAACCGCACCGCGTCGTCGTAAGCGTAGGCGCGTGCCCGCACCTCGCGGTCGATGCGATCGGTCACCGCGAGCAACGCCTCCGGGGTTTCGGCCGTGAACGCATCCCACGCCGCGCTGGCGAGGGCGAAATCCCCGGCGGTCACCTTTCGGCGTGCATCGTACAGCGGCACGAACTTCTCGGGCTGCAGCGGACCAAGAAAGCAATCGGCCGGCGCGATCGTCACCGTGGGCCGCTCGTCGAGCGGACGGCGCGCCACCCGGGCCATCACCTGGATGAGCTGCAGCTGGTCGAAGAGGTCGGGCTCGAACCACAGGACGAGCTCATCCGTGGCCCCCACACCGTCGAGCCGGGCATCGCGCTCGGCAAAATCGGCGACCGCCGAGGACTGACTCTGCCAGCCGCGGCTGGCCAGGAATTCCCCACGCACGCGCCGAAAGGCGGCGAGATCGTGATCCGACGGGACCGGCCCGTCGTGGAGCATGTCGCGCCACGACAGCAGGTCGCCGGGCAGCCCCGAACGGGCCAAGGCGGTCACGGCGTGATCGCCGTTGGTGAGGTGCAGGGTCAGCATGAGTTAGCGTAAGTTGCAGGTATCTTGTCCCGCCCCGGTCCGGATCGCTAGTCACAACGCGTGCGGTCCGAGCCGTCGGCGGACGTGTACCCCCGGTGCATCCAACGACATACTCGCCGACCGATGTCCGAGACCCGCGTCGTCAGTCCAACTGCTCCCACCTCGGTCACGAACAACGACGCCCTCGCGGCCGGCACCCTCGAGGAGGTCGATCTCGAGGCCATGCTCGGCACCGGCACCGCCATGTGGGCCGTCGTATTCGCCGGCGGCATCGGCACGCGTTTCTGGCCACTCAGCACGCCGCGCCGGCCCAAGCAGGTGCTGGCCCTCGTCAACGAACGGCCGCTCATCGCCGATACCGTGGCGCGGCTGGCGCCCCTCGTCCCCGCCGAACGGGTGCTCGTGGTGACGAGCGCCGACATCGCCGATGCGTTGCACGAGGCCATTCCCGAGGTACCGCGCAGCAACCTGCTCATTGAGCCGCGGCCGCTCGGTACCGCGGCCGCGCTGGCGTGGGGAGCGCAAGAAGTCTCCCGACGGGCCGGACCGGACACGGTGTTCGTGGCGCTGCACGCCGACTTGGCCGTGGGGTACCCCGAGGTGCTGCGCGACAGTCTCCGCCGCGCCGCCGCCATTGCCGCGGCCGACAGTGCGCTGGTGGCCCTCGGCGCCCGACCCACCCGCGCCGAAACCGGCTTCGGCTATCTCCAGCCCGGCATGCCGCTCGACCCCCTGCAGTCGCGCGCCGAAGGTGGCGCCTGCCGCGTGGAGCATTTCGTGGAGAAGCCGGGCGCGGCATTGGCCGACGTGCTCATCGAGCGTGGCGCGCTCTGGAATACGGGCATCTTCGTGTGGCGCGCCCGCGTGGTGCTGGACGAACTCGACCGGCACACCGCCGAGGTACGGCACGGCCTGCCACAGCTCGCCGCCGGGGCCATGGAGCAGTTCGCCGAACTGGTGTCGAGCGTCTCCATCGACCGCGGCCTGCTCGAACGTTCTCCCAACGTGGTGGTGCTCCCCGCCGACATGGAGTGGGACGACGTCGGCACCTGGGCATCACTGCGCCGCGTCCGCGAGCTCGACGATACCGGCAACGGCGTCATGGGCCAGGTGCACTGCGTCGACTGCAGCGGCAATGTCATTCATGCCGACGGCTGCTGCGTGGTGGCCTATGGCATCAGCGGCATGATCGTGGTCAGCATCGACGGACTCACCTTCGTCACCACGCAGGATCGTGCCACCGAACTGGGGCCGCTGCTGAATGCCCTGCCAGGAAGCCTGCGCTTCAACCCGGGTCGGCACTGAGTTCAGACAGGCCGGCTTGCTCGGAGGTCGGACGCCGGAGGTCGGATCCATGCCGGAGGTCGGAGTCCCGATACCGCGTTCGGAGATCGGAAGTCGGAGGGGCGAATGACGCACCCCTTCCGACCTCGGACCTCCGAACGCCGTGTCCCATCTCGGACATCCGGCATGCATCCGACGTCCGACCTCCGGTCATCCGATACATCCGACATCTGAGTGCATCCGGGTTTCGGCTCACTCCCCCCGAAACACCGGCGTCCGCTTCTCGCGGAAGGCCATCATTGCCTCCCGCACGTCCCCGCTGGCAAAGCAGGTGCGAATGTGCGTCAGCTCCTCGCGCAGCTGCTGATCGAGTGATGCGTCGGCGCTGCCCAGCAGCAGCCGTTTGGTCAGCGCGAACGCCAGCGGCGGCCCGGCAGCCAGTCGCGCCGCGTATGCGGCCACGTTGGCGGCGAACTCGTCGGCCGCCCACACGTGGCTCACCAACCCCATGCGTTCCGCCTCGTCGGCACTGATGTCACGGCCGGTGAGCACAACGTCGGCGGCACGGGCGTGTCCCACCAGCCGCGGCAGGAACCAGGTCACGCCGGCATCGGGGGAGAGTCCACGCCGCACGTAGCCAGCGGTGCATGAGGCGGTCGCGCTCATCACGCGCAGATCGCAGGCAAGCATGAGACCGAAGCCGGCGCCGGCGGCCACCCCGTTCACCGCGGCGAGCACCGGCTTCTCGCACTGCGTCACGGCGTGCACCCACTCGCCAACCCAGTGGTACGGATCGAGCCGCTCGGCACGCGACGCGCCCGGCATGGCCGGCTCACCCAGGTCGAGCCCCGCGCAGAACCCGCGCCCCGCGCCCGTGATCACCACCACCCGCACCGCATCATCGTGCGCCGCCTCTCGCAGCACGCGAGGCAGCTCCGCCGCCAACTTGGGATTCACCGCATTCAGCTTCTCCGGGCGATCGAGCGTGATGGTGCGCACACCGGCGTCGGTGCTGATCTGCAAGGGCTGGTCGTTGTGCATGCGTGTGAATGGGACGTGGTGAGGATGGGCGGAACGCGTTCCGCCATCAGTTGTAGCGCTCGGTCTGCGATTCTGCACGCAAGTTGTCTGCAATCACGAGGAAATTGCGCGCCCCCACTACCATCAGCGCGGGTCCGCTCGCTAGATCACACCGCATCTCCCCGTGGTACTGAACGTCTCTGTCTGCTTCGTCTGCTCCCGCCCCATGGCCCCGTCCCGTTCCGCTGCGGCTCGCGCCGCCGACCCGTTGGTCGAAGCTCCCAGTCCCATCTCCTGCTGTGATGCGCTGGCGCGTACCGCCACCGAAACGTGCCGGCAGCACGAGCGCCTGGCCCGCCTCATGTCGCTGGGCGTGACGCAGAGCGAGTTGGAAGCGGCGCACGCCATGGTGGACACCATCGATCTGGCGCTCGCCGAAACGGTGCGGGAATTCGAGCGGGTGTGCGCCACGATTCCCGTGACCGATCAGGCGGACCTGCGCCATGCGGCCAACGCCATGTGGCTGTCGGCACGCGAGTATCTGCGTCGGCACAGCATCGCGGAGAGGGCCTCGCAGCAGATTGCCCAGCGCGATGCCGACACGCTGGGTGACTTGCAGATGGAGTACGAGCTCGAGGCGTCGGCGCTGCTGGGACTCAAGCAGGCGACCGCGACCTACCAGAAGCTGCGCCCTGAGACGCGCGGCTGAGACTGGCACCTTCGGTGGCCGCGCCCGCGAGCGGCAACCGAAAAAGCAATGCGCTCGGCTGCGGGTCGCGTGTCAGGTACACCTGCAGGGTATCGATGATCGCCGGTGCCGTGACCCGAACCGCCAGCAGTTCCCGCTCGTGTTTGGGCGTGAGCGTGGGATAGAAGGTGAGCGTGCAGTGCGGCGAAAACAGGAAGCGCGAGCGCTTGAAGGGCAGCCCGCTGCGCGCGATGCGCTCGTGCAGGGCACGCAGCGATCCGTTGGGATCGAGCGGCAGCGAAATGATGTCGGTTTGCATGAACCGATGCGGCGCGCCAAAGGGCAACTGCATGGGCGGTGTGCTGGAGGCAATCGGTTCCAGAGCCGCGCGGATGCGTTCGACCGGCGTGTCGGTGGGGATGGCCCCCACCCCCGAGGATCCCACCAGCGTCACATGCGGCGGGGTCAACCGGGCCAGCTTCGGATCGTAGCGTTGCTGAATGGCGCGTACGGCCGCACCGGCTTCCCCGGGAAGCTCGGCCAGCACGAAGATTCCGAACGAAGCGGGCATTCAGGCAACATAGCGCCCTCACGAAGCCCCCGGCCGCGCGATAACTTCGCCACATGGGCGAAGCCATGGTGGTCATCCGCGAGTATGTCAGTGAAATGGAAGCGCTGGTCGCGCGCAGCGTGCTCGAGGCGCACCAGATTCCCGCCGTGGTGCTGCGCGACGACGCGGGCGGCATGCTCCCGGCCATGCGGCTGATCTATCCCGTGCGGTTGGCGGTGCGCTCCGCCGATGCCACGCAGGCGCTGCACATTCTCGACGCGCCCTTCGAGCCCGACGACGACCAGCCGCACGGCACCGCGTTCGATTCCTCTCCCAACCGCTGATCGCGGCGCCCCCTTACTGTTCGCTGCAGGCTCGCTGGCGACGTGCTCCGGCCGGCCGTACGCTAGCTTTCGGCCATGTCCGTCGTCCCGGTCGACACCACGTATCCTGATGCCGCCGTCATTGCCGACGCCGCCGCGCGGCTGCAGGCAGGCCAACTGGTCGCGTTTCCCACGGAGACAGTGTACGGCCTCGGGGCCAACGCCCTCGACCCGGCTGCGGTACAACGCATTTACGCCGCCAAGGGACGCCCCGCGTGGAACCCCGTCATTGCGCACGTCCCCTCCATTGAGGCGGCGCGAGCCCTCGCTCGCGAATGGCCGGCCAGCGCCCAGGTGCTGGCTGAGGCGTTCTGGCCGGGGCCGCTGACGCTGGTGGTGCCCAAGGCGGCCCACGTTCCCGAGGTGGCCACGGCGGGACTCGACGCGGTGGCTGTGCGGGTGCCGGCGCACCCCGTGGCGCTGGCACTGCTGCGCGCGGCGGCCATGCCGATTGCCGCGCCGAGTGCCAACCGCTTCACGCAGATCAGCCCCACCACTGCCTGGCACGTCGTGCAGTCGCTGGGCGATCGGGTACCGCTGGTGCTCGACGGCGGCCCGTGCAGCGTGGGCATCGAAAGCACGGTGGTGGACTGCACGGGCGAGGAGGTCATCATCCTGCGTCCGGGCATGCTGGGCCGCGAGTCGCTCGAACGCGTGCTGGCCCCGCTCGGCATTCCCGTGCGGCATGCGGTGCGACGCATTGCCCACGACCTGACGGCGCTGCCCCACGGCCCCGATGCGATCCCACGGTCGCCAGGCATGGCCGATCGCCATTACGCCCCCCGCGCCGATGTGTGGCTCTTCGACACGGCACAGCGTGCGGAAATCGAGGACGCGCTCGAGCGCTGGCATGCGGAACGGCAGCGCGACGGCCGGGACGCGGAGCCCGTGCACGCGCTCGTGCGCACGGGCCCGCTGGGCAACGGCGACCGCCCGCTGCCCGACCACGTGCAGCAGCGCCTCATGCCTGACGATCCGGCCACCTATGCGCGCACCCTGTACAGCGCACTGCACGATGCCGATCAGGCGAACGCAGGGCTGATCCTCATCGAGGCGCCACCCGACGCGCCCGGATGGGATGGCGTACGCGACCGCCTCACACGCGCGGCCCGGTAGGCTATGTTTCGTCTATGCTACCCATCGACCTGACCGGCAAGCGCGCCCTCGTGGCGGGTGTCGCCGACGACAACGGCTTCGGCTGGGCCATCGCCAAGGCGTTCGCCGAAGCGGGAGCCAGCGTGTGTGTCGCCACCTGGCCGCCGGCGCTCAACATCTTCCTCAACCTGTTCGAACGCGGGAAGCTCGAAGAGAGCCGGGCCATGCCCGACGGCTCCAAGCTCACCTTCGAGCGCATCTATCCGCTCGACGCCATGTTCGATGCGTTCGACGATGTCCCGGAAGAGGTCCGCGAGAACAAGCGCTACAAGGATCTGGGTGACTATTCCATCAGCGGGGTCGCCAATCGTCTCGTCGCCGATTTCGGCGAACAGCCGCTCGACATCGTCTTCCACTCGCTGGCCAACGGGCCCGAGGTCAAGAAGCCGCTGCTCGAAGTGAGCCGCGCCGGTTATCTCGCGGCCTCCAGCGCCAGTGCGTATTCGCTTGTGTCCATGGTGCAGCGGCTCGGGCCGCTCATGCGCCAGGGCGGGGCATTCTGTTCCCTCACCTACATGGCCAGCGAAAAGGCCATCCCGGGGTACGGCGGCGGCATGTCGTCGGCCAAAGCCCAGCTCGAGAGCGATACCCGACTGCTCGCGTACGAGGCCGGGCGCCAGTGGGGCCACCGCGTGAACACCATTTCGGCGGGCCCGTATGCCTCACGCGCGGCAAGCGCGATCGGCATCATCGAGAACATGGTGAAATACTGCACCGCCAATTCCCCCATCCCCGAAGAGCTGTCCGCTCGCGAGGTGGGGACCACGGCGGCGTTCCTCTGCAGCCCCCTCGCCAGCGGCATCACCGGATCCACGGTCTACGTGGACAAGGGCTACCATGCCATGGGCATGGCGGTCGCGCCGCCGAGCGAGGATCGCACCCCGCGCTGAGTCCCGCCGCGTGCCCGACTCGCTCAGCACCCCCAGCGACTCGTCGCCGGCCGTCGACACGCTGACGGCCGCGCGGGGGCTCGGACTGCGTGCACGCCTGCTGCTCATGGTGCTCGTGGCGCTCACGCCACCCACCATCATTGCCGTCTTCTTCGATGTGCGCGCCAGCGGGTCGTACCGGGTCGCGCTGCTGGCGCTCTCACTGGCGCTGTCGCTCGGGCTCGCCTACGCGGTGGGCTCCATGATCGTCACCGCCGTGGAGTCGCTCACCGCCGATGCGCATGCGCTCGCCGCCGGCGTAAGCGGACACCGCTCCACCATTCGCTCGAGCGATGAGATCGGACTGCTGGCGCTGGCGCTCAACCAGATGGCCGATACCGTCGAGCGTCGCAATGCGGCCCTGGCCGACAACGAGCGGCGTTATCGCTTCCTGTTCGAATCCAACCCGCTCCCCATGTGGGCGTGGGACGCCGAGACCACGAACATTTTGGCGGTGAACGAGGCCGCCATCGAGAAGTACGGATACGATCGCGACACCTTCCTGTTCAAGCGCATCGTCGACCTGCTCGACCCCGAGGAGCTGCCGCGGTTCAGCGACGCCCGGCTCCCCTTTTCCGAAGCACGCCAGAACGCCGGTACCTGGATGCATCGCACCGCCGTCGGGCAGCGCATCGAGATGGAGGTCATCACCACCAGCTCGCGTCGGCTGGGGCGTGCCAGCTGGCTGAGCGTGGGCATCGATGTGACCGCGCGCCGCGAGGCGGAACGCGCCCTGTCGCGCAGTGAGGAGCAGCTGCGGCAGTCGCAGAAGATGGAAGCGATCGGCACCTTCGCCGGTGGCATTTCGCACGACTTCAGCAACCTGCTCACCGGGATGCTGGGGTATTGCGACCTGCTCCTCATGCAGCTGCCCGCCGACAGCGTGGTGCGCGAAGCCGTGGGCGAAGTTCGGGCCCTCGCCGTACGCGGCACCGAACTGTCGCGCCAGATCCTCGCGATGAGCCGTCGGCGGATGCTGCAGCCGACGACGCTCGACCCCAATGAGGTGGTTCGCGGCCTCGACCGTCTGCTGCGGCGCGTCATCGGCGAAAACATCGAAGTGGCCATCGAACTGGACAGCGACGTGGGCACCCTGCACGCCGATGCCGCGCAGCTCGAACAGACGCTGCTCAACCTCGTGAGCAATGCCCGCGACGCCATGCCGCAGGGCGGCCGACTCACGGTCACCACGGCGGTGCTCGACGCGAGCGAAATCCGCCGGCTGCGCCTCGACAAGCAGCAGGAATGGATGGCGATTCGTGTGCGCGACGAGGGCATGGGGATGAGTGAGGAGGTGCGGCAGCACATCTTCGAGCCGTTCTTCACGACCAAGCCCAAGGGCAAGGGCTCCGGGCTGGGACTCGCGCTGGCGTCCAACGTGATGGATCAGCTGGGGGGCGAGATTCGTGTGGACTCCGCCCCGGGAGAAGGCACCACCATGCACCTGCTGCTGCCACGCCGCGCGGGTACCGTCGCGGTGGCCTCCGTGCTGGACGAGCCGCCGGAGCAGCTCGACGGACAGGAGACCGTGCTGCTGAGTGAAGATGAAGCCGCCGTGCGCGCCGTGGCCGTGGCCGCGCTCGAACGGCGCGGCTATCGCGTGCTCGCCGCCGCCGATGGCGAGGGAGCGCTCGCCCTGTCGCACGCCTTCCCCGGGCCCATCGATCTGCTCGTCACCGATGTGGTGATGCCCGGGATGAACGGGCGCGAACTGGCCGATCGCCTCACGCAGAGCCGCCCCGGCGTGCAGGTGCTGTACGTCTCCGGCTACACCGAAGACTCCGAGTTGCTCGCCGGCTTGACCGCCGAGACACGGTCACTGCTCCCCAAGCCCTTCACGTCACTCGATCTGGCCCGCCGCGTGCGCGCCGCACTCGACGGGGCCCGGGAGTCACGCCGCGCGCCAACTGGGTAACCGCGCCGTGATGAACTGGATCCTGCTGGTCATGGCCGCCATCGTGGCGGTGGGGCTGGCCATGCTGGCCGGTGGAGCCATGGCACCGAGGGAACGCGTGGCCGCGCGCGCATTGACGACCCCCTGCCCGGCTGCCGATCTCTTTGCCCTGCTGCGGGCCGCCGACGGGCCGCCGCGATGGTGTGCCAACCTGCCCGCCATGCGCGTGGTGCACGAGTCGCCACCAGCGACCGTGCATTTCGAACTTGTCACCGACGACGGCGCCCCCATGGGCACATGGACGGTGCACGTCACCGAGATGGCGCAGGGCAGTAAGGCCACCATCGTCGAAGCGGTTGCGGTGCCCAACCTGCTGCTGCGGTTCGTACGCAGCATCGGTGGCAACGGCGCGCGGCCGGAACGCTTTCTGGTGGCCGTGGCCCGCGAACTGGGTGTACCGGCCACCGTGGATACGCCCACGTCGTCGTGAGCAACGGCGCTGGCGACATCGCTCCCGCACGATGGCGCATACTGTGGCTGTTGGCGCTGGCCGAGCTGCTCGGCATGTCACTGTGGTTCGCCGCCAGCGCCGTAGCGCCCCAGTACCAACAGCAGTGGGAGCTGACCGCTGGCGAGACGGCCTGGCTCACCACGGCGGTGCAACTGGGCTTCGTGCTGGGCACCGCCCTGTCGGCGCTGCTCAACCTGGCGGACCTCGTGCCGGCCCGCCGACTCTTCGCGACGAGCGCCGCGGGTGCCGCCCTGGCCAATCTGCTGGTGCTCACGGCCGACTCCCTCGCAGAGACGTTGCCGTGGCGCGTGCTCACGGGGCTCTGTCTGGCCGGCGTGTATCCGCCGGCCATGAAGATGATCGCCACCTGGTTTCGTGCCCGGCGCGGGTTCGCCGTGGGGGCCATCGTGGGAGCGCTCACGGTGGGCAAGGCGCTCCCCTATCTGGTGAAGGCGCTGCCGGGGGCAACGATCGGCAACGTCACCGTGGCCGCCTCCGGGGCCGCCCTCGTCGCCGCCGGCCTCGTGTGGTTGGGCTACACCGAGGGGCCATACGCCTTTCCGGCGCGCCCCTTTTCGTGGCGGCTCGTTGGCGAGGTCGTGGGGCAGCGTCCCTGGCGTCTCGCCATGGGGGGCTACCTCGGCCACATGTGGGAGCTGTATGCGGCCTGGACGTGGCTGCCGGTGTTCGTGGCCGCCAGCGTGGCGGCGCAGCATGGGCACCATGAGGCGGCCAACGCGCAGGCGTCGGTTGTGGCTTTTGCCGCCCTTGCGGTGGGTGGCCTCGGCTGCCTCTGGGGCGGCGCGGTAGCTGACCGGCGCGGGCGCGCGTGGCTGGTGAACCTCTCCATGGCAATGAGCGGCGCCTGTGCGCTGCTCATCGGCCTCACCTTCGGCCGCTCGCTGTGGCTCCTCGCCCCCGTTGCACTGGTGTGGGGCTTCTTCGTGATCGCCGACAGCGCGCAGTTCTCGGTCATGGTCACCGAGAGTGTACCGGCGCACGCCGTGGGCACCGCGCTTACGCTGCAAACGTCCCTTGGCTTCCTGCTCACGGCCGCGGCCATTCAACTCGTGCCCGCGCTCGTGGCGATCGTGGGGTGGTCGTGGGCCTTCCCCGTGCTGGCGCTCGGACCGGCGGTGGGCATTGCGAGTATCAGGGCCCTGCGTACAACTGACCGCTAGTTACTGACACGACGAACCACAAACTCCCCCGGAGATCACGTGATCTCCGGGGGAGTTCGTCGTGTGCAGCTCGAGTAGTCAGCTGTCAGCAACGCGCGGCGCGCGAACTACCACCGCGTACTCGTCACCGCGTCCTCGGCGCTGGTCTGCCGTGCCTGCGGCGTGTCGGCAGGCTTCACTTCAATGGCCGGGTGGCCGTGCTTCTTGAGCAGCTCGTCAATGGGCGGGATGAGCTCCTGATACGTCTTCCGCAGCTCCACCAGATACCCCTCGAGCTCCTTGGTCAGGAGGTCGAACACCTGCTGCGACTGCTTCGTGGGACGCGCCTCGGTGCTCCCCACCACACCCGCCAGCGCCGCAATCTGGTTGTTGACCTTGATGGGGAAGTTGAGCGGGTCCTGTCCCGACTGGTTCTTCACCTGGTAGATCTCCGCCTCCATGGCGCTGATCTTCGTGTCGAGCTCCTTCACGAGCTGCGCGTACTTCGCGGAGTCCGCGCCCACCTGGGTCATGCGCGCCTTGGCCTGATTGCGCACGTTGCGCACCGTGCGCACAGCGTCGTTGGCGTCGGTCGTGCGGTCACGGATGGCCATGAGCAGCTTGTACTGCGCCACGAGGTCGAGCGGCGTCGCTTCGCTGCGCGGGTCCTTCTTCACGAGCAGCTTGGCATCACCCACAGGCGCCCCGTCGACCAGCAGCCGCACCGTGTAGGTGCCGGGGAGCACCAGCGGCCCCGTCGTCACGCCCGCCCAGAGAATCATCCCCGGGAAGGTCGTGGCGTCGCCTTCGCGCAGATTCCACGAGAAGGTGTTCATGCCGGCGGCGTTGGTGGGCGGCCGATCGCCAGCCACCGCCCGACGGCCACCGCCACCGGCGGTGGGTGCCGCCTCGTCGCTCGAGAAGGAGCGCACCGTCCGCCCGGTGCTGTCGCGGAATTCAACCGTGACCTTGTTGGCCTTGTCCTTGAGCCAGTAGTACACGATCGCGCCGTTGGGCGGGTTCTGCCCCACGGGGCTCGACGACTGCCCAATCTGGAAACCGCCGCCCCAGTTGATGCGATACGACGGCCGCGGAGTGAACAGGTGGGCGCGCTTCGCGATCACCTCGGCCGACAGCTGCCGCAGCACGCCAATGTCATCGATCGCGTAGAACGACCGCCCGTGCGTGCCCGCGATGAGATCGCCATCCTTGATGGCGAGGTCGTGCACCGGCACGATGGGCAGGTTGCGCTTGAGCGAGAACCAGGTGGCGCCATCGTCGAGCGATGCCCAGATGCCGCGTTCGGTGCCCGCAAAGAGCAGCCCCGGACGCGTGTCGTCCTCACGGATGACGCGCGTGAACTCGGTGCGCGGAATGCCCGCGTCGATGCGCGTCCACGTGCGGCCGAAATCGGTGGTCTTGAACAGGTACGGTTCCTGGTCGTCCATCTGGAACCGGTTGGCCGCCACGTAGGCGGTGCCGGCGTTGAAGTGGCTCGCCTCGACGATGGAGACGCGCGCCCACTCGCGCTCCTTGAGCAGCGGCGGCGTCACGTTGGTCCACGTGGTGCCGCCGTTGCGCGTGAGGTGCACCAGTCCGTCGTCGGTCCCCGCCCAGATCGTCCCCTTCAGCACCGGCGACTCCGACACCGCGAAGACGGTGCCGTAGGTCTCCACGCCCGTCTGGTCCTTGGTGATGGGGCCGCCCGACGGGCCCAGCGTGCGCGGGTCGTTGCGCGACAGGTCGGGGGAGATGGCCGTGTAGCTGTCCCCTTCGTTCGTGGTCTTGAAGAGCACGTTCGAGCCCACGTAGACCGTCTTCGGGTCATGCGGGCTGACGAAGATGGGGAAGGTCCACTGCATGCGGTACTTCGCGTCCTTCGCGTCGTGCCCCATGGGGTTGAGCGGCCACGGATTCACGTCGCGCTCGAGCCCCGTGCGCATGTCCTTGCGCGTGAGGTAGCCGCCGTAGCTGCCGGCGAAGACGATGTCCGGCTTGTCGGGGAGCGCCGCAATGAACCCCGACTCGCCGCCGCCGGCATCCTTCCACATGTCCATCGTGATGCCACCGCGCGCGCGCGAGGGGCCACACAGCGTGCTGTTGTCCTGCTGCGCCCCGCAGATCTGGTACGGGAAGTGATTGGTGGTCGTGACATGGTAGAACTGCGCCGTGGCGAAGTCCTGCGCCGTCCACGTCTTGCCGGTGTCGGTGCTCACGCTCGCGCCGCCGTCGTCTGCTTCGATCATGCGCCCCGCATCGTCGGGCGCAATCCACAGGTCGTGCGAATCGCCGTGCGGCGGGTTGAGATTGCTCCACGTCTTGCCGGCGTCCTTCGACACCTGGAACTGCACGTTCGACGCGTACACCACGTCGGGGTTCTTGGGATCGGCGTAGATCTTGGAGTAGTACCACGCCCGCTGCCGCAGCTTGCGCTCGTCATTCACGCGCTGCCAGGTGGCCCCGGCATCGTCGGAGCGATACACGCCACCCTGATCGGCTTCGATGAGCGCATACACGCGCCGCGGATTGGCACCGCTCACGGTGATGCCGATGTTGCCCCACAGGCCGGTGGGGAGACCGGGGTTCTTGGTGATCTCCGTCCACGTGTCGCCGCCATCGATGCTCTTGAACAATCCCGAGCCCTTGCCGCCGGAAACGAGCATCCACGGCTTGCGGTGCGCCTGCCAGAAGCCGGCGTAGAGCACGTTGGGATTGCTCGGGTCCATGACCAGGTCGGCGGCGCCGGTGCTGTCATCGCGGAAGAGGATCTTCTGCCACGACTTGCCGCCGTCCTTGCTGCGGAAGAGACCACGCTCGGCGTTGGGCCCCCACACGTGCCCCTGCGCCGCGACGTACACAAGATCGGGGTTGGTGGGGTGCACGCGCACCTTGGCGATCTGCCGGGTGTCATTGAGGCCGATGTTGGTCCACGTGCGGCCGCCGTCGGTAGTCTTCCACATGCCGTCGCCGTGCGACACGTTGCCGCGAATGGCAAACTCGCCGCCGCCCACGTACACCACGTCCGGGTTGCTCGGCGCCACGGCCACGGCGCCCACCGTACCGCCGAAGTGGTGGTCGGTCATGGGGAGCCAGCTTTCGCCGCCGTCGGTGGTCTTGAAGACCCCGCTGCCGGTGGTGCCCATCCAGTATTCCTTGGGGCGCGCTACCGAACCGGCGACAGCCACGGAGCGGCCGCCGCGGTAGGGGCCGATTTCGCGCCAGCGGATGGCGGAGAGGGCGGCGGTATCGAAGCCGGCGGCCAGCGGCGCGGGGGCGGCGGCGCG
>VYLE01000480.1_pt1 | contig 30610 bp, 28 predicted proteins | sample 5114391 | NCBI WGS metagenome assembly VYLE01 (sample SAMN12291771, study PRJNA351875) | freshwater metagenome | isolation source: freshwater lake | place: USA: Michigan, Kent Lake | collected 2013-08-15
GATAATTTTTGCTTATAGAATCGTGAAATATTTACTGGGAAAGACTTTTAGGAGTATTTTGCTGAAGAAACTATCAGTATAGACCCCGTTTCCACACAGAAACCAGAAGAGCCGGCTTTGTTGCCCTTGTTTTTTGTACCAAGCGATGTACTACAAGAAGATAATGCAAGGTTTTTGAACGTCCCAATCCTATTTTCTTGCACTAACATCGGACTTTAACAGGTCAAAAGCTTTATTTTAAAAGGGTTTTACCATTATTCAGCAAACCCTACTTAGGACTCCCAAAAGTCTGTGTAAGCAACCGCGTATTGTCGGTAAACACCGGGTAAACTGGCCCCAAAGTTTTTGGGCTGATTGACGACTTCTATCTCCTAAATAGCCACCAATAATTTACCTTGTCTTTCTATCAATTAACCATTAAATAGGGTCTGCTGAAAAAGTTTTTCCTGGGGGCAGGGTGTGGGGTGTGGGGTTTTACCGATTTTGAAGGGGTCAATTACCTAATTTTCAGGGAAAAAGTCCAGGAATTTTCCACCCGATCACTCCCATATCTGGTACTTTTTGGTTTCCAAAAAGTCTAAAAGTCTTACCCAACAAGGTTTTTAGATTTATTCAGCCAACCCTATTTACTCATAATTTCGGCGGGTTGCGAGTTAGGAATCGGTTCAAAGTTGTGGTCGTCAGCCAGATATTCGGGATAGGTGGAGAATTGGGGTAGTATTTCTAGGGTAAAAGCTTCGGCGGCTTTTGATCGATAGCGATTCGGGTTAATAATTACCGACAAAGTGCGTCGTACTTCCACATCTTTAATTCGGGTAGCGTGGATAACTCCCATTTGTAGTTCTTTTTCGATCGCTGTCACCGAGACAAAAGCCGCCCCTAACCCGGATTGTACGGCATTTTTAATCGCCTCGATCGAGTTAAGTTCCATCTCCACTTTTAAGCGTTTGGTATCGATCTCGCAACGAGTTAAAACCTTGTCGATGACTTTGCGAATCGTCGATTGGGAATCGAGGGTGATAAATTTTAGTCGATATAAATCCTCTTTTTGAATCATTTCTACCTTAGACAGAGGATGAAAAATAGGCAGGACTAAAGCCAGTTCATCGTCTGCGTAGGGGATAATCCGCAGGGTTTCTTGTAATTCGGCGGGAACTTCTCCCCCGATAATGGCTAAATCCACTTGACCGTTAGCAACGCTCCAAGAGGTGCGACGGGTGGAATGAACTTGTAGCTGTACGGATACTTCTGGGTATTTTTGCCGAAAAATCCCGATCATGCGGGGAAGAAGATAGGTTCCCGTGGTTTGGGAAGCACCGATGATTAGGGTTCCCCCTTGCAGATTTTGTAGATCTTCGATCGCTCGACAGGTTTCTTGACAGAGAGTGATAATTTTTTCGCCGTAGCTTAAGAGTAGGTGTCCCGCTTCTGTTAATTGGGCTTTCCGACCGCCCCGGTCAAATAACGGCACATTTAGCTGTTTTTCGAGGTTTTGTACCTGAAGACTGACCGCCGGTTGAGATACATACAGGGTATCTGCCGCCCGTTTAAAGCTTCCTTCGGCAGCGATCGCTTTGAGAATTCTCAGTTGGTCTAGGGTGAAGGGAATGTCGGTCATAGAAAGCCTCAAAAACAGCGACAGGAGAAGGGGAGGACAATAGCGACAAATCTTAAGCCAGTGCCGATAAATACACTGAATTGACAGTACCACACCACGGGGATCAATGCTTCAGGTAGTTCCAGTTATCAGTGATCAGTTACCGGTTATCAGTTATAGCGGTGTGCAGTCGTATGAGGTACAGTGTCACGAGCTATAAACCATGCTAGGCAAAGCTTGGTTTGTATCTCACTCAAGCGCTTACCGCTATATCAGGAGTCAGGAGTCTCCGAGTCAGGAGATAGGAGTCAGGAGATAGGAGTCTCCGAGTCAGGAGTCAGGAGATAGGAGACTCCGAGTCAGGAGATTATTTCTATTTATTCTCCCCACACCCTACACCCTACACCCCACACCCTACACCCTACGCCCTACACCCTACGCCCTACACCCCACACCCCACACCCCACACTGAAAAAGGCTGCCCCAGCAATTATCGGGTTGACTTTTGTGTACCACTTAATCGTTCTTAACCAAGAATCTTAATGATATTTTAAGATTTTTTAACAAACCGCCCCTAGCCGAGATGAACGTATATTCTATAGGGGAGCGAGTGTAGATTCCTATTCCCGTTCGATCGCCCGCTAATTCTCTGGAGATCAGCACCCATGCTTACTTTGCTCCGTTCGCTGCTATTTTCCACCCTATTAAGTTTTGTTGCCCCCGTCCTCTTGGTAGGTTCTATTTTAGCTGCTTTATTGGCCACCAGTCATGTCCCCGGCTTTACTTGGGTTTCTCAGACCGTTTTTAGCCAAATCCTGCAATTTTTAACCATTTTCGGCGGCGGTTATCCCCTACAAGGCCTGTTAACCATCGCTGTCACCTTTGCTTTTGTTGGCAGTTTATTCGATTTATTTAACTTTTACGTCTATCAAACCAATCGCGGACAGTAACAGGTAAAGGGTGATAGGGACTGTCTAGAATGGGAATGAGGTTTTTATGGGATCGAATCGTCTATGCGCCCTATTTTCTGCCGTTTTTGGCTATTAACAATAATTTCTCTGCTGCTCACCCTGAGTATCGGCATTGTCAATCCCCAACCCAGTTTCGGGCGCTCGTGGATGGATTTACTTTTTCGCGGTGTGCAGGTTATTCAACTCACCACTATTTCTCCTCAGCAGGAAGTCGTCCTCGGTAGGCAGATTAATCAAGGTTTATTAGAATCAGGTAAGATAAAACTGGCCAAAGATGCCGGAATTAACCAATATGTCCAAGAAATCGGCCAGCGATTAGCGGCAACTAGCGATCGCCCTGACCTTCCCTACACTTTTCAAGTGGTGCGCGACAATAGCATTAACGCCTTCGCTACTATGGGCGGATTTATCTATTTACACACGGGATTGATTAAAACTGCTGATAATGAGGCAGAATTAGCCAGCGTCATTGCCCATGAAATCGGCCATATCGTCGGTCGTCATTCTATCACCCAATTACGCAATACTGCCCTCGCCCAAGGACTTCTCAGCGCGGCGGGATTAGACACAAAAACTTGGGTACAATTGGCAGTCAATCTCGCCTATAATCTGCCCAATAGTCGCAAGGATGAATTAGAAGCGGACCGACTGGGTTTAAACAATCTAGCTGAGGCTGGTTATGCAGCCAAGGCGATGATCTCCTTGATGGGAAAATTAGCACAACAGGGGGGTTCTACCCCGACAATTCTCAGCACCCATCCGGCTACAAGTGATCGCATTTTGGCACTACAAAAACAGCTTAATTCGGTTAATAACAAGCAGAATCAAGGTTTAGACGAGGATTATTACCAATTGCAGATTCGCTCTCTCCGCTAATCAGACAATTTCCTGAACAGATAAAAACTCGGCCACCGCTTGATTAAAACTTTCAGGTTCCCCTAAAAATGCCCAATGATTACCCGGTATCTTTTTAATCTCTAGAGAAGTTAAATACTTTTTATAAGATTGAATTTGCCAAGCAGTGCGATTTAATCCCTGTTGGGGAAGGATTAATAAACTGGGAATATCTAAAGTTTTAGTTAATCCGGCAAACCCCATGACATCCTCAAAAATTTCCCCGCGTGCCGATAAAGTGAATTTACCACTCCAACTGCCATCAGCTTTTTGTTCAATGGCATTTTTAAACACCTCTTGCTGTAGATTTGACCAACCTTTATATTGTTTTAATTGACGAGCGATCGCCTCTATGCTCTGATAACTATCAAAGGAGCGAGTAATCTTTAAAAAGGGCAAAACTTGATAGAGAATTGGAAAAGTTATCCTAATCCAACTAGGCATTTTATCGATAAAAAAGGGATCGACTAAAATTAAACTCTTAAATACTTCCGGCTGTTGAGTTGCCCAAATTGCCGCTATTTTAGCACTCCAAGAATGACCTAAAATATGTGCTTGCGTCCAACCTAAATGATTAATTAAAGCCCTTAAATCGCCGATATAATCCTGAAAGTGATAACCGGTTGCCGGTTTACCGCTTTCCCCATGTCCCCGCAAATCTGGGGCAATAACTTGATAATTTGAGCTTAAATAATCGCCCAAGCTTGACCAAACCAAAGCATGATCCGCCATGCCGTGCAATAATAATAGAGGCATACCTCGATCGCTCCATTGTAAATAGGAAATTTCCATCGAGTTATTGGTAAAAGTCTGGCGTTGTGGCATAAATTCTCGACTGATTTTTACTCTATAATTTACCTATCACTTAATAAAACTTCATACAATGGCACGACAATCTCCGCTCACTGGGACTAGCTTAGAACAATTGTCTTGGACATGGCAAGGTCACACCATCCCCTACACTGTGCGGGGAGAAGGACAACCCCTAGTATTAATTCACGGTTTTGGGGCATCTATCGGTCATTGGCGCAAAAATATCCCCGTTTTAGCGGAAAATGGCTATCAAGTCTATGCCCTAGATCTTTTGGGATTTGGGGGTACAGATAAGCCCGCTTTAGATTATAGTCTCGACCTTTGGCTGCGGCAAATACAAGACTTTTGGCGAGAAAAAATGGCAAAACCGGCGGTATTTATCGGTAATTCCATCGGGGGACTGATTACCTTAATGCTGATGGCAGAATCTCCCGAAATCACTGCTGGAGGAGTAATTATTAACTGTGCCGGAGGATTAAACCATCGTCCCGAAGAATTAAATTTGCCGCTGCGTTTAATCATGGCTGCCTTTACCGGTTTAGTTAGTTCTCCCGTGACAGGAAAGTTTATTTTTGGACAGGTAAGGCAGAAAAATCGCATCCGTAACACCTTAAAACAGGTTTATCGGGATCATACCGCGATTACCGAGGAATTAGTCGAAATTCTCTATCAACCCTCCTGTGATGCGGGTGCGTGGGGAGTGTTCGCATCGGTGTTGACGGCACCCCCCGGACCTTCTCCCCTGGAATTATTACCGCAAATCGATCGCCCTTTATTGGTACTCTGGGGAGAGGATGACCCTTGGACACCGATCGCCGGTTCGGTAATTTACCAAGAAAGAGCTAAAATGGGAAATAATACCCAATTTTATCCGATTGCCAAAGCTGGTCACTGTCCCCACGATGAACATCCCGAAAAAGTTAATCAATTAATTTTGAGTTGGCTGTCGGAAATGGGGATTTAGTCAGTTATCGAAGATTTTAGCGATTAATAGTTACTGGAGAAATCTGCCAATCGGGGCGAAGATTTTTCGCCCCTTGCAGATAGACGTGCTGCATTTCGCTTTGTAGTTTGGGAGTATTAACGTGGAGAATTACGCGAATACACTTGTCCAGACTACCAACGACGTGCATCTGTTGCACATCGAGGAGGGGGACATTTTGCCAATGGGGACGTTCGCGAGCGATAGCGGCGGGGAAAATCGCGTCTAAATCCTGAGTTGCCGTAAAGATAATACTAACAATATCATCGGGATCGAGACTATTGTGGATTTCGATCGCTTCGAGGAGTTCTGTTACTGCTTCTCGTATAGCTTCAATAGTATTAGCCGTTACTGTCGTTGCTCCCCGAATGGCTCGAACCTTCCACTGCACGATTGTCATCCTCCGCTAATCCTGATGAGTCAATTTTAGGGGTTAACGCGCCCTTTTTCTCGACTTTAATCTGGCCATCAGGGTCGGTATAACCACAATAGTTGTCCGTTAACTTCCAATTCAAATTCTAGGCGCTGTAGGGTTTTTTGTAATCCTGGGGGTATTGGGGAACGATTGCCCGTCAGACGACTGAGGAGGGGTTTCGGTTCTTCGATAGTCTGACATTTAGTTTTATCTGGGGGTAATCCTGCCAATTCTAGCGCCCAAAGTCGGGCATCTTCCTCGGTTCCCAAGCGATCAACCACTCCTAATTCTAACGCCTGTTGGCCGGTAAAAATGCGCCCATCGGCAAAACTTTTCACCTGATTGACATCTAAATTTCTCGCTCCGGCGACGGTTTGCAGAAATTGCTGATAACTGGTATCGATCATATCCTGGAGAATTCTTTCTTCTTCATCAGTTAATTCTCGATCGAAGGAGAGAATATCTTTATAGGGGCCAGATTTAATCACTTTAAACGAAACTCCCACCTTATCCAACAATCTTTCCAGATTGTTCCCTCTGAGGATAACACCGATCGAGCCAGTAATCGTGCCGGGGTTAGCCATAATATAATTAGCTCCCATACCGATATAAACGCCGCCAGAGGCGGAAATATTGCCAAAACTAGCGATTATTTTCGTGTTTTTTTGTAACCGCTTCAATGCTTCATAAATTTCTTGGGAATCCCCCACGGTTCCCCCGGGGGAGTCAATGCGGAGAAGTAGGGCGGGATATTGCCTTTCTTTGACGATTTCTAGGGCTTTTAAGACTCTTTTGCGGGTATCGGAGGCAATTGCACCTGTAATTTCTATTCGAGCGATTTGTTTGTGGGTTTTCGGTTTAAAAGGCCAGACCATCAGGTTTAAATATCTCTCAAAAAAGGACTCTTTCTAATCTAACGCTTTGATCGTTCCGGGTTAAGCAGACGTTATATTTCAGAATTTAAGGACAAAATGTCTGGTTAAGTGTTTGACATCCTCACGGCCAGGGCCGGACGGTGATGACCGGGCAGCTCGAACAAGATTTATTCAGCAAACCCTAATTAGGGCTGGCTGAATAATGGTAAAACCCTTTTAAAATAAGGCTTTTGACCTGTTAAAATCCGATGTTAGTGCCAGAATATAGGATTAGGACATTCAAAAAACTTGCATTATCCTTCTCTTAGTAGATAAACTGGTACAAAAAAGAAGGGCAACAAAGCCTGAAACGACCGGCTACTGACGACCGGCTACTGACTCCTAACCCCACCAACAAACTTTTTGCCGCAGACCCTAAGTAGGGTTTGCTGAATAAATCTAAAAACCTTATCCAACAAGGTTTTTAGACTTTTTTCCCCTCAAAAAGTGCCGACCATTGGAGTGATTGGGGGGAAAATTCCTGGACTTTTTCCCTGAAAATTAGCTAATTGACCACCTGAAAATCGGTAAAACCCCACACCCCACACCCCACACCCCACACCCTACCCCCACGAAAAACTTTTTGCCGCAAACCCTAAGTAGGGCAAGGGGCAGTAGAAGCTGATGGGCAAATCGCCATTCGGAGCAATTACCGACCTGAACAAGGAAATTACAGATTTTTTCAAGCTAGGATCAAAGATTTTGTATCGAAAAATACAAAACTGGTCAAAGTGACTGTTTAGGATGGATTTTTTGAGAAGCTTAAGAACCGATTCATACGTCAAAGGAGTTTTCCATGCCCGAAACGCCACAAGAAGTCTTGAAAATGATTCAGGACAACAATATTAAGATTATCGACCTGAAATTTATTGATATGCCAGGTATCTGGCAACATTGCTCGTTCTACTACGATCAAATCGATGAAAGCTCTTTCAGCGATGGTGTTGCCTTCGATGGTTCCAGTATTCGCGGTTGGAAAGCAATTAACGAATCCGATATGGCCATGGTTCCCGATCCCACCACTGCTTGGATCGATCCCTTCTACAAAGAACCTACCCTAAGCATGATCTGTAGCATCAAAGAACCGAGAACCGGTGAATGGTATAGCCGCGATCCTCGCTCTATTGCTCAGAAAGCGATTGATTATCTTAGCACTACCGGTTTAGGTGATACCGTATATTTTGGACCGGAAGCGGAATTTTTCCTCTTTGATAGCGCTCGTTTCGACCAAACCGCCAACTCGGGCTATTACTACATGGATAGTGTCGAAGGTCGTTGGAATAGCGGTAAAGACGAAAAAGACGGAAATCTTGCCTATAAACCCGCCTACAAACAGGGTTATTTTCCCGTTAGTCCCACCGATACCTCTCAAGACATTCGCACGGAAATGCTCTTAACCATGGCCGACTGCGGAGTTCCCATCGAAAAACATCACCATGAAGTCGCTACTGGTGGTCAAAACGAGTTAGGGATTAAATTCTCTACCCTAGTACGGGCTGCCGACTACTTGATGACCTATAAATACTGCATCAAGAACGTGGCCAAGAAATACGGTAAAACCGTCACCTTTATGCCTAAACCCATCTTTGGTGATAATGGTTCCGGGATGCACGTTCACCAGTCTATCTGGAAAGATGGTCAACCCCTGTTCGCTGGGGATAAATACGCCGGACTTAGCCAAATGGCACTGCACTACATCGGTGGTTTGCTTAGACACGCTCCCGCACTCTTAGCTTTAACTAACCCCACCACCAACTCTTACAAGCGTCTCGTCCCCGGTTTTGAGGCCCCTGTAAACCTGGCTTACTCCCAAGGTAATCGCTCCGCTTCGATTCGGATTCCTTTATCGGGAAGCAACCCGAAAGCCAAACGTTTAGAATTCCGCTGTCCTGACGCGACTTCTAACCCCTACCTCGCTTTTGCAGCTATGCTCTGTGCCGGTATCGATGGGATTAAAAATCAAATTGAACCGGGGGAACCTCTCGATGTGGATATCTACGAACTCAGTCCCGAAGAATTGTCAAAAATACCCTCTACCCCCGGTTCTTTAGAAGCAGCTCTGGAAAGTCTCGAAAAAGATCACGCTTTCTTGACCGATTCTGGTGTCTTTACCGAAGACTTTATCCACAACTGGATCACCTACAAGCTCGATAACGAAGTTAACCCGATGCGCTTACGTCCTCACCCCTACGAGTTCTCTCTCTACTACGATGTCTAAGGTTTGATTGACCAATCATTAATACTAGGGGAGGCTTTTGTCTGCCCTTTTTTTTCCGAATCAGCAAGTCAGTCCCGATGAAAAAATTTTCACCACCGCAGATGAAAGAGGTTTCCTTCCCCACACCCCAACCCCCAGGAAACACTTTTTGCCGCAAACCCTAGTATAATCCCTTGCTGCCAATTAAGTAGGGAGGCACAATTATTTGTAGGATGGGTTAGCGGTAGCGTAACATAATCGGGCGTTGGGTTTCATGCTTCAACCCAACCTACGTTCATCTTATATTTAATTCCACCGAACGCGGGTTATTGTGGACACCTTTATTAATTCTATTTATTTGGTTGGCTTGGAGTGGTTGGAATGAATACCAAAAAGTGGAAATCTATCGATCATGGGCGGAAAACTTCGAGCGAGCTAAGTATGATATATATTCTGTCTTAGGTCAAAAAGATAAAATTATCACTTGGGGAAAGCCAACTCGTAAGGGAGTCATAAATTTACAAACTTTTTCCCTAGAGGAGGTCAAAGAAATCCGTCTGTTAGTTAATAATCAAGTGGTGGATTTAGATGCTCTTCCCCCCCAAGGTTCCCCTTGCCTAGAATTTATTTTTAAAGAGCGATCGCCTGAAAGAATTCCCTTTACTGAAGTTGAATTAGCCAGTCGGTGGGCGAAATTTTTACAACAACAAATCTTAATTTAATGGCGATAATTTCTAGCGCAATCTTCCTGATCGCAGGATACCGACAACTAACCATAAACCGATAAAACTAGCTGTAGCAAATAATACGGTACTAATAATAGTTAATTGCCGAGATTGGGTGCTGGCCGTAACAATAGCAGCCCCGATAATTAAGGAACCAATAATCACACTAAAAGCTAGTCGATTGGCGGAATTATCTAAACTGCGACGGAGATTATCTAAGTCGCGAATTTTCAGATTAACATTTAAAGTTTCCGAGGTTAAACCATCTAGTAAAACTTCGATTTGACGGGGAGATTTCAGGGAAAAAGATTTCAAGTCTAAAACTGTTCTTAGGGCAGTTTGTAGGGGAGTGCTACCGATTAACTGTTGTTCAAGAATATTAGTTAATAGCGGTTTGACTTCTTCTAGGATATTAATATCAGGATTAAATTTTCGGGCAGTTCCTTCTAGATTAGCGAGACTTTTGGCAAATAAACCTAAATTACCCGGAAGTTTAATTCTATTGCGACGGGCAATTTGCAAAAGTTCATAAACCACCTCACTAAAGTTAATTTGATTTAAATTGAGGTTATAATATTTTCGCAACATCCGCTCATAATCCACCTCTAATTGTACTAAAGTAATCGGCACGACTGACTCGGATAGTTTAATAGTTAGTTGACTGCATCTTTTGGCATCTAAGTCAACAATTGCCAATAACAATTCTGTTAAAATTTGTTGAGTTTGTGGGTCTAATCTGCCCACCATGCCACAGTCAATTAAAGCCACTCTACCATCATCAAGATAGAAAATATTACCCGGATGGGGATCGGCATGAAAGAAGCCATCAATATAAATTTGTTGAAAAAATGACCGAAACAAAATTCTAGTTATTTCACTTTTTCTTTGGGAAATTGCTTGCTCGGTTGGCGGTCTAGAAACATCGGCCTCTAAAATTTGTTTTCCTTCTAACCATTCTAACACTAATAGCCTGGAATTAGTTAAGTGCCAATAAATTTTAGGAATAACTAACTGTTTGGGTTCTGACCACCGACTCTGGGTTAAATTATAGCGTAATTGGTCAGTATAATGACCTTCTTGGGTAAAATCTAATTCCGCATTGACTGCTTTAATAAACTCCTCTGCTAAGTTAACAACGTCATAACTTTGACCAAATTCTGTGAAGGCAACTAAATCAGCAATTCCCTTAATTAAGGCACTATCTTGGGCGACAATTTTTTCGATCCCCGGACGCAAGACTTTAATCGCTACTTCCTCCCCAGATAATAAAGTTGCCCGATGAATTTGCCCGATCGATCCCGCGGCGATCGGTTGGGGATTAATATACTTAAATACCTGTTCGATCGGTTTGGCTAACTGTTCGGTGATGACTATTTCTATATCCGTCCAAGCAACGGGAGGAACTTGCGCTTGTAGGGCAGTTAAAGCCTCGATATAATTAGCAGGTAGCAGATCGGGACGGGTACTAAGTAACTGTCCCAATTTGACATAAAAAGGACCCAATTCCACGAGGATTTTTTTGAGAACTTCTGGGGTGGGAATCTGGGGATTTTCTGCTTTTCCTAGGGTTAAAACCCCGCGCATATAGTCCCAACCGTTGCCGAGAACTATCTCAAGGATTTCTTTTTGTCTTTGACTGGTTTGGGGGAGTGAGAACACGGTATTATCAGTTATCAGTTATCAGTGATCAGTTATCAGTGGGGAAGTTATCAGTTATCAGTTATCAGTGGGGAAGTTATCAGTGATCAGATTTGAGTTTTAAGTGAGCAGTATTAAGTAGGTAGGCGTTAAAAATTATCAAATACCCCCCTTATCAAGGGGGGACTAAGGGGGGATCGACACCCCCCTTATCAAGGGGGGCAGGGGGGATCAGAGACAAAATCTATCTTCAATTTAATTATAACTACTTACTTAAATAGAGGTTTCCTACTGTCTTTTCACTGATTACTGTTTACTGATTACTGAAAAAGCTGGTAACTAATATCGATCCTATAACAATTTCTTTAATTTGGGATCGGTTTGTAATTGCTTGAGAACTTGTTTAATATCTTGGGTACGATCTTTGTGGACAACGAGAGTTGCTTTACCGTCGCGAACAATTACCAGATCTTTTAAACCAATAGTAACGATCACTTCTTCCTCATCACTAGCATAGATAATAGCCCCCTCCGTATCCAAACCGACATGATTGGCCAGTTCAATATTTTTGCCCTTTGCTTCTAGTAATCTTTCCAGAGAATTCCAATCTCCCAGATCATCCCAACCGAAATTAGCGGGTAAAACGTAAGCGAGTTGGGTTTTTTCCATCAAAGCATAATCGATACTTTTTTTCTCTAAATCCTCATAGGCAGCGATGCCCCGATCGATCAGAGGTTGTAAAATATTATTAGCGTGGGTTTTTAGCTCCTCTAAAACCACTTGTCCCTGAAAGATAAACATTCCGCTATTCCAGCTAAAAAGTCCCGTTTCTAGGAATTTTTCGGCCGTGGTGCGATCGGGTTTTTCCGTAAAACGACTCACTTTATAGACGGGTAAACCATTAAATTCGCCCTGATTTTCTCCCTGTTCAATATAACCGTAACCGGTGGAGGGATAATCGGGTTTAATTCCTAAAGTAACGATCGCTTTTTGGCTGACGGCCACTTCTACGGCCGCTTTTAAAGTGTTAATATAAGCCTCTTGATTACCAATATAATGATCGGCAGGAAAAAAACCGATCGCCACTTCCTTACCATAACGTTTTATCACTTCTAAAGTCGCCCAAGTCACAGCCGGGGCCGTATCCTTGCCCACCGGTTCCACTAATAGGTTACTCTCCGGTAAATCGGGCAGTTGTTCGCGGACACCATCAGCGATCGCACTAGCGGTAATTACCCAGAGATTTTCCCAACCTGCCGCTAAAGATAATAGACGATCGGCCGTTGCTTGTAAAAGACTGCGACCACTACCATCAAGACAGAGAAACTGTTTCGGACGCGCTAGACGACTGAGGGGCCAAAAACGTTCCCCTTTACCCCCGGCGAGAATGACTGGAACAAGCGACTGATTCATAAAAATTGACACTTATCGGTTAGGTTGAACCGATTGTATCAGACGGCAGCGAGCGTTTTCCTGACTCAAAGCTAAAAAGCGGGCAAATAACCCGCTTTCTAGCAAAAATAACCGAAATATTGCGATTAGAAATTCATTTCGGCCGCTTGTACTGTTTCCACTTGTTTTTTCTTAATAACTAAGAGGATTTGGCAGAGCATAATACCACCGAGGAATAAAACTAATCCTTTGATCCGGCCGGGATTTTGCAGGACAACTTCCGTCTCTTTTTGACCAAAACCGCCAACATTGGGGTTACTGGTTAAAAATTGTCCCACTTCGATCACTTGACCTTCCGAGACGATTAACTCAGGACCTGCGGGAATATTTTCCACCACGGGGCCAGCTTCAGAAGTGATGGTGACTTCATAACCACCGGCTTCGGTTTTGCTGATCTGGCTAATTGTACCTGCGGTAGAAGCTTTGAAGGCGTTATTATTGCTGGGTTCACCGGTGGGGTACACTTGACCGCGACCGCGATTGGCCCCTAAATGCACAGCATATTTACCGAAGTGAATACCTTTATTTTGGCTAGGATCGGGGGCCAGGACGGGGAAAACGATTTCTTTGTATTGATCCCCGGGTAAGGGGCCGACGATAACCACGTTATCTTGACCTTCTTTGTAGGATTGGAAATAGACTCCACCGAGTTTTTCCTGCATTTCTTCGGGAATGCGATCGGGGGGCGCGATTTTAAAACCATCCGGTAGCATTAAGACTGCACCGACGTTTAAACCCCCCTTCGATCCGTCTCCTAACACCTGTTGACTGGCGGGATCGTAGGGGATTTTTACCACTGCTTCAAAGACGCTATCGGGTAATACCGAGTGGGGGATTTCAATTTCGGCGGGTTTTTGGGCTAAATGGCAGTTCGCGCAGACAATCCGACCTGTGGCCTCTCTGGGGGTTTCCGGGGCGGTTTGTTGCGCCCAAAAAGGATATGCTTGGGCAGATTGGGGGTTAATGACATCGCTGGTTAGGAGTAGGGAAACGGTAGCGATCGCCACGAGGACGGCTTTCACTAGGGCCTGTCTGTGGACTTGCGGGAAGCTTAAAAAGTTGAATGTTCTCATCTCTATCGGTTGAATAATTCCAAATCTCGTCACATTGAATAATCTAGGACCACCAGGGTTCTTCGCCGGTGCGGAAGTCGGTTTCCGTCCAAGTGGAGAAGACGACTTTATCATTATCGGTGACGTTGGCATGGGCGAGGGCTAAGGATAGAGGCGCTGGACCGCGAACTACTTTTCCTTCGGCATTGTACTGGGAACCGTGGCAAGGACACATGAATTTTTCTTCGCTGGCATTCCAAGGCACCACACAACCTAAGTGGGTGCAGACGGCGTTAATTCCGTAGTTGGCCAGGGTTTTGTCCTCTTGGACGACTAAATAGGTGGGGTCGCCTTTTAAACCTTGGGCTAAGGTGCGATCGCCAGGGTTATGGCTTCCCAGAAATTGACTGACAATCACATCATTACCGAGGGCATCTTTAGCGGTGACACCGCCACCCGTACCACCGGCCGAGGGGGGAATAAAATACTTAACAATCGGATACAAAGCCCCCGCTGCTACTCCGGTAATTGTACCAAAGGTCAACAGGTTCATAAATTGACGACGACCCAAATCGGGAACATCTGTACCGGAAACTTGACTCATTGCTCCTTATCTCCAAATGTAAATTTTTGTAAACTAATTCTCATCTAAGGGCGATTTTGTGCATCTCGATCAAGACGAAAACCCAGAGCTTAAAGAAGGTTTACAAGGGCTGTATTAGATTATTACAGATATTGAGTCACGGACAATTGCCACAGCAAAGCTGCCCCAAATGCGATCGCTGTTTTCTCGCTTTCAGTGCTAGAGGCAAATTATTAAAAAATTGACATAATGGCGGCTTGTCTGTTTACTTGACAGTTACGCTTCCTATCAGTCATACTATTAAAAATAGTTCAAAAAAACCAAAGATTAGGTTATGTGACTCTAACCAACACAATCAACTATTACCAGTGATTTACTCAAGATGATGACAGCTAATTCTGCTTATGAATTGTTAGAATATGCTTATGATAAACTCGATTTTAGTCAAGGCGACTTAGTGAGTTCAAAAGTGTCATTGTCAGAAATAACTTTAGAAGAGTGGATAGAAAAAGGAGATTGGTTAGAATTAGCCAAGCAAGTTGAAGCAGAAAAAGTTTTTTTTGTTAATAATAATCCTGTGATTATTTTTGCTAAATGCGATACTCAAGAAGATGAAAAAGTACGGCAAATCTTTAATAAAATATGGTGTATGGCTAGACCAAGTTACCTATTTTTAGCGAAAGAAGGTGAACTAGCTATTTACGATCTAACCAAACCACCTGCTAGAAGTATAGAAGATTGGAAGAAAAATAATAGACCGTTAGAAGTTGCCCAAAACATACTTCAAGTAACTTCAAACCTTTATCAATACAGACGGGAACAAATCGAATCAGGGAAGCTTTTTGAGGATGAGCGTTTTGAAACATCTAATCAACGTGCTGATCAATCACTGATCAAAGATTTAAAAACAGTTCGTTTAGCCTTAATCCGTGAAGGATTAAGCGAAAATAAACGTAAATATGCTCATGCTTTAATTGGTAGATCAATTTTTATTCGCTATTTGGAAGATAGAGGAATTTTAACTCAAGAGTATTTTGAAGCAATAGCACAAAACAATGCAACATGGAAAGCCTTACTTAATGCTCCTGACGATCAGTTAAATATGGAAACTGAAGCTAAACAACATTATATCAAAATATTAAGTGATAAAAGTTTTACCTATGCTTTATTTAATCAGTTGAGTCAAGATTTTAACGGAGATATGTTCCCTTCTGATGAACAAGAAGCGGAATCTGTTGAGCAACGGCATTTATCTCTCTTACAAGAATTTTTACAGGGAAATATTGATCCACAAAAAAAATTATTTTTCTGGGCTTATAAATTTGATATAATTCCTATTTCTTTAATTAGTAGTATTTATGAAGAATTTTATCATGAGTCAAATACAGAAAATATTGATAATGGGACGCATTATACACCGAGTTCATTAGTGGAATTTGTCTTGTCTAAAGTTTTAACGTCAGATTGTTTGACAACTCATCCCCGTATTCTTGATCCTTGTTGTGGTTCAGGAATCTTTTTAGTGGAAGCATTTCGGAGAATTGTGAGACATCGAGTCTATCAAAATCAGGAACAGCGATTAAGTTGGCAAGAGTTAAGAGAAATCTTAAAAAATCAGATAGCTGGCATAGAAATTAATTCAGAAGCTATCAGAATTACTGCATTTAGTCTATATCTTGCTTTATTAAATTATCAAGAGCCTCGAAACATTTTATCACAAATTAAACGAGGTGAAAAATTACCCTTTTTAATTTATCAAGCGGATGGGTTATCTGAGGATAATCACTTTAATAATTTAGTCTGCGATAATGCTTTTCAAGAATTTTCTAACTCAGAGGATGTGATATTATCTAGAAATTTTAGTAGTCAATGTGCTGATGTTGTTGTCGGTAATCCTCCTTGGGGATCTCCTAAAACGAAGGATAAAAAAGGCACAAAAGACTTAAATATCGCTTTACAATGGTGTCAAGAACGTGATTATCCAGTCGGAGATAAAGAACGTTCTCAAGCGTTTATCTGGAGAGTATTTGATTTTTTAAAAGATAATGGATGGTCAGCATTAGTGGTATCAACAGGTATTTTCTTTAAGACCCATGATAAAAGCAAAGAATTTAGACAAAAATGGTTAAACAGTGTCTTATTAAAAGAAGTTGTCAATTTTGCTCATGTTCGTGATATTTTCTTTAAATCTGGTAATAAAAACCAATCTAGTGCCTCAATTTCTCCTTTTGCTTCAATTATTTTTCAGAAAGTCAATCAGACAGAGTTAACCTTAAAAGATCAAGTTGTCACTTATTGGTCTGCTAAAAAAACAGCTATGATTAAAAATGTGCAAGCTGTTATTTTGAGCGTTATGGATCGTCGTGGTATCAGACAAAGTGAACTATTTTATAATGATTCTTTATGGAAAATTTATTATTGGGGAAATCATCAAGATGCTGGTTTAATTAAAGGGATACAATTATCGCAAACTTTAAAAGAATTACATGACTCTAGGAATAGTGGTCAAGGATTTTCAGAAGGGAAAAAGGATCAAAAAGATTGCCAGTTACCGAGATTACTTCCCACAGATAAATTTGAAAGATATGGTTTAATTTCTCCTTCTTGGTTTGAACAAGCACCTAAACAAGCAGCGCGCCCTAGACAACTCGCTCTATATAATGGAGAACGTCTATTAATCAAGCGTGGTATTAGTCAAAGATTAAATAAACAAGGAGAAATTATTGCCCGGTTTGAATCCGAGAAATTTTCTGTTAAAAACTCGATTAATTCTATTAAATTAATCGAACCAGAAACGTGGAAATATAAAGTTATTTTAGGGATTCTTTGGTCTTCTTTACCTCGATACTATTTCTTTTTAACTTCAAGTAACTGGGGAATCTGGCACGATGAAGTCTATACGACTCAATATTTAAGTTTGCCGATTATTTTTCCAAAGGATCAAGGTATTCGGGAAAAAGTTATCGATATTGTTGAGCAATTACAGAATTGTAATCCTATAAAGTATAGTATTGAACATCCTGAAGGAAAAACTCCAGAAAAAATAGAAGCACAACTCACTGAATTAGAATATCAATTAGATGAGGCAATATTTGATGTCTATTATCTCACCATTGCTGAACGGGATCTCATTCGTGATATGTGTGATGTAGGGATAGAGTTTTACTATAATCATATCAACAGTAAAGCAGTAAAACCTGTTGAAAGCTATCCTCAACAAAATCAAGGACTTCTCAACGATATTAATAAAAACCGTCAAACTCAAAAAGGATTAGAAGGTTATTTACAAGCCTTTTTAGATATTTGGAATCGAGAATTAGAACCTGATGGTGAATTCAGTTGGCAGATTATTCGTCCTCAATTTCAGGGGTTAGAAAATCCTATGTTAGCCGTTATTTTCTCTACACAAGAGTATGGAGAAAAACCTCAACCTGTCTCCCAATCAGAGCAAAAACAATGGATAGAAATTATTGATCAATTAGCAAGACAAGAAAACGGTTTATTAGTTCCCTATAATAGCCATCAAATTTATCTTGATGGTTTAGTTCGTTCGGTTTCTGATACAGAAATCATTATTATTAAGCGTAATGAACGAAGATTCTGGACTCGTAGCATGGCGCGTGAGGATGCGGAGGCAACAATGCTTCAAATTATTAACTTACAAGAATCTCAAGAAAGGATCTAAACTTATGACAAAACCAAGTTTATTAAAATTAAAAAAAGATATATGGGATGATCATGAAAAGAGAGTTTTGGAGCTTTTTAGTCGTGCTTTGAAATTACTTCAAGAAAGCACAGATTTGCCGGATAAAGAAGATGATTTAAGTCGTCAGCTTTTTATGTTAGTTCGTCAGCTAAATTGTCAGAATGATAAACAAGGGCTTTCCTGTTCTCCCATATATCAAGGTCAAAATCAGCCTGTTAGTGATGATGCAAGTCGATCTAGACGAGAAGACAAAAAACCTGATTTTCAGTGGGAAATGCGGGATTCACATGAGATAAATCCTGAGAGGATGTCTAGGTACTATACTTTAGAAGCTAAACGATTAGGTTCTCCTTCGTCAAAATTTCAAAAAGATTATGTTTTAAAAGGCATACAAAGATTTATTTTAGCTGAATGGGGTTATGGAAAATCTGTCAGTTCGGGAGCAATGATTGGTTATATTCAAAATATGGAATTAAAAGAAATTTTAAATAAAGTTAATAAGCATTGTTCACAACTAACCATTATAGATTTAACTTTATCGCCGGAAGGATGGCAAAATGATGTGAGTCGTCTTGACCATCAACTAGAACGTCCTGATGTGCCACCTAGTCCATTTAATTTAAGACATCTATGGGTAGATTTACGAAGTAAAAAAACTGATAACAATGACGATACCTCATCATAAAAATTTATTCAAATTCTCCATTAAACGCTCATGAATCTCATCACCCCAAAACCGAAATAAGGACAACCCTAGACGATTGACCCTTAAAAACACATCCTCAGCATCATAAACGGCTAATTCTCACTGATTCTGACTCATTAAAATCATCAATCTCCCTTTTAAGTCAACTCTTAGAGATTGCTAAAATAGGAGTAGAAAAAGCGATAGAAACCGATGAAAAAACGGCCACCGCTTGGATAAACCAACAACTTCAGCATTTAGATATTGAACTAACCCACTCAAGCAGAGAAACATGAAAGCACTCAAGGTTATGGCAACCATTGATGAACAAGGACAACTCACCCTAGATCATCCTTTAATCATAGACAAAAACAGCCGTGTAGAAGTTATTATTCTCATCCCAGAGGAGGAAACCCAAGATACATCTCAAGCAGAAATTTTAGCAGACTTTCGGCAAGCTTGGCATGAAGCCATGACAGGACAAACCATTCCCGTTTCTCAACTTTGGGAAGGGTTAGAAGATGACTAATCAACCGATAATTCAAGTTTTAGCCTCGGCGACATTCAAGCGAAATCTCCGCACTCTTGCTAAGAAATATCGCAGTATTCGAGATGACATTCAACCTATGATTGAACAACTTGAGCAAGGAGAATTACCTGGTGATCAAATACCTAGTATTGGTTATACTGTCTTCAAGTTGAGAGTCCGAAATAGTGATATTCAAAAAGGCAAAAGTGGGGGATACCGTTTAATTTATTACGTCAAAACTGCAACAGCAATCATTCTGTTAACTATTTACACGAAATCTGAACAAGTTGATATGGCGGTAAAGGATATTCAAAGCATTATTACAGACTATGAACAACAGTAAACAGATTATAATTGTAACAGCTATTAATTGGACTAACCACCCATGAATATTAAACAAAAACTATCTTTAGTAACACAAAATCTCTCCGATGAACAATTAGGACTATTGTTAGAGTTAGCAGTAAAATTACAAAATAAAAACCCAAATACACTTAACTTTACTGAACAAATTACCTCTCAAGCTTATCAAGAATGGATTGGTTCTGATCATGACATCTACGACGAGATTTTTGCCGATGAAATTACAAAAGGGTGATGTAGTATTGTGTCAAGTACCCATGCCATCCAGTCAATTTCAACAGTTTAAGCTTCCTGCTGCTGTTATCGTATCAGCTAATGATATTAATCAAATTTTAGATGATGTAATGGTTGTTCCTTTTACCTCTAATCGTAATCGCTCCTTTTCGATAAACCAAAAACTAGAAAGCTTGGGAGTAAACCTAATCTGATGAACACAAAAATAAATCTACCAATGGAGCAAATTAAAGGATTTTGTCAAAAGTGGCAAGTCACCGAATTGGCATTATTTGGTTCAGTTTTACGGGAAGATTTCCGTTCAGATAGCGATATTGATATTTTAATTACCTTTTCCCCAACTGCTAAACGAGGTTTAACCGAAACCCTACAAATGCGCGATGAACTGCAAGCAATTTTTGATCGAAAAGTAGATTTAATTGTGAAAGCATCACTCAAACGGAGTGATAACTGGCTAAGATGTAACAACATTTTAGAATCAGCACAGATTATATATGCCTCATTGTAAATGCTATCAGACGTATTTTGCGCTATACCGATCGAAAAATAAATTAACAGAACTTTTGAAAGCGATCGCACCTTTACTCTAAGAGTGCTTTAAAAGCAAAATCCAAACAACTCTTAGAAATTGCTAAAATAGGAGTAGAAAAAGCGATAGAAACCGATGAAAAAACGTCAACCGCTTGGATAAACCAACAACTAGAAAGCTTGGGAGTAAACCTAATCTGATCAACACAAAAATATGAAAATTCCTCAAGAAAAACTCTCACAACTTTGCCAACATTGGCATATTCATAAACTTTCCTTATTTGGTTCAGTTTTACGAGATGATTTCACCGCAGATAGTGATATTGATATGCTCGTTGAGTTTGAACTTGGTTTTACCCCCAGTTTTTTCAAACTTCATCAAATTCAAGAAGAACTATCTCAATTATTTGATGGACGTACTATTGATCTCGTTACCATCAAATCTCTTAATCATCATATTCGTGAGCGTGTTTTAGCAACAGCAGAGGTGTGTTATGTTCATGATTGACACAGCAAATAAAGCACTTAGCTTTGTAGAAGGTGTCAGTCGAGCAGTATTCGAGATGATATTCAACAATAATCACGACAATTTTTGATTTTTACCAGAGGTCTATTTTTAACGGGGGAGAATGTCAACCCTCACTGCTAGATTCAACAGTATGGCCGACTTCGCTGATCCATTGGGCAATTTCTGCGGGGGATGCGGTGGTTTCTACGGTGACGATTTTATTGGCTACATCCACCGATATTTGGGCTGCCGGTTGCTGATTATTAATCGCTTTAGTAATGGTATTAGCGCAACCTTCACAGGCAATACTAGGCACTTTTAGGGTAATTGTCATTGTTGTAACTCCAGTAACTTTATAGCTAAAAACTAGCATAAATTGTCAGGGGTAGCTGATTTTTTAAGAGTTTATTTACCATTTCAGCACTGCCGCTTCGATCCCCTGTTCCCGACGCAGTTGACTATCTTTTTCTAGCCATTGAATGACCTGTTTATGGGTTAGTTCTTCTAGGGTTACTCCCGTATCTTCGGCGATTATTTTTAGTAAGCGTAGGGAAGAAATCGTTAAACGAGTCAGGAATTTTTCGGGAGAAGTTAAGAGGGCAGCGTCCACATCTGCGGATTCTTCTGGGGTTAAAAATTGTCTGTTTTCGATCATAGTTTTATTTGGTTTCCATCCAATTGTCACCAGCTTTAATTTCTACCAAGAGAGGGATCGTCAAGGAGACAGCTTCTTCCATAGTCGTCTTGATTTTTGACTCTAGGGATGGCCATTCTTCCCTCGGTACTTCCAAGACTAATTCATCATGGACTTGCAGCAGTAATCTCGCTCGATAATTTTGCAGTACCTCGGCCAATTTTACCATCGCTACTTTAATAATATCAGCACTGGAACCCTGAATGGGCGCATTAGCGGCCGATCTTAATAATTGTGCCTCCTCGTTGTTGAGTTTGAGGCTATCTAAATCGATGTCATGTAAGGACAGTCCCCGCAGTCTTTTTAAGAGGGGATTATCGAAGTTAAAATAACGTCTTCTACCCAAAATTGTTTCCACATATCCCTGAGCGATCGCTTGTTTTTTGCTATTCTCTAAATACTCAAATACTTGGGCATAACGTTGATGATATTTTTCAATAAATTTTCTGCCCTGTTCTACGGTTAATTTCGATTCACGGGCGAATTTTTGCGCTCCCATGCCATAAATAACCCCGAAGTTAATTGTTTTTCCTAAACTGCGTTCTTCTGGGGTAATTTCCCCTTTATCAAAGAGCAATTGAGCGGTGACTTTATGAACATCTTGATTACTACGATACGCTTCTAATAAAACTGGTTCTTGGCTGAGATGAGCGAGAATTCTTAACTCGATTTGTGAGTAGTCCGCTGATACTAATAAGTAACCATCTTCGGGAATAAAAGCTTGACGAATTCGTCTGGAAAATTCACTGCGAATGGGTATATTTTGCAGGTTAGGATTGGAGGATGATAAGCGTCCGGTGCTGGTGATGGTTTGATTAAAATCTGTATGTACTCTTGCGGTTTTTGGTTCGGCTAATTTCGGTAAAGCATCCACATAGGTGGATTTTAATTTGGATAAGGTGCGATGTTCAAGGATATAATCAACTAAGGGATGATCTCCTTGTAGTTTCTCTAAAACACTTTGATCGGTAGAGTAACCTGTTTTAGTTTTTCTGGATTTTTTGCGATTGAGTGCCAATCGATCGAAGAGGATTTCACTTAACTGTTTAGGAGAGCTAAGATTAAAAGTTTCTCCGATAGATTCATAGGCTTTTTTTTCTATGTCTGCTAAGTCTCTTTCTAGTTGCTGGGACAAGTTTTTTAGATAATTGACATTAATTTTTATACCATAATTTTCCATCTGCCACAGCACCATGACGAGGGGAGATTCTACTTCTGAGAATAATTGATATAAAGAGGGAATTTTAGTTAATTCTGCCTGTAATTTTTCTCGAAGTAAATAGGTAGCGTAGGCATCTAATCCACAGTAGTTGGCAGTGGTGGAGATATCTAAATCAGCGATGGTTTTTCCCCCAGGAATACCGAGACTTTTATAACTAAGGGAAGTGATACCGTCCAAATAGCGATCGCATAAATCTTCGAGATTATGAGTTAGTTCGGGATGGAGGACATAACTAGCCACCATAGTATCAAAAACTAGACCTTTAACGGTAATTCCTTGATGATAAAAAACATCAATATCAAATTTCGCATTCTGGAAGACTTTCGGATAATCATCACCCGCTAAAATTGGGCGTAATTTTTCGAGGACTATCTCTAGATTTAAATTATCACCGCTCTGGTGGCCGATAGGAATATAGGCCATAGCATTTAATTCTTTTCCCCAACAGCAACCGATCCCGACCAATTTGGCTACACGAGGATTTAAATCCGTGGTTTCGGTATCCCAAGCGACAGGAAAATGTGGATTAGTAAAAGTTGTTAATTTTGCCAGTAAAGCATCTAACTTAGGAATAGTATCAATAATGTCGGGAGCAATTAGAACCGGTGGAGAAATAGGGGGTAAATCAAACAGAGACAATTGATTAGAATCAGCATCGCTAGTTAATTCTAGGGTAGGAGTACCACCTAGATGCTGTTGAATTTGATCGAGTTTCTGGAGAATTTTCTTTAATTCTAATCTTTCCAATAAAGCTTTAACTAAACGCCGATCAAAACCTCGGAGGCGAAATTTCTCCTCTTCGAGGCTAACGGGGGCATCAAGGGCAATTTTGGCCAAATAGCGAGAACTTTCGGCGGCGGGTTTTCCCTCTAATAATTTAGTTTTTACCATTCCCTTGATCGATTCCATATTGGTATATATATCCTCTAAGTTATCGTATTTTTTTAATAAATCTATCGCTGTTTTTTCGCCAATTCCGCGCACCCCGGGGATATTATCAGACTTATCACCGCAAAGAGCTTTAAAATCTACTACCTGTTTTGGTGTCACCCCTAACTTTTCCGTGACAGCTTGGGAATTAAATTCTGTATAACCCTGTCCCGATGTACTTTTGACCGCATTAATATCCAGATAGAGAACCGTGGTTTTTTTCTCCTCATCTACCAATTGGAATAAATCTCGATCGCCTGTTAAAATCTTGACTGTATAACCATTATCGCCGGCCTGTTTTGCCAAAGTTCCTAAAACATCATCTGCTTCATAACCCGGAGAAGTCACAATAGGAATATTCATCGCTGCCAAGAGACTTTGGAGATTAGTTAAATCGGGGCGAAATTCTTCGGGAGTCTCTTGCCGATTCGCCTTATAATTGACATCAGCTTCATGGCGAAAAGAAGGAGCGGCTAAATCAAAAGCGACCGCTAAATAAGTGGGTTTTTGAGTTTCTAGTAACTGCATCAGAGAGTTTAAAAACCCAAAACAAACACTGGTGGGAATGCCGCTAGAAGTACGCAGAGGACCAGAACGAGACTTAGCAAAGGCATAATAGGCACGAAAAGCCAAAGAATGCCCATCAATCAGGATAAATAGCTTATTTTGCTCGCCACTGTTCATAATCTAGCCTCAAATTTGCGTGTTATTTCCATTTTAAGGATTACCGAGCCATTATTCAGCCCTTAGCCTTGAATCGGCGATCGCTGATCACTGATCACTGATACTCAACACCCCGTCAAAAAAAATATTTGCCAAAAAACCAGCGTAAGGGTATTTTAAGAATAATTTTATATGTTTACTTTGCGATTACATGAGAATCCTAGTTACGGGTGGTGCAGGTTTTATCGGTTCCCATCTAATCGATCGCTTGATGGAACAGGGTCATGAAGTGATCTGTCTGGATAACTTCTACACAGGGACGCGCAGAAATATCGTTAAATGGCTAGGAAATCCTTATTTTGAGCTAATTCGTCACGATATCACCGAGCCGATCCGTCTAGAAGTCGATCAGATTTATCACCTGGCCTGTCCCGCTTCCCCAATTCACTATCAATATAACCCCGTAAAAACGATTAAAACCAATGTTTTAGGGACTATGTATATGCTAGGCCTAGCTAAAAGGGTAAAAGCGCGATTTTTGCTCGCTTCTACCTCAGAAGTCTATGGCGATCCCGATGTGCATCCGCAAACGGAAGAATATCGAGGTAATGTCAACTGCATCGGACCGCGTTCCTGTTATGACGAGGGTAAACGGGTAGCGGAAACCCTGGCTTTTGAGTATTATCGGGAGCATAAAGTCGATATCCGGGTGGCCCGGATTTTCAACACCTACGGCCCGCGAATGCTGGAAAACGATGGTCGAGTGGTGAGTAATTTCGTCGTACAAGCTTTGCGCGGTCAACCCCTAACGGTTTATGGTCAAGGTTCCCAAACCCGCAGTTTTTGCTATGTTTCTGACTTGGTGGAAGGGTTAATGCGTTTGATGAATGGGGATTTTATCGGGCCGGTTAATCTCGGCAATCCCGACGAATACACAATTCTGGAATTAGCACAAGTGATCCAAGGCATGATTAATCCCGAGGCCGAATTGGTCTATCAACCACTGCCGGAAGATGATCCCAAGCAACGACAACCGGATATCACTCGTGCTAAAACTTATCTGGATTGGAGTCCAACTATTCCTCTAAGTCAGGGTTTAAAAATGACGATCGAGGATTTCCGTTCTCGTCTAAGCTAATCCCTAATCAATAAATTTAACCTAATTGTCACTGGAGTGATTATCATGCGTGTTTGTGTTATCGGAACGGGTTATGTGGGTTTAGTCACTGGGGTTTGCCTAGCACATATCGGCCATCATGTTATCTGTATTGACAACAATGAAGAAAAAGTCAAATTGATGAAATCGGGACAATCCCCCATCTATGAACCGGGGTTATCGGAATTAATGCAGTCTTCGGCAGCCTCCGGCAATCTGGAATTCTCCGCGGATCTAGAAGCGGGAGTTAAACACGGCGAAATCCTCTTTATCGCTGTTGGTACACCAGCACTACCCACTGGAGAAAGTGACACCCGTTATGTGGAAGCGGTGGCCCGGGGTATTGGGGCCCATCTCAACGGTGGTTATAAAGTAATCGTCAATAAATCTACCGTTCCCATCGGTTCCGGGGATTGGGTACGGATGATCGTCCTCGATGGAGTGGCCGAGAGACAAAAAAATCTCGTGGCCGCTGGTGGCGGTATTAGTACACTAGAACGCATTGAAGCGGAATTCGATGTGGTCAGTAATCCCGAATTTTTACGGGAAGGTTCAGCGGTTTATGATACTTTTAACCCCGATCGCATTGTTTTAGGCAGTAATAACCCGAAAGCCATCGAAATGATGAAGGAATTGTACGCGCCTTTGGTTAAACGCCAATTCGCTGAGGATACCTCCTTGCCTCCCGTTCCCGTAGTCGTTACGGATCTCAGTTCGGCGGAAATGATTAAATACGCCGCTAATGCCTTCCTAGCCACCAAAATTAGCTTTATTAACGAAGTAGCTAACATCTGCGATCGCGTGGGAGCCGATGTCACCCAAGTGGCTAAAGGTATCGGTTTAGATTCCCGTATCGGCAGCAAATTCCTCTCGGCCGGGATCGGTTGGGGGGGTTCCTGTTTCCCCAAAGATGTGTCAGCTTTGGTGCATACCGCAGAAGACTACGGTTACGAAACGGAATTACTCAACGCCGCTATCAATGTTAACAAACGTCAACGGACAATCGCGATCGAAAAACTGCAACAGGAATTAAAAATCCTCAAGGGTAAAACCGTCGGTTTGTTGGGATTAACTTTTAAACCCGATACCGATGATATGCGCGATGCTCCGGCTTTAACCATGATTGAACAGTTAAATCGTTTAGGTGCTAAGGTAAAAGCCTATGATCCGATCGTTTCCCAAAGTGGTTTAAGTCACGGTCTAAGCGGTGTGATTATCGAATCGGATCCGGAAAGATTGGCTGATGGTTGTGACGCTTTGGTGGTGGTGACGGAATGGCAAGAATTCCTCCGTCTTGACTACGGCAAAATGGCTAAAACCATGCGCGAACCCGTGTTGATTGATGGTCGCAATTTCCTCGATCCTGCTGTGGTGACAGCAGCCGGTTTCCGTTACCTCGGGATTGGACGTTAATCCCAGAAATCCGCCTTTTCAGCAGGACTAACGCGGGTGGGGAAGGAGCAAAAAGCACCAACCCTTACCCCTGCTCCTAGGGGCGAAAATTGCCCGATTATGCCAGATGAAAAACGAAAACTTCCTAGCTGACCATAAGGATAGTTGCAATGGTTACATGATGTGAACGGGGGCCACTAGAATCCGGGGGCGATGGGTAGAATTAAATTGAGAAACTAGAAATCAGTTTTAGCAATACCTATGGTTAGCTCTGTTCAATACCGCTACACTAACGAACAAGTTAGGGACTGGTTACGGGGATTACTGACAATTGCCTGGTGTGATGGGGATTATAGCACCAGCGAACAGGAATCGATCGCCCGTTTCGCTCACGAATTAGAATTAGATGACGACCACGTTCTCTATCAATCGATTAGTCCCGAAGAATTGGCCGCAAGTTTCGGTCATGACCCCAAAATATCAGAAAACTTCCTCCGCACGGCGGTCATGGTAGCGATCGCCGATGGCATTTATTCCCCCGCAGAAGCGGCATTACTGCATAGTTATCGGGATGCTTTCGGGTTAGAAATCGAGGCCCTGTCAGCTTTAGAACATACTATCTGTGAAATTCCCGAAATTACCACAGAAGCGAATAAATCCGAGTTTATCAGTGCCGAACATCCCCACCCAGATCTGCTTCATCCCCTCAAAGATTGGTTAGATGGGGTAGAAATGCACGATCCGCGCTTGGCCCGGTTTATCTGCAAAATGGTTCCGCCTCAATGTCCTTTTGAACGCGATATCGTGCTGTTTGGTCATAAATTAGTCCATATTCCGCCCCTGTGCAAGTTAAATCCTCTCTACGAGCAATTAGTCGGTTTACGCTTCCGCGCCCTATCATACTTAGCCGATGATTGTCAAGAGGATATTTCCGAGTATATTTAGCCAATTTAATTAAAATTGCGGCTAACATGGTATAAATATCCTGCTGACAGAAAATATCTCAACCTAAGGGCTTTTCCTAGCCAGGGCTGGCTGAATAAATCTAAAAACCTTGTTGGATAAGGCTTTTAGACTTTTTTCCCCTCAAAAAGTGCTGACCATTGGAGTGATCGGGGGTAAAATTCAGGGACTTTTTCCCCGAAAATTAGGTAACTGACTACCTCAAAATCGGTAAAACCCTACACCCCACACCCCACACCCCACACCCTGCCCCCACCAACAAACTTTTTCAGCAGACCCTAGCTAATTCTTCCGTTAAAATTAGGTTAAGTCGCCGTTGACAGAGAAAATATGAGTAAAAACTCCCGACGAGTCGATTTTCCTGATTTACCCGGGCTAAAAAACCTGCGCTCCTATCAATGGCAGTGGCTGGGCAAAGATATCCTCGCCGGTGTCACCGTGGCAGCCTACGCTATTCCCCAGTGTATGGCTTACGGCGACCTGGCCGGGGTCGATCCCGTGGTGGGATTGTGGACTCTCGTGCCAGCCGCCCTAGTTTACGCCCTTTTCGGCTCCTCATCGCAACTATCCCTCGGACCGGAATCGACCACGGCAGTGATGACGGCGGCAGCGATCGCACCGATGGTGAGCCTTCAAGGAGAAAATTACGGCAGTTTAGCGGCTTTTTTAGCCCTAATGGTCGGTTTAATCTGTTTAGTTGGTTATATCGCCCGCTTAGGATTTTTAGCTAATTTACTCTCCAAACCGATCCTAATCGGTTATATGGCGGGAGTGGCGGTGATCATGATTGCGGGACAACTGGGTAAAATTAGTGGTTTGTCAATCGGTGAAAATACGGTTTTTAAAGAAATTTTCGCTTTTTTCTGGGGAATAAACCAATGGCACTGGCCAACCCTTAGCCTCGCTCTACTGCTGCTACTATTTCTATTTGTCATCCAAAAATATTTTCCCAAAGCACCGGGACCCTTGCTGGCGGTTTTACTGGGAACCCTCGCCGTCGCCACCCTCCATCTCGATCAAGAGGGGGTGGCAGTAGTGGGGAAAATTAGCAATACTTTGCCTAATTTTGGCTTACCAACCCTAGATTTTTCCCAATTACTACCCCTAGGAACCGCGGCCGTCGGCATTGCCCTGGTCGGCTATTCCGATAACGTCTTGACCGCCAGAGCCTTCGCCAGACACCATAACCAAGAAATCGATGCCAATCAAGAATTTTTAGCCCTAGGACTGGGGAATCTGGCAGCGGGTTTTTGTCAGGGATTTCCCATCAGCAGCAGCGCCAGTCGCACCGCGGTGGGCGATTCCGTGGGCAGTAAAAGTCAGCTTTACTCCCTGGTGGTGGCAGTGGTGGTGGTGGCGGTCATTTTCTTGCTCGGTCCGCTACTGGTACTCTTTCCCAAGGCCGCCTTGGGTGCGCTGGTGATTTATGCGGCCTGTAAACTGGTGGATATTGCCGGCGCTAAACGACTAAAAAGCTTTCGCAATAGTGAGTTTAATCTCGCTGTCCTGACCATGGTGGGGGTGCTAACCACGGGGATTTTAAGCGGGGTTGCCATTGCCATCGGTCTCTCGGTTATCGATTTATTGGCCCGCATTACCCGGCCCGATGATGCGGTCTTGGGTACGGTTCCGGGGGTGATGGGTTTACACGCGCTCCAGGATTGGCCAGAAGCGCAAACAATACCGGGGTTAGTTATCTATCGTTACGATGCCCCCTTATTTTTTGCTAATGCGGCCGACTTTAAACGTCGCGCCCTCAGCGCCATTGCCCGGGAGACAAAACCGGTAGAATGGTTTGTCTTGAATACAGAGGCACTCGGGGAGTTGGATAGTACAGCCGTGGAGATTATCGAGGAATTAGCAAGGGAATTATCAAGACAGGGTATAGTTTTCGCCCTAGCGAGGGTTAAACACGATCTGTACTTAGAATTGCAACGCTCTCGCTTGTTAGATAAAATTAGCCAAGAGAGAATTTACTATACTTTGCCGGCGGCGATCGAAGCTTTTAAAAATCGTTAACTGATAGTTAGGGGTCGAGAAGGTCATCGCCGACCTCCCCTCCCATAAAGAACCTACCCGTGCATAGTTTTCGGACTTTATTGAAATTAGGTGATAGAGTTGTCTAAGTTGGGCTTCCGTCGGTTGCATTTAGTCATTGTCGGCTTAATTTTAGATTATTGTTCATTTTTAGCATCATTAACTGAAAGTCACTTCCCTAACCTATTTAGGGTTTGCGGCAAAAAGTTTTTCGTGGGGGTAGGGGGGTGTGGGGTTTTACCCATTTTCAAGTGGTCAATTACCTAAGTTTCAGGGAAAAAGTGCCTAATTCTCCCCCCCGATCCCTCCAAAGGCCGCCACTTTTTGATTTTAAAAAAGTAGAATGTAGGGTGCGTTAGACGGCGACAATCTTTGCTTAAACTTGAATCTAACAATCCGTCGTAACGCACCTATCTATCTATCATTAATTTATTTGGTGCGTTACGCTATCGAATGGCGCACCCTACTAAGCTAAACGGCTTTTACTTCGGATCACCGATATAGACTCCAAAAGGGTTATAGCTATTGGATCATGCAGGTTAAGCGCCGTTTAGCTTACTACTAAATCTGGTTATTAAAAACTGATTATTTATTCACCCTTTTGCCTTTTGCCTGTCCTTATAAGTAGCCTATACTCAACGGATTTAGTATGACTCATAGCTGTTATAATTAGATCAATGTCCCAGCCAGGGGAAAAACTATGACAACTCTCGACATTTTACCAGAAGTCACCTGTCCCCCCACGGATTTATGGAGTGATGAACCAC
>VYLE01000357.1_pt1 | contig 30590 bp, 25 predicted proteins | sample 5114391 | NCBI WGS metagenome assembly VYLE01 (sample SAMN12291771, study PRJNA351875) | freshwater metagenome | isolation source: freshwater lake | place: USA: Michigan, Kent Lake | collected 2013-08-15
CCGCTGCCGAGATCGCGCTGCCTACAAGCACGGCATCGGCGCCCGCGGCGGCCGCGGGCGCAAGGTCGACCGGGGTGCGCATGCCGCTCTCCGCCACGGCGATGCACTCCGCCGGGATGCATGGAATCAGCGCGGGGGCTGTTGCGGGGTCGATCACGAGCGTCTCCAAGTCGCGGTTGTTCACCCCGATTACCGTGGCCCCGGCGGCAAGCGCACGATCGAGCTCACCCAGGGTGCGTACCTCGACCAGCGTGGAGAGCCCCGCTTCGGCAGCGGCGTCCATGAGGCGCGGCAACTCGTCGGGGGAGAGTGACCGCACGATGAGCAGCGCCGCCGACGCGCCCGCGGCCCGTGCCTCCCAGAGCTGCACCGGGTGCACGAGAAAATCCTTGCGGATTACCGGCACCGGAACCGCATGACTCACGTCGCGGAGATCCGCGAGGGTACCGCCGAACCGGGTCGGCTCGGTGAGAACCGAGATCGCGGCGGCTCCACCGGCCACGTAGGCGGCGGCCTGCATCCCAGCGTCGAGACCGGGAGCGATGGCCCCCTTGGATGGGGACGCCCGCTTCACCTCCGCGATGACCCGCAGGCACGGGCCCCGCAGTGGCGCCGCGAAGGGATGAGCGGGCGGCAGGTCATGGACGCGTGCCCGCAGCTCGGCCAGCGTGCCGGCTACGGCGCCTGCCCGCTCATGGGCCTCACGAGCCAGTGTGCCGAGGGTACCACCGGGAAAGCTCCAGGGCGCGGACGAAAAAAATGCTTGCACTTCGGAGCGTCTTCGGTTAGCGTGGCGGGTGGTTGGATTCGGCCTGTTTTCGGGGCGCGAGGCGTCCCCTCAATCCATGGAGCTACCATGCCGCTTACAAAGCGACAGCGGGAAATTCTGTCGTTCCTGTCGGAGTACAACGACGTCAACGGGTACGCACCGAGCTTCGAGGAAATCGCCTCGCGCTTCAACTATAACTCGCTGGCGACGGTGCATGAGCACCTCACCAATCTCGAGCGCAAGGGATACATCAAGCGGTCGTACAACGAAAGCCGCGCGATCGAGATTCTGCCCTCGGAGATTTACCAGCGCTCGGTCGAACTCCCGCTGCTGGGCACGGTGGCTGCCGGTGCACCGCTCGAAGCGATGCACACCGGCGAAACCATGGCAGTGCCCGATGGGTTCCTGCGCAAGAACGGGAGCCACTACGTCCTGCGCGTGAAGGGCGACTCCATGATCGAGGAGCACATCCGCGACGGCGACTACGTGGTCATCAACGACAAGCAGGCCGCGGACAACGGGGAGATGGTCATTGCCCTGCTCGACGGCTCGGGCGCCACGGTCAAGCGGTATTATCGTGAGCGCGACGGACGCATTCGCTTGCAGCCGGCGAACGAAACCATGCAGCCGCTTTTCGTCCACGAGGACGACGTGCGCATACAGGGCATTGTGGTGGGCGTGCTGCGGCGCTACTGAGCCGGGCCGCCAAGGTGGCTATTGCGCGGGGTGACGCGATCGGGCGGCTGCGGCCTGGGAGGCGGCGCGAAGCCGCTCCAGGGCCGTGAAGCCCACGCCGGAGCGCAAGGCGTCGCGCGTGTGGGCCACGGCGTCCGCGTAGGCGATGCCCTCTCGGCTCACATAGAGCGCGGCCGCGGCATTCAGCAGCACGGCGGCGTGCGCCCCTGGTGTCCCGTCGCCCTGCAACACCTGTTCGATCACACGCGCGTTGTCGGCGGGATCCCCGCCGGCAAGCTCCGACGCGTCTACCGCACGTACCCCATGGGCCGCGGGATCGATCTCCCACGAGTGCACACGGCCACCGGCAACCTCCTGCACCGACGTCACGCCAAGCGGTGAGATTTCATCGAGGCCCGGCTCCCCGTGAACCACGAGGGTCCGCACCGTGCCCAGTGCGCACAGCGTGTCCGCCAGGAGCGGGAGGCGCGCGCGTTCCGCCACGCCCACCACCTGCCGCCCGGCGCGGGCCGGATTGGCCAGCGGGCCCACGATATTCATGACCGTGGGCACGGCCAGCTCCCGCCGAACCGGTCCCACATGGCGCAGCGCCGGATGCATGAGCGGCGCGAACATGAACACGATCCCTGCTTCCTGCAGGGTGTCGGCCATGGCCGCCGGCGAGATGTCCACCGCCACGCCAAGCGCCTCGAGCACATCGGCGCTTCCGCTGCGTGACGTGAACGACCGATTGCCGTGTTTCGCCACCCGTACCCCCATGCCCGCGGCCACCAACGCCGCCGCCGTGGATATGTTGAAGGTGGTGAGGGCGCCACCGCCGGTTCCGCAGGTGTCTACCAGATCGTCCGGCTCCGCAGCGGGCAGCACCAGCATGGCGTCACGCAACGCCTGCACGACCCCGGCCACTTCCGCGGCCGTTTCTCCCTTCACGCGCAGCGCCATGAGCAAGGCGGCGACCTGCGCGGATGTGCCTTCGCCGCGCATGATGACGCGGAAGGCCGCGCGCAGTGCCTCCGCGTCGAGCGACGCATGCTGGGCCAGACGACGGATCGCGCCGAGTAGGGCGTCAGCCGACATGTAGCGTGTTCAGCAGGCGCTCTGCGAGGCCGTTGCGCGAGGCGATGAGGGAGATGACCAGGCCGAGCAGGCGAACGCGCTCGACGTCTTCATCGGTATAAATCCCGCGCTGGGCGCGGTTGGTGAGGTTGAGCACACCGACCAGCTCGCCATGATACAGCAGGGGGAAGCAGATGAAGCTGCCCGTGGTGAAGTACTGGTCTCGCAAGAGCGGGTGCTGAGCCGCCTCGCGCACGTCCTGCACTAGCAACGGCTCGCGTGCCGCGGCGACGCGCCCCGCCACCCCCTCACCAATGCGGATTCGCATGCCCTCGGATACGGACGGCGCGATGCCACGAGCCGCAGCGAGGTACAGATATTCGGGGTCCGGCGATCGCAGCATGAGCGAACAGCGCTGCGCCTGCATATCGTCGCCCACGAGCGCCAGGAGCGCGTCGACCAGCGTGCGGGCGTCCGTGGTTTCGGCGTCCAGCGTCAGAGCGCGATCGACGAGGTACAGCGTCCGCGTCCGCTGGCGGAGTGCTTCGCTGCGCCGGTGGAGTTCGATGTGCGCCAGCTCCAGCTGCGACACGGCGGCTGCGAGCTGCTGATCCGAAAGCACCGCGCGTCTGGTGGCTCGGCGCGCCTCTTCCAGGGCTCGCGCCGCTTCCGCCTGGACGGCGATCATCTCCGCCCGATCCAGGGCGGGAACTTCGCGCGGCGTGTTGCGGACCTCACGCAGCTCCGCTTCGAGCGCCCCCAACTTGCGGACATACTCGCCGTGGACGCGCTGGGTCACGTCCTCAAGCGTCCGGACGGCCTCTTCCCGCGCATCCCGTTCCGCCAGGCGGGCATACGCCAGGTCGAAGAGCGCCATGGCGGGGGCGAGACGTTCGGTGGTGCGCGTGCCGAAAATCTTGCGGGGCTCGTACAGTGCGAGCACAGCGCCGAGCATCCCGTCCAAGCGCATGCCGCGCACGGCAAGAACTCCGCCGTCGAGCAACGCCGAAAAACCGCATAGGCGGGCGTAATCGGCCGACCGGTCGGTGACATCGATGAACGGCCCGCCGGCCAGCACGCGGGTCCGCACGGGCTCGGGCAGATGGTCGAAGGTGGTCTCCATGCTGCTGCGTACCACCTGCGCGCCGACCGGAGTGAGCCGGTCGCGCAGCATGTCGCGGCGCGCATCATACTGGATCAGCGCCAGCGACGCGCCCCGGTCAAGTTCGGCAATCGTCTCCCCCAAGGCGATCAGCGCCTGATCGAGATCGGGGGCCGCCGACAGGGCGTGCGCGAGGGAGGCGAGGGTGCGTGGAGGCATGGTGAAAGAGACGACGTGCACACAACGTCATTCAGCGCGGTCGCGCAATGGCTGAGCCGTTTGCGTCCCGCCGCTGCCGGGGCGTGACCCCGGCGAGTTGAAGCAAACGCCTGAGGTGCCTAGCTTCCCCGCCCAATGGACCTGCGACCGATCCTCCTGGTAACGCAATATGACGGAGGGCGCTTCGCCGGCTGGCAGCGCCAACCGGTCGCCCGGACCGTTCAGGGCGAGATGGAAGCCGTGCTTGCCCGGCTCTGCGGCGAAGCCATTCCCGCGGTCGGCGCCGGGCGGACTGATGCCGGCGTGCATGCGCATGGCCAGGGCGTCGGCGTCCGGGTTCCCGCCCGCTGGAGCCCGGAGCGGCTTCAGCGGGCCATCAACGCCTTGCTGCCGCCGGACATCTGGGTGGCCTCGGCCCACGAGATGGTTGCGGACTTTCACCCCCGGCGCAGCGCAATCGAGCGCCGATATGGTTATCTTGTGGGGACGGATGACGCTGCCCTCTCGCCCTTCCGGCGCCGGTACGAATGGGCGGTTTCCCGCCTGCTGGCGGCGGAAGCGCTTCACGAGGAAGCCAGTCACCTGCTGGGAGAACACACGTTTCGGGCGTTTGCCGTGGCTCACACGGCGCCGATCGACGATCACCATCGCTGCGTCATTCAGCACGCGGCGTGGGTGCCTCGCGACGGCGGCTGGGTCTTCGAGGTCGCTGCGAACCGGTTTCTCCATCACATGGTGCGCTTTCTCGTGGGAACGATGATCGATGTGGCACAGGGACGCCGGCCGCGTGGCAGCATCGCGCGGCTGCTCGTGGCACCCGACAACACCGAGACATCGCCGCCGGCGCCGGCCCACGGGCTTTCGCTGCGAGAGGTGGTCTACCCCGGGTCCTCCTATGCCACCAACGGGTAAACGCGCTCGCCACTCGGTGCTCGCCGGAATGTGTCCATGACACCACGTCCCACGCTCGTCGCCCTGCTCTCTCTGGCGCTCATCGGGTGCGAGGGGGCCAATCCCTCCCGCTCGGAGGCGCAGTCGCGCACGTTACCTCCGGCCCCACCCCTGCCGACTGGACCCGTTCCGGCGGCCTCCGTAGCCACGTCCCGTCGTACTGCCATCACCACCGCTGTCGAGCGTGTCGCCCCTGCCGTCGTGACGGTACAGACGGAAACGGTGGAGCGGGTGCCGGTCGACTTCTTCGAGTACTTCATGGGGGGACGCTCGGGCGAGCGGCGCAACGCGGGTATCGGCTCGGGCTTCGTGGTGCGTGCCGATGGCGTGATCGTGACCAATGCCCATGTGATCGCGGGCGCGTCCCGCGTCTCGGTGGCGATGCGCGACGGGACCACCTACGACGCCACGGTGGTCGGCACCGACGAGTCGAACGACCTTGCGGTGGTGCGGATCAAGGCGCGGAACCTGCCGGTGGCGCCACTCGGCCGGTCATCGGAACTCATTGTGGGCGAATGGACGATCGCCATCGGCAACCCGTTCGGATTCGTGCTGGGCAACAATGAGCCGAGTGTCTCGGTTGGCGTGGTGAGCGCGGTGGGTCGCAATCTTGCCGGGCGTGGTGAGGGGGGAGGCGCCTACATCGACATGATCCAGACGGACGCCGCCATCAACCCGGGCAACTCCGGGGGACCGCTCGTCAATGCGTCGGGGGAAGTGATCGGTGTCAACAGTTCGATCTACTCCCCCAGCGGCGGCTCGGTAGGCCTGGGGTTCGCCATCCCTATCGATCGCACGAAGCGCATCGTTGAGGACCTCCTGGAGCATGGCGCGGTCCGGCAGCCATGGGTCGGGATCCGGCTGCAAACGCCACAGGCGAGCAGCGCACGCGATGTGGCCAAGGCCGGCGCAGTGGTGGCGCGTGTCGTTCCCGGCTCGCCGGCAGAAAAGGCGGGGGTGCGGATGGGAGATCAGGTGGTGGGTGCGGGAACGCGCCCCGTTCGCAATCCCTTCGATTGGGAGGCGCGGCTGCTCGACCTGCGGGTGGGCGAGGCACTGCCCATTACCGTGCGCCGCGGCGGCCGCGATGTGCGTCTCACCGTGCAGGTGGCTGACGCGCCGGAGGTAACGGCCCAGAAGGTCACAGTCCTCCGGGAACTGCAACTCATCACCCTTACCGATGCCATCCGTCAGGAGCGCGGCATCGCCGCCGCCGCCGGGGCGCTTGTGTACCGCATTTCCGATCGCATCCGCGACGAGATCGGGCTGCAGGAGGGTGATGTGATCGCGCAGGTGGGGCAAACGCGCATCGGATCCGCCGAGGCCGCCTCCAGTGCCTTCGATCGATACGGCACCCGCGGGCCGGTGTTCGTCGTATTCGAGCGCAATCGTCAGTACTTCCAGACGTCGTTCTACCTCCGCTGACCCGACGCACCTCACCATCGATTCCGTGACCGCTTCCGATAGATCCTCGTATCAGTCTCCGCTTGCCGACCGCTATGCGTCCCGTGCCATGCTCACGCTCTGGGGACCGCAAGAGCGCTATGGCCTGTGGCGTCGCCTGTGGCTGGCCTTGGCGGAAGCACAGCAATCGCTCGGCATTGCCATTCCCGATGAGGCGCTCACCGGGATGCGCGCGCACCTCGACGACATCGATTTCGACGCGGTGGCCGAATACGAGCGGAAGTTTCGTCACGACGTCATGGCGCATGTACACGCCTTCGGCGACGTGGCACCCGAGGCGCGAAAGTTCATTCATCTCGGGGCGACCAGCTGCTATGTCACGGACAATGCCGAGCTCATTCTCATGCGGCGCGGTCTCGGCCTGCTGCGGGCGAAGCTGCTCGACGCGCTCGACGCGCTGAGCGGCTTCGCGCGGGAGTGGAAGGATGTGCCGGCGCTCGGGTACACGCATTTGCAGCCGGCGCAGCTGACCACGGTGGGCAAGCGGGCCACTCTGTGGATGCAGGACATCCTGCTCGATCTCGAGGATCTCGAGTTCCGCATCAGCTCCCTCCCCTTCCGTGGCGTCAAGGGCACGACCGGGACGCAGGCGTCTTTCCTGTCGCTGTTCGACGGCGACCATGCCAAGGTGCGCGAGCTCGATCGGATGGTGTGCGCGACGATGGGCTTCGCCACCAGCATCCCGGTGAGCGGACAGACCTACTCGCGCAAGATCGATGCGCAGGTGCTGGGTGTGGTGGCCGGGATTGCCGCGACCGCCTCCAAGTTCAGCGGGGACATTCGCATGCTGCAGGCGTTCGGGGAGATCGAGGAGCCCTTCGAGAAGAATCAGATCGGTTCCTCGGCCATGGCATACAAGCGCAATCCCATGCGGTCGGAGCGCATCGCGGCACTTGCCCGCTTTGTGCTCTCGCTCGAGCCGAACGCCAACCAGACCCACGCCGTGCAGTACTTCGAGCGTACCCTCGACGACTCGGCGAATCGCCGTCTGGCCATTCCAGAGTCGTTTCTCGCGACCGATGCCATTCTGGTGCTGCTGCAGAATGTGGTGCGGGGACTCGAGGTGCATCCGGCGCGCATTCGGCGGCGCGTCGATGACGAGCTGCCGTTCATGGCCACGGAGGAACTGATCGTTCGCTTCGTGCGCGCGGGCGGCGACCGCCAGGAGGCGCACGAGATCATTCGTGGTCACAGCATTGCGGCGGCGCGGGCGGTCAAGGATGGCGCCGCGAGGAACGACATGCTGGAGCGGCTCGCCGCTGATCCTGCGTTCGGTGTGCCGCTGGAGGATCTGCAGGCCGTGGCGGAGCCCGCGCGTTTCGTCGGGCGCGCTCCGCAGCAGGTGGAGGAGTTCCTGGAGGAGCACGTCGCCCCGTGGCTGTCGTGCGAACGTGCCAGTGTGGACCAGGAAGAGGTGCGCGTATGAGTACACCGGCGCTGCTGCAGACCGACCTGCCGTTGCCGCTGGTGCGGCGTGGCAAGGTGCGTGACGTGTACGAGGTCGATGCCGATCGCCTCCTGCTGGTAACGACCGATCGCATCAGCGCCTTCGATGTGGTGATGTCGGAGGCGATTCCCTACAAGGGCGCCGTGCTCACGCAGCTCACGGCGTGGTGGCTCGGCCAACTGCCGTCGGGCATCGCGCACCATCTCATCACGGCCGACACCGACGCCATCCTCGCGGCCGTGCCCGCGCTCGCGCCCTATCGCGAGGCATTGGCTGGTCGGGCCATGCTCACGTGGAAGGCGGACGTGGTGCCCATCGAGTGCGTGGTGCGAGGCTACATCACCGGCTCGGCATGGAAGGAATACCAGGCGCTCGGCACCCTTGCCGGCGAGGCGCTGCCTGCGGGATTGCGTGAAAGCGACCGTCTCGATCCGCCGATCTTCAGTCCAGCCACCAAGGCCGAGACTGGGCACGACGAGAACATCACCAGCGCCACGGTGGTGGCACGGGTCGGGGCGGAGACAGCGGCGACGCTCGAACAACTGGCGCGCACGATCTACGAATTCGGGCGGGCGGTTGCCGAGCCGCGCGGCATCATCGTGGCCGACACCAAGTTCGAGTTCGGCTGGCGCGAGGGCACGTTGTTGCTCATCGACGAGGTCCTCACCCCCGACAGCTCACGCTTCTGGCCTGCCGACCGCTACGTCCCCGGCCGCGGGCAGCCGAGCTTCGACAAACAGCCGCTGCGGGACTGGTTGGACCTGGAGCGGAAGGGGGGGCGCTGGGACGGTGACGCGCCGGCTCCGGTACTGCCCCCGGAGATCGTGGAAGCCACCAGTTTGCGGTATCGCGACGCCTTTCATCGATTGACGGGTTCCCCGCTCGACCTGGCCCGTCTGGGGCTTCCGGTCGCCCAGTGAACGCCCCCTCGGTCGAAATCGGGGGCATTACCGCGGCGACGGGTGTTGCCCTGCTCGTGCTGTTCGGACTCGCCCTGCGTGGTCGTTCGTGGACCTGGTGGGTGCTTGGCTATGTCATGACGCTGGTGACGCTGGTGCTCGCGTGGACTCGCCGATGAACGCCCCCGACGGTACGGAGCGCCAGCGGATGCGGCCCCGGGAGGCCGCGGTCATCGCGCTGCCCAACGGATTCACGCTGGCCAACCTGTTTTTCGGCATCTTCGGCATCGTGGCCGCCTCACGCGGCGACTTCGATGCCGCGGCGCGTTTCATCGTGTTCGGTGGCGTCGCCGATACGCTCGACGGCCGCATCGCGCGCGCCACCAAGACCGGCTCGCGCTTCGGCGAAGAGCTCGACTCGCTGGTGGATGCCATTTCGTTCGGCACCGCGCCTGCACTCATCATGTACTTCGCGGTGTTCCAGAGTACACGGTGGGAGTGGATCTTCTGTTTCTTCTTCACCGCGTGCGCGGTGATGCGTCTGGCCCGATTCAACGTGATGCAGGCCGGTCGCAAGACGACGCACTTCCAGGGGCTGCCGAGCCCGGCAGCCGGCGGGGTACTGGCCACGTACTATTGGTTCAGCCAGACCTCGCTGTATACCGAAACGATCGTCGCCGACCTTCCCTGGCATCAGATGCTCCGATTCCTGATGCTCGGCCTTGGCATGCTGATGATCAGCAACGTGCAGTACGCCAAGTTTCCCGTCGTCAACTTCCGCTCGCTCCAGGGCATCCTTGGATTCGTGCTCGTCATCGGTACGCTCATTGGCGTGATCTTCCTGCCGAAGCAGTTCTTCTTTCCGGCCGGCATGGCGTACGTGCTGTACGGGATCGGCCGCACGGTGTTCCTCGGTCTTCTCGACCGTCTGCCGGGTCGTGATGCGTCCGGCGATGACGATGATGAAGATTCGGCGAGCGCCCCTCCCCGTCGCCGTCGCCGGCGTCGTCCTTCCCAACGCAACCCAGCCGGTTCTGACACCGGTCGCGAGGATAAGCCCGCATGACCCGTTTCCGTTGCGCCGTCCACATCGTGCCGCGTCGCGGCATTCTCGATCCTCAGGGTAAGGCCGTCGCCGACGCGCTGCACTCACTCGAGTTCACCAATGTCAGTGATGTGCGCGTGGGTCGGTACGTTGTGGTGGACGCAACCGCCGATTCGGAAGACGCGGCGCGTGCGGCGGTGAAGGCCATGTGTGAGAAGCTGCTCGCCAATCCCGTCACCGAAGACTACGATATCGCCAGCGTGGAGCGCGCGTGAAAGCCGGCATCGTTCGCTTCCCGGGCTCCAACTGCGACGAGGATGCGTTCCACGCTGTCGCGGACATCCTCGGTCAGGACGCCGTCTACCTGTGGCACAAGGATCATGACCTCCAAGGGGTGGATCTGGTGATTCTCCCCGGTGGTTTCAGCTATGGCGATTACCTGCGCGCCGGCGCGATCGCGCGATTCAGTCCGATCATGCAGGAGGTGGTGCAGCACGCCAATCGCGGCGGCCTCGTGCTGGGCATCTGCAATGGCTTTCAGATTGCCTGCGAAGCGGGGCTGCTGCCTGGCGCGCTCCTGCGCAACGACACGTTGCGCTTCGTGAGTGCGCCGGTCACGCTGCGGGTGGAAAGCATCGCCACGCGTTTCACCTCGCAGTATCACCTGGGGCAACAGATCCGCATTCCGGTGGCACATGGCGATGGGCGATACACCGCCGACGGCGACGTGCTCGCCCGACTCGAGGGGGAAGGGCGTGTGGTGTTCCGCTACGTCGACGCGAGCGGCCAGGCCACCCGCGCGGCCAATCCGAACGGATCGCTCCGCAACATTGCGGGCATCGTCAGCGAGGCCGGCAACGTGCTGGGGATGATGCCGCACCCGGAGCGGGCCATGGAGAGGGCGCTGGGCTCGACGGACGGTCTGCCGCTCTTCACGTCGATCATGGAATCGCTGCTTGGAGGAGTTGCCGCATGAGTGCATCCACGCCTGCGACCGCCTCGCGCGTGCAGTCGCGCCCCGGTGACCCGACCATTACGCCGGCGCTGGTTGCTGAGCATGGCATCACCGAGTTCGAGTACGAGCGTCTGGTGCACATGCTCGGCCGGACGCCCACGTTCACCGAGCTGGGGGTGGTGAGTGCCCTGTGGAGCGAGCATTGCTCGTACAAGCATTCCCGCCCCATGCTCAAGACGCTGCCCACCAAGGCTCCCTGGGTGCTGCAGGGGCCCGGAGAAAACGCCGGCGTCATTTCCGTCGGCGACGGCTGGGCCGTGGCGTTCAAGATCGAGTCCCACAACCATCCTTCGGCTGTGGAGCCGTATCAGGGGGCTGCCACCGGGGTGGGCGGCATTCTGCGTGATGTCTTCACCATGGGCGCCCGCCCCATCGCTCTGCTCAACTCGCTGCGCTTCGGCCCGCTGACTTCCTCGCGAGTGCGATGGCTCTTCGCCGGTGTGGTGAAGGGCATTGGCGATTACGGCAACTGCGTGGGCGTCCCTACCGTGGGCGGCGAAGTCGTGTTCGACCCGTCCTACGACGGCAATCCTCTCGTGAATGCCATGTGCGTGGGGCTCATGCGCGAGGACGAACTCATCCGCGCCGTTGCCAGCGGTGTTGGCAATCCCATCATGGCGGTGGGGGCGCGAACCGGTCGCGACGGCATTCACGGTGCCTCGTTCGCCTCGGAGGATCTTTCCGAGTCCAGCGAGGCGAAGCGCCCCATGGTGCAGGTGGGTGACCCGTTCACCGAGAAGCTGCTCCTCGAGGCTTCGCTCGAACTGATTCGCAGTGGGCACATCGTGGCCATCCAGGACATGGGTGCGGCTGGTCTCACATCCTCCTCGGCGGAGATGGCGGAGCGCGGTGACGTGGGGGTCACGATCGACGTGACCAAGGTCCCCGTGCGCGAGCAGGGGATGACGCCCTACGAGATCCTGCTCTCTGAATCCCAGGAGCGCATGCTCGTGGTGGCCCGACAGGGCCATGAGGACGCCGTCCGCCAGATCCTCGCAAAGTGGGATCTCGAAGCGGCGGTGATCGGCGAAGTGATCGCGGAACCGGTGTATCGGGTGACCGAGGGGGAGACGATCGTCGCGGAGTTTCCCGGCTCGCGGCTCGTGACCGAGTGCCCGCAGTACGTGCTGGAGCCGAGGGAGAGCGAGGCGCTCAGAGCGGCGCGGGCGCGCGACCCGCATGACGTGAAGCCACTCGCCGACGAACGCGACCATGCGTGGACGCTGGAGCGTCTGCTCTCGTCGCCCACGATTGCCAGCAAGCGGTGGGTGTGGCAGCAGTACGACTCGACGGTGCGCACCAGCACGGTACGCGGGCCCGGGAGTGATGCTGCCGTCGTGCGTCTTCGCAGCACGGATAAGGCGATTGCGTTGTGTATCGACGGCAATGGACGCCATGTGGCGCTGTCGCCGCGCAACGGCGGGCGCGCAGCGGTGTGCGAGGCCGCGCGCAACGTGGCGTGCAGCGGTGCGCGCCCCAAGGCCATCACGAACAACCTCAACTTCGGCAATCCGAAGAAGCCGGAAGTGTACTTCCAGCTCAGCGAGGCAATCGCCGGGATGGGAGAAGCCTGTACGGTGCTGGAGACTCCGGTCACGGGCGGCAACGTCTCGCTGTACAACGAGAATCCACAAGGCGCCATTCATCCGACCCCAACGATCGGCATGGTTGGTGTGATTGAGTCCCTTGCGCACATCACCCCGTCGGCGTTTCAGCGCGTGGGCGACGCCATCGTGCTGCTGGGGGAATGCACGGATGAACTGGGGGCGAGTGAGTACCTGCTCCGCGTCCACGGTCTCACGATCGGCGAGCCGCCCGCGTGCAACCCGGCCACGGAGCGTTCCCTCATCGACGCGCTGCTCGAGGCCATCGCAGCGGGAGTCGTGCGGTCGGCGCACGATTGCAGTGACGGGGGCCTTGCCGTGGCGCTGGCGGAATGTGCCATGATGGCGCGCGACTACGCCTTCGGGTTTGCGGTCGACCTGTCCCCGTGGACCACGCTCCCCCATCGTGCGCTGCTGTTCGGCGAAGCGCACGGCCGGGTGGTCGTGTCCACCGCCGACAGCACGACCGTGCTGAAGATCGCGCAACGCTACGGGGTGCCGGCGCGGGTGATCGGGCGCGTGACCGAGGCCGACACCGGCGCGAGCTTCACCATTTCCGACGATACCTTCACGGCGCCGATCAACTGGCTCGCCAAAGCGTTCCACGAGGCCATTCCCCAGGCAATGGACGGCGACACGCCGGCTGAGCATGTGGTGACCGCGTCGCACGCTCCTACCAACGACTGAGGGAGTTTCCCATGTGCGGCATTTTCGGCGTCTACGGCCACAGGGATGCAGCGGCCCTGACGCAGCTGGGCCTCTACTCTTTGCAGCATCGCGGCCAGGAGTCGGCCGGCATCGTGGCGGTCGACGACAACGGGCAGGCGCGCGTGAGTCGCGCGATGGGCCTCGTGTCCGAGGGATTCGGCGACGACGAGATGCTGGCGTTGCAGGGGCCGATCGCCATCGGGCATACGCGCTACAGCACGGCTGGCTCGTCGGCCATTGAGAACGCGCAGCCGGTGCTGGCCCGTGTGCGCCGGGGGCACATTGCCCTCGCGCACAACGGCAACCTCACCAATGCCGTGGAGCTGCGACGGGCACTCGAAGATGATGGGGCCATCTTCTCGAGCACGATGGACTCGGAAGTGATCGTGCATCGCATCGCCCGTGCCACCGGCGAATCCCCAGAGGCGCGCGTGGCCGAGGCCCTGCAGGAGGTGGAAGGCGCGTACTGCCTGCTCGTGGTCCTGGACGAAACGGTGGTGGTGGCTCGCGATCCGCACGGATGGCGGCCGCTCGTCATGGGGCGCCTCGCCGACAGCCTGGTGTTCGCGTCGGAGACCTGCGCACTGGACATCGTGGGCGCGGTCGTCGAGCGCGAGATCGCGCCGGGGGAGATCGTGGCCGTGGATCGGCACGGGCTGCGGTCGATCACGGCGTTGCCGGCGGCACCGCTGAATCGCTGCGTATTCGAACACGTCTACTTCGCCCGTCCCGACAGCAAGATCTTCGGTGGCTCGGTGGATCGCTCGCGGCGCGCGCTGGGGCGGCAGCTCGCGCGCGAATGCCCCGCTCCCGACGCGGACGTCGTGTTTGCGGTCCCCGATTCGTCCAACTCAGCGGCGCTGGGTTTCGCCGAGGCATCGGGCATTCCCTACGAACTGGCGCTCATTCGCAATCACTATGTCGGGCGCACCTTCATCCAGCCCACGCAGTCGGGGCGTGATGCCAAGGTGAAGGTGAAGTACAACCCGGTGCGCGAGATCATCGAGGGCAAGCGCGTGGTCATGGTGGATGACTCGATCGTGCGTGGCACGACCACGCGCGGCCTGGTGTCGCTCGTACGGGCGGCGGGTGCGCGGGAAGTGCACATGCGCGTATCCAGTGCGCCCATCATCAGCCCATGCTACTACGGCATCGACACGCCGCGCCGGGAAGAGCTCATTGCGGCGCAAATGAGCCACGAGGAACTGGTCCGTCATCTGGGCGTGGACACGCTGGGGTATCTGTCCATCGAGGGCATGCTCTCGGCCATGCCGACCGGTCCGGACGGCTACTGCCATGCCTGTTTCTCCGGTCGCTATCCGACGGCCACGCCGTCGGAGCCGGAATTGCTTCGCGCCGGCAGTTCCGCTGGTGTGCCGGTCGGCATCGCCTGATCCTCACTCTTCCATTCACAGCAGGAGCCTCTCTCGTGAAGCGGTCGGTCTATTTCTTTGGTAACGGCACGGCTGACGGCACGCGGGAGATGAAGTCGCTACTTGGCGGAAAGGGGGCCAATCTGGCCGAGATGACGAATCTCGGGGTGCCCGTCCCGCCTGGCTTCACGATTGCCGCCGACCAGTGTGTGGCATATCTCGAGCATGGCGGCATCAGCGACGATTTGCGCAGCGAAGTGGAAGCCGCGCTCGTCCGTCTGGAGACCGTGAGCGGTAAGCGGTTCGGTGATCCGGCCAACCCGCTGCTCGTCTCCGTGCGCTCGGGGGCCGCGGTCAGCATGCCAGGGATGATGGAAACGATCCTCAACCTCGGGCTCAACGACAAGACGGTCGAGGGACTTGCCGCGGCTAGCGGCAACACGCGCTTCGCATTCGACTCGTACCGGCGCTTCGTGCAAATGTACGCCGACGTGGTGCTGGGGGTGAACATCCATCGCTTCGAGCAACTGCTCGCAACGAAGCGCCTCACGACTGGCGTCCGCTCCGACGCGGAGTTGAGCGCGGATGCGCTGCGCTCGCTCGTCACGGAGTATCAGCAACTCGTACGCGCTGCCACCGGTGCTGATTTCCCCTCCGATCCGCAGGTGCAGCTCTGGGGCGCCATCGAGGCCGTGTGGAACTCGTGGACGCTCAAGAAGGCGGTGGACTATCGCAAGGTGAATGGCATTTCGCATGCCCTCGGCACGGGGATCAATATCGTGTCCATGGTGTTCGGCAACATGGGAAGCGATTCCGGGACCGGTGTGGCCTTCACGCGCGATCCGAGTACCGGCGAACACCGCTTCTATGGTGAGTTCCTCGTGAACGCGCAGGGGGAGGATGTTGTGGCCGGCATTCGCACCCCGCTCCACATCGACGAAATGGCGACCCAGCTGCCGGGGGCCTACGAGGCGCTGCTCGAGACCCAGGCACGTCTCGAGCAGCACTTTCGCGACATGCAGGACATCGAGTTCACCGTGGAGCGCGGTACGCTCTATCTGCTGCAGACGCGGACGGGCAAGCGCACCACGGCGGCCGCGCTGCGGATCGCGCTGGACATGGTGAACGAAGGCCTCATCTCCGAGCGGGATGCGGTGCTGCGGTTGCAGCCCAACCAGCTGGACCAGCTGCTCCACCGCGTCATTGCCAGTACGTCGCAGGCGACGCCCATTGCCGTGGGGCTACCGGCAAGCCCAGGCGCGGCCAGCGGTGTGGCGGTCTTCGATCCCGATGTGGCCGAACGTCGCCAACAGCAGGGTGAACAGGTCATTCTCGTCCGCGAGGAAACCACCCCGGAGGATTTCCACGGGATCGTGGCGGCGCGCGCAGTGCTCACGGCGCGCGGCGGCATGACGAGCCATGCGGCCGTTGTGGCCCGAGGCATGGGCAAGTGCGCGATCGTGGGCTGCACAGCCATGGAAATTCTGGGCGATCAGCGCAGCATGCATGTGGGGGACGTGGTAGTCACTGAGGGGGACTGGCTGACGCTCGACGGCGGCACCGGGCGCGTGTTTCTCGGTGACCTGCCCACCCAGCCAAGCGAGGTGATGCGCGTCATCAATGGCCTGCAGCCGGCGAGCGAGGCCCCCACGTATCGCGGCTTCGCCACGTTGATGGGGTGGGCCGACACCCATCGCCGGCTCAAAGTGCGCGCGAACGCGGACACGCCGCGCGATGCGCGGGTGGCTCGGAACTTTGGGGCCGAAGGCATCGGCCTGTGCCGCACTGAGCACATGTTTTTCGAGGGTGATCGCATCACCGCGATGCGCGAGATGATCGTGGCCCGCGATGAAGGCGGGCGCCGCCGCGCCCTCGAGAAGCTGTTGCCCATGCAGCGCACCGACTTCGAGGGAATCTTCGAGGCAATGGATGGCTATCCGGTCACCATTCGGCTGCTCGATCCGCCGCTGCACGAATTCCTGCCGCACGGCGGTGAGGAATCGTCACTGCTGGCGGCCTCCCTGAATCTTTCGCGCCCGGAGCTGTCGCGCATCGTGTCGGCGCTGCGCGAAACCAACCCCATGCTGGGGCACCGCGGGTGTCGCCTGGGAATCGTGTACCCCGAGATCACGGAAATGCAGGCGCGCGCCATTTTCGAGGCGGCCGTTCGTGCCTGTCGGCGCGGTATCGAGGTGCTGCCGGAGATCATGGTACCGCTCGTGTCGGATGTGACCGAGTTCCGGCATCAGCGGGCGATCATCGAGCGCGCCGCTGACCAGGTCATGGGAGTCATGGGAGAACGTGTCCCGTATCTCGTCGGCACCATGATCGAGCTCCCTCGCGCGGCGCTCACCGCCGACGAGATTGCTGCCGAGGCCGACTTCTTCTCGTTCGGCACCAACGACCTCACACAGACCACGTTCGGGCTCAGTCGTGATGACGCTGGACGCTTCCTCCCGCAGTATGTGGAGGGGGGCATTTTCCCCGACGATCCGTTCCAGGTGCTCGACACCAAGGGCGTTGGCAAGTTGGTGAAGTGGGCCGTACGTGACGGGCGCGAAACCAAGTCAACGCTCAAGGTGGGGATCTGCGGCGAGCATGGCGGAGAACCGCGCAGCGTGGCCTTCTGCCACTCCGTTGGTCTCGACTACGTGTCGTGCTCGCCATTTCGGGTCCCCGTGGCGCGCCTTGCCGCCGCCCACGCGGCATTGGCCGACTGAGCACTGGCCGACTGAGCGGCGCCCTGGAGCGCCACCAGGGGAAAAACGACAAAGGGCTCGCCACGAGGCGAGCCCTTTGTTGTAGTGGAGGTGAGGGGAATCGAACCCCTGTCCGAGACTAGATCGACCCCAGCTTCTACGTGCGTATTCCATTGATTGAGGTCTCCCTCGGCTGGCCAATGGAAAGCCCACCTCGGGACAAGTCTTCTAGAGTTTTGCCTGCCGACGGAAGACGCACCAACAGGCTAGCCCAGATTTGCGATACTCACGTGCCGCCCCGGGCGGGCTGCCGCATGAGCACTGCTACGTAACCCGAAGGTTAGGCAGCGAGCGCGAGGTTGTTGTTCGCGATTGTGGTTTTCCCGAGTGTTTTACCAGGTGCTCGAGTACCTGGGCACGCTACCAGAGCTTCACCAACCCCGTCGAAGCCAGTCACCCCCGGTTCGAACGGTCCTGCCACCCATTACACTATACGCCCCACGCCGGTTCCGGCAACTGTGTCGCCGCTTCAGGCCGCTTCGCAGGTGAGATCCGATACATCCGGATCGTCGGCCTTCGCGCCCCGGGCGACGTACTCATCGTAGAAGAGAAGGTAATTGGCGAAGATCGCCTCCACCTCGGCAAAGTCGCGCACCTGATGCAGTTTGGCACGCAAATCGGCGGAGTTGGGAAGTCCCTTCACGTACCACCCCAAGTGCTTGCGGAACTCGATCGCCGCACCAATGGGATCCGTCTCGTAGGCCTGCACCATGCGCGCGTGTCCAAGGGCAACCGCGAAGCGCTCGTGCACAGCCGGCGTGGCCGGCATTGGTTCGTCGTTGATCAGCGCACGCGCCTGATTGAAGATCCATGGCTGGCCGTAGGACCCGCGACCGATCATGATGCCGTCGGCCCGCGTATGGTCGAGCATCCGCTTGGCGTCGGACGCCGTCTTGATGTCGCCGTTGCCCAGCACCGGGATGTCGAGCGCCTCGGCAACCCTGGCGATCTCGTCCCAGTTCGCCTGACCACTGTACATCTGAGTCCGCGTCCGCGCATGAAGCGTGAACACGGTGGCGCCCGCATCCTGCATGCGAAGCGCAATGCCGACCGGGTCGCGCATCTCTTCGTTCCAGCCACTGCGCGTCTTGACCGTGACGGGAAGCGGGGTGGCCTTCGACACCGCGCGGATGATCTCCTGCACGAGGTCCATGTCCTTGAGGCACCCCGACCCGCCGTTGCGCCGCACGACCTTCTTGACCGGACATCCGAAGTTAATGTCGACGAAGTCCGGCATGAAGAGATCGGTGACCATGGCGGCCGCATCGGCCATGGCCCGCGGGTCGGCCCCGAAGATCTGTACGCCGATCGGCCGCTCGTCCTGATTGAAGCGCAGCTTGCTGATCGTTGCTTCGTTCTCCCGGCGAATGCCTTCGGCCGACAGAAACTCGGTGATCACCACGTCCGCGCCATGGCTATGGCACAAGCGACGGAACGGCGATTCCGATACACCGGCCATGGGGGCCAGGTAGAGCGGCGTCTGGTTTGGGACCGGAAAGGGAAACGTCTTGCGGGGCAAGGACTTGGCCATTCCATGAAAGTAGCGACGCCCAAACCGGGGGGCAACGCGTCCCGTTTGACTCAGCGCGTCCGACGGTTAGGTTGCAAGGCTATGGAACTGCGCGAGTTTTTCTCCGAAGACGCCGTCCAACTGGAGCTTCAGGGCACCAGCAAGGATGAGATCCTGAAGGAATTGATCGGCCTCCTCACGCTCGACGAGAAGTCCGAGGGCATGCTGTTCAAGATGCTCAAGCGGCGCGAGAACCTGGGCTCGACGGGCATCGGCCGAGGCATCGCCATTCCACATTGCCGATCACTGGTCGTCAACCGCCTGCGTGTCGCGTTTGGCCGCAAGAAGGACGGCGTCGACTTCAAGGCGATCGACGACAAGCCCGTGAACTTCTTCTTCCTGATCGTTGCGCCGCCGCTTGAGGTCTCCAATCAGTACCTCCCCGTGCTCGGTAAGATTGCGCAGTTCAGCAAGGAGAGCGATGTGCCGGGCCGACTGCTCGAGATCGGATCGCCCGCCGAGTTCATGGCCTTGCTGGAAGAGAAGCGCGTGTAGCGCTGCCGCGGCGGCTGGGTCAGTGGTCGATTCGCACGCGCGCGAGGTCCGAATGCAGTCGTCGGGCCACGCGCGCGCTTTGCAGGAAGGCTGCCGCTGCCAATCCGGCCACCAGACCCATCCACAACCCCTGTTCACGCCACGGGGTATGGAATCCCAGGTAGTAGCCCAGTGGAATACCCACACCCCAGAACGCGATCAGGTGCAGCATTGCCGGTATGCGCGTGTCGCCGGTTCCCCGCAGCACGCCGCTGGTCACCGCCTGCAGACCGTCGAAAACCTGAAACCATCCGGCCAGCGGAATCAGCGATACGGCCACGGCCACCGTCGCCGGCTCGTTCGTGTAGAGTGACGTGAGCCATGCCGGTGCCCCGATGAACACCAGGGCGCTGATGCACATGAAGCCCACGCCGCACGCGATCGCGGCCACTGCGTCGCGTCGAGCCGTGCTGATATCGCCGCGCCCAATGGCACGGCCCACAACGGCAGCGGCAGCTCCCGATACGCCCAGCGGCACCATGAACGTGAGCGCGGCCATGTTGAGCGCAATCTCGTGACCGGCAAGGGAGGCCGTACCCATCCATCCCATGAATAGCGCCGTCAGGCCGAACGCGAAGCTTTCGAAGAACCACTGCACGCCAATGGGGATGCCGATGCGCAGCATGCGGAGCATCGGGGCACGTGCCATCGTTTCGGGATGCCACGGCAGAATGTGTGTCCCGAGCAACGGCCACGCGAGCCACGCGAGGACGAGGGCCATACCCACGTGGCGATAGCCGTCGCATAGCCGGCGCCCTCTACGCCAAGCGCCGGGGCCCCGAAGTTCCCGAAGATGAACAGCCAGTTGGCTGCGGCATTCACGAGATTGGCGACCACCGCCGCCACGATGATCGGACGCACCGGCCCCATCGCCTGCAGCGCCTGGCGCAACACGGCAAAAAAGAAGAACGGGAGGACACCCAGCACTCGGCGTCTGGCGTAGACGGCGGTTTCGTCAACGACGTCGGGTGGCTGATCGAGCACCGTGAGCAGCCACTCGCCGGGGAGGAGCGCCGCCATGACGACGAGTGACACCCCGAACGCCAGCACGAGACCGCGCTGTACGCCGCGCGTGATCCCGAGCCGATCGCCGGCGCCAACCGCCTGCGCCACCACGGGATCAATGGCGAAGAGCAGGCCGATGCCGAAGACGCTGACGTTGAAGAAATAGAAGTTGCCGAGCGCCACCGCGGCGATGGCAGCGCCACCGAGCCGACCCACCATGAGCGTATCCACCACACCCATGGCCTGCAGGCCCACGTTGATGAGCACAACCGGCGCGGCAACCTGGGCCATGTCGCGCAGATCGTCCCGCCAGCCGCGCGCAGCCCTCACAATGGGCGCCGTACCGCGGTCACGGCGCCTTCGCCGCCTTCACCAGCTCACGAACTTCGCGCAGCAGGCGCGGCGCATCGTACGGGATCCCATCCTTGATCGTCCACTGAATGCCACCACCGGGCCCCGCCGCGGCATCGGCACGCGGCGGATAGAACGCCTTGAGGTCTTCCAACGGATTGCCGTTCACCACCACCAGATCGGCCAGATAGCCTGCACGGACGCGGCCAAGCCGCTGCTCTTCACCGAGTATGCGCGCATTGTTGGCCGTGACATGCCGCAACACCTTGAGCGTGGGAAACCCCGCCTCCTGATGCAGCTCGAGTTCACGGATGAGGCCGAAGCCGTACACCTGGTAGATGAACCCGGCGTCTTCGCCGGCACCGATGAGGCCGCCCAGTCGCTCGAAGTCACGAACCGCGCGGAACCAGATCTGGTAGTTCTCCTTCCAGTGCGCCTCGTCGGTACTGCTCCAGTTCGCGAAGTACGACCCGTGATTGGCGGGGTCAGGGCGGAAGTACTTCTCCAGTGTCGGGTGCAGGTACTGCGCAAACCACGGCTGGGTTTCCGCGCGCTGCAGGTCGCGACTGGCCTCGTAGATCTCGAGGGTCGGATTCCACGCGACCCCACCCTGCACCATCGCCTTGAGCACCTCCTGCAGCCGCGTCGGATCGGCTTCGCGCCAAAGGCGTCCGGCATACCGAAAGCGCATGCCCTCGTCGGCATAGTTGAAATTCGACGGGAAGGGCTGGACCCCGTCGATGATCGCCGCGTCGGGAACCCCGTACCAGTGCTCGATGCTCGTCAGTCCACCCTTTGCGGCGTCCCAGGCGTTGGTTTCATCGACCGCCATGTGGTGCGCGGTGCGCAGGCCAAGCTTCCGCGCCTCATCGAGGACGGGAAGGTAGACGTCCTTGTCCATGCCAAACAGCTTGAGTCCATCGACCCCAATCGTCTTGAGATCGCGCACACGCTGGCGCGCTTCCGCCTCATTGCGGGGCACCGGCATGTAGGCGTACCGCGCGTAGACGTACAGCCGGGGGGCCGCGATGTCTCCGGTCAGACTGCGCGCCCGCAGCTGCAGCGTCTTGGGCGTCTCGCTGGAGACATCCCGCACGGTCGTGATCCCCATGCCCAGCCACAGCTTGAGCTGATAGTCGAGTGGCTGGGGCAGGCCACCGCGCTCATCCTGCACGTGCCCATGCAGATTGATCAGCCCGGGCAGGACGTACTTCCCCGTGGCGTCAATTTCGACATCGGCCGGCGCGCGTCGCACGGTCCCCGACTTCACGGCCACCGGGTCGAGTGCCACGATCTCGACGATGCGATTGCCCTCAAGGATGATGTCCTTGGGCCCCTCGGCGGGCGTGCCGTTCCCCTCGATCACCATGGCGTTGCGAATGGCCATGCGACGTGGGCGCACGCCGTGCGCGGGCGCCGACTGCGTCGAGAGATCGGAGGCGAACGCCAGCGACAGCAGGCCCAAGCTAACGAGCCGGGAAACGCGGTCGGTCATACGCATCTGCGGTTCACTCCCATTCGATGGTGGCGGGCGGCTTGGAACTCACGTCGTACACTACGCGGTTCACGCCGTCCACCTCGTTGATGATGCGGTTCGAAATGCGTCCCAGCACCTCGTGCGGGAAGTTGAACCAGTCCGCCGTCATGCCGTCGGTGCTGGTCACCGCGCGCAGCGCGATGACGTGCTCGTAGGTGCGGCCGTCACCCATGACCCCCACCGAACGCACCGGCAGGAACACGGCAAACGCCTGCCAGATCTCGGGGTACAGACCTGACGCCCGGATCTCGTCCAGATAGATCGCATCTGCACGCCGGAGCACATCGAGCGCGGTGGGGCTCACTTCCCCGAGCACCCGGATGGCGAGGCCAGGACCGGGGAACGGGTGACGCCCCACCATCTCCTCCGGCAGACCCAGTTCGCGCCCCACGTTGCGCACCTCGTCCTTGAACAGCTCACGCAGCGGCTCGATGAGCTGGAACTTCATGTCCTTGGGCAGTCCACCCACGTTGTGGTGCGTCTTGATGGTGGCACTCGGCCCACCCTTGGCGCTCACCGACTCGATGACATCCGGATAGAGCGTCCCCTGTACCAGGAACGCCGCCTCCTTGCCGGCGTCGGCGCTGGCCGACTCGAATACGCGGATGAAATGCTCGCCGATGATCTTGCGCTTGCGCTCAGGGTCGCCGACACCAGCCAACGCGGTGAGGAAGCGCTCTTCGGCGCGCACGGTGATGAGCCGGATACCCAGGTGTTCCCCCATGGTGCGTTCCACCTGGTCGCGCTCATGAAGCCGCAGCAATCCCGTGTCCACGAAAATGCAGGTGAGCTGATCACCGATGGCCTTATGCACGAGCGCCGCGGCCACGCTCGAGTCCACACCGCCCGAAAGACCGCAGATGACTTGCCGGCCTCCCACGAGCTCGCGGATGCGCGCCACTTCCTGTTCGATGAAGTGCCCGGGCGTCCAGTCCGGCGTGCAATGGCACACCCCGAACAGGAAGTTCTGAATGATCTCGGCACCACGGACCGAGTGGTGTACTTCGGCGTGGAACTGGACAGCGTGAATGGGCTTCGTGGCATGGCGAAAGCCGGCGCAGGTGCTGCCACTATGAGCGGTGGCTACATAGCCGGGCGGGACCTCATCCACATGATCGCCGTGACTCATCCACACGGTTGTCCGTTCCGCTGCGTCGAACCCCTTGAACAACCCCGTGGCGTCATCGATGGTGACCTCGGCGCGGCCGTACTCGCGTCGCCCACCACCAACCACCGCGCCGCCTTCCAGGTGCGCGATGAGCTGCATGCCGTAACACACGCCAAGCACCGGCGCGGTGTCGAGCAGATCCCGCGAGACGGTTGGAGCCCCCTCGTCCGTCACGCTGCTGGGGCCTCCGGACAGGATGATTCCCGTCGGCTTCCATTGGCGGATCCACTCGAGCGACCGGGTCGGCGGATGAATCTCGGAATACACGCGCGCCTCGCGGACCCGTCGCGCGATCAGCTGCGTGAACTGCGACCCGCAGTCGAGGATGAGGATGCGGCTCTCTGTCTTCTGCATCAGACCTTCCACTCCGGTCCGGTGAGCTTCAGGAATTCGATGGCCTTGGTATCGAGGTCGAGGATCGCCCCGGTGGGTGCACCGTGCAACCAGCCGCACCCCTCACCCGGATTGACCAGGAGCGAGTCGCCCCGAGCCTTCATCTCGGGCACATGCGTGAAGCCGTGTACGATCACTTCATGCCCGTCGATGGAGCGTTGGTGGACATCGGCCAGATCATGTACGAGCAGGACTGACTTGCCGCCGAGATCGAAGCTGTGCGGCGACTCGTACAGCTCGGCGGCGCCGAAACCGGTCTTCGCCGCTGCAATCAGAGCATCGCGATCACCGTCGTTGCGTCCGAACACCCCGAGCAGCGGCAACGACAGGTCGTGGAACGGCTGCAACGAGAAAGGGGAACAGTAGTCCCCCGCGTGCATCACGAGTGACACGCCGCCTGCGACCATCTGCTGGAGCAGTTCGCGTATGGCAGGGACGCGGTCGTGGGTATCCGACAACAGACCGATGCGCATCAGGCAGTTCTCCAGTGGAGGGGGGCGCGCTCGAGGCGCACCAGATCATCGAACTGTTCGCGTGCCCCGGCCACGGCGAAACGCTCGCCGTCGACGAGCACCTCAACCGGTCGCAGACGCGAATTGTAATTGGACGCCATGGTGAAGCCGTACGCGCCGGCCGTACGGATGGCGAGCAGTGCTCCCGCCTGCACGTCGGGAAGCGCGCGAGCCTTGGCGAAGAAATCGCCGGATTCGCAGATGGGGCCCACCACGTCGGCGGTGAGTGCTCCCGCGGTCTGCTCCACGGCTTCGATCGCGTGATACGCCTGGTAGAGAGCCGGACGAATGAGATCACTCATGCCGGCGTCGGTCACGACGAAATCCTTGCCGGCGGCGTGCTTGCGATACAGCACCTCCGTGAGCAGCACGCCAGCCTCGGCGACGAGATAGCGCCCCGGCTCGAGCAACAGCGTCAGTCCTGTTTCCAGTGCCGCGGCGCGGACGAGGCGGGCGTAGTCATCGAGATCGGCCGACGTCTCGCCCGGCTCGTACGGGACCGAGAGGCCACCGCCCACGTCCATGTACGTGACGGGGTGCCCTTCGGCACGCGCGTGGGCGATGGCCGCGAGCAATCGGGGCAAGGCATCCCGCAGGGGATCGGCATTACTGATCTGCGACCCGAGATGCATGCCGAGGCCGCGCAACTCCACGTGGGGGAGCGTGGCAATCAACGCCACCAGGCGCGTCACGTCGTCACGCGGAATCCCGAACTTCTGTCCCTTCTCTCCGGTCTTGATGTACGCGTGGGGCGTCTCCACGGTGACTTCCGGGTTGACGCGAATGGCGATCGGTGCCGTGACGCCGAGTAAACCGGCCACGTGGTCGATGGCCACGAGTTCGGCTTCCGATTCGACATTGATGAGCGCGATCCCGGCCCGGAGCGCCTGCTCGATCTCGGCAACCGTCTTCCCCACCCCGCTGAACACCACGTCACGACCGCCGAAGCCGGCCTCCAGTGCGCGGAACAGCTCTCCCCCCGAGACGATGTCCACGCCCGCACCGAGTTCGCGCAGGAGGGACAGTACATGCAGGTTCGAGTTGGCCTTGACCGCAAAGTGGAGGTGGTGCGGTACTCCGGCGAAGGCGTCGTCCAGGCGGCGGAAGCGATCGCGCACGGTGTTCGCGCAGTACACGTACGCTGGCGTGCCGACTGCCGCCGCGATGGCTGGTAGCGGCACCTGATCGGCGTGCAGCACGCCGTCGATGGTCGTGAACCCGGTGGTCGGCATGCGTGGCGCCTCGCTCGACGTCAGTACGAGCGCGCCCACACGACCTCGTACTTGGCCGGTTCGCCGGTCACCATGCACGTGGTCGGTGCCTCGGCGGACCGGAACTCCGCATCAGGGATGACGCGAATGGTCGCCTTGGTCTCCTCCTTCACCCTGGCCTCGACGGCAGGGTCGCCATTCCAGCCGGCGTACACGAAGGCGCCCGGACCATCCATGACGTCCTTGAACCGATCGTAGCTGATGCGCTCACGAATCGTATTGGCCTCGAGGCGCGCCCGCGCCGCAGCCAACATGTCCGCCTGAATGGTGTCCAGAATCACTGGCAGCTCGGCGCGCAGCGCCTCGAGGCTGATGCTGCGCTTCTCGCGGGTATCGCGCCGAGCCAGCATCCCCGAACTGGAGGCCAGGTCACGCGGCCCGATCTCCAACCGCAGCGGAATGCCACGCAACTCCCAGTGATAATACTTGGCCCCCGGCTTGATGCCGATGCGGTCGTCCACATGCACCCGGATGCGCTCGTGGTCGGGGCGCTTGTAGCTGCCCAACTCGTCGGCGATCCGCTTCGCCGCCTCGATCGTCGCCGCGCGCTCCTCGTCGGTCTTCCAGATGGGGACGATCACCATCTGAATGGGCGTAAGGCGGGGTGGCAGACGCAGGCCGCTGTCGTCTCCGTGCGTCATGACCAACCCGCCGATCATGCGCGTGGATACACCCCAACTAGTGTTCCACGCGTAATCCTGCTGCCCCTGCTCATTCTGGAAGGTGAGGTCGAAGGCCTTGGCGAAGTTCTGTCCCAGATTGTGCGACGTGCCCGCCTGCAGCGCCTTGTTGTCCTGCATCATGGCTTCGCAGGCGTAGGTGCGCAGCGCGCCGGCGAACTTTTCGCTTTCCGTCTTCTGCCCCGTGATGACCGGCATGGCCATCCAGCCTTCCATGAATTCACGGTACACGCCCAGCATGCGGCGTGTTTCCGCTTCCGCCTCATCATGCGTGGCATGCGCGGTGTGCCCCTCCTGCCAGAGAAACTCCATCGTGCGCAGGAACAGGCGCGTGCGCATCTCCCACCGCACCACGTTCGCCCACTGGTTGTACAGCAATGGCAAGTCGCGATAGCTCTGCACCCACTTGGCGAACATCGAGTAAATGATCGTCTCCGACGTGGGGCGCACCACGAGGCGCTCCTCGAGCTGCTTGCCACCGCCGTGGGTCACCACGGCGCACTCGGGCGCGAACCCTTCCACGTGCTGCGCCTCCTTCGACAGGAAGCTCTCGGGAATGAACAGCGGAAAGTACGCGTTCACGTGGCCCGTGGCCTTGAACATGTCGTCGAGCGCCCGCTGCATGCGCTCCCAGACGCCATAGCCGTGCGGCCGGATGACCATGCAGCCGCGAACGGGCGAGTAGTCGGCGAGCTCTGCCCGCAGCACAAGTTCGTTGTACCAATCGCTGAAGTTCTCGGCGCGGGTGGTCAGCTTCTTGTCGTCACTCATCGTACGGTTCCGTTCGAGGATGCCCAGGCGCACAGCGCGTCGAGCGAAGAAAAGATCACGTCGTCGTTGCCGGTTCGCCGGACGCGCCAAGGCGCGTCACCCATGCCGGGGTCTACGATGACGAAGGTCCCGGCGCCTGCCTTGCGCCCGGACTCCAGCTGTTTGTCCAGTTTCTGCACCCGCAACGCGAACTCGGTCGTGCACCCGGCGCCGCGTAACGCCGCGGCGGTGCGCAGAGCGGCGTGCGGCGCATCCGGCGTATCGGGTGACTGCGCCACCCATATCGCCACCGTCGATGGCGTAGGAGGCATGAGCCCCCGCGCGCGCAGCAATTCGCCGATCACCACGTCGCCCATGCCGAAACCCAGAGCCGGCAGGTCGGCGCCGCCCAGCGACTTGAGGAGGTTGTCGTACCGCCCCCCACCGCAGATCGCCCGGAATTCACCCACCTGATCGAACAGCTCGAAGACGATGCCGGTGTAATACGCCAGCCCGCGCACGATGGTAAGATCGAACCGGATCCAGTCGGCCACGCCAAGCGCGTCACAGTGGGCCAGATACTCGGCGAAACGCGCCACATGGGGCTGCACGGCAGGTGCGTCGCCGTAGCGCGCGCGCACCGTGTCGAAATCGAGGGCGCCAAACCCGAGTACGGCCGTTGCCGTTTCATCATCGAGCCCCGCCTCCGCCAGTTTTTCGGCGGAGAGCTCACGCGGTTGCCGCTCGAGCTTGTCCAGCACGGTGTACACCGCCGGCCACGTCGGCTCGGCGATGGCCAAGTGCGTCAGCAACCCGTTCAGCAGGCGGCGGTCGCTCACACGCGCCCGTACGTCAGCTGCGGTGAGGCCGAAGGCACGCATGATTTCGAGCGCCACCGAGAGGAGCTCGGCGTCGGCAAGCACGTCGGCTTCGCCGACGAGGTCCACGTTCAACTGGTAGTGCTCACGCAATCGGCCCTTTTGCGTGCGCTCGTAGCGAAACAGCTGCGGCAGCGAGAACCAGCGCACCGGCTTGCGCAGCGTTTGCGCCTTCGCCCCAACCATGCGGGCAAAGGTCGGCGTCATTTCCGGGCGCATGGCCACGGCACGCTCACCCTTGTCCACGAAGTTGTAGAGCTGCGTAACGATCTCCTCCCCGCTCTTCTGCGTGTACAGTTCGAGCGGTTCGAGGGGTGGCCCGTCGTACTCCTGAAACGCATAGCGCCGCACGACGCGGCGCCAAGTGTCGAAGATGTGGGCTCGCTCGGCGAACTGTTCGGGATAGAAATCGCGGAATCCGGGCAGCGGCTTGTGGGACATCCCGGTAAGCTACCGAGCCAATGGATGCACCTGCAACCGTTCCATGGCGTCTCCGACCGTGTGGAACGACCCCGTCACCAGTACCGTGGCCGCCTCGGAGCGCGCATGGGCAAGCGCCTGGCCGAAATCATCGATGCGTTCGATCGGCAATCCTTCGGCGACCGCCCACTGCTCCACCTCGAGGAGGTCCCACAGACGATTCGGCGGCGAGGTGGGCGCAATCGTGACCACGATCCGCTCAGCGGCACGGGCGACGGCCCGGATGATCCCGCGCCAGTCCTTGTCGCGCAGGACGCAGACCACAGCGGTCAGTGGACGCGGCATACCTACGGCAAGCAGGTTCTCCACCACGGTGGCCGCACCGTCGGCATTGTGCGCCACGTCGAAGAGCCACGGCGATGCCTGATGAAACCGCCCCGCGAGCCGTACCCCCGGCAGTAGGTCGGCCGCCCGCGCCTCCACCTCCGCCCATCGACCACCCGCCCCCCGCAGCATCGCAAGCGCCGCGGCGGCATTGTGCGCCTGGAACTGTCCCACCAGGGGGGTCGTGAGACGCCGGCTCTGCCCCTCCGCATGGAGAGTGAAGGTCGTGCCCTGCGCATGCACGCGCACATCCTCGACCTGCCACTCGCGACCCGTCACCAGAATGGGTGCGGCACCGGAGGCTTCGGCGTGCCGCTGCAGCACCGATCGGATCTCGGGCGAGGTATCGCCGACGACCGCGACCGCCGACCGCTTGTAGATCCCTGCCTTCTCGCCGGCAATGGCTTCCAGCGAATCGCCAAGATACTCCATGTGGTCGAAACCGATCTGCGTGACACCGGCGGCAAGCGGTTGGACGACGTTCGTGGCGTCGAGTCTCCCCCCCAATCCCACCTCCACGACAGCGACCTCGACCCGCTGTTCCGCGAAATGGCTGAGGGCCATTGCGGTGGTGGCCTCGAAGAAGGTCGCCCCGAGGTCGCTCAGCAGCGGCTCCCATCGCGTCAACCACGCCGTGATCGCGTCGTGGCTCATGGGCGCGCCGTTCACGACAATTCGCTCGGAGAAGTCCACCAGGTGCGGCGAGGTGTAGCGTCCCACGCGCATTCCGGCCCCGCGCAACAGGGCATCAAGCGTGGCAACGGTACTCCCCTTCCCATTCGTGCCCGCCACATGAAAGACCGGATAGGCGACGTGTGGGTTGCCGAGCGCCGACAGCAAGGCGCTCACGCGCTCCAACCCCAGGCGCCACGCCCCCCCCGTGCGCGCGAAAAGGCGACGGAGTGCCTCATGATAGGCGTCGTCGCGGGCGTCCGGCGGGAGTGCCGTAACCGGTCGTGGGGTCCGAGGGTCCAGCGGTCAGCTCGCGGTCAGCTTTCCTGCTGGTCGTGTCCGGCAGCGGCCGGACGCCCAGTCATGTGACGCAGGAGGCGCGAAAGCGTACCCCGCATCTCCTTGCGATGCACGACCCGATCGACCATTCCCTTTTCGAGGAGGAACTCAGCGGTCTGGAACCCCTCCGGCAAGTCCTGCCCGAGTGTCTGTTTGATGACCCGTGGCCCGGCAAAGCCGATGACGGCCCCTGGTTCGGCAAGGATGGCGTCGCCGAGCATGGCATAACTGGCGCTCACGCCGCCGGTGGTCGGGTTCGTCAGCACCGAAATGTACGGGATGCGGCGTTCCGCCAGCTGGGAAAGCACCGCAGACGCCTTCGCCATTTGCATGAGCGACAGGATGCCTTCCTGCATTCGTGCGCCACCGGACTGTGACACGATGACGAGCGGATGTTTCTTCTCGAGCGAACGCTGGCCGAGGCGGGCGATCTTCTCGCCTACGACCGACCCCATGGAGCCACCCATGAAGGCGAAGTCCATGATACCGATACCCACCGGCATCCCCTCCAGCTGGCCCGTGACGGTGAGGATCGCGTCGGTGTCCCCGGCATTGGCGAGCGCGCGCTTGAGACGGGTTGGATACTCGGGGAAGCCGAGCGGATCCACCGAGCGGAGTTCTCCGCCCACTTCGTTGAGTGTCCCGTCGTCGATCAGCGCACCCGCGTAGTCCCAAGCGCGCATTCGGCGGTGAAAATCGCACGCCGGACACACGTTGAGGTTGCGCAGGAACTTGTCACGGATATCCGTGTGCCCGCAGGCCTCGCACTTCTCCCACGTATCCCGCGGGATCTCGAGGCGCTCGCGACTCGGCTGTCGGGGCTTCTTTTCCTTCCGGAACCAGGCCATAGGCGTGATAAGATCGGAAGTTCTCCCCCCGAAGGCTAGACCTTGCGCCCGCCTGGGTCCGTCGTTTTGCCTGGGCGCCCCTACAGCCCCAGCGCGTCCGCCTGGCCGCGTCCCTCGGCCGAGATCCGCAACAGCACCGCCACGGCCAGCCAACTGACCAGCAGGAATGAT
>VYLE01000358.1_pt1 | contig 30566 bp, 20 predicted proteins | sample 5114391 | NCBI WGS metagenome assembly VYLE01 (sample SAMN12291771, study PRJNA351875) | freshwater metagenome | isolation source: freshwater lake | place: USA: Michigan, Kent Lake | collected 2013-08-15
GCGGCGGAGTTGATCGAGTTGGAGATCGACGAATTGCCCGTTGCGCTGTCGCTGGAACCGGGTGGGGCCGCGATCCATGACGAGGCTGCGGGCAACCTTGCCTTCGACTATGGCATCGGGCGCGAAGCCGAGACGGCGGCGGCGCTAGCCTCTTCGGCCCATGTGGTGCGGCTGGAGGTGATCCACAACCGGGTGATCGTGAACCCGCTGGAGCCGCGCGGGGCCTGGGCCGAGTGGCAGGAGGGGCGGCTGCATCTGGCGGTGAACGGGCAGGGTGTCTGGACGCAGAAGAAGGAACTGGCGCGGATGCTGGGCCTGCCGGAGGCGGCGGTGCGGGTGACCAACCCGGATGTGGGCGGCGGCTTTGGCATGAAGGCGATGACCTATCCGGAATATGTGGTGATCGCGCAGGCGGCGCGGATGCTGCAGCGTCCGGTCCGCTGGATGGCAGAGCGGGGCGAAGGGATGCTGTCCGACAATGCCGGGCGCGACCTGATCGCGCGGGCGGAGATGGGGTTCGACGCCGAACTGCGCATCACCGGCTATCGGGTGACGGTGCTGTCGAACCTTGGGGCCTATAACTCGCAATTTGGGCAACCCATTCAATCGGAACTGTTTTCCAAGGTTCTGACCGGGGTCTATGACATCCCGCTGGCGTGGCAGAACACTCTGGGCGTCTTCACCAACACGGCCCCCGTCGATGCCTATCGCGGCGCAGGGCGGCCCGAGGCGATCTTGACGATCGAGCGGGTGATGGATGAGGCGGCGCGGGTTCTGGGCGCCGATCCCTTTGACCTGCGACGCCGGAACTTCATCCGCGCCTTTCCCTATCGGACGGTGACAGGGCAGGTGATCGACGTTGGCGATTTCGCCCGCGTGCTGGCCCGGGCCGAGGGGGAGGGCGACGTGGCAGGCTTTCCCGCGCGGCGGGCGGCGAGCGAAGCGAAGGGTTGGCTCAGGGGGCTGGGGCTGGCCACCTATATCGAGTCGATCCTTGGTGATCCGTCCGAAACCGCGCGGGTGGTGCTGGAGGCAGGAGGCGGGGCGACGCTCTACGTCGGCACGCAATCGAACGGGCAGGGGCATGAAACGGTCTATGCGCGGATGCTGTCGGGCATGACGGGGATCGAGGTTGAACAGATCCGCGTGGTGCAGGGGGACAGCGATGCGATCCCCGCAGGCGGCGGGACGGGCGGGTCGCGGTCGGTGACGGTGCAGGGCACGGCGACGCGGGCCACGGTGCTGCAGATGGTGGCGGGGTTCGAGGCCTTTCTGTCCGAAGCGCTGGAGGTGCCGGGGATGCGTTTCGACGACATGGCCTTTGGCGCGCCCGGATCGAACCTGCGCCTGACGCTGGCCGAGGCGGCGGAGATGGCGCGGGCGCGGGGGCGGGACGACCTCTGCGACAAGGCGGCGACGATCACGCTGGAGGGGCGATCCTTCCCCAATGGCGCGCATCTGGCAGAGGTGGAGATCGACCCCGAGACGGGCGAGGTGCGCCTTGACCGCTATACGGTGGTGGATGATTTCGGCACGCTGATCGCGCCGGAACTGGCCGTCGGACAGGTGCATGGCGGGGTGGCGCAGGGCTTTGGTCAGGCGGTGATGGAGAACGCTGTCCATGACGCGGCAGGGCAGCTTTTGACGGCGAGTTTCATGGATTACGCCATGCCGCGGGCGGATGACCTGCCCTTCATCGCCTTCACTTCGGAACCTGTGCCGTCGGTCCTGAACCCCTTCGGGATGAAGGGTTGCGGTGAGGCGGGCACCGTGGGGGCGCTTGGCGCGGTGTCGAATGCGGTGCGCGATGCGCTGGCGGGGCGGGGTGTCCGGCGGGTGGATATGCCCTTCAGCCCGCAGCGGGTGTGGCAGTGGCTGCAGGACGCAGAATGAAAAACGGCGGCCAAGCGGCCGCCGTTCCTGCAGAATTTTCGATCGTTCAGCGGTGCTTCAGGTCGACATAGTCGCGCTTGTGCGGGCCGACATAAAGCTGGCGCGGGCGGCCGATCTTCTGGTTCGCTTCGCCGATCATTTCCTTCCACTGCGAAATCCAACCGACGGTGCGCGAGAGCGCAAAGATCGGCGTGAACATCGAGGTGGGGAAGCCCATCGCGTCGAGGATGATGCCGGAATAGAAGTCGACATTGGGATACAGCTTCTTGGAGACGAAATAATCATCCTCCAGCGCGATGCGTTCCAATTCCTTGGCGACTTGCAGGGTGGGGTTGTTCTCGATCCCCATCAGGCCCAGCACCTCATCCGCCGATTCCTTCATCACCTTGGCGCGCGGGTCGAAGTTCTTGTAGACGCGGTGGCCAAAGCCCATCAGGCGGAAGGGATCGTTCTTATCCTTGGCGCGGGCGATGTATTCTGGGATGCGGTCGACGCTGCCGATTTCGCGCAGCATCTCAAGGCAGGCCTGATTGGCGCCGCCATGCGCCGGGCCCCAGAGGCAGGCGATGCCCGCCGCGATACAGGCGAAGGGGTTCGCGCCCGAAGACCCCGCCAGACGCACCGTGGAGGTGGAGGCGTTCTGTTCGTGATCGGCATGCAGCATCATGATGCGGTCCATCGCCTTGGACAGGACCGGATCGACGACATAATCCTCAGCCGGGACCGAGAAGCACATGTGCAGGAAGTTGCCCGCGTAATCGAGGCTGTTCTTCGGATACACGAAGGGCTGGCCGATGGAATACTTGTAGGCCATGGCGGCGATGGTCGGCAGTTTCGCGATCATCCGGATCGCGGCCACTTCGCGCTGCCACGGGTCGTTGATGTCGAGCGAGTCGTGATAGAAGGCCGACATCGCGCCGACCACGCCCACCATCGTGGCCATCGGGTGGCTGTCCCGGCGGAAGCCGCGGAAGAAGTAGTGCATCTGTTCATGCACCATCGTGTGGCGCGTCACGCGGCCCTTGAAATCGGCCAGTTGCGCGGCGGTCGGCAGTTCCGCGTACAGCAGCAGGTAGCAGAGTTCGAGGTACGAGGATTTCTCGGCCAGCTGTTCGATCGGATAGCCGCGATGCAGCAACTCGCCCACGTCGCCATCGATATAGGTGATCGCGCTTTCACAAGAGGCGGTGGAGGTGAAGCCGGGGTCGAAGGTGAAGACATCCGCCTCGGCGTAAAGCTTGCGGATGTCGAGGACATCCGGGCCGAGGGTGGGCGAGTGGACCGGCAGGTCGTAGGTCTTGCCATCCAGCGTCAGCGTCGCGGATCTCTTGGTTTCGGCCATCTCTCAACATCCCTCGTTCTTGCCGCGCGGGTGCCCGCGGCGTGGTGCAGCGATGCGGCCTTGGGAAGATCGGGCCTTAGCCCGCGGCATCCTCCAGCCGCGCGATCGTTTCATCCCGACCGATGACGAGCATCATGTCGTAGACGCTTGGTGTGGCGCTGCGCCCGGCAAGGGCGGCACGCAGCGGGGCGGCCAGTTTGCCAAATCCGATGCCATGGGCCGTGGCGGTTTCGGTCAGGATCGGCTCCAGACCCTCCTTCGTCCAGCTAGCAGTTTGCAGGCGCGGCGTCAATGATTTCAGTATACCACGGGATACCGTGTCCAATGCGGGTGCCGAGGCGGCGTCAGCGGTGACGGGGCGCGCGGTCAGGGCGAAATGCGCCTTTTCAAGCAGTTCGGGGAAGGTCTTCGCCCGATCCTTCACGCAATAGAGAGCGCGCGACAGGAGGTCGCGCTGCGCGGGAGCAAGGGCAGGCTGCCCGGTAGCGGCAAGGAATGCCTCGATTTCATGCAGCAGCGCAGCATCATCGCTGGCCGCGATATGCTGGCCGCAGATGTTTTCCAACTTCTTGAAGTCGAGCCGGGCCGGGGAGCGACCGATTCCGGGCAGATCAAACCATTCCATCGCCTGTGCGGAGGTGAAGAATTCCGCATCCCCATGCGCCCAGCCGAGGCGTGAGAGGTAGTTGCGCATGCCCGCCGCCGGATAGCCCTGCAACTGATAATCGCCGACTGCCGTTGCGCCGTGACGCTTGGACAGTTTCTTGCCGTCCGGCCCGTGGATGAGGGGGATATGCGCCCAAACAGGGATTGCCCAGCCCATCGCATCATAGACCATCTGCTGGCGCGCGGCGTTGTTGAGGTGGTCGTCACCCCGGATCACATGGGTCACGCCCATGTCGTGATCGTCCACCACGACGGCGAGCATGTAGGTGGGGGTTCCATCACTGCGCAATACGATCATGTCGTCCAGTTGATCGTTCCCAAAGGTTACAGTTCCCTGAACGGCATCTTCGACGATGGTTTCACCGCTGCGCGGCGCGCGCATCCGGATGGCATAGGGTGCCCCCGCCGGATGGGTGGCGGGATCGGCATCGCGCCACGGGCTTTGGAAGATGGCGTAGCTGGCCCCCTGCGCCTCTTGCGCGGCGCGGAAGGCGGCGATTTCTTCGGGCGTGGAGAAGCATTTATAGGCGGTTCCACGGGCGAGCATCTCATGCGCGACCTCGGCATGGCGGTCGCGGCGTTCGAATTGGCTGACCGCGTCGCCGTCCCAGTCAAGGCCGAGCCAGCGCAGGCCCTGAAGGATGGCCTCCGTTGCGGCGGGGGTGGAGCGTTCGCGATCCGTATCCTCGATCCGCAGCAGGAACTTGCCGCCGCGCCCACGGGCATAGAGCCAGTTGAACAGTGCGGTCCGTCCGCCGCCGATATGCAGATAGCCCGTCGGCGAAGGCGCGAAACGGGTGACGACCGGCGCTTGGCCGGGGCGGGCGGCGGGGGAGGCGTCGCTCATGGAGGTGTTAACCTTTCGGAAACCGGTCGGGTCTAGGGTCAGGCGCCTGTCTAGGCAAATGCGGGGCGGGAAACAAGGTGGGCAGGGCGGCGGACGTGGTGCGGTTCATGGCCGAGGCGCTGGCCCGTCAGCGGGGGCGGTTGCTGCCCTTTTTCCCCGTCGGGCTTGGTTGCGGGATTGGGGTCTGGTTCGCGTTGGCGCAGGAGCCGGGTGTCGCTCTTTACGCCGCCGTGGCGGTGGGGGTGGGCGCACTGGGGGCGGTGGCTGTGTGGTGCGCGGCGGCACGGCCCGTGCTGATCTTTGCGGCGGCTTTGGGTTTGGGCTTTCTGCTGTGCGGGGGGCGGGTGTGGATTGTGGCCGCGCCGGTCCTGCAGGATGAGGTCTATGGGCCAGTGACGGGGAGGGTGGTGATGATCGACCGGTCGCAGGCGGGGGCGTTGCGCCTGACGCTGGACAGGGTCTGGATCGCCGACCTGCCGCCGGACGAGACGCCCGCGCGGGTGCGGCTGTCGCAGCAGGGGGAGCGGCTGTGGCATGATCCCCAACCGGGTGAGGTGGTGATGGCGACGGCTTTCCTGTCCCCACCGCCCGGCCCGGTGGAACCGGGCGCCTTCGACTTTCGACGTGAGGCGTTTTTCAACGGTCTGGGGGCGGTGGGCTATACGCGGCACCCGGTTCTTCTTTGGCAGGAGGTGGAGGGGGGCGAGGCGTGGATTGGGCGGCTGCGGGCGCATCTGTCGGGGGCGATCCGGGCGGCCATTCCGGGCGATGCGGGGGCCTTCGCGGCGGGGGTGATGACGGGGGATCGGTCCGGCCTGTCGGTCGAGGCGGTGGCGGCGTTGCGGGATTCCTCGCTGGCGCATCTGCTGGCGATTTCGGGGATGAACATGGCCTTTGTCACGGCCTTTGTCTTTGCGCTGTTGCGGTTCGGGGTGGCACTGATCCCGCCTGTGGCGCTGCGCGTGGATGCCAAGAAGATCGCGGCGGTCGTGGCACTTGGGGTGGCGCTGTTCTACCTGCTGCTGTCGGGGGCCAATGTGGCGACGGAGCGGGCCTTCATCATGGTGGCCGTGATGCTGATCGCGGTGCTGATGGATCGGCGGGCGGTGACGCTGCGGTCGGTGGGGATCGCGGGGACGGTGATCCTGATCTGGCAGCCAGAGGCGATCCTGTCGCCGGGGTTCCAGATGAGTTTTGCGGCGACCATCGCCCTGATCCTCGGCTTTGGCTGGTGGTCGGAGCGGATGGCGCGGCAGCAATGGTCGCGCGGGGCGCAGTTCGCGGTGACCTTGGTCCTGACGTCGCTGTTGGGCGGGCTGGCGACGGCGCCTTATGCGGCGGCGCATTTCAACCGCTTCACGGATTACGGGTTGATCGCAAATCTGCTGACTGGGCCGGTGATGGGGGCATTGGTGATGCCCGCCGGGGTGATGGCGGCGCTGCTTTGGCCCTTTGGTCTGGCCCCGGTGGCCTTCTGGTTTCTGGAGATGGGCTGCCGCTGGATCCTGTTCGTGGCGCATGAGGTGGCGCGGCTGGAGGGGGCGGTGACGGCGATCCCGGCCCCGCCGGGGGCGGTCCTGCCTGTGCTGACGCTGGGCCTGTGCTGGCTGGCTTTCTGGCAGGGACGGGCGCGATGGGCTGGGACGGTGCCGGCGGTGGTGGCCTTCGGCCTTTGGGCGCTAGGGGCGCGGCCGGATGTCCTGATCGGGGGGGAGGGGGTCGTGGGCGTGATGGGGCCGGAGGGACGGGCGTTGTCCGCCGCGCGGGGGGAGGGGTTTCTTGTGCGCAATTGGCTGGAGAATGACGGCGATCTGGCCGGGCAGGCGGTGGCGGCGGCGCGGGCCGGGTTCGCGGAGGGGCCCTATGGCGCGGTCTTCCCTCTGGGGGAAGGGACCGGGGTGATCTTGTCGCGGCCAGAGGCGGCGGTGACGGCCTGTCGCGCCCATTTGGTTGTCGTGATGGAAGAGGGTCCGGTGCCCGAGGGGGACTGCGTGACAGTGACGCCGGAGCGGCTGCGGCAGAGCGGGACTTTGGCGATCAGGGCCCTTGACGGCGGCTTGGACTTGACCGCCAGCCATCCGGGACAGCGATTGTGGTCGCGGGACGGGGTGGAGGACCCCGCCCGGTTCTTTGCAGCGCAGGGTCAGTAGCTGCGGATCAGCCCGACGAGGCGGCCCTGCACGCGGACGGCGTGATCGGGGAAGACGCGGGTTTCATAGGCGGGGTTGGCGGCTTCCAGCGCGATCATGCCCCCACGGCGGCGAAAGCGTTTCAGCGTCGCCTCATGTTCTTCGACCAAGGCCACGACGATATCGCCGTTTTCGGCGGTGGATTGTTCGCGGATCACCACGATGTCGCCGTCGTTGATCCCGGCCTCGATCATCGAGTCGCCCTTCACCTCCAGCGCGTAATGGTGGCCACGGCCCGAGAGCATGGAACCCGGCACCGCAATGTGGTGCGAGATTTCGGCAATCGCTTCGATCGGGACACCGGCGGCGATGCGGCCCATGACGGGCAGTTCGAGGGCATGCACCGCCTCAACCGGGATCGCGTTGCGGGGCGGTTCGGCCTTGGACCCTTCGATCACGCGGGGTTTGAAGCCCGGCTTTTCCATCGCCTCGGGCAGTTTAACGATTTCCAGCGCGCGGGCGCGATGGGCGAGGCGGCGGATGAAGCCACGTTCTTCCAGCGCCGTGATCAGGCGGTGGATGCCGGATTTGGAGCGCAGATCAAGCGCCTCTTTCATTTCGTCGAAAGAGGGGGGGACGCCATCGGCATCCATCCGCGTCTTGATGAAATCCAAGAGTTCAAGCTGTTTACGGGTCAGCATCGGCCCCTCCATCGCGCCTGTGTTGGAGCAATGTTCTACCTGTGTTCCCGTTTTGTGTCAACCGGAACAGGGTGCGGGTCAGAGGGGGATGAAGTCGACCTCGGTCCCTGCTGGGCGCGGGCCATCGCCCAAGGGGCGGATCAGGAGGGCGTCGGCCTCGGTCAGGATGGTGATGAGGGCGCTGTCCTGTCGGTCGAAGGGAGTGATCATCGGCAGGCCTGCGCCGGGCGCAAGGCGGGCGCGCATGTAATGGGTGCGGGGGCCGGTCGGGCCGACATCCGCGCCGAGTGTGGCGCGTGACGTGGCGGGCGGGTGCTGCCCGAGGCCCAGCATCGCGCGGACCATGGGCAAGAGGAAAAGATGCCCGCAGACGATGGAGGAGACGGGATTTCCGGGCAGGCCCAGCATCGGGATGCCGCGCAAACGGCCCGCCATAAGCGGTTTTCCCGGGCGCATGGCGATCTTGTAGAAGGCGCGCTCCATCCCCATGCTTTCGGCCACGCGACCGACGAGATCGTGGTCGCCCACCGAGGCCCCCCCGATGGTGACGACAAGATCGGCCCCTTCGGCCATCGACAGCACGGTGAAGAGCTCTGCCTCTGTGTCGCGGGCGATGGGGAGGAGGCGGGCTTGTGCCCCCTCAGCCTCGACCAACGCGGCGAGGGTGTAGCTGTTGGAGGCGATGATCTGGTCGTCGCGCGGGGTTTCGCCGGGCATCACAAGTTCGTCCCCGGTGGGGATGATGGCGACAACGGGGCGGCGGGTGACCGGCACCTCGGCGATGTTCATCGCGGCGAGGAGGGCAAGGTCGTTGGGGCGCAGGCGGCGGGGGGTGACGGTGGCGCCTTCGCGGAAATCCTGCCCGGCGGGGCGGATATGGGTGGCGGCATCGGCCCCATCGCGCAGGGTCATGGTATCGCCGTCGCGGGTGACGTCTTCTTGGATCACCACCCGGGTCGCGCCCTGCGGGATGGGCGCGCCGGTGAAGATGCGGATGGCCTGTCCGGGGGTTAAGGTGCCGGTCCAGGCGTGGCCTGCGCCCGCCTCGCCCACGACGGTGAAGCGGTCGCCTGGTGCCGGGTCGCCCTGCAGGGCGTAACCGTCCATGGCGGAGGCGGGGAAGGGTGGCTGGTCGCGGGTGGCCTGCAGGGGAAGGGCAAGGACGCGGCCTGCGGCGTGACGCAAGGGAACGGTTTCCGCGTCAAGCGGGCGGGTGAGGGCAAAGCATTTCGCCAGCGCCTCGTCGACGGAAATCACGGCGCGGCCTCGAAGCGGCCGGACTTGCCGCCCTCCTTCATCAGAAGGCGGATGCCGATGATCTGCATCCCCTTTTCAGCGGCTTTCAGCATGTCGTAGATCGTGAGGCAGGCGATGGAAACGGCAGTGAGCGCCTCCATCTCGACCCCGGTCTGGCCGCTGGTGCGGACGGTGGCGGTGACGATGACGCCGGGAAGGGAGGGGTCCGGCCTCAGGTCCAGCGCGACCTTGGTGATCGGCAGGGGATGGCAGAGCGGGATGAGGTCGGCGGTGCGCTTGGCCCCCATGATGCCCGCCAGCCGCGCGACGCCCAGAACATCGCCCTTCTTGGCGCGGCCTTCGGTCACAAGGGCCAGCGTTTCCGCCGTCATCACCACGCGGCCTTCGGCGATGGCCATGCGGTCGGTCACGGGCTTGCCCGAGACATCGACCATATGCGCATCGCCCTTGTCGTCGAAATGGGTGAGCGGCGAAGACATGGCGACTACCTGCTGCCTGTCAGGGGGCGGGAGAGGATCGTGCGGGTCGCGGCCTCGACATCCTTCTGGCGCATCAGGCTTTCACCGATCAGGAAGCAGCGCGCGCCGAAGCGGGCGAGATCGGCCAGATCGTCGGGTGTGTAAAGCCCGCTTTCCGAGATGATCAGGCGGTCTTCTGGCACGCGGCGGGCCAGATCGCGCGTGGTGTCCAGCGTCACCTCGAAGGTGTGCAGGTTGCGGTTGTTGATCCCGATGAGCGGCGATTTCAGCCGCGCAGCACGCTCCAACTCGGCCCTGTCATGCACCTCGATCAGGACATCCATGCCCCAAGCAAAGGCAGCCTCTTCTAGTTCGGCGGCCTGACTGTCCGTCAGCGAGGCCATGATAAGGAGGATACAATCGGCATGCAGCCCCCGCGCCTCGGTGATCTGGTAGGGATCGTAGATGAAATCCTTGCGCAGGCAGGGCAGGTCGGTCGCGGCATGGGCAGCGGTGAGATAGCTGTCATCGCCCTGAAAGCTGGGTCCGTCGGTGAGGACGGATAGGCAGGTGGCCCCCCCCGCCTCATAGGCGCGGGCAAGGGCGGGCGGGTCGAAATCGGGGCGGATCAGGCCCTTGGAGGGGCTGGCCTTCTTGATTTCGGCGATCAAGCCATAGCCTGTCTGTGCGGCCTCGGTCAGCGCGCGGGCAAAGCCGCGCGGGGCGGGCGCGGCATTGGCGGCCTCTTCCAGATCTGCGAGGGAGCGCTGCGCCTTGCGGGCGGCGACTTCCTCAAGCTTGTAGGCCTTGATGCGTTCGAGAATGGTGCTCATGCCATAGCCCTAGCGGGTGGTGGGGGGGAAGGGAAGGCCCCGGCGGGGCCTTTACCCCCCGGTGGTGATGCGGGCGACGGCGGCGACCTTGGCGCGGGCCGCGCCGCTGTCGATGGCGGTGGCGGCGATCTGCACGCCTTCGGGCAGGGTGGCGGCGCGGTCGGCCACGACCAGCGCGGCAGCAGCGTTCAGAAGGACTGCATCGCGATAGGCGCCCGTTGCCCCATCAAGAAGCGCGCGGAAGGCCTGCGCATTCTCGGCGGGCGTGCCGCCGAGAATGGCCTCGAACGGGTGGTAGGGCAGGCCTGCGTCTTCCGGCCCGAGGTCGAATTCCCGGATCGCGCCGCCTTCCAGCGCCACGACCTGCGAGCGGGCGGCGATGGACAACTCATCCGTGCCATCCCCGCCATGGACAAGCCATGCCTTTTCGGACCCCAGCGCGAGCAGCGTTTCGGCCATCGGGCGCAAGAGGCGCGGGGCGAAGGCCCCGGTCAGCTGCCGCTTGGCCCCGGCGGGGTTCGTCAGCGGGCCGAGGATGTTGAAGATGGTGCGGGTGCCAAGCTCCATCCGCACGGGGCCGACATGGCGCATGGCGGGGTGGTGCATGGGGGCCATCATGAAGCCGATACCTGCCTCGGCGAGGCAGCGTTCCACCACATCCGGCCCCACCATGACGTTGAGACCCAGTTCTGTCAGTGCATCGGCAGAGCCGGATTTGGAGGACAGGTTGCGGTTGCCATGCTTGGCCACCGGGACGCCTGCGCCCGCCACCACGAAGGCGGCGGCGGTGGAGATGTTGAGCGTGCCCTTCCCGTCGCCCCCCGTTCCGACGATATCCATCGCGCCGGAGGGCGCGGTGACTCGGTTGCATTTCGACCGCATCACGGAGGCGGCGGCGGCATATTCATCCACCGTTTCCCCCCGCGTGCGCAGCGCCATGAGGAAGCCGCCCATCTGGGCGGGCGTGCCTTCGCCGTTGAACAGCGCCTCGAAAGCCACCTCGGCCTCGGCGCGGGTGAGGGGGCGTTCGGCAGCAATGCCGATCAGGGGGCGCAGCGCGTCGCTCATGCCGCCACCGATGCGGCTTTGGCCTCTTCTAGGAAGTTGCGCAGCAGTTGGTGGCCGTGTTCCGAGGCGATGCTTTCGGGGTGGAACTGCACGCCTTCGATCAGCCGTTCCTTGTGGCGCAGGCCCATGATGGTGCCGTCCTCCAGCCATGCGGTGACTTCGAGGCAGTCCGGCAGGCTGGCGCGTTCCACGATCAGCGAATGGTAGCGGGTGGCGAGGAATGGGGAGGGCAGACCGCGGAAGACGCCCTTGCCCGCATGGTGCATCGCGCCCATCTTGCCATGCACGATCTCATGGCAGCGGATGACCTTGCCACCGAAGGCTTCGCCGATCGTCTGATGGCCGAGGCAGACGCCGAGCAGGGGAATCCGCGCCTCGGCGGCTGCGGTGGTCAGGGGCAGGCAGATCCCCGCCTGTGCCGGATCGCAAGGTCCGGGAGAGAGAACGATCGCCTCAGGCCGCATTGCAAGCACCGCCTGCACATCCAGCGCGTCATTGCGGTGGACGGCGACATCGGCCCCCAACTCGCCCAGATAATGGACGAGGTTGTAGGTGAAGCTGTCATAGTTGTCGATCAGAAGCAGCATCTTGCAGGGCCTTGCCGGATAGGGGATGAACCCGCGCACGGGTCGGGCTATACATGGGCCGAGCGGAAGAGGGGCGTCAAGTGATAGTGGCGTTCCCAAGGCCCGGAAGGGGCCGGAAGACAGAGGAGTGCGGGCGGTGATCCGGGGCTTTGTGACGGGCGTGATCTGGGGCGGCGTGGTCGCTGCGGCGGGTTTGGCGGTGATGTCGCAGGTGGCTCCGCTGCCCGGGGCCCCTTCTGCTGCGCTGGCCCCTGAGACGGCAGAGCCGGTCGCCACGCCGGAGGCCTTGCCCGCGGCGCCGGAACCGGTGGAGATGCCGGAGATCCTGCAGAAGGCGCCAGAGCCAGCAGCGGAACCCGCCGCAGAAGCCGAGGCCGTGGCAGAGCCTGCGCCCGATCCGGCGCCCCCGGCAACCACCGCCGAAGCGCCGCCGCCCGCGACGGAAGATGCCATGGAAGAGGCGCAACCTCTTGATCCTGAAGTGGAAACGGCCGAGGCCGCGCCGGCTGCGCCGATGACCGCCGCCCCGGCCGCGCCGACCGTTCCCGAGATGGCGGCAGATGCGGCCCCGGCTCCGGCGGTTCCTGTCCAACCGGAACTGCAACCCGTGCCCGCCGCCCCGACCGTGCCGATGGGTGAGGCGGCCCTCCCGCAGCAGGAGGCCCCGCCCGCCCCGGTGGAGGCCCCGCGGGAGGAGGCTCTGCTGACCCCGGCCCCGCAGGCGCCGGAGGCTCCTGCCATCGTCGCCCCGGTCGATCCGGAGGCGGACGCGGCGACGCTGGCGCCGGATGGCACGCTGGAGGATCGGGTGGACGGGGTGACGACGGACCGCCTGCCGCGGATCGGCGATGCGCCTGCCGCCGAGGCGGGAGACGCCATGGCGGAGGCCCCGGCCGAGGCGGTTCCTGAAGGGGCGACGCCGCTTGATCTCTTTGCGCGGCCCTTCGCCAATGACGAGGGCAAGCCGCTCTTTGCGCTGATGCTGATCGATGAGGGGGCGGATGCCACCATCCGGGCGGAGGTGGCGAAACTGCCCTTCCCGGTGACCTTTGTGCTTGACCCGCTGCGACCGGAATCCGCAATGGCGGCAATGGCTTATCGGGCGGCAGGGCAAGAGGTGGCGATGCTGGCGACGGGGCTTCCGGCGGGGGCAACGGCTGCCGATATGGAGCAGAGTTTTCAGGCGCTGGACCTGGCCCTGCCCGAGGCGGTGGCAGTGGTGGACGCGCCCGAGGGCGGGTTTCAGGAAAGCCTCGACCTGGCCCGGCAGGCGGTGCCGATCGTGGCCGATCAAGGGCGTGGCCTTTTGACCTATGACCGCGGGCTGAACCCGGCCGATCAGGTGGCGCGGCGCGAGGGCGTGCCGAGTGCGGTGATCTTCCGTATCCTTGATTCCGAAGGGGAATCCGTCCCGAAAATGCGCAACTATCTGGACCGGGCGGCGTTCAAGGCGGCGCAGGAAGGGGCCGTGGTGGTGATCGGTCGCCTGCGCCCCGATACGGTGGCGGCGATCCTGGAATGGACGGTCGAGGGGCGGGCGGCGAGCGTGGCGCTGGCCCCGGTCAGCGCGGTTTTGAAACGCCCTGCAAGCAATTGACGGGACTGTCTTAATCCGCCCTTTGCAGCGGTTTTCGCTGTGCCCTGTTTTGTGCCGCATTCTGTGCAGCAACCTGTGGTCACGCAGCGCACGGTGATGCCCCGTTAAGGTTAACGCGGGGTGAGCGCCGACGAAACGCCACGGTGCGGGTCGGGGGCTGCCGGGGCATGGCGGGGAACGGTGCTGCCTTGCCATTTCGCCCGCGATCCGACGAGATTGGGGCATAGGCCGTCACAGCCTGTTAAGGTTAACGCGCCCCCAAAAGGCCGATGCCGCGTTTGGCACAAGGCAGCGCGGCCGCCCCACTCTGCCGCCTCCTCGGCCTTAACCGTGCCTTAACGCTTATCGGCCAGACTGGCCCAGCGGTACAGGGAGGGATCCCGATGACCGCGACAGGAGATGGCACCCCGTCCGGCTGCATCGGGCGGGGTGTTCCCATGCCCTGCCTCTGCTGCATCTTCTGTCTGAAAATATCCTCGGGGGGAGGGCCGCGCAGCGGCACGGGGGGCAGACAGCCCCCCAGCAACGCCCGCCACAGGGTGATGCCCTCAGCCGTTCCCGCGACGGGTGAAAAGACCCGCATCCTCGGCCGCGCGGCGGAGCGCGCGGGACTTGTTCACCGTCTCTTGGTATTCCGCCTCGGGGTCGCTGTCATAGACGACACCGCCCCCCGCCTGAATGTAGAGGGTTTCATCCTTCAGCACGGCGGTGCGCAGCGCGATGCAGAAATCCATCTCGCCATTCGCCGCGAAATAGCCCAGACCGCCGCCGTAGATGCCGCGCTTTTCGGGCTCCAACTCGTCGATGATCTCCATCGCGCGGACTTTGGGCGCGCCTGACACCGTGCCTGCGGGCAGACCGGCCAGCAGCGCCGAGAGCGCATCCTCGCCTTCGGCGATCTGGCCCACCACGTTCGACACGATATGCATGACGTGGGAATAGCGTTCGATGATGAACTGCTCAGTGGGTCGTACCGTGCCGAGGCGCGCCACCCGGCCCACATCATTGCGCCCAAGGTCGAGCAGCATCAGATGTTCGGCCAGTTCCTTCTTGTCCGACAGCAGGTCCTGCTCCAGCGCCTTGTCCTCTTCCGGGGTTGCGCCGCGCTTGCGGGTGCCTGCGATGGGGCGGATCGTCACCTCGCCGTCGCGCAGGCGGACGAGGATTTCGGGGCTGGCGCCCACGACTTGAAAGCCGCCGAAGTTGAAGAAGAACATGAAGGGCGAGGGGTTGGTGCGCCGGAGCGACCGGTAGAGGGCGAAGGGCGGCGCCTCAAACCGTTGCGACCAGCGTTGCGAGGGCACGACCTGAAAGATGTCGCCCGCGCGGATATAGTCCTTGGCCTTTTCCACGGCGGCCTTATAGCCCGCATGGGTGAAATTCGACTGCGCCTCGCCCACAGGCGCGGCTTCGCCATAGTCGCGGGGGGCAGGGGGCGCGCGATCCAGATCGCGCAGCGCGTCCATCACCCGTTCGGCGGCCTGCGCATAGGCCGCCCGCGCCGACAGGCCGGAGGCCACCCAAGCGGGGGCGACCAGTGTCACGTCGCCCTTCACGCCATCCAGCACCGCCACCACCGAGGGGCGCATCAGCACGGCATCGGGCAGACCCAGCGGATCGGGGTTCACCTCGGGCAGATGTTCCACCAGACGGATCATGTCATAGCCGAGATAGCCGAAAAGCCCCGCCGCGATGGCGGGCAGGCCTTCGGGCAGGTCGATCCGGCTTTCCGCGATCAGCGCGCGCAGCGTGTCGAGCGGGTGGCCATCCAGCGGGGTGAAGGCGGCGGGATCGAAGCGGGCCTCGCGGTTGATGCGGCTGTGCAGCCCGTGGCATTGCCAGATCAGATCGGGCTTCATGCCGACGACGGAATAGCGGCCGCGCACCTCGCCCCCTGTCACGCTTTCCAGCATGAAGGTGTCTGCGCGCGCCTCGGCCAGTTTCAGCATCAGCGAGACGGGCGTGTCCAGATCGGCGGCAAGGCGGGTATGGACCAGCTGGTTGCGACCGGCGGTCCAGCCCTTTTCGAAGTCCTCGAAGGAGGGTTCCAGTTTCATCGCGCCGCGCCCGTCAGTTGAACTGGGCATGGACCGCGTTCACGGCCGATTGGTCGATCTGGATGCCGGCTTCGTTCGACAGGGCATTGGTGAAGATCTGGAAGGCATCCTGCGCCAGCGTCTGCTGGGCGCGGATCGAGATGGCCTCGCGCAGGGCGATGGCATCCTCGCCTTCGGTTTCTGCGGGCAGGATCGCGTCCAGCCGGACAAGTCCGGCGAGGCCGTCGCCCTGCACGACGGCGAGATCGCCTTCGGCGAGGGTGAAGACCGTCTCGATCAAGGCGGCGGGGGTATCTTCGACAAAGGCGTCGCGGGTGACGGCGCGGGTGACGGTGACGATGCCATAGGCGCCGAGCGAGGCCCCGGCGGCAACCTCGGTCTTCACGGCCTCGGCCCGGGCGGCAAGGGCCTTGGTGACGGCTTCGGCCCGCCAGCCTTCGGTCACCGCGTCCCGTGCCTCGTCCAGAGGAATCGGGGTGGGGGGGACGATCTCGTCCAGACGCAGCGCGGCCAGCGCGCCATCGTCAAGCTGGATCACCTCGGGGAAGTCGCCGTCCTGCAGCGCCTCGGCGGCCTCGCGGAATTCGGGATAGGCGGCGATGCCTTCGGCGGTTTCGCCGGGGATGTAGTCGAGGGTGGCAAGGTCCATCCCTGCCTCTTGCGCGACCTCTTCCAGATCGGCGCCGGAGGCGAGAAGGTCGTCGATCTCGTCGATCCGGGCACCGATGGCGCGGCGGGCGGCGGCGACGCGCATCTCGGCCGAGAGGGTTTCGCGCGCCGCGTCGAAGGTGGTTTCCTGCGCGGCGAGGATGGCGTTCATGCGGAAGAGCGCCGGGCCGAGGTCCGACATGGCAGGGCCCGCCACGCCGGGTTCGGCGAGGGCGAAGACCGCCTCGCCTGCCGCGCCCAGATCGGCCTTGGAGACATCGCCCAGATCGATGGCATCAAGCGTCAGGCCGCGTTCGGCCACGAGGTCGTCGAAGGTCACCTCGCCCGCGTCAAGGCGGGCGCGGGCGGCCTCCGCCTCGGCCTCGGTCGGGTAGACGAGCCGTTCGACGAGGCGCTTTTCGGGGATCATGAATTCGCCGATGCGCTGGTCGTAGAGATCGCGCAGCGTGGCCTCGTCCACCTCCATCGTGGGGGCGAGCTTTTCCGGGAGCAGCGCGATATAGGTGATACGCTTGGCCTCGGCCTTGGTGAAGTCGGCGATATTGGCGTCGTAGAAGGCCTGCAGATCGGCCTCGGTCGGTTCCGCCAGCGGTGCGGGCAGATCGGCCTCGGTCAGGGCAAGCCAGGAATAGCTGCGCCGTTCGCCCGCATAGGCAGTGAGTGTTTCGGTCAGGGCCTGCGGGGCCGCGAAGCCGCCCACGACAGCGCCTTGCAGGATGGAGCGGGCCACGTCTTCGCGGATGCCGCTTTCGAACTGCGCCTCGGTCAGGTCGTTGCGTTCCAGCGTGAAGCGATAGGCGTCGCGGTCGAAGGTGCCGGCGGTGCCTTGGAAGGCCTGCATCTGGGTGATCTCGCCGGCCACGGTGGCGTCGCCCACGGAGATGCCGATGCGCGCGGCCTCGTTGTCCAGCGCGGCGCGGGTGATGACGGTCTGCAGCACCTGCGTGTCAAGCCCGAAGGCCTGCGCCTGCGAGAAGGGGATGGGCTGGCCCACCTGTGCGGAGAGGGCGTTCAACTCTTGCTGCAGGGCACGGGCGTAGTCGTTCACCTCGATCTCGCGGTCGCCGACGCGGGCCAGCGTGGTGACCCCGCCGCCGAAATTGGTGACGCCGAAGCCGCCGAGGCCGATCATGACGAGGACGAGCAGGATCCAGACGATGATATTGCCGATGCTCGTCTTCTTCTTGCGGGGCTGCTCTTCGCTGTCGGTCGTCTGCTTGGCCATCTGTCGCGCCTGTCCGGGCTGGGAATATGTCGCAGCCTGTCTAGAGGGTCAGGGCGCGGGGGGCAAGCGGGGCTAGAGGCGCAGGGCGGCGAGGCGCTGGAACATCTGAGTGATCCCCGATGCATCGATGTTGGCGAAGGCGATGCGGAGTTGGCGCGCGCCTTCGGGATGCGTGTCGGGCTGGAACATCGTGCCGGGGAGCATGAGGATGGACGCCTCGTGCACGAGGCGTTTGGCCAGCGCGTCGGAGGCCATGGGATAGGGATGTTCGACATAGGCGAAATAGGCGCCACAGCCGAGGAGTTTCCATTCCGGCAGGGCGGCGAAGCCCGTGGTCATGGCGGCGCGGCGGGCGAGGATTTCGGCGCGTTCGCCCGCCACCCATTGAGCGAGGTTCTGCATCCCCCAGAGCGCGCCGATCTGGCCCAGTTGCGAGGGGCAGATGGCGACGGTGTCGAGGAATTTTTCAACCTCGGCCAGACGGGCGGGGCTGGCGACGATGGCCCCCACGCGGTGGCCGGTCAGGCGGTAGGCCTTGGAGAAGCTGTAAAGCTGGATCAGCGTGTCGGACCAGTCGGGATCTGTGAACAGGTCGTGCGGGCGGCCAGAGCGGCTGTCGAAGTCGCGGTAGGTTTCATCCACGATGAGGGCGAGGTTGTTCGCCCGGGCGAGATCGCGGAAGGCGGCCAGCGTTTCGGCCGGATATTCCGACCCGCCGGGGTTGTTGGGGCTGACCAAGACGATGGCGCGGGTGCGCGGTGTGATCAGGCGGGCGGCGGCCTCTGCCTCGGGGATCAGACCGCGGCCTGCGGCGAGGGGGACGGCTTTGACCCCCTGCATGTCGAGCCACATCTTGTGATTGAAGTACCACGGGGTGGGCAGGATCACCTCGTCGCCCGCGCCCGCGAGGGTGGACATCACGGCGGTGAAGGCCTGATTGCAGCCTTGGGTGATGGCGGTTTCTTCGGCGGTGACGGTGCCGCCATAGGCGGCGGACCATTGCGCCGCGATCTCGGCCCGAAGCTCGGGCAGGCCGAGGACGGGGCCGTAAAGATGGGCGGCGTCATTGGTCAGGGCGGCATCTGCCAAAGCCTGCCTGAGGCCCAGCGGGGGCGGATCGACGGGGGCGGCCTGACTGACATTGATCAGCGGGCGGTCGGCGGGGAAGGTGGCGCCCTGCAGCCAACGGCGGGCCTCCATCACCGGGGGGGGATCGGTGGCGGCCATGGCGGGGTTCAGGGGCAGGGACATGCGGTGGCTCCGTGGGCGGTTTGGGCGGCAGTCTAGGGGCGGAAGTGGCGGGCTGCGCCTGTCATTTCGCGCAAGCTGGGCACCGTTTGCGACAGGCGGGCGGGCCGGGCTGCGCAGACTGTACGGCGGTGGCGCGGCTGGGCGGCGTCGCATGAGTATTTGGGCCAAGGTGAAACGGCATCTTCATCTTGGCAAAAATACTCATCTTGCCACGGCCCAGCCGGGACGGGCGCCCGCAGGTCAGTCCTGCCCGCGGAAGGGTTGGACATATTGCAGCGCCATGTCCCACGGAAAGAAGATCCATGTGTCTTGGCTGACCTCGGTCACATAGGTGTCGACCTGCGGCTTGCCGTGGGGTTTGGCATAGACGGTGGCGCAATGCGCCTTGGGGTAGAGGCTGCGGATCAGTTCCAGCGTCCGTCCGCTGTCGACGAGGTCGTCAACGATCAGGATGCCCGAACCGTCGCCCATCAGCTCTGTCTGCGGGGCCTTCACGACCTGCGCCTCGCGCCGCTGGTCCTGTGCGCCACCGCCGGAGTGATAGGATTTCACGCTGATCGTATCGACCACGCGGATGTCCAACTCGCGGCTGACGATCATCGCGGGGACGAGGCCGCCGCGCGTGATGCCGACCACGGCCTTCCACGTGCCGCCTTCGCCCGGACCCTTGCCATCCAGTCGCCAAGCGAGCGCGCGGGCGTCGCGGTGGATCTGGTCCCAGCTGACATGGAACCCTTTTTCATGCGGCAGGCGTTCGGCGGACATCGGCGGTTCCCTTTCAGGTGGCGGCGATCTTGACCCCCAGCAGGGCGAGCAGGCCGCCGAAGCTGCGGTCGATCAGGGTTTTGAGGCTGATATAGCGCGCCCGCGTGCGATCGAGGCTGAAGATGCGGGCAACAAGGCTGTTCCAGGCGGTTTCGGCGGCGAAGATCAGGACAAGGAGGCTGCCATAGACCCAAAGGGCCGTGCCCTGCGGCACGGTGCCAAGGAAGATGGCCGAGAACATCACGGCGGGTTTGGGGTTCGCAAGCTGCGTGAAAAGGCCGAGCCGGAAGGCCGAGAGGCCAGAGCGGGGCAGGGGGCGGCTGTCCTCGGTGACGAGCGGGGTCTTGGCGTCGCGCCAGAGCTGCACCGCCATCCAGATCAGATAGGCCGCACCGCCGAGCTTGAGCGCCCAGAGCAGGGTGGGCGCGGCGGCGAAGAGGAGGTTGAGGCCGAACATCGCCGCGGACGCCCAGACCACCGCTCCCGCGCCGATGCCCATGGCGAGCATCAGTCCGGTGCGGAAACCTTCGGTCAGGCCGGTGCGGGCGGACATCAGCACCGCAGGCCCCGGAGAGACGGCGGCGAAGATCACGAGGCCCGCGAAGGCGAGGAAGGCGGCGAGCGTCATTCCTTGCCGTTCCGCCCCGTCACCGCATCGATGTCGGGCGCATCCACGGCCTTCATGCCGACGACATGGTAGCCTGCATCGACATGCAGGTTCTCGCCCGTCGTGCCGGAGCCGAGATCGGAGAGCAGGTAGAGCGCGGCCTTGCCCACCTCTTCCTGCGTGACGTTGCGGCGGAGGGGGGAGTTCAACTCGTTCCACTTCATGATGTAGCGGAAGTCGCCGATGCCCGAGGCGGCGAGCGTCTTGATCGGACCCGCCGAGATGGCGTTGACGCGGATGCCGTCCTTGCCGAGGTCTTCGGCGATGTATTTCACGCTGGATTCCAGCGCGGCCTTGGCCAGACCCATCACGTTGTAGTGAGGCATGACCTTTTCTGCCCCATAATAGGTGAGGGTCAGAAGCGACCCGCCGGCGGGCATCATGGCCGCCGCGCGCTGGCAGACGGCGGTGAAGGAATAGACGGAAATGTCCATCGTCATGAGAAAGTTCGCGCGAGTCGTGTCGACATAGCGGCCGCGCAATTCGTTCTTGTCGGAGAAGCCGATGGCATGGACGAGGAAGTCGATCTGGCCCCAATGGGCCTTGAGACCTGCGAAAAGGGCATCCATCGACTCTTCTGACGCAACGTCACATTCGAAGAGGAGCGGCGTCCCGATGGAGGCGGCGAGGGGTTCGACACGCTTCTTCAGCGCCTCTCCCTGATAGGAGAAGGCCATCTCGGCGCCGTGGTCGGCGAGGGTCTTGGCAATGCCCCAGGCGATGGATTTGTCATTGGCCAGCCCCATGATGAGGCCGCGCTTTCCTGCCATAAGTCCGGTTGACATTGCCTGTACCTCGCCCACCCTTTGCGTTGACGATGACGTGTAGGCGATCACGGGTGCTGCATCAAGTGTGGCCCGATCGCAGGCGTCGCAGGAAGGCATGCGAGAAAAAATATGGACAGAAGTGGAATATTTGCGGGTGACGATCCGTTTACTATAGCGCGAGCTTGGCTTGCGGAGGCGGAACCGGTGGAACCGAACGATCCGAATGCCATCGCGCTTGCGACTGTGGATGAGGGTGGCATGCCGAATGTGCGCATGGTTTTGTTGAAGGATATCGAGGCGGATGCCTTCGTTTTCTACACGAATTACGGCTCGAAGAAGGGCCGCGAGATCGCGGCAAGCGGGAAGGCAGCTTTCGTGCTGCACTGGAAGAGCCTGCGTCGCCAGATCCGCGTGCGGGGGGTGACGGAGCGCGAAGAGGGGCCCGCAGCCGATGCCTATTACGCCAGCCGGAGCCTGAAGAGCCGTCTCGGCGCTTGGGCGTCGCGCCAGTCGGAACCGCTGTCATCGCGGACCGCGCTGATGGCCGATGTGGCGAAGGTGACCGTGGAGCAGGGGCCGAACCCGGCGCGCCCGCCCTTCTGGGGCGGCATCCGCATCCGGCCAGTGGAGATCGAATTCTGGGCGGACGGGGCGTTCCGGCTGCATGACCGGTTCCGATGGAGCCGCGCAAGCCTTGGGGAAAGCTGGGAGATCACGCGGTTGAACCCGTGACATTCGCGCTTCGTGAATGAATCTCTTTATAGAGATTAAAATTAGCCCCTTGAAACGGCCTATACATTCACGGCATTACTTATGAAGGGCTAACACTGGGGAACGGCTCTCAAAATGACAGACAATGATAGGCCGGTGCACGAGGTGCATGGCCGGGTAAAGTGGTTCGATCCGGGCAAGGGTTTTGGTTTCATCGTCGCAGATGAAGGTGGGGCCGATATCCTCTTGCATGCCAATGTCCTGCGGAACTATGGACAGAACTCGGTTGCGGATGGTGCGGTGATTTCGGTGAATGTGCAGATGACGCAGCGTGGCGTTCAAGCGGTCGAGGTGCTGAGCATCGAGCCGCCGCAGGGCGTGAGCTTCCCTCTGGGTGACGAGAGCGCCCCTGCAGACCCCGAAGAAATCGCCCAGTTGCCGCTGGAGCCCGCCCGGGTGAAGTGGTTCGACAAGGCCAAGGGCTTTGGTTTTGCCAATGTCTTCGGGCGGCCCGAGGATGTGTTCATCCATATCGAGGTGTTGCGCGTATCCGGCTTTGCCGATCTTCAGGCGGGCGAGGCGATCTGCCTGCGCATCGTCGATGGCAAGCGGGGGCGCATGGCGGTGCAGGTGGTGTCTTGGGAAGCGGCAACGCGGCAGCTTGGGTCATAGCGGGATGGGCAGCGCTGCTGCCCGCCGTAGCGGGGGCGGCCTGCGCGCCTGAAACGGTGGAGGTGCGCGGCCCGGCGGGCACGGCGCGCTTTACCGTAGAAGTGGCCGATGACGGGGCGGAGCGGGCGAAGGGCCTGATGTTCCGCGAGAGCATGCCCAGATCGGCGGGCATGCTGTTCGTCTATGAGGCGCCGCAGCGGGCGTCCTTCTGGATGAAGAATACGCTGATCCCCTTGGACATGATCTTTGCCGATGAGACGGGGCGCGTCACGCGGGTGCATTCCAATGCCGTGCCGCATGACACGACGCCGATCGACGGCGGCACCGATGTGCGCTTTGTGCTGGAGATCAATGGCGGGTTGGCCGCGCGCATGGGAATCGCGGAAGGGGCCGAGTTGCGCCATCCGGCGATCCCGCAAGGAACGGCGGTCTGGCCCTGCGAGTGACGCATCGCCGCTTTCCATCCCGCGCGGGAGCGGGTAAGGAGAGCGCGTTCGGGGCGTGGCGCAGTCTGGTAGCGCGACGGTTTTGGGTACCGTAGGTCGTAGGTTCGAATCCTATCGCCCCGACCATTCACGTGACATTGGATTTTGTGCCTTCTGTTGCGCTGTGGCGCGGCACACTGTTGCGCCGTGGCGCGGCACAGCTTTGCTGTCGCGGAACGGCTTGCGGGCGGGTTTGGGGACGGCCCGGCGCGTCTGTGGTGATCGGGCTGAAACCTGCGGGCATGGGCAGTGGACCGTGATCAGCCCCCGCGCAAGGGAACAGGCGTCTTCTACATGGACTCTGTGCTGGGCCCGGCGGGGCCGTTCATGCGCTGCAGTTCCAACACGACTTCCACCCTGTTTCGAACTTCGAATTTGCGGATGATCTGGTTCATGTAGAACTTCACCGTCTTGTAGGAGATGTTCAGCTTGACCGCGATCTCCTTGTTCGACGCCCCGTGCAGCAGTTCGTGCGCCACCTGACTTTCGCGCGAGCTGAGCGCCACGGAGGCAAGCTGCTGCCGTCTTTGCTTTTCCATCTCTTTTTCTTGGCTTAACCCCAGAACCAAGGGGAGAGAGATGAACCCTTGCCCCGAAACTATGGCCTCGATCGCGGTGAAGAGATCATCGGTTCCGCTGTTCTTGAGGATGTAGCCGTTGGCGCCTGCCGTCATGACGTCCAGACAGGTGGTTGGGCAGGCGTTCTCGGTGAAAATCAGGATCTTTATGTCGGGGCGTTCGTTGCGGATGCGGCGGATCGTTTCGAACTTGTCGCCCAACAGATACAGATCAGAGACAAGGACATCGCATTTCGAGGCGCGCAGGAGCGGCAGCACAGGGTCCGCCGTCGAGCATGTCTCGACGACTTGATAACCGGGCCGCGTGCGAAAGAGGGCGGCAAGGCCGGAAAGGATGATCGGATGATCGTCGACTAGAACGAGGTTCGGCATTTCGGTCCCACATTTTCCGTCCGAGTGGCGAGCCCGGCTAAGCCGCGTGTCTGGGGTGCAGTGACGCGAGCGGATCGCCGCGAACAGGAATGATTTACATTCGCAACTTCGGGCTTTGCCGACAAACCGCGATGGTCCGACGCATTATGCGCCGATGGTCCAATGCAGGATCAGACCAAAGTTAGGTTTGGCCGGGATGGCGCGTCTTTCGATGTGGCTGGGCAGGGTGACTGGAGCGGGGGAGAAGAAGGGGATTCCTCCCTATTCTGGATCAGCGCGGCGCGCAGTCCGCTGCGGCAGGTCGCTGTCTGAGGGTGATCGAGACAGTGCCGGGATGGATCGGCGGGTGACGACGTGGGCCGCATCCTATTGCAAAGAATAGATAATCTGCGTTTCGAAGGGGTCTTGGCGATGACGGAAGGGCGGGCGTTCGGCGCCTGCGGCGGCGGCGGCGACAAGCCGAGGTCGCGGTGGCCGGGCGGTTGCGGGTGATGGCAGCCTTACTGGGGTCGTGCTTGGCAAGGGCCGAAGTCGCGCTTTCCGGTCCCCGTGTTGTGGACCGCGAGAGCCGGTGACCGGCAGACGCCACCGTCTTGCGCGGAAACCGGCGCGATATCCTTGATGTGAAAGGGAATTCTGCTGTGACGACGGCCGGTCGCGGACGCCGGATGGATGCCGCTTGGACGTCCTAAAGTATGTCGCCTCTCTAACCTAAGTCTGATGCTGCATTGGACTGGTGCCGAACGGATCGTCGGACCACAGACGTTTGGCAGGGCAACCGGGAATTGCGACTGTAAATCATTCCGGTTCGCACCTTGCCGCCGGCTTGATCACAATTCAGGAAAGAGGCGTATGCCATGGTTACCGTGAATATGAATGACCTCGAGTTCATCCTTCAGCAGATCAAGATCGCTGAAGCGGACGCGCGGGGGGAGCAAATCCTTGGGACATATCTTCCGACCCCGGAGCTTCCTTGGGGTCTGCGGCGCGTGGACGGCAGCAACAACAACCTGACGCCAGGTCAGGGCACCTTTGGTTCGGCGGGGCAGGAATTCCCCCGTGCGACGGAGCAGACCTGGGCCCCGGTGGGCAATGACGCAATGGCGTTTGGCCCGCCGCGGCTGGACCCTCTGACGGGCCAGTTGATCAACTCCGGCGTTGACGGCATCCCTCTGGGCTACACGCCCCAGACCTATCTGACCAACAACGACTACGCGATCCGTATCGCGAATAACCCGGCCCTCGGCCCGCGCGCGGTCCAGCCCGGCGATGTGGTCGATGCCGATCCGCGTATCATTTCGAACCTGATCGTCGATCAGACCATGAACAACCCCGCTGTCCTGATTTCGGCCTTGCAGGTCGCGGGCAGCGCAGACCCCTATCTCGAAGCGGCCGCCATTCAGGCGAAGTTCGACCTGTACAAAGATGCAGTGGCAGCCGAGAAGGCGCACCTTGCGGACCAGCAGGCGTACCTTCTTAACGGAGAGTTGGACCTTGCGGCCGAAGCAGCGGCCCTCGCGGCCGAAGATGCAGCCCTCGCGGCCACCCGTAAGACTGACGTCATGACCGCTCTGGATACGGCCGGACTTCCCTATGAGGCGAGCACAACCGGCGATCTTGCCAAGCTGACGATCGTCGTGCCGAACGTGGCACCGGACGAGGGGCTGTCGGCCCCCTTCAACTCGTGGATGACGATCTTTGGTCAGTTCTTTGACCATGGCCTCGACCTTGTTGAAAAGGGCGGGTTCGGCACGGTCTACATCCCGCTTCAGCCGGAAGATCCGCTGTATGTCCCGGGTTCGAACACCAACTTCATGGTGGTGACCCGCGCGACGCTGACCGCAGATGGGGAAGCGGTGAACAAGGTCACGCCCTTTGTTGACCAGAACCAGACCTATACCTCGCACCCGTCGCATCAGGTCTTCCTGCGCGAATACAAGCTGGTGCCGAACCCGGCGCACGATCCGTCTGATCCCCTTTCGCCCCTGGAAATCCCGGTCCCGACCGGGAAGCTGCTGAACGGCAACGATGCCTCCGGCGGTGGGATGGCGACCTGGGCCGATGTGAAGGCGCAGGCGCTGAACATCCTCGGCATCGAACTGAACGACATGAACGTTCATTCTGTGCCGCTGCTGGCCACCGACCCCTATGGCAACTTCATTCCGGGCGACAACGGCTTTCCGCAGGTCGTTAAGATCGTGGGCGGTCTGCAGGTGCTGGAAGAGGGTAACCCGAACGCGCCCGTCAGCACGGTCGGGGCGATTTCGGCCGGCGTGGCCTTCCTGGATGACATCGCGCACAACGCGACCCCCGGCTTCTTCGACCCGGATGGCCCTGGCCCGATCGGACTGGTCCAAAAGCTGGCGGATGCCGATACAGACGTCAGCACTTTGCCGGGTACCCAGCCGGCGGGCACCTATGACAACGAACTTCTCGATGCGCATTACATCGCCGGTGATGGTCGTGCGAACGAGAACATCGCCCTGACGGCGGTGCACCATGTGTTCCACTCTGAACACAACCGTCAGGTCGAGTTGATGAAGAACATCCTTCTCAACAACGCCAAGGCGCTGCTTGCCGGAAGCGACGTCGCTGCAGCGACGGCTTTCCTGAACGAGTGGCTGGCCGAGCCGTTTGCCGTAGCCGGAGATCTGGCCGCGGCCACGATCACCTCGCTGGAATGGAATGGCGCGCGGTTGTTCCAGTCGGCCAAGTTCGTGACCGAGATGCAGTACCAGCATCTGGTCTTCGAAGAATTCGCCCGTAAGGTGCAGCCCTTCGTGAACGTCTTCGTGCAATACGACGGCGTGCTGGACCCGGCCATCCTTGGTGAATTCGCCCATACCGTCTACCGCTTTGGCCATTCGATGCTGAATGAAGGCGTGGATCGTTATGATGCGAACTACACTGCCAATCACACCGACCTGATCTCGGCCTTCCTGAACCCGGTTGAATACGCCAATAGCGGCATCGATGCCGATGCGGCAGCGGGTGCTTTGGCCCGGGGGATGACCCGTCAGCGCGGCAACGAGATCGACGAATTCGTGACCGAAGCGCTGCGCAACAATCTTGTTGGGCTGCCGCTTGACCTTGCGGCGATCAACATCGCCCGGGGCCGCGAACTCGGCGTGCCGTCGCTGAACGAAGCGCGGGCACAGTTCTTTGCAGGGTCGCAGGACAGCCAGATCAAGCCCTATGAAAGCTGGTTCGACTTCGCGCTGAACCTGAAGAACCCGGCCTCGATCATCAACTTCATCGCGGCCTATGGGACCCATGACACCATCACCGCAGCGACCAGCTTGGAGGCCAAGCGCGAAGCCGCGGCGAACCTGGTGCTGGGTGGCCCCAATGGGCCCGCCGACCGTCTGGACTTCCTGAATGCGACGGGGGATTATGCCACGGGCAGCCTTGGTGGCTTGAACAACGTCGATTTGTGGATCGGCGGTCTGGCCGAGAAGAAGATGATCTTCGGCGGCATGCTGGGATCGACCTTCAACTTCATCTTCGAAGTGCAGCTTGAGGCGCTGCAGGATGCGGACCGGTTCTACTACCTGTCGCGCCTTGCCAACCTCAACCTGACGGCGCAGCTGGAGAACAACAAGTTCTCTGACATGATCCACAACAACACCACGGCGACCCACCTGCCGGGCGACGTCTTCTCGACCCCCGATTTCTATATCGAGGTCGATATCTCCAAGCAGTTCAACGCAGGTCTCGGTGCTGATGCCCGGCTCGACCCGACCGGGGGCGGCGACCCGATCCTTGGGGGCATGCAGCCCAAGGTCATCCGCCGGGATATCGACGGCGACGGCACCACCGATTACGTCCGCTTCACTGGGGCTGAGCATGTCGTCATGGGCGGCACCGAAGGGAACGACATCCTGATCGGTGGCAAGGGTGACGATACCTTCTGGGGCGATGGCGGCAACGACACGATCGAAGGTGGCGAAGGCAACGACTTCCACTTCGGCGGCGCTGGCAACGACATCATCACGGACGAATTCGGTGATGACGAAGTCCGCTCCGGTGCCGGCGACGACGTGGTGAATGCGGGTCAGGGCTTCAACCTGATCATCACCGACACGGGAAGCGACTTCGTCTGGGGCGGCCCCGACTTCGACGAAATGCTGCTGGGTCAGGACAATGACTTTGGCCATGGCAGCGTCGGCGGCGGCATGATCATGGGCGGCGAAGGGGACGACTGGCTGGAAGGCGGTGGTTCCAACAACCTGATCCTGGGCGACAACGGTGACCTTGTTCAGGGTCTTCCGGTGAAGCGCAGCGTGGACAGCTCGATCGTCGGCCATGACGTGCTGATCGGCGGACCGGGCAACGACGATTTCGACGCCGAAACCGGTGACGACATCATGATCAGCGGCGGCGGGACCAACAAGTACTTTGGCCAGTTCGGCTTTGACTGGGCCAGCCATGCCAACACGCCGCTGGGTGTGACTGCCGACATGAACAATCGGCTGTTCGGACCCCCGCAGGTTGCCGCGTCTCCGGCAACCATTCTGGATCGCTATTCGCAGACTGAGGCGCTGTCCGGGTCCAAGCAGAGCGACATTCTGCGTGGCGATGACGTGGCGGATCTGACCGACATTCACGCCCTGTTGGATGCCAACGTGGCGCTGGTGGAAGGGCTGGACGCGCTTCTGGGTGCTTCGGTCAATGAAGCTGGTGAAATCCGCTTCAGCTCGGGCAACATCATCCTTGGTGGCGCCGGCGGCGACATCATGGAAGGTCGGGGCGGCAACGACCTGATCGACGGTGACAGCGCGATCAACGCCAAGATCAAGATCACGCACAATGGAGGCCCTGACGAATTCGTGACGGGCATGTCCGCGATCAAGGAACGGATGTTCACCGGCGAGATCACGCCCGGCCAATTGAGCATCGTTCGGGAAATCGTGAACGGCGCAGGGGCCGCTGACGTCGATATTGCCGAATTCTCGGGCAACTTCGCGGACTACACGATCGAAGGCTACGACGCGGAAACGGGCGTGGCGACCGACCAGGACGGTGACGGCTGGATTTCGATCACCGACACGCGTGACGGTGGCACCGATGGCGTGGACCGCGTCAAGAACGTGGAACGTGCCCTCTTTGCCGATGGCACGGTCAAGATCGCGGCGCATGAAAACTCCATCGCCGAAGGCAGCGTGACGGTTGCGGCGAATGGTGCGGTCGTGGCCAGCGGTCGGCCCGTCGGGGTTGCCGGGCAGGTGCTGACGGCGTCGGTGGCGGCTGTTACGGATGCCGACAACGTGTCGGCCACCAATGCGACCGGTACGGTCAGCGGGGTGGAATACACCTGGCAGGTCGAAACGGTGGCAGGCAGCGGTGTGTTCGAGAACATCCTGCGCATCGTCGCCGATGAGTTCACGCAGGTGACCGGGGCCAGCTACACGGTGACGGCGGCGGAAGAAGGTCTTGCGATCCGTGCGGTGGCGCGGTTCAAGGATGCCGACGGCGCGATCGAAACGGTCTATTCCGGCGAGTCGCTTGTGGTCGGAAACCCGAACGTTAACGTGGCGCCGACCGGAACGCTGGCAATCGACGACGTCACCCCGCGGGTTGGGGAACGGCTGACGGCCAGCGCGCTGGGCATTCTGGATGCTGACGGGTTCGACCCGGCAACGACGGACCTCGTCTTTGCTTGGGAATCGTCGGTGGATGGCCTGACTTGGACGGTGATCGACGGTCAGACGGACGAGCGGTTCACGCCGACGGATGCTGAGGCAGGCCTGCTTCTGCGTGCCAGCGTGACCTTCACCGATGGCGGTGGCACCGTTGAAACCGTGACCTCGGCCGCGACAGGGGCCGTGGGCACCACGCTCACCGGGACTGCTGCCGCCAATACCTTGACCGGAACCGCGGGTGACGACCTCATCGACGGAAACGGCGGGGCCGACACGATCAATGCTGGTGCAGGTGCCGATACGGTTTCTGGCGGTGCTGGGGCCGACACGATCAACGCCGGAGACGGGGCCGACTTGGTGACCGGCGACGGCGGGGCTGACGTGATTGATGCTGGCGAAGGGAACGATACCGTCTCTGGCAATGCCGGGGCCGATACGATCCAAACCGGTACGGGTGATGACACCATCATCTGGAACGTGGGCGACGGTCGCGACACCATCAATGGCGGCACCGAGGTCGGCGTGGGTGACACGGTGGTCATCAACGGCAACAACACTGTCGAAGCCTATCGTGTCTACAGTGCCACGGCTTGGGAAGCGCTACTCGGTGGACGGACGGCAGGGGGTGCGGAAATTGTCATCACCCGCAACGGTGGTGCCAATCCGACCCAAGCAAACGTCATCGCTCTGCTGACCGAGATCGAAGAGATCCTGATCAACACGGGCGGCGGTGCCGATACGGTGCAAATCGTCGGCGACTTCACTCCGACCAACCTGAGCTTCAACACGATCACGATCGAAGGTTCGGCGGGTGATGAGACGGTCGATATCTCGGCTCTGACCTCGGCGCACCGCATCCTGTTCCGGTCGAACGGTGGCAACGACTTCGTCATCGGCTCGCTCCGCGCTCAGGACGTGATCGAGATTGCGGACGGCGCCAATCCGCTGGACTTCGACGCAACGGACAATGGCGACGGCACCGTCACCATGTCGGACGGCACCCATTCGGTGACCTTCACCGGATCGGTGGACGACCTGCCGACGCTGTCGCCGAAGGGCACCTATCAGCCCGGTGAGGACGATGACGAGGGCGAGGATGCCGATGACGACAATCCGGGCGCAGGCTCGGGGTCGGGCAACGGCTCTGGTTCGGGCAACGGGTCTGGCAACGGCACCGGCAACGGGTCGGGCACGGGCAACGGCACGGGCACGGCGGCGCCGGTGGTCGAAGGTGTGGTGCTGATGCCGGGGTCTTCGGCGGGTGTCATGGTCGGCGAAGCGGGCGATGACGTGATCGTCGGTGGCGAGCAGGGCGATGCGCTGCTTG
>VYLE01000523.1_pt1 | contig 30486 bp, 26 predicted proteins | sample 5114391 | NCBI WGS metagenome assembly VYLE01 (sample SAMN12291771, study PRJNA351875) | freshwater metagenome | isolation source: freshwater lake | place: USA: Michigan, Kent Lake | collected 2013-08-15
AAAGCACTGGGCGGGCTGACGCCCGCCGCCTACGCCAAACGGATGGCCAAGATCGGCTACCCTAACCCCGGACTCTAAATGGCCCCGCTACTGAAAGCGGGGGGACGTCGGCGAAACCGACGAAGTCCTCAGGTGGCTCACCTTCCCTCCAGTTCATTGCCACGAGCGCCATCCCTTCGCCACGATGGACTTTCAAAGTAAAAAGGGCTGCGTCGTTGGACCCTTCAGCCTGGAACCCTGAGTTCATAGCGGCGTCCCTGTCTTCGCGTTGGTTATGCAATAGGAGTGAACTTGCTCTGCGGGACTGTCCGGTTTGTGTCGGATGTTCAAAGGGGCAGCGGATGGGTGTGCCCAAGCGTGGCTCACCCTGGTTCGTTAGCAGTCAGCGACTCCAACGAGGAAGTTTCAGAGGTTCGGACAGCGTTGGCCCTGACTGTCGACCAACGGTATTTGGGAAGAGCGTGGCCGAAGGCTTCCGAATCACCGGCGCTTGTTAAGACGTAGTTAAAACGAGGCGGTCCGGCTAGACATGAGGCTTAGTCAAGGATTGAGTCAAGCTAAGCTAAATATGTACCCGCTAGTTTGGTGGCCAGAGTCCAGTCACCCGTCGGTCTTCTCAGCGCCGGTGACCAGGCCTTTTGCCCTGCTGTTGTTCTGGAGCAGGTTGAGCTCGACAGTTATCTTGTTCACCCTCTGAAGGGCACCCGTTCACTGAGCGCCAATGCGAACGCCATATATTCCCCATGTCTTTGGTGCTGCAGTCGACCAGAAGCTTCGCAGCCAAATGGGATGGTTTACGGGAGCAGTTGCGTCGTCCATTCCCTGGCCAGCTAAGGACGTCTGGATCCAGTACGCAGGTGACGATTTCATTCTTCGTGGAACGGAGAATGGCGAACAGCGGCTGGCGCCGGCGATCACAATGCCGGGTGTCATGCAGCGGCGCGACGAATGTCTATCCAAGCTGTATCGCCTCACCTCGGTTCTTGGATGGTTTCGCGATGGCTTCGTGGACGTTGTCGATATCATGCATGGGAGTCGGGCGATAGTCTTCGGCGCCGGAACTCGCCTGGCGCATTCCTCAGTCGGGCAGTTCGGAAGCAAGAGTTTCGATTGCAACCGTATGCCTATCATCGAGGACGAGAATGTCCGGATCGCGTTAGCCTTCTGGCGAGAGGGAGAGAGGCTGTCTGGTGTCCACGACAGCTATGCATTCCTGAGCTATTTCAAAGTTATCGAGTCGCAATATCAGGATGGACGGGGGCGGGCCGATTGGTTCACGAGGAACCTCGACCATTTGCCTGAAGAGCGTGCAGTTGCCCGCATCGCGGAGCTGCGTGCGGCGGGAGAGGATGTTGGGCGCCACTTGTATGAAAGTGGGCGCAATGCCGTGGCTCATGCCTCGTTCGGCGGGGATATCGTCGATCCCGACATTCCCTCTGATCGGCGTCGCATTGCCGCGGACCTGGTTCTCATGAGGGAGCTGGCACGTCGATACATTGCTCACGAATTGAACGTTCCTACTGCTAGATCGCTCTACGCGTCGCGTAATCGACTGGAACCATGGGAGCCGCTCATCGAGCCTCAGGCATTGGCGACACTGAAAGTAGGTGGCACTCCCGACTCAGCACTGCTTGACCTAGAAGGGCTTCGAGTCGGACTGCGACTTTGGCCAGATGACCCGCTTCCAGGCCTCGACGCCATGACGATGCGGGTGGATGCGGTCCATGAAGGCGCGGCTAGAGTGCTGCTGTTCAATGATCGGATGACGATGATGTTTGCCTTTGTTCTGGATTTTCGGAATGGGCAGCTCCACACGCAGCTTGATAACAGCGGTCTGCTCCAGAACAACGAGCATCGCCCGGTCGAGCAAGACGTCAGGGCGTTCTACACCGTGTTTCACCGCGTGATAGGAAACGCAGTCGTCGAACTCCTCCTGGAAGGTCGAGAGCCGATCGACTGCGAAGTGGTGATTCCTGTGAACATCATTCCCCGCAATCCGACCGAGGCGGTTGAGGAAGCTGTGGAAGCTTTCAGACGACAACAGCAATGACGAGGACGGCGGGCTAGGAGCCTCGGACGGCCGTACGGCGCATTGCATCTGTAGGGCGGTTCCGTCCTACGCGACTATAGGTCGCGGATGTGTCCGCTTCTGGCCGGAAGCAGACGTGTCCGGCCATATCAGGCTCGGAAGAGCTTTCGCTACTGCCACACGAATCCCTAGTTAAGAGTTTGCGATTTGTACGCCGACTGCCAGGCCAAATCCCAGTACGCCCACGGCCAGGATCAAATAGCCGACATTGCCTACAAGCCGCTGTAGCATCCGTTTCCTTTCATGGGCCTGCGATGCTTGGAAGCTCGCAAACTCTACAACCCCACCCGCCGAGGTGTTGTGGAACTCATAACGCGCTAGGGAGGAGCCAATTCTGCGTGCAATCGCGAACAGCACGATACCGATGGTCAGCGGAATCAACGAGAACCCGCCTAGGATAACGGGCAGCTTCTTGCGGAATTCACGTCCGCGCTCGGCGCGTCCGGCTTCGCGGCGTTCACTCTGATAGTCGGCGAATCGCTGTCGACTGCCGCCCACGCCGGTCAGGTCCACGAATCGATCCCGATACTCTGGCGGAAAATAGAGCTGGGCCGTCTCCTGCGCTGCTTGCAGGCTCGCCTGGAAATAGTTCTTCTCCCTCGCAAATCGCTGGCGGCGACAGGTATCGAACAGGTTACCCAGGTAGCCGCACTTTTTGCGCCAGTCGGGATCGGCCTGCATCTTTTCTTCAAGGGCGCGGTATGCCTGGCTGTACGAGTCAAGCAGCTGGCGGGCAGGACGGGACGCCTGGGACACATTGCCACTGCTGCTCGCGGTATGCGCCAGGGCACTGTGCAGCATCAACAGTCGTCCGGCCTGACGGCCCGCGATTTCCTCGGGTTCCGCGTTCCCTGCAGTCGCCAGAAGGTCGGACTGAACCTGCTGTGCGGAAGGATAGTGCGCCAGGGCAGCAGCATCTTCGTCATTCGCCCAGGCCAGTCCGGCCTGCGCGCTAAGTAGCACGAACATCAACACCGAGCCCATTTTCATACGATCCCCCTGAAAGTGATGCTGTTCCTTGAATGTCCTGCGGGTTCTGCGAACCCGTATCGCCCGATAGTGCATGCAGGCCACCCCGCTCTGAGCGAGGTCGACGTCCATCTGCGTGGACAGAGAGGCACCGTACACTGCCTCAATTCCCCCCGCCTCCAGGGCCCTGCAACAGCCGCTGCCAAGCGGTCATCTCTTCTTCCTCCTGCGTGCCGAGGTCGGACAGCGCGCCCACCGCGGCAACCAGCAGTGGACGCCCCTCCTGCGCACGACCCGATTGCATGAGGATCTGGCCACGCAGCGCCTGCAGCCGATGCTCCCATCCGGGCGTGGAGTCGCCGGCGGTGAGGGCGGGTACGCTGAGACCATCGACCATCTCAAGAGCCTCCTGGTACTGGCCTTCGGTGGCAAGGTGGCCCGCCAAGGCATACCGGAAGCTGTGCGCGGCCACGTTGTCTTCGCCAAAGTGTCGGCGCAGACCGCTTTCCGCCTGTCGGAGGTAGGCCAGACCTGCAGTCCGATTGCCGCAGTCGTACTCCTTGAATCCCAGGTTGCCGGTTTCGATCAGCGTGGCCTGGCGCTCCTCGCCATACCGCTTGGCCATGCGCTCGCGAACCGTGCGCGCGATCGGCAGCGCCTTGGCGCAATCGCCGGCATAGTCATGGATGCTCGCGACCAGCGACATCTGGACCAGGGTGGTGTAGTCGTCGGGGCCGAGGATGCGCTCGGTCGTTGTCGCAGCCGCCTCGGCGATGGGCAGCGCTTCGGCGTAACGCCCCAGATTGCGCAGCGCGCGTGCCAGCATCACGCGATAGCCCGCGACCGTGGATTCGCCGATGCGCTCGGGGCGAAGCAGGGGATCGGCCAGCAGACTCTGGAGCAACGGAATGGCCTCGTCGGCCTTGTCGGATCTGAGCAAACCATCGGCGATGTTGGAGCGGATCAACGCCGCCATCGAGGCGTCGTCCGGTCGCAGCGTCCGCTGCAGGCCATCGGCCCGCCGGTGCGCCTCCAGTGAGGGCTCTATCTGCAACTGCTGGAAATGAAGCTGTCCGCGCGCAATGGCCGCATAGAGGGCAACCTCGTTCTCCCCGTCCAGCCGTCGTTTGCCCGCCAGCCTGTCCGCTTCCTCCAGCTGACGTGCCGCCTCGGCGAATGATTCGGGTGTCCCGGCATAGGCAAGGGTGCGCACCAATCCGTAACGCGTGATCAGCGTCTGCGCGTCGTCCACCCCAAAGGCGCGGCCATAGTCCTGTACGGCCTGACGCAGATGGCTGGCGGCACGCTCGCGATCTCCCAGCGTCCGCCAGGCATCGCCCAGCGCGGCATGAATGCCGCCGCGCACCGCAGGATCCTGATCGAATCGCTGTGCCAAGGGCTTGCCAGCTTGTTCCAGCATCTGCCGTACCGTCGGGTCGCGCTCGAAACCGGAGCCGCCCGGGCTCAGGGCGCCGATCAGGTCATCACTGAGAAAGCGCGTCACAGCTTCGGCGCGCGCGGCCTGCATCTCTGCGGTGCGGCGTTGCTGTTCGCTTCGCCACCATAGTGCTGAGCTGGCCAGCAGGCCCGCACTCAACATGACGATGGTGGCGATCACCCAAGGCCTACGGGCTCGCGTATGCTCCAGCGTGCGTTGCACCTGCTGCGCGGCCGCCGCTGCGGCGGCATGTTGCTCTGCCTGCGCCTGGCGTTGCTCCAACGACGACAGCCGCTCGATCAACTCCGCCACGCTGCCCATGCGTTGCACAGGGTCGCCATCGGTGGCGCGGCGGATGTCCTCCACCAGGAGGGGGGCCTCGATGTCGCGTTCCCAGCCAGGGGCCATCGGGCGGCGCAGGTCGCCGACCAGCCATTGGTACAGCAGCACGCCGAGTGCATACACGTCGCTACGCACGGTGGCCGGTTGTCCGGTAATGAGTTCCGGCGCCAGGTAAAGGGGTGTACCGGAACTGTCACCGCTGTGGGCCGTCGTCACCGTCATGCCCATGCCGGTGATGCCGAGTTCTGCCAAACGCTCTGGTTGGAGCAAGCGGCTGTTGCCGAAGTCGGTCAGGCAGGGTTGAAAGGCATCGTCACCCCGCGAGCGAACCAGTACGTTCGCCGGCTTGATGTCCTTGTGCAGCACGCCCACGCCGTGGGCGGCGTCGACCGCCGCCGCTATGCGCAGGAAGAACGCCAGCTTGCGCTCACAGTTCCATTCCTGCAGTGCTCCGTGCTCCTCGGCCCATTCCGGCAAGGCCTGCCCGCCGTACTCGCACTCCAGAAAGAACGGCTCGCTCTCGAAGTTCCAATCAAGCACTCGGACGAAATCGTCCCGCTCACCCAAAGTGTCCCGCAGCACGCGCATCAGCGTGGCTTCGCGTTTGATGGCCGCAAGTCGCTCGCCGCCCACGCTGAACTTGAAGACGCGGCTGTCCCGCGTGCGTGGCTGGCGTGCCAGCCACACTTCGCTGCCCAGCGTGCGACCCAGGGGCCTCTCCAGCAGGAAGTGTTCCCGGCCAGGTACCGGTTGCCCGGGGGTGAAGGTCAGCGCGGCCTCCATCCGTTGGCCTTGGGCCACGCGCTCGACAGGACCTTCCAACCGGTAACCCACGCGCGGGACGGTGGCGATCCGGTCCTCGCCAGCGGCATCCAGTGCCTTGCGCAACTTGCCCACGGCCGTAGCCAGGACGTGGTCCACAGTGATCCGACCGGTCCAGACCTGGTCGAACAGCTCCTCCTTGGTCACCACCTCGCCGACATGCCGCAGCAGCACAGAGAGCACCTGCAGTGGCTTGTGCTCGATGTCCACGGCCAGGCCCGCCACACGCAGTTCATGGCGTGCCTCGTCGAACTCGACGCTGCCAAAACGCCACCGGTAGAGCCGGGCATCGGACGAAGGGGAGGCTGACATGAGGACGATGATAACGCCGGTTACAGAGCCTTTTACGCCGTCCACGGGGCTGGCATGGCGTCCTTGAAGGTTTCTTGAAGCCTCCATGAGGACGCGCGGCAGCCGGCGCCCTGACGCTTTCTCCATGCAGGCGCGGTGCCATGACAGCCGCAGGCACCACGGGGAAGGGGGAAGCGCATGAGGGAGGGGGGGCGAGTGGGCAAGCGGACTGGCGGGCGGGCCGGCGGGGGTGTCGCAACGCTCTTGCCGACCGTCGGGGCGGCGGCCCGCGCCGGCGCGCTGGGACTGGCAGAGGCCACATCCGCCCGGCCGAGGCGCGGTTCCACGTTCATGCCGATTCGCCCCGCCCGCGGTACGGACGGCTGCTTCAGAAGGGCTGGAGCGCCCGGATACATTGCAGGGGATGCCAACTGTTGCGTGCGGATCGAGTTGCTGGACTGAACGGTCCGATGCGTGCCGATGAGGTCGGCCACGCCCAATCAACCTGGAGAAAGTAACGATGCGAATGAAGACTCATCAAACCCTGCTCGTGCTGTCAGCCTTGGTGCTGTCTGCCTGTGGTGGCAACGAGCTTGCGGAGGGCCAGGAGGAGGGCGGCGTCCCCTTGGACGAGTTGGAAGAGGCCGCCATGGCAGGTCCGGACGGCCCTGCGCCGCTGCGGTGTCCCGCCAAGGTCCGTAAGGAGCTCAGCGGCCCGGACATCATCGGGTTGCGTCTGGGCATGACACTGCCGGAAGCGATGGCGACGACACGCTGCAGCCTAGGTGAGGAAGCCGTCGTCACGGAAGAGAATCGGTGGCTCGATCGCCTTGACACGAACGGCGTCGCGTTGGGCACGCAATTCTTCACGGTCGAGAAGGGCAGCTATCGGCCCTGCAATTTCGCCAGCGAGTGGCAGGAGTGCCGCGGCAAGTTCAAGTGGGAACACACCGACGAAATCGTGCGGGTCGCCACGCCGGGTGTGCCGGGCAAGGAGACTGCGATGGTTGTCTGGCGCACCCAGAAATTCCGCGACGGCCAGATGCCCTCGGTGGACGCCACGCTGGAAGCCCTGACCGCCAAGTACGGACAGCCGCAGGTCCGCGAGAACAGTGATTCGCCACGTGGCTACTCGGCCGGTACGCGCGACCTGCAGTGGGTCTACGACCGCGCGGGCAATCCATTGTCCGAAGCCAACCCGTTGTTCGGGCGCTGCCGCAATGGCGTCTATGCCGGGGGAGAGAACACAGGGGCCAGCTGGACCGACGGATGCGGGCTGAACATCAGTGCAAGGGTCGTCCTGAGCGGCAACAACCCGGGGCTGGTGATGGAGTTGCACACCGCGATGATCCAGCAGAGCACGACCTACGCCTACATCGAGGGCATGCAGGCGGAGCTGCAGCGCATCGGTCAGGCAAGGCGCGAGGCGGAAGTGAAGGAGGCCGGCGATGCCAGCGATGTACGCCTCTGAGTCGCGCTGCTACCACATCGTGTGTCTGGCACTGCTGTGCTCGTTCATGCTCGCCGCCTGCGGGGGCGAACAGCCAGCGCGCGGTGCAAGAGAGGCAGCGCCGCAGCAAGAAGCTGCCGATTCATCATCGCCTGCGGACACCACTCGGCCCGCATCGCCTGCCGGTAGTGCAGCCGGCGTCACGCCACCGGCGGCTCGATTCGGCGATCGCCAGTTGGATCATCCGGACGATCTGCAGATTCTCATGCTTGCCTACAGGCTGGAGGGTCGTACACCACCGATCGACGAATGGGCGTCATCGCAGTATCGCGTGAAGTATGCGGACGAGTTCAAGCGTCCGAGCCTGCTGAAAGAGGAGCAGGAACGCCTGCAGGGCATCTATGACGGCACAGCCGAAGTTGGCCGCCTGCGACTCAACGTCAACGCGCAGTTCGGCGAATACGACGCCGGCCGGGGAGGGTACTACCTGGATGCGTTCATGCCGGGCAGTGCCTTCAGTTTCGACGCGCAGCCATCGCCGGAGATCCAGAGACAGCGGATCACTCTTCAGGTCGACAATCCGGAGGAGCTCAACTTTTGGCAACTGGATGCTGCTCGGGCACAGGACGTACTGACGCGCAACAGTGGCCTGCGCAGCGTAGTCCTGGACAGCCGGTTCCTGATCACCGGAGTCAGTCGCCGTAGCGAGGGTCTGGTCATCAAGGCCCGCCTGCTGGGATACACGATCGGCAGCGATCACTACAACCGCCCGGCGACGTTTGGCGAAGTCAACTTCGATGGTCAAGGGGAGCGCTGAGATGACATGGCGAGCCAAGGGAGTACTGATTGGCGTCACGCTGCTGCTGTCGGCGTGTGGCGGCGGGTTGGCGGGTACCTACGAAGACTCGATGGGCCTGACCCAGCTACGCTTCGAGCGTGGCGGGGTAGTGGTGCAGTCATCGGATCTGGGCGGGGTAGAGCGACAGATGCGCTACGAATTGGATGGCGACCGCATACGCGTGCGCCATCCCGATGTAGACGGCGCAACCCTGGTACTCACCCGTGTCGACGAAAGGACGCTGTCCGGACCGATGGGTGTGACCTACCGACGCGTGAGCGACTGAAGCCGCGTTCCGCTGTCATCGGTGCGAGCTGCACGAACAAACCATGGACTTCAAGAGGAGAACTGACATGCGGGACTGGCTCTACTTCGACACGATGGTGACCCCCAAAATCATTACCTTCATCTATTGGATCCTGTTGGCCGGCGCCGTGGTGTCCGGCTTGGTGCTGATGGTCAAGGGCTTCGGCCTGATGCGCTACTCCGGGTTTGCTGGCTTCGGCATGATCGTGGCCGCCCCGATCCTGGCCGTGCTTTCGGCCCTGCTAGCGCGCATCTACTGCGAGATCATGATCGTCCTGTTCAAGATCAACGAAGCGCTGCAGGACATCCGCCGCAAATAGGTCTCGCTAGACGACTCGGCAGCGGACCCGGAGTCGGCCGCCGCCATTTCCACCAAGAAAGGGGGACAGCACCATGGGGACACGCATCCTGCACGAGGGCGGCGCATCATCGCGGCCTGCCCAGAACACGGAGAAGAAGCGGACGGTGCCACGTGCGCGCTGCTTGTGCGCACTGGCGCTGCTGATGCTGTTGCCGCTGCACGGCCTAGCGGTGGACCGGGGCAGGCAGGTGGTGGTGACCAAGTCCGACGATGTCGCCCGGTTGATGGATGCGGTGGAGAATGCGGTCTGGGCAGCCGACGGCACGCCTGCGTCCAAGGCCGTATATGTGGTCTACAGCACCGACTGCGCCTGGAGCAGGCGCCTGTTCGACGAAACGCGCGCGTTGGTCGGCAATGTGCAGTTGCGCTGGATTCCCGTAGCGGGCAACACGGCCGCGACCGTGGTGGCCGGTCGTGACGGTGCAAGTGTCGGCAGTGCCTTTGTAGGGCGCGGCGCGCGCGCCGCCGATGCCGCTGCCCAACGCGGCGTGGTCTACAACCAGGGCGTGATGGACAGCATCACCTACCAGCTGAGGCCCTACGACCGATCGAAGACGTTCGCATTCCCGACGCTGGTGTACCGCAGCGGCAAGAGCGTCAAGGTTGTCGCCGGCAATCCCCGCAACCTCGCCACCCTGGCGGCCGAGGTGGCGACCGAGCCGCGCGCGGCATCCCTGGTGCCGGCCGGCATCGAGCTCACTGCACAGGCACCCACGCTTCTTCGCAGCCGCAACCTGCCCAAATGGGCGCACCTCAACGACACGCCGATGATCTTCCGGGCCGCGCCGTCCCCGCAGGCACCGGCCATCGACGATCTCGCCAAGGATTTCCTGGTGCCCGTGAGCGGCATCGTGGGCACGACAGGCTGGATCGAGGTAGCGCCGTGGGGCTTGGACAAGCGCAAGGCCTACGTGCATGACCCACTGATGGCGCGCATGGCCCTGCTGGACTACCGGGTCAAACCGCAGGGCGGACAGTGGCAGGCAACGTCGGTGGTGCAGGTCCGGGAGTTTCCTGATACCGACGCCCATGTGCTGGAAACGTTGAAGCCCGGCGAGCGCTACCGACGCAGCGGCGTGGTCGAGCATGGCGGGCATGTCTGGGACCAGATCTTGCTGTACGCCGACGGCGCAGTGGGCTATGTGAGGCGGTGAGCGGAATGAGGAATGCCTCCTGCCCTGATGCGCACAGGTGCGCAGGCGCCTTCTTGGCCCGCTACTGTTACCGAAGTCCCGGCTTTTGCCCTCGACCTATCCGAGGGCGGATCAATGCTAAAACCGTACTTCGGGGAGTCTCAAGTTCACGTCAGTAAATCTTCGTAGCCAAACTCGCGCACCTTACTCCAGCAGTCTTCTACAGGCCTGTCAGCTCTCGGACTTCATCGCTGACCGCGAGCTCCTGTTCCCAGCCAAAGATGGAGTGCATTTCCCTTGTAAAGTCGTCAATCCGCGTGGGCGGCTCCACTCCGAGCTGCCGGTAGTCGATGCCCGCCCATAGGATTCTTGGCCCCGCCAAGCCCGGCCCCTCGAGATCGGAATCCCCAGTGCTCGGTGGCCGCGACAGGTCTTCCCGTTCGCGCTTCATCCTGTGAACTCCGCCATTGCCATCGGGAACATCAATTCCGCCATAGGCGCGGTCTGCCAACAGTCCGATGAATGCCGAGAGCTCACTGACTTCACGCCCTCCTTCCGTGTCTTGTTCCAGCATGTGCGTGTGCCCCATCGCCTGGCTAGCCAAGCTATCTTCTACCCAGCATAGGTCAGCTGTACGTAACCCATCGACAAGTACACAGCCTCGCGTATATCCATTGAAACCGCGGTCGCCGAATAGATAGGGCAGGGTGCGGCGAGTGACGCGGAAGATGAAGAATCGATTATCCTGCGCGTTGCGAGGTGGTTCCGGCAGAGAGGTAACGTTGTTGACGACGTAAACTTGCGGCTCCCACCCATGAGTACGAGCAAACGCCTGCGCCTCCGCCTGGAGCCCCAGTATTGTCGAGTGATCTCCGCACAGTGCTGCGATCCGAATCGCTTTGTGCAGGCCGATCCGGTCTGGATCTGTTGCATCCGTTGATCGCCAGTCCCTTAGGTCAACAAATAGCTCCTTCAGGTTCTTGACCAGCAAGCCCTTGCACTCTTGCAGTGAGCCTGCTGACTGCAAGAACTCCTCTGCGGCAAATGCGCGCGCACGGACCGCAATGCGCAAGTCTTCCCCTGTCTCGATCGGCTCGATCTCACCCATCCAGCGCTTGAGATAGTTCCGGAAACGGCTGCCTTCAACGTCGTCGAGGGTTGCCGGCAAGTCGACCATGGCTTGGAGGCCCGCACGCACCTGCCGGTCGAGTAGGCTGGCCTGCGCCAGGATCCAGGTAAGTCCTGCATCCTCATCGCTGGCGCCGTTGCGTCCTTCGATCTGTGCCGCCAAGGCTGCATTCAGACCAACGAATGCCCTGCGCAAATTGTGTTGCTCCCTGCCCTCCGTAACGGTATTCCTGCTTCGATCCAGAACACGTGCGGCTTCCAGCGACGCGACGGAGAAGGATGTATCGAACAGAAGGGATCTGAGCTCTTCGAGAATACGATTAGGTTGTGAGATGGCGCCGAACTCGTTGGTTGTCTTCGTGCCCGCGTAGGCAGCCAAATCACCGGCCTGCCGGGACAAGCGGTAGTCGGCGATCAGCGCTCCCATAAGAAACCCGTACTTCCGGTACGCCGCGTGCGCCTGATGGGACAGGGCGTAGTCGGGATCACCTAGCTCGTTTGAGCGCGCAGACAACCTGTTGCCTTGCTCGGATGCCCGTAATGCCGCTACCGCAACCACCAGTGCCACGATCGCACTGGCGGCAACCACCGCATTGCCTACCACCGCCTGAAGGCCGCTCGAAGAAAGATTCAATGCTGCGGCGCTCGGAAGCAAGGCTTCCCATCCGTCATTGAAGCCCGCTAGCAACTGCAGGCAGAGCCAGAGCAGGGTAATGGCGACCCAGAACGACAAAACAAAATAGAACACGGGTCGTGCCGTGAGTCGATCGAAGATCCTGCGTGGGCTTTCCATCGCCAGCTCCATGGTTTCTTGATTCAATCCCGATACTAGTGCATGTTCGACTGGCTCGCGAGTTCCATCCGATAATAGCCACCAGGCCGGCGTAGCCATTTGAAATAGGGCTTGAATGCACGATCCACAGTTAGCCCGTGGCTCCTGCTGCGAGGTTAAGAGCGTAAGCGTGAACCGCGGCGATCATCCCTTGAGACACGTATTGCTCGGCGGTAGCGCCTCCCAGCTCGATCAATGGAGCATGACGAAACCAGGTGATGGCGCGCTCGATGTCCAAGTCGCTGCACTCGAGAAGTGTAGATATCACGCTAGCGGCGTTGCGCATGTAGTCCTGCAATAGCTCCGACTCCGGAACATGCGAGATGGCCTCTGGTGGGACGTGTGCCAGATCAGCCAGCGTCTCCAGGTCAACGCGGAACTGTTCGGCGAACAGCCTCGGGGAAATTGCTCCGTTCTCACGAAGTCCCTGTAGGAAGCTACTTGATGGGTTCTGTTGAGCGAATGTCATGACTATGCCCTTGATGGAACCATCCGGTGCTGCTGCTCGAATTGCAGGAGTGTTCGTTATGCCCGGCCGTAGGGTCCGTTCGGTTGCCGCGCCATTGAATGGCTGCCAGCTCCTGAACTTATGGGCCTTCGGGCCAGCTAAGCCTCGTGGAATGTCTCAGCGGTTCGAAGTCCCAGTCACTCTGTTCTGGAAGTGCTTGATCCGGTGAGGCCAACTGAATGCTGAGAACAGAGTCACGAATGGACTCCGCCAGCCACGTGACGTCTTCCACAGTAGGAAAGTGCCTCGCGATCGTTGCGGCCCTTCGCCTGATGGAGACGGGAAGTGCTTCGTCACGTGCAATGTCGACAAGGAAGCTACCTGCCCACAACAGGGATCGGGTTCTTTCATCTGGCATGGTCATGAGATGGCCTTGGAATAGTCGGGTTAGAGCATCGCTTTGGCGGATATCAGGTAGTGAGACCGCGACTGCACTGCTGTCTGGCGCCACAAAGATGTCAGGTAGACCCGGAAGCCCGATGGCGCCGGAAGGCGTCCAAGGAGATGAGGTTGCTCGGGCCATTAGGCTCTTGTCCGTCCAATCCTCCCCAGTGGGCATCAAGCCAGCTTGTATCAGCCAGATGATTGACATGCTCCAGGGTGGAAAGGGCCAGCGGGCTGAGGGAGAGGCGGTACTCGTGCTCCATCAGTTCCCTAAGAACGTCCGCATCCTCTGGATACCCTTGGGCAAGATGCGACATGGATCCATCGATTTGCCTGAGCAGGTGCAAGGCATGCTCGCCATCTGACCATTGCTCCGGCGGCCAAGCCTGCCCTGCGTTTCGAAGCAGGGCGAACGTCATCCCCACGGCGCGCTGGAAGGATGACAACCCCACACCCCACTGGACCAGTTCGGCATTGATGATGGCTTTCTCCGCCAAGGAGCAGGGTTCGCCGTCGGCCTCAAGCGCCGCGCTCCAGTAGTTGTAGAACAGCGGCCGCAGGGCAAAGACGTCATGCAGAAGTTGTTGCAAGCCCGGGTGACGGATCTGATCCACCAGTGAGCGGAAACGTGCAACCAGTTTCGCGGTGCCTGCGACTTCGGGGATGAGGTCGATGACCTGCAAGGCTGGCTGCCACTGGATCCGGTCAATGACAGAGGTCAATCCCACTGGCTGGCCAAAGGGCTGGATACTCACGGTGCCAGTCAGTACTGAATCCGTGTTGGCTGCATTGAAGTGATGCCAGGTCCACGCGGCGAGCTCGCCGTCCGGATGGATCACGCGCACCGATTGGAGGCCATCGCCGCTGATCAGGCCTGGTTCGAGAACGGCATCGAAGGTAACGGGGTGGGTGATCAGGGGTTGCTTGTTCATTGGTCTTCCTTGGATGAGTGGCTTATGACTGGGCTTTGGGGCGCAGGAGGGCTTTGTCCGACGCAAACACGTTGGACCGGTCGAACTCGGTGGGTGAACAACTTGTTGAGGGTGCCGTTACTGCTGTTGCAGCTGGGCGACCAAGGCTTCGAGCTGTTTGCGTGTCAGCACAGACAAAGGAGTAGCCGTGCCATGCGGGGCATCCTTCGTCCGGGCAGCGCTACTGGTCGGCATGGAAGAGGCGGTGACCAGCCCCATGAAGGCCTTGCCGTCGTTGCGGGTGAGGTTGGGCACGTATCGCGAGTAGACCCGGAACAACATTTCCGTATTGGCGTGGCCCAAGGTTCGGGCCACCCATTCCGGGTTCTCGCCTGAAGCCAACATCAGCGTGGCTGCCGTATGGCGGGTCTGATAGGGCCTACGGGGCACCAAGCCTAGATGGCGGAGCAGGGGGTGCCAGACCCGGTTGGTGAAGTTGACCAGATTGATCGGATCACCGTTGCGCTGTGCAAAGACCCAGCGGCAGTCCTCGGAAACCAGCTTCTGCTGTTCCAGCAAGGCGTTCCGCACCAAGGGAACCATCGGGATGTCCCGCATTGAGCCATCGGTCTTGGTGTTCTCCAGCTTCCCTTTGACGATCGACTGGCGGATCAGGATCAGATCCTGCTCAAAGTCGATGTGCTTCCACTCCAGGGCATTGATCTCGCCTGTCCGCATTCCCGTAAAGAAGCGGGTAGCCAGGTACGGATGCCAGTCTTTGCGGACAGTGCCGAGCGCACGGTGGACCTCATCCAGCGAAAGCGGCTGGATGTCGAGCTTGGGCAGGCGCAGCGGCTTGATGTTCCGGAACGGGGTGAGGAACTCATAGCGCTCGGAGGCCTCGGCCATCAACATCCGCAGGGGCGTCATGATGTGATTGATCCTCGAGGGAGACAGGGCGCCGCCGCCTTTGCCGGTTTGCTTGCCCAATTCGGCCCGGAAGGCCAGCAAATCTGCCCGCGTGATTTCAGCCAGCGGCTTCTCACCCAGCTTGGGAAGGATGTGCTGATGCAGGGTCCCTTCAACCGTGTCGGCATGGGTTTGGCGCCAGCGCGGCAGGTTCTCTTGGTACCAGGTCCCGGCGAACTGCCCCAGCGTCGGTGTGGAGGGACCCCTATCCGGCGAGGCATGGCTGCGTGTCGCCACCGCCGTCGGAGTGGCCTGCATGTCGCCGTCAAACTGGCTGGCGCGAGGACTGTCTGGGAAGAACGCTCGGTAATCGAACGTTCCTTTGGCCATCTCGCGCTTGATGCGATTGGCGAAAGTTTCCAAGGTTCGACGGTTGGCTGGTGTGTCCTTCAGGGCGGTCTGCTCTTTGCACCGTTTGCCGCGGAACGAAAAGTCCAAGTAGAGGTTGTTGGTCTCAGGGCGCGAGCGAACCTTAGCCATGTGCCACGCCGCCATTTGCCATTGGGATCAGCGGGGTGTGGGCCGAGGAGGCAGTGTGAATGTCGCGCTCGATGGCCTCCCAGACGAAAAGGAGCTTCCGCCCGCCGAAGGGACGGATGTAGTGGATGCCCTCCAGCAGGACGCTATCTTTGAGGCGGTTGCGGATGGTTCGAACGTCGTAGTGGATGCGTTCCGACAACTGTTCAGTGGTAAGGTAAGTACTGCTCATCAATGCTCTCCTATGCGGATATCCGCTATCACGTGATAGTCAAAATCATCATGAGATGACGATACTAGCTATCGGATGACGAAAAGCAAGATCGTTTGATTATTTTAATAATCGGTATTCAGTCAATGTTAAGATTCAAGTTGCGGGAGCGGATAGCCGACCTCGAGTTCCGAGAGCGGAAGCGAGTCCAACTGCAGGAGATCGCAACCGCCACCGGCTTGAATCGGATGACGCTTTCAAAGCTCGTCAACCAGCATGGAGCAAATGTCCAAACGGACGTGCTCGACAAGCTATGTGCCTATTTCGGATGCCGGATCGAGGATCTGGTCGAGCATGTCCCGGACGAGTTGCAGGGACACTCGGATATCGTCCAGTGAGACGTGTATGGCCTAGGGTCTTGGCCGCGCGGGTGGACGCTGACAGGGGGCGGACATGAGTCTTGGGGCCAGCATCTGCTCAGATGCGGGGAAGAGGGAGTTGGCGACTTCGAACTTTCTGATCAAGTCCCTCGATCTGGATGTTTCCCTTGCCTCGCCCAGCCCATGCGGCGAGCTTGCGGCCGACGGCGTCAGGGTCGCTGCGGACAGCACATTCCCATACGACCGCAACGCGCCAACCGACATCGATCAAGGCGGAAATTGCCGTCTCGTCCCGTTCCTGATTGCGTCGCAGTTTCTCGTCCCAGAAGTCGGGGCGGGTTTTGGGAAGGCGAAAGTAGGGGCAGCCCGCGTGGCAATGCCAGAAGCAGCCATGCACAAACACGACCGTTTTCCATTTAGGCAAAACCAGATCGGGTTTTCCTGGCAGTCCCTTGTCATGCAATCGATATCTGAAGCCGGCTCGCCAGAGCTGCTTCCGCACCCGCAATTCCGGGCCGGTGTCCTTGCCCCGGATACGTGACATCAATGCGGAGCGCTTGTCAGCGCTCATCACGTCAACCATATCGTCAGAGTCCAGATCTTGTCCGCAGCACGTAAACGCAAACGCAGCACCATCGGTGTAATCGACATCTTCGCAGGCCCCGGCGGGTTGGGCGAGGGGTTCAGCGGCTTCGAAACCGTTCCCGGCTCCGGCATGCACCCGTTCGAACTTGCCGTTTCTGCCGAGATGGAGGCATCTGCCCATTCAACCTTGCGTCTGCGCGCGTTCTATCGACTGCTGGTTCGGCAGGAGGGAAGCGTGCCTCGAGACTACTTTGCCTACCTTGAAAAGGTAGCTAAGGGTGAAGCATTGCCGCCCTCCGTCCACTTCGGGGAGGGGAAATGGAAGCCGCTTTGGGATCAGGCCGAAGAGGAGGCCTTGAACCTGACACTGGGTGTGGAAAAAGACAATCGCGCCCTTCTTGATCGGATCGAGGCGGTGAAGGATGAGTTCGAGGAAATGATTCTGATCGGGGGCCCCCCATGCCAGGCGTATTCGCTTGTGGGGCGTTCCCGGCAGAAAAAAGTGAAAGGCTTCAGGAGCAAGGGCACAACGAAGCACTTCCTCTACAAGCAGTATCTCGACATCCTTGCGGAGTATTCGCCCGCCGTCTTCATCATGGAAAACGTCAAGGGCATCCTGACATCGAAAGTCGGGAACAATGAGATGTTCGCGGCCATCATGCGGGATCTGGCCGACCCATCCGCGGCGTTGTCTGGGTCCTCCCGACCAGGCAAGAAGGACAAGCGATACGTTCTTCTGCCCATCCACCTGGATGAAGCGCAGAAGCGAACCACCGAACTGGTAGCGGACAACCCTGCCGCCTTCATCATCCGCTGCGAAAACCATGGCATTCCACAGGCAAGGCATCGGGTGATCATCATGGGGATCCGCGAGGATCTGATGCATCCGGGCGTCGCTACGGTGCCGGGGCTGCCTGTATCTGACAGCGAGATCCCGATCGAAAAAGCGTTGGCAGGCCTGCCGAAACTACGGAGCGGATTGAGTCGACAGCAGGACGATCCGGAGCTGTGGAAATGGGCTATGGAGTCCGAGCGGGATTGGGTGCTAAAGGTTCTTGGGACGAGCATGCCGAATGTCTCTGGGCGGCTCAAGAAGCTGAAGCCATCCCACGGGTTGCCGCGCAGCTCCATCAGATACAGCGAAGGGACGAGTTGCTTTACGGAGAAGCTGCGGAACTCCGACCAGACGGTGGTTCTAAACCATGAAACTAGGGGCCACATGCAGTCGGATCTGGGCCGCTACATGTTCTGCGCGGCCTTCGCCAAGGAGCACAAGCGCTCGCCCTCCAGCGAGGAATTCCCGAAGCGGCTGGCCCCGGATCACAAGAATTGGGAATCCGGCGCATTCGCCGATCGCTTCCGAGTGCAGAGGCAGGAGCGACCTTCAAATACCGTGACCAGCCATCTTTCCAAGGATGGTCACGCCTTCATTCATTGGGATCCAAAGCAATGTCGCAGCCTCACTGTTCGTGAAGCTGCACGTTTGCAAACCTTCCCGGACGACTATCTGTTCATGGGAAACCGGACCCAGCAATACATCCAGGTCGGAAATGCAGTTCCGCCAATGCTGGCGCGTGAAATTGCACAAGTGGTCTGGTCGATCATTAAAAAGTAAGGGGCATTCCGGGGGGATAACCAGATGAATGAAGGACCTGAGCACCTCCAAGGTATCGGTGCGGTGTAGTTTCCAAGATGGACGGAAGCACGAACCATCCACCGCTCAAGCCGCTTCTGCGCCTTGCCATTTCGCAAGGCAACGCGGAGTTGGTGCGAACGTACTTGGAAAACGGCGGCAGTGCGGAGGCTCGCGATCAGCGTGGGCGATCGCCATTGATGCTCGCTGCGACGAAGGGCAATCTGAAGCTGTGTCGCCTTCTCTTGGAATACGGAGCAGATCCAAAGAGCACGGACGATGATGGGATTGATGCGATAAGAATCGCGAGGGCTGCTGGCCAAATTGAAGTGGCCGAGTATTTGATGGAGTGCAGCGCCCCAGATTTTCCATCAGTGCCGTCCCCCGAAACAACGAGCGCGGACCCGCCGGACGGCGTGGAGTGGGCGTGGGAGGAAGAACAGGAAGTCAGCTCACCTGAAGACGACACGGCCCTCCGGATTGCCATTTCCGAGGTCGAAATGGAATTGGCCGCGCATCGCATCTTCGATGCCTATGAAGACTGGTCGGATCTCGAAGTTGATCTGCCGGACGTCCAGGATCTCACGGCAAGACGCACTCTGTTCGACGGGGATGGAAGGAATCACCTAGCAGGTATTTTGGTGGATGGTCGCGATTACGGTTGCGTGAGGATTTCCCGCATACGCGAACTCGCACATGAAATGGAAGGATCGCGTGACGGGGAGCTTGCTGCACGACTCGAGCAAGTGGCCGGTGAACTTGGATTTGTCATCTCCGACGATGATTCGGAGTGGATGACGGAAGCTGAAGTTGAAGAGCTGTCGGAACCCGATGAAGAGCTCCTTGCTGACGTGGAGGCATACCTGCTTGAGCTGGCCTCTCGTGGAAACGATCCCGCGTTCCATTTGAGCAAGACGTTGGGGCGGTCTGAATTGCTGGACCGGGAGGGGGAACAACGTATTGGAAGGCTGATCGAGCTGTCTGTCGGAGATGCGTGCCGCGCGATCGCGAATAGCGAATCAGCAACAGACGTTCTCTTAGCCATTCAGCTGCTCTCAGGTAGGTTGCAGGTGGGCACGGTCAGCCGGATCGGCGAGCAGGAGCAGGAAGAAGGGGATGGCAATGGCGCAGCGCCACAGGAGGCGACACCCATTGATCAGGACGATGGCCCGGAAACTGGAGCGAATACCGGGGTAGCGAAATTCAATGGACTTCTCGACGAAGTGCAACAAATTAGTCAGCGAAGGAATCCCGCTTCCGATCGTGGCCGCGCAGACAACCGTCTTGTCGGAGCGGTTCTGGATCTCAAGCTCACCATCGCCGGCATCCGATGGGTCCACTCGAGATTGGCGAGTCTAGGCAACGAATGCCCGCCGTTGGCGGCTGCGATTGCAAAACTCGACGTACTCAGAACGGAAATGGTCGAAGCCAACCTGCGGCTCGTCGTTTCCATCGCAAAGAAGTACAGCTGGTCAGCCCTGTCCAGAATGGATCTCATCCAGGAAGGAAATCTTGGGCTCCTTCGTTCTGTCGAGAAATTCGATTGTTCCCGGGGAACAAAATTCTCCACCTACGCGACGTGGTGGATTCGACAGGCAGTCACGCGAGCGGTTGCGGACAAGGCCAGAACCATTCGGGTTCCGGTGCACATGCTGGAAAAGGTAGCCAAGCTGGATGCCGTGGCGCGAAGCATGGGGCTTGATACCGCCTCTGAGTTGCCTTTGGACGTCCTTGCAAGGAAATCCGCCATGCCGATGGCGGAAGTTGGCAAGGCCCTGGGCGTAGTTCGAGAGCCAGAGAGCAGCGACGAATCAGATGCGATCCGAGAGGCGGTCGAAGCGGTTCAAGACGAGATGGTGGGGCCGGAAGAATACGCGACCGCGCAGAACCTTATAGAGGTCATGCGGGTGTGTGTCTCGGCATTGCCTGAAAGGATGGCGGCTGTGATCAGCCATCGGTTCGGCCTGATCGATGGCCAACAAATGACGCTCGAAGAGGTGGGTCAGATGTTTGATTTGACGCGCGAAAGAATCAGGCAGATCGAAAACAAGGCGCTCGTGAAACTTCGGAATCCCTCATACGCTCGCCAGCTGCGTACGTTCTGGGCCGACGATGACGATGAAGAGGCATGAGCATGCTCAAGACCAGGAGTGCTCCACCGCGAGCCGACGGCACGATCGAAGCATTGAGAGGACTCGGCTATACGACGGAGACGGCGCTCGCCGATCTGATCGATAACAGCATCACAGCGGGCGCCACAAAGGTTGAGATCACATTCCACTGGGCAGGAAGCGACAGTTGGGTGACGATTTGCGATGACGGCCGGGGAATGTCCGACCCCGAGTTGGATAGGGCCATGAGATTGGCCGAAATGAATCCACTTCGAGCCCGGGATCCAGCGGATCTTGGCCGGTTCGGCATGGGCTTGAAGACGGCATCTTTCTCGCAATGCCGCCGGCTTACGGTAGCGAGCCGCAAGAATGGTGAGGTGAGCTGCCTGCGTTGGGATCTGGACTTCTTGGCCAACGATGACGAAGGTGGTTGGTATCTGCTGGAAGGGGCACACGAGGGTTCAAATGCAAAGCTTCATTCCCTGGAAGGGCTTGAAAATGGAACCGTGGTTCTATGGGAAGTTCTCGACAGAATCGTATCTGTAGGCTTCAGGGAGCGAGATTTCCTGGATCTCATAGACCGGGTAGAGCGTCACCTGGCCATGGTGTTTCATAGATTTCTTGATCGTAGCGGACCTTCAATCGATCTCCGTATCAACGGACAGAGAGTCAGGGCATGGGATCCGTTTCTGTCATGGCATTCGGCAACTTGGCGGTCACCGGAAGTCCCAATCGGCGCGTCCGACTGGCGCGTCTATGCTCAGGCGTTTGTGCTTCCCCACAAGGACAGGCTGAGCGAAAAGGAATATGAGAACGCCGGAGGCCCCGAGGGTTGGTCATCGCAGCAAGGGCTGTATATCTACCGAGGCCGGAGGTTGCTGGTTGCGGGTAGCTGGCTTGGCTTGGGCCGCGGCAGATCGTGGTCGAAAGACGAATCCCACCGGCTGGCACGTATTCGCATTGATATCCCGAATAGCACCGATTCCGACTGGAAGATCGACATACGGAAGTCTACGGCGCACCCACCCGTACGGATCCGTGAACAGCTGACAAGGCTGGCCGAAGACGTCCGCGATAGGGCGCGCAGGGTATTTCTTCACCGCGCCCAAGCGAATACGTCCTTGGTGCGGGGCGAGCAAGTGGCGCCGGTATGGGTTTCGGAGAATCTGGCTTCCGGTCGCCGGTATCGAGTTGATCGTTCGCATCCAGTAGTTCGGTCCCTCCTGGAAGAGGGTGGGGATATAGCAAGAAGAGCGGAAGCGTTGCTCCGTGTGCTCGAGGAAACCATTCCGGTGCAGCGGATCTGGCTGGACACCGCCGAGACCGGTGAGCAGCCAAAAGGGGGCTTTACCGCGGAACCGGATTCGTCGGTTCTGGAAGTGTTGAGCGTCCTGTACCGGAACCTTGTCCTCCGTAAAGGTATGGCGCCGGCGATGGCGCGTCGACAACTGTTGGTGACCGAGCCCTTTGACTTGCATCCCGACTTGGTAATGGGCCTGCCCGACAATGTCGCCGCCGACTGACTGCGTAACACAGGGAACACAATGAACGATTCGAATTCAAGCCGCGTAGTCAAGATTGTTCAAGAGCTACTCCTCGACGAAGAGGACAAGTCCGTCATCACTCCGGCATTGATCGCAGAAAAGATCGATCTGGTTTTGCGGATGCACGCGAAATGGGCAGAAGCGCTTGATCGTGAAGCTGTGACAGACGAGTTGATACGCCGATTCAGCGTCTGGATAGGCGAAGACACCTCGCTTGTGGATTCGTCGGGTCATGAGCCTTGGCTTGATGCAGCGAGAAAGCAGGATTGGCGCTACTGGCAGCGCTATAGGGAGTTCCAAGAGAAGAAGTTGTCCTGGAAGGCAGTGGACGCTTTGGACAAGTCCACAGACAGAATCCTTAGCATGCTCGAAGACCCAATGCGTCCGGGCATGTGGGACCGTCGTGGGTTGGTCGTAGGTCATGTTCAGTCAGGCAAGACCGCAAACTACACCGGTCTTGTTTGCAAGGCGGCAGATGCCCAGTACAAGGTCATCATCGTGCTGGCCGGTCTGCACAACAATCTCCGGTCTCAGACACAGATCCGTCTCGAGGAGGGGTTTCTTGGATACGAGACCAATGGCGCCACGAATGTTCAGCGCCGCATAGGCGTAGGGCTCATTGACACGGACCAATCGATCAATCCTAACTGCGCAACGACGCGGGCCAACAATGGCGATTTTGGCGGCCGTGCTGCCACACAACTTGCGATCTCTCCAGAGCAAAGGCCTTGGCTATTTGTCGTCAAGAAAAACAAGTCTGTTCTCGTCCAGTTGTTGAAATGGATCCAGAACCATGTTGCCGACATGCCGATCGCTTCGGATGATTCATTCACCGCGGAAAAGGATCAATTGCCGCGAGTAAAGAAGCGGGTAACCAAGCTTCCGCTTCTCATCATCGACGACGAAGCGGACAACGCCTCCGTGGACACAGGTGAGACCGTCGTCGATGCAGACGGAAATCCTGACGACGAGCATCAGCCCACGACGATCAACCGCTTGATCCGTCGAATACTCCATTCGTTCTCGAGAGCGGCGTATGTCGGATACACGGCCACGCCGTTCGCGAACATCTTCATTCACGAGCGTGGTACGACCAAGTCGGAGGGGCCGGATCTCTTCCCCTCCGCTTTCATCCAGAATCTCGCCGCACCGTCTAACTATGTCGGTCCGGGGACAGTGTTCGGGCGTCCTGGGCCGAATGGTAGGGAAGGCCAGCTCCCTCTCATCAAGGAGGTGGCGGACTACATGTCCGAGGATGAAAAGTCGGGTTGGATGCCAGTGAAGCACAAGCCCGTTCATGTTCCAATGTATTCGAGCTCCGATGCGCTTCCGCCAAGTTTGAAGACTGCGCTGAACTCCTTTCTGCTTGCATGCAGTGCAAGGGAACTGCGCGGCCAAGGAGGCGAGCACAGCTCAATGCTTATTCATGTGACCAGGTTCAACTCGGTCCAAGCAGCCGTCCATCAGCAAGTCGCTGAATACATGCAGGACGTGCGGCAGAGGATAAGTCGCCGGATTGGCCACGAGGCAATCATCGAGCAGCTTCGGGAGCTTTGGGAGACTGACTTCCTGCCCGCGACGCAGCATATTCGCTTGGCAGGGGTCGGCAATGTTCCGGAAGAAGACCCGGAATGGACGGACATCGTCGGCGTTCTGCCAGATGTAATGCATGACATCGATGTTCGAATGATCAACGGCACCGCAAAGGACGTGCTGGACTACGAGGAAAGCAAAGCCAAAGGACTGAAGGTTATTGCCATCGGTGGAGACAAGCTCGCCCGCGGCCTGACGCTTGAAGGACTGTGCACAAGCTACTTCCTTCGTGCGTCCAGGATGTACGACACACTGATGCAAATGGGTCGGTGGTTCGGCTATCGGCCGGGCTATCTTGACCTTAGCCGTCTCTACACTTCTTCAGATCTTGTCCGCTGGTTCCGACATGTTTCGGATGCGGCCACGGAACTGCGTGAGGAATTTGACCTGATGGCGAATTCCGGTGCGACGCCGAGGGAATATGGACTAAAGGTCCAGTCGCACCCCGAGCTTCTGGTTACTTCGCAGATAAAGATGCGGAGTGCCCGCACCTTGCAGCTATCGTTCAGTGGTCAACTGATGCAAACGGTATCTCTGCCACGCCGGAAGTCCGAAATCCAGAAGAATTTCGATGCGGCCTCAAGGCTTTTCGGAGCACTTGGTCCATCGGCGGGAGAGGCTTTCGAGCGCAGATTCGGTGCAACCAGCCATCAGTGGAATGGCCATCTATGGAAGGATGTGCCGCATTCTCACATTGTCGATTTCCTGCAGGGATATAGGACAAATGAAGCCGCTCATCGTGTCAACAGTGCCGCTCTGTCGGACTTCATCCGGATGATGGCCGGCTCCGGCGAGCTGACAAAATGGACGGTTGCTCTATTGGGAGTTCGCACTGGAAGGCCGTCTGAGCTTGCGCCTGGGGTGTCGGTGAACATGGCCAAGCGAACAGGCGATTCCCAATTCGATGATCGATACGCGATCGGAGTGCTGTTGGACCCCAAGGACGAATCGATTGGCCTGGACGAAGCCCAGTGGAATGCGGCGCTTGAGTTGACAGCGGAGGCATGGACGAAAAGCGGGAAAGCCGGACAGCCGGAGATCCCCAGTGGGCCTGCTATCAGGAGGGTCAGGGGCCTTGGGGCACCTGGAGCACTACCACGGCCCGACGAAGGGCTTCTGGTCGTCTATGTGCTGGACCCGGGAGGTGCCGGGCTCGACTTCGAAGTCGGGACGTCTGGCATTGTGGCTTTTGGCATCAGTTTCCCAGGAAGCAAATCGAACGTGAAGGTCGACTACAAGATCAACAATGTCGCCTGGGAGCTTGAGTATGGCGCTTCAGAATGAGCAGGATCAGCTGACCGCAGCGTGGCGTGCTCTCGGAGCTGAAAGCGGCCAAGGCTGGAGAGTTATCGAGCTTGTTCGGAAATTAAACTGTACCGTCCACGCAGGGCGGCGGGCGCCGGGCAATGAGGAATCGGTACTGATTGGCATCGAAGGCTCTCCGGTCGGACGGGATGTCCAGCTGCCAAGGGGGCAGGGATTCAGCCTTACCCGGACCGAAACCATTGATGCGGCTACTGGGCGGACATGGTTCGCACTCGCTCGCAATATTGGTGGGCAACTGGGGCTTTTTACACTGATGGCCGCAGATCTGGTGGCGCTACTTGCTCAAGCGGGTGACGAGGACCCAAGCCGCATCTACTCCGCCTTGATGGCCCGCATTCGTGCATGGCAGGAGTTCATGAAGCGGGACCGCACCGGCGTGCTATCAGCGGAAGAGGAAGTTGGCCTGTTCGGGGAATTACTTGTGTTTAAGGACATCTTGAAGAGCGGCATGAACGCATCGGATGTCATTGATTCTTGGGAAGGTCCAGCGGATGGTTTGCACGACTTCCTGATCGGGACCGGGGCAGTCGAAGTCAAGTCGACGGTTTCCCCAGTGGGATTTGTCGCGGAAATTGCAAACCTCGATCAACTGGATGACAGCTTACGACGCCCCCTGTATGTGGGTGCAGTTCGCCTCTCGCAGACAAGCAGCGGACAGACATTGCCGGAGCTTTGTGACGAACTGGCGCAGGTTGTCCAGGAAGCTGCGGGAGCGACGACGGAATTGGGGAGCAAACTCTTATCGGCGGGCTACATCGAGGCCATGCGGGAGAGGTACACGCGTAGATTCGTCCAAGTCCATCTTGGCTATAGATTGATTCGCGATGATTCGCCTCGTTTGACTAGATCCAATGTTCCTGCGGCTGTGCAACGCGTCAAATACGCGATGGATCTTGGCGCCATACCTGAAGTGGCGACGAGATGCGAAGAAATCATTGAAAGTCTTGGGGTGAATGTCGCGTGGAACTGATCGAATTCCTTGTCCAAACCCGCGCCGAAGTGAGCGATGAAATTGCGGAGCGGATGACCGTATCCGGTACTCCGTATCCGTATCCCGAGCTCGTATTCTCCGAAATCGTCATGCGCCATATGGAAGATGTGGGGATGACGTATGAGCCGCAGGTCTGCTACTACGACACCAAGGTTGGTAATGCCAACATCAAGCTGAGCGGCTACTCGGTTTCTGAGGATGACGACAGACTCGATCTGTTTGTCAGCATCTACATGAACGCGGAGACGCTGCAATCGGTGCCGGATTCGACAACCCAGAAGGCGGCCGAGCAGTGCCTGCGGTTCTTGTCGCTATCGGCGCAAGGGAAACTTGCGTCAACCATGGACCCTTCGAATGACGCCCATGAGCTGGCCGTGCACATTGAAAAGGGTTATGCGGGCTTGGACGAAATCAGGATCTATGTCCTGACCGATGGCCAAGTCAAAGCCAAGAACTTCAAGTCTCGGGAGATCAACGGTAAGACCGTCAGGCTGGAAGTGATGGACATCGAGCGGCTTCATCGCCACTGGTCGGAAGGCAAACCGCGGGACGAGCTTGTTGTGAACTTCGACGATGTCGCTGGCGGACCATTGCCCTGTGTCTATATTGAGGGAAATCCGAGTACCTACGACTATGCGATGACCGTCTTTCCGGGCGACGTCCTTAGATTCCTCTATGAAAGGTACGGCGCCCGTCTTCTTGAGGCCAACGTCCGGTCGTTTCTAAGTGCCACGGGAAAGGTCAATAAGGGGATCCAGGCGACACTTCGTTCGGACCCAGAGAAGTTCGTTGCCTATAACAACGGTATCGTCATCGTCGCAGATGAGGCCAGACTGGGGCAGACCAAACAGGGTGGCCCAGGAATCGCATGGCTCAAGGGTATGCAGATCGTCAACGGCGGTCAGACTACCGCTTCGATCTATTTCACCAAGAAGAAGTATTCCGAGATCGACCTTGGGAAGGTCCGTGTGCCTGCCAAGGTGGTTGTCTTGAAGACTGACGACCCTGCAGCTGAAGAGGCAATGATCTCGGACATCTCACGATATGCCAACAGCCAGAACACAGTGAAGCAATCTGACTTGTCGGCAAATTCTCCCTTCCATGTGGAGCTGGAGAAACTGTCCAACAGGATCTATTGCCCGGATGGTGTCGGCCGCTGGTTCTACGAGCGAGCTGCGGGCAGCTACACGACCATGCTGGCGCGGGAGGGATCGACGCCGGCCAAGTACCGCAACCTGAAGACGGTCGTGGTGCCGCCTACTCGCCGCCTGACTAAGACTGACCTTGCCAAATTCTTGAATGCCTGGGATGGTCGACCGGACCTCGCGAGCTTGGGCGGACAGAAGAACTTCGCGCGTTTCATGGATGAGATTCGGGACAAGGAGGAGCAGGGTGTATCCGCGATTCCAGACGTCCAAGGCTACAAGCGTATGATTGCCAAGGTCATCTTGTTCAAGCGCGTTCATTCGCTTGTGCGGCCCATGTTTCCCGCGTTTCAGGGCAACGTTGCGATCTACATGGTCTCGATGATTTCCCGCGTGTACGCGAGCAAGGTCGATCTCGACAAGGTTTGGGAGCAGCAGGACGTTTCGGATGCCTTCAAGAGTCAGATCCGGATATGGGCGGTAGAGGTGAATAAGGCACTCCATGCGTCTGCCAACGGCCGGATGATTTCAGAGTGGGCAAAGAAGGAGGAGTGTTGGGTATCGGTCCAGAAAGTTGCCTTGTCCTCGCCAAGCGCTCTCATACCAGAGATATCGCCAGTCAAGTGAACCTTGCTTTTCTTCGCTCATCTTGTACGTAGCCTTCGTGCCGAGCGGCTCTTTGTTCTTCCTGGATCAGATCCCTATCGGTCAACATATGCGGGCTGCTCGGGATCTGTTCGCAAGCTAACTTGGTCGCCATGCCAGTTGCTCAGGGCTTGTGACTGAGCAGTCGTAATTGCGTCGTCGGCAATGACCCCGCCTTCCATACAGCCGGTAATTCGTGCGCGGACGAGCCAAGTCGAGAAGTACGGCCCCGACTTCGCCGCAATCGGGCGTGCCGGGTTCTACGGCTATTGGGTTTTCGGCTTCACTAGGCAGGGCTTGTACGTGCTTGAAAGCCGGATGTTGGATAACGCTACCTATGTTCTCGGAGCGGACTGGGAAGTCGTTTCACGACTGACCAAGGCCGAGGTCATTAACAGCGATCTGGCAGTTGCGCGCCTCGTTCACGACCGCAGTTGGCCGGAGAGTATGCGTCCGGCGACGTCACCTTGAATCGCGCGTGGATCCCACCTCTCTACTTGACGTGGGACTGAAGAAAATCCCACTCAAGGCGCGATGCGCGGTTTCCCGGTGCTGTTTCAGTCCTGCCGTAGCGGCAGCAGCGTGTCGATGTCGCGGTCCAGCGTGGTGGGCAGCCTGGCCAGCGTGTCGGTCAGCCAGGCGTGCGGATCGATGCCGTTGGCCTTGGCGGTGGCCAGCAGGCTCATGATCGCCGCGGCGCGTTTGCCGGCCTGTTCCGACCCTGCGAAGAGCCAGTTCTTGCGTCCCAGGGCAATGGAGCGGACCGCATTCTCGATCGGGTTGTTGTCGATCGGATACCGGCCGTCGTCGGCATAGCGCACCAGCGCGTCCCAGCGCCGCAGCGTGTAGGCCAGCGCCTTGCCCGTGCCGCTGCTGCCAGCCACGGTGGGGTGCAACTGGTCCAGCCACTGCTTGAGGGCGTCCAGCACCGGCACGGCGTGTTCCTGCCGGTACGCATGACGCGCATCGGCCCCCATGTCACGACAGGCCTGCTCGATCCGGTACAGCACGGCCATGCGCGCCAGCGCCTCGGCCGCGATCGCACTGCCGCTGTCGGCGTACTGGTCGTGCCACTTGCGCCTTGCATGGGCCCAGCAGCCCAGCTCGGTGATGCCGCCGGCGAAGCCGGCCTTGTAGCCACCGTAGTCATCGACCATGAGCGATCCACGCCAGTGTCCCAGGAACTGACGCACGTGCGCTCCGCTGCGGCTGGTCCGGAAGTCGAACACCACCTCCGGCGGATCGGCCGCGCTGCGGTAGGCGAACAGGTAGGCCCGCTTCGTCTTGCCGGCTCCCGGATCCAGCATCGCCACCGGGGTCTCATCGGCGTGCAGCACCGGCTGCTGGCGCAATCGCTCACCGAGCCGATCGGCCAGCGGCTGCAGGGCCACCCCGATGGCGCCGACCCACTCGGCCAGCGTCGAGCGCTTGAGCTCGATCCCGCTGCGGGCATAGATGGCTTCCTGCCGGTACAGCGGCAGGTGATCCACGTACTTGGCAATGGTCACCTGGGCCAGCAGGCTGGCATCGGCCTGACCGCGCTCGATGATGGCCGCGGCCACCGGCTCGGCCACGACCTGCTCGCAGGCCTTGCAGGCGTACTGCGGGTAGACATCGCGCCTGACGTAGAAGTCCAGCGGCTTGCAGGCCAGCCGCTCGCTGACGTGCTCGCCGATGGCCACCAGGGCACCGTCACACTGCGGGCAGGTGCAGCAGGCCGGCTCGTGACGGACCTCCACCCGCGCCAGGTGCTCGGGCAGGGGCTTGCGCCCGCTGGCCTTGCGGGGCTGCTGGATCTGCCCGGACGATTGGCCTTCGGCCGACAGGGCCTCCAGCTGCGCTTCCACGGCCGCGATGTCGGCGGCCATGGTCTCCTCGAAGAGCTGGCGCTGCTCCGGGTCCATGCGCTCGGACCGGGCCGAGAACTGCAGCCGGCGCAGCCGGGCAATCTCGCGCCTGAGCTGTCCGATCAGGGCTTCCTTGCGCTCGATGGACTGATCACGCTGCGAGAGCAGCGCATCCTTGTGCGCGATGATGGCCTGCGCATCGGCCAGCAATGCGCGCAGCGCCTGCGGGTCGGTGATGCCATCGAGTGCGGACAGGTCCATGGCGGGCACGATCGCAGCTTCATCGTCTGTCCGCACGTGCCATCGGTGCGATGGACATCACTACAGCTGCGGGGTGAGCACCTGCGTGCGGCTCAGGCGCTGCCAGTCCACCCCCTGTATCAGCCACTGGAACTGACTCCGATCCAGCGACCAGGCCGCATCACCGCTGCGGGGCCAGTGGAAGCGCCCCTCGTGCAAACGTCGTACCGCCAGCCACACGCCGTGGGGATCCACGTGCAGGACCTTGATGCGCGTACCGGCGCGGTTGCGGAACACGTAGGCACCGCCGTGGACCGGATCCTGCTGCAGATGACCGCGCACGTGCAGCCACAGCCGGTCCATGCCGCCACGCAGGTCCACCGGGGCGGTGACCAGCCACCAGCCGGTCGGGCTCAGCATGCACGCAGGGCGTGCAGCCAGCCCGTCAGCGCATCACCGGACAGGCTCGCCGGCAGGCGCACCGTCATCGGCCCGACCGTGATCTCCACCGAGGCATCGATGGCCAGTGTCGTAACCGAAGGTGCGGTGGACTGCACCAGCACGGGCACCACCGCCGGTGATGTGGACAAGCGCCGGCACCAGTAACCAAAGGTCTTCGGTGATACACCGTGCTCGCGGCACCAGGCCTGTGCACTCTGGCCACTGGCCTGCCACGCATGCAACCGCTGCTCCCACATCGTCGTCTTCGCTGCTCGTGTCACACGTCGTCTCGCTGATCAGGGCGCGTGACTGTGCGCCTGATCAGAACGACAAGGAAGGTGACGTGGGCGGACGCTTACGCCGGAGAAGCTGGATCAAGTGTTGCGTCATGTGATGCCGTCAAAGGCGGCATGAAGACAAAGCCCCGGCCAATGAGCCGGGGCTTTTTCATTTGAGCTCTGCTCGCGCCACAAGGCCATTACTCAGTCCGGGCTGCTGAAACCCCGGGGCTGTGTCCCAGATTCGGCGCAGATTTGTCACATGGGG